>Ga0209201_1005156_pt1 | contig 9949 bp, 9 predicted proteins | sample AD_UKC055_MetaG_FD_184411 | JGI IMG/M metagenome (GOLD analysis project Ga0209201, IMG submission 184411) | Active sludge microbial communities of municipal wastewater-treating anaerobic digesters from USA - AD_UKC055_MetaG (SPAdes) (version 2) | ecosystem: Engineered > Bioreactor > Anaerobic >... | reverse complement strand
TTATTGATGCGGGTTTCCAGGCGATTTTTCAAAAATGGCACGATTTTGATCAGAATTTAGAATTTGGAATATGGAATATAAAATTTAATTTATTTTTATTATTTGTTTTTATCATTTTAAAATTGGTAAAAAAAGTGTCAAAATTGATTTTTTCGCGAGATAAGCCTTTATTGATGCGGGTTGGCGAAGGGCGGAAAAAGGGGACTGTCCCCTTTTTAATATCTTGCTGCGGTTGGACTTTTTGATATAATTTAAAAATGAAAAACCAATTGAAAAATATAATTATTTATCTTGTTATTTTTTGTTTCCTTATTTTCTTTTGCGGTTATATTATTTGGCAAATTCAACCTCCTTCCCAAGAAAAAAAATCCGTTACTTTTATAATTAATGAAGGAGAAGGCATAAATGAAATCGGAAATAAATTAAAGACAAAAGGATTGGTTAAAAATAGTTTTTTCTTTGCTTTGTCGTCTTATTTCACCGGCGCATGGACAAAATTTCAAGCCGGCGAATATGATTTAAGCCCTGATATGAACCATTTTTTAATCATTAAGACCTTTTTAAACGGGCCAAAACCTCAAGAAAAAACTATTACTATTTTAGAAGGGTGGACAAATAATGATATCGCTTTATATTTAGAAAATCAGAATGTAGTCAAAAAAGAGGATTTTTTAAAAGCTCTCCAAGAAATTGATACTTCCTCTTATGATTTTCTAAAAGATAAGCCCCAAACTGCTGGTTTAGAGGGTTATCTTTTTCCTGATACTTACCGCATTTACGCTAAAAGCAGTCCAAAGACGATTATTTCAAAAATGCTTCAAAATTTTCAAAATAAATTTAATGAAGAAAAGATTAAAGCGGTTAATGAACAAAAAAGAACTATTTTTGAAGTTGTTACTTTAGCTTCTTTAATTGAGAAAGAGGCTAAAGACAAAGAGGACAGGAGAATTGTTTCAGGAATCTTCCAAAAACGATTAGAAATGGGTATGTCCCTTGAATCTTGCGCTACTATAAATTATCTTTTAGAAAAGCCGAAGGAAAAATTAACCAATGAAGATTTAAAAATAGATTCTCCTTATAATACTTATCTTTATCCTGGTTTGCCTCCAGGTCCGATAAACAATCCAGGATTAGAATCTATAGAAGCGGCTATTTGGCCTATAAAAACTGATTATCTCTATTTTTTAGCCGGACCGGAAGGAAAAAATGTTTATGCTAAAACATTTGAAGAACACCAAAAAAATAAAGAAAAGTATTTGAAATAACTTACAAAAAAGATTTATCAATAGCTTCGGATAAATTTTTTACAGGAATAATCTCCGCTTGAGAAGATTTTATTCTTTCCTTGCCCTGAGCAAGGATTATTTTTTTAAATCCAAGCTTTATGGCTGTTTTTATTCTTTCTTTGGTAAAATTAACCGAACGTAATCGGCCATCAAGACCAACTTCGCCGAAAACCGCCAACCCGGGTAAACTTTTTTTGTTTTTTATGGCTCCGGCTATGGCTAAAGAAACAGGCAGATCCACTGCTGATTCTTTAACAAAAAGACCGCCAATAACATTAAGATAAATATCCAAATGGGCTAATTTTATATTGGCTCTTTGAGAGAGAACGGCGATTAAAAGCTCAGCCCTTTTTAAATCTATCCCCTTTACTTTTCTTTGAGGATAAGGATAAAAAGTAGGATTAGTTAAAGCCTGAATTTCGGTTAAAAAAATTCTGCTCCCTACCAGCACTACCCCGACTATTGAACCGGGCTCTTTTTCTTTATCTTCGGTTAAAAATACGCCGCTTGGATCTTTAACTTCTTTAAACCCTGTTTTTTCTAAAGTAAAAACCCCCACCTCTTGAGTCGGCCCAAAACGATTTTTATTCACCTTAAGCAAACGAAAGTAATGATAAGGGTCCCCCTCTAAATAAAGAACCGTATCCACTAAATGCTCCAAAGTTTTAGGCCCGGCTACTGCTCCTTCTTTAGTAATATGGCCAATAATGAAAACAGGGATATTGGTTGATTTGGCAAAATTAAGCAAAGCGGTTGTGGCAAGACGCACTTGATTAACGCTCCCCATATTGCTTTGGCCAATAGTTTGGATAGAATCAATCACTAACAAAGCCGGCTTCATTTTTAAAGCCGTATCAATAATTTCTGAGACATCCTGACTGGTAAAAAAATGTAGAAAACTTTGATCAATCTCTAATCTGTCAGCTCTCATTTTTATTTGTGGAGCCGATTCTTCGGCAGAAACATAAAGAACCGGCTTTTTCAAATTAGCCGCTGCTTCTAAAACTAAAGTGCTTTTGCCAATTCCCGGTTCTCCTCCCAAAAGAACCAAAGAACCGGGAACAATACCTCCACCCAAAACCTCATCAAAAAAAGAAATCCCGGTAGAAAGGCGGGAAAAATCTTCTCTTTTAATTTCAGAAAATTTTTGAACGAAATTTTTATTTTGAATTAGAGAAGAGCCGTGTTCTTGATAAGATTGTTTTACTAAAGTCCCCCAAGCGCCGCATTCTTGACATTGACCAAACCATTTAGAAAATTGAGCGCCACATTTTTGACAAACAAAAATTTCATTAGATGAGGGCATAATAAAAAAAGCAAAAGGTAAAAATCAAAATGTAAAATAATAAAAATAAATTAAATTCTATATTCTATTCAAAATTATGCTTGTTGCCTGCCTGCCTGTTGATAGACAAAAACTGTCCATTTTTTAGGAAATTTCTCTTTTGGTAAAAAAAGTGTCAAATTTGATTTTTTAAAGAGATAAGCCTTTATTAATGCGGGTTTACGGCGGTCGGAAAAAGGGGACTGTCCCCTTTTTATTGCAATCTTATATATTTTAATATTCCTGTCCTTTCGTCGGTAAAGTAAAGTAAACTCTCATCTGCAGACAAATAAATAGAGCTTACATCATAACCTCCCATTGCCCCTTCAGCTAAAAAACTTATTGTCCCGTCAGCGGTATTAATTTTATAAAAATCATCAATTTCCGGACCAGCCACTTCTGGGACCAAACTTACTCCATATTCTAAATCTCGAGGTACAGCGCAATAAACATAGCTATCATCTTTATTAAAAGTACATTTATTAGCCCAAGTAAAAAGATCTAATTTTATTTTTTCTGTGCCAATTTCTTCCCCTTGCGCATTAACTAAATAAAGCGAAGGGCGATAACCACTGTCTGGTGAATAAACACTATATAACAATTTTTGACCACTTGAAGACCATTTTGGCTCAAATCCCCGACCATCAACTACCAATGCTGGCCAATTTTGATGATACTGACCAATTAAAAGAATTTCCTGCTCAAATTCTCCTCTGGGTTCTCCTGTGGCTGAAAAAGCAATTACTTGCTGATTAGGAGACCAAGAAACAATAACTTTATTCGCATTGTCTCCCATATGTTCTATGGCTTTAGCTGCATTGCCATCAGCTTGGGCAACAGCCAACCATCTTGTTTCCGGATAATCTCCCATTGCCTTAAAAACAATTTTTGAACCAGTGCTATCCCAAGAAAACTCCTCCCAATTAGTAGGCAAACTGTATTGTTTTTTGGTATTAAAATTATAACTGATTTTAAAACCATCGGGAAATTCTAAAATTGCCTTATCTTTAGTTGGCGCCCAAACGATATTAGAAACATTAGGAAAAACATCTTCGGTTAAAAGAGTTCTTTCACCATAAGGAGAAACGCTGTAAAATCTGCCCTCTTCTTTATTATAATATAAAGAATTTTCTCCGTCTCTCGCCAAAGTAGCAAACTCTGCCGGCTCATCACTGGCTGACATTACCCAAGTTTGCCTTCCTTGAGCAATTTCATCTATTTCCGGGGTAACTTCTTCGGGAAGCAAGGGAGGGGGAACTTCTGGTTTGGACGGCACTGCGGGAACAGTGATTAATTCTTCCGGCGAAACAATTTCTTCTTTCCATTCATAAAGAGGCAAACCTTTTTCTGCCCTTTCTTTGATGGTCATTTGTTCCCATTCCTCCTGTGTCGTCGGCAGACGCGGTATGGCTCCTTCTTCTTCCGGAGGGACAATTTCTTCTTTAGGAGCCGGCTTAAAAAAAACAATATAAAGAAGATAAGCCAAAATAATAACCGCTAAAATAAAAGCAATAACTAAAAATATTTTTTTCTTAGACATAACCCTTAAAATTTAGAATTTTAATATTTTAAAAATTACCGTGAATATACCACTCTACAACAAAATGCGAAAGGTTTGGGATATTTACAAGAAGGCTTGGGTGAATCTAGACAATATTCCGGATAAGTCGTGACTAAAAGAAGGCCTGCTGTTCCTTCAGCCTCACACCCTTTATCTGAACCCTCAACGCAAGCCCATTTATATTCAGCACAACTCGCCTCCTTATATATCGTACCAATATTTTTTTCTTTTATTAATCCATCTCCATAAATCCCCTCTTTAATAATGCAATTTCTTTTTTCCCCATTTTTTTCTTCACATTTATTTCCAATAAAATAATTCTTGTCACCTATATTCTGTAATTTACCACAAGATAAACTTTCGCTTGCACTAAGGGTGAGAGTGTAATTTCCTAATCCAGTCCCATCTACCCTGATGCTAACGTACGGTTTACAGGTTGGTTGAGTCGTCAACGAATAAACACAAATTTCGTTAGCAGAACATATATGACTACAATCTGACATTGGAACTAATTCTCTTCCTTTTATAGGAGCAAGGTCTAAACTCTCAAATACGGTTAAAGCAGGATTAACAAAATTAAGAATAAGTTGAGCGCCTAAAACTAAAACTAAACCTATTAATGACGACTTCATTCTTTCTTTTGCCTTAGTAATTGTTGAGGCATTTCCGCCGGCCATCATCCATTGCAAACCCGCCACCATAAACATTACTACCGCCAAAATAATAATTGCTCTAACAGACCATTTATAAAAAGCATTAATATAATTGGCTAAAGTAAGACCTGAGACCTTTCCTGCTTTAAATTCTCCGACATTAATTTGCGGTGTGAAATAAACAGGTTTTGCCACGGCAGCTAAAACCTGATTAACTTCTAAAAACAAACCAAAAACAATAATCAAGAACAAAGAAAAAATAATTATTTTTAATTTTTTTCTCATAGATTATTTAAATAACGAGGTTAAGAACATCAATAGCATCTATAATATCAAGAACCGCGGCGATAAGAACAATTATAATTGATATTAAAGCAATAATTAAAAAATCAAGAAAAATAATAATCATTATTTCTATTTTCCCCAAAGGAGGAACAAATTTTATCTTCATCAAATTGCCCAAAATCAGTTGAGCATTCATCACTAAAAAGGTAATAATTACACCTACCACAGTTATTGCCGAAGCGCCGTTAATAACCTGATAAATCTTTTTTAATCTTTCCATATCACTTTTTGCCTTATCAACTTTTTCAGATTCCCCTTTTTCCGCTTCTTTTTCTTTTGCTATTTGCTCTTGGGCTTGCAAAACCCTTAAACGGCTGGCAGTTTCTTCTTGCCTTTCTTGCTCTTCTTGCTGTTTTTCTTCTTTCATATTTAAAAATTAAAAATCACAAGAAGCCACTTTCCATTCCCCGTCTTCAAAAACAAGGGTTATGGTCCCTTCTTCGTAAGAAACCTCTGTTTTCTTCCCTGTTGTTTTTTCTATCATTACCTGAGCTTTAAATTTGGCTTGCGTTTCATCTTTTTCTTCTTCAGAAAAAGAAATAATTTTAGTTGTTTGGCCGTAAAATTCTGTCGGCGGATTTTCTTTAATTTCTTGTATTTTTTCTAATAATACTGATTTAAAAGATTGGCTCACTAAAGGGAGGAGTTCTTCTAAATAAATAGAATTGCTGTCTGTGGAATAACTTCCATAACGTTCTATAAAAAGACGAGCTAAAATAAACGGGTCTTGGTGAATATTGACTTCTTTCCTTGACGCTGATTCGCTCCCCTCTGGTATTTTGGTTTCATTTGTTCCGGGAATAGTAATAGAAGTTAAAGTGGTTTCTTCTGACTTCACACTTTCTTTTGGTGTATGGGGTATTAAAAATTTAGCCAAAAGAAGAAGAATAATTCCCAAAACAACTAAAATAATAATAAGAATAATGATTATTTTTCTACGCATAATAAAAAATCAAAATGAAAATGTAAAATAATAAAAATAAATTAAATTCTATATTCTAAATTCCAAATCCTATTCTTCTTCTTCTTCTTCTTCTTCTTCAAGGGATTCGGCAAAAGCGCGTTTTTCTTCTTCAATTTCCAAAAGCTGACGCGGGTCGCTAGTAATTAATTGATCTTCAGAATAAGAAGCCACCACCCTTATTGCCGCTCTATTTTGCCCGGCGAAGAATATGCCTTCACCTATACCTGATTCCAAAAGAAGCATTTTTTCTCCTTCGGTTAGATGGAAGGTTTTGGCTACTAAATCAACGGCTGCTGGCGATTGTTTCATCAACAATTGCATAGCGGAATTAGTGACAATAGCGTTTCCATAAGGAGAAAGTAAAAAGTCGTTAACATCCTGAGTAATAGTGGAGATTCCTAAATAATATTTACGGCATCTTTTTACCAAACTAAAAATAAATTTTGCTGAATCTTCGTGTTGCATTAGCCACCACGCCTCATCAATTATTAATATTCTCTTTTTTATTTTTGAACGAACAACAGTCCAAATATAATTAATAATAGTATAAATAGCCGTTGGTCTAAGCTCGTCTTCTAAATCGCGGACAGAAAAAACAACTAATTGATTAGTAAATTCAACATTGGTTGGTTGATTTAAAAGTCCGGCAAAAGTCCCTTCAGTATACTTTTTTAATCGTTCCGCTAAATCTTCTCCTCTTTCCATACCTTCTAAAACTTCCACTAAGTCCGACATAACAGGCATCTCCACTTTTTTCAAATCGCAACCAGGAACAATGTCTTTTTTAGCATAAGTTTCAAGTAAAGCGCGATCTAAAAGAGAATCTTCTGCCGGAGTGAAACGATTAATTCCTTTTTCATCAGGCAAACCAACCATTATTTTTAACAAACCTTTTAAATTAATAATTGCTGAGCGAACAAGGTCGGCTACTTTTACGTCTTTTGATTCGGTTAAAGGTAAATCAAAAGGATTAAGTTTGCTCTCAGAATTGAGAGAAATGTCAATATATGTCCCAGCCACAGCATCGGAAAGATATTTATACTCTCTTTCCGGATCAATGACGATTACATCCGTTCCCTGCATTAATGAACGCAAAATTTCCAATTTAACGAAATAACTTTTTCCTGAACCGCTAGTAGCAAAAATCGTCATATTCGCATTAGGCATTTTAAAACGGTCAAATAAAATCAAACTATTATTGTGCCGGTTAATACCATAAAGTATGCCATTATCCGAGGTGACATCAGCGGAAATAAAAGGAAAGCTTGAAGCGCAGGGAGAGGTATTAAGATTGCTTAATACCATTAAATCATCAATGCCAAAAGGGAGAGTTGAATTAAATCCTTGCTCTGTTTGATAAAGCACTCGTTTAGTATAAACCAATTTTGAGCCAAATATACTTTCTATTTGATCCGTTAATTGATTTAAATCTTTCTCTGAAGAAGCGTAAATAGTTACATAAAGACCAAATTGGAAAAAATGTTCCACACCAGTAGTTAAATCGTCTCTTAATTTTTCTATATCTCGCAAAGCAGTTTCTTTTAAGGGGTCGCGGGGCATACTTTTTTCTTCGGCTGCCGTAATTTCCACTTCTATATTACCTACTCTCTTTTGCAATTGTTTCAAAATTATTTCTGATTTAACTGGATAAAAAAACATAGCCACATCCATTGATGCGTTAAAATGGATAATGGGAGAAAACCAGCCTACGCTAATATAACGAGGAAAGCCAACGACAAATATCGTCCGCAAATATTGATCACCTAATTGCAAATAATAAGGAGTAACCCTCAACGCCGAAGGAGCGATTAAATCGCGCAGTTTAATTAAACCTTTAGCATAAAGCTCTTCTTCTTTCAAAATCGAAACCGCTTTTTTTTCTTCTTCTTTTTTTTCTTCTTCTTTTTCTAAAATATCTTTTTTTGCTGTTTTCTTTTCTTGAGGAGCGGACTTGATTGTTTTAGTTAATGAATCTGGAGTAATGGGCATAATAAAAATTTAAAAATAAAATTTCAATAGGCAGAATAGGTTTTTAAGAAAATCTCTCTTTTGGTAAAAAAAGTGTCAAATTTGATTTTTTCGTGAGATAAGCCTTTATTGATGCGGGTTGGCGAGGGTCGGAAAAAAGGGACTGTCCCTTTATGCTTCTACACGCAATTTTTCTATTTCAGCCATTGGTTCATTGACAGAAATTTCCGGATTATAAGTGTTGTAGCAGAGTTCAATCAAACTTTGAGTGTCCAAAGGGACAACATTGATGCCCAAGGGGGCTAAATTAGAAGCAACGTGATCAACGCGTTGATAAAGAAGTTGGCGATATTTTTCAAATTTCTCTTCACGAAAAATAATTTTTGTTGGGGCAGAAAATAAATCAATCAATCGATTGAAAAATCCTCTTTTTTTGTCTCCTAATGGATTATAAGGCACCACAATATAAAAACGTCGGCTCATAATTTGGCCAAGCTTAACCAGCTCTTCCACAAAATCAATATAATCAGCCATTTGAGCGCGAAGAAGTTCGTTTTCTTGATCTCGACGCAATTCTTTAAGATGCTCAACATAAGGATCTATATTAAACGGCCGAGATTGAATAACGATTTGTAAAGGAAAATCTATAGCGTTTAAAAATTGAACATAGCCATCAACAATTGCTTCTTGCTCTTCTTCTGATTTCAAAGCAAAATTAATAGAGGAAGTTAAAAGCACGGCTCTTAAAGAACCATCATTTAAAATAAGACAATCTCTTTTTATTTCTGAAACAGGAAGATATTTTTGGACAGAAGTAGGCATAATAATAACTCAATATTAAAAATCAAAATTTTCCCCTTCCCCTTCCTCTTCATCTGGACTGTAAGCGCCACCAGTGTCAACAATTAAAGCAAGCTCAGAAAGTTTTCTTGACCTTAATAATTCTTTTGGCGGAGCAACGGGTGTTTCTTTCTTAATTTTTTTCTCCTCCTCTACTTTAGTTGGCATTATTTCTTTCTCCCAAACACGAATTTGGGGCAATGTATAAGTTTGGATTAAGCTTAAAATAAAATAATGAAATGGTCTGCCATTAACTTTCACAAAGGCGAAAACAACTCCTAATCCGGCAACAACTAAAGCAATTAAAATAAAAACAATTAAATTGGAAACTAAATTCCAACAAAGGAAAATTAATCCTCCGGCGACAATTAAAATAATTAATTGTCTCGGACCAATTGGCCCAATAATTTTTGGTTCAATATCAATAAATTGAGGAACAACAAATTGCATATTTTAATATCTTAAATGTTCATTTAATCTTCCTATTGCTTCAAATTCTTCTTCGGTTAAAACCGGCTCTCCTGCTTCTTGTCTTTTCTTTATTACATTTTTTATATCTACACCTTGATCCATTGCTTCAGCACCAATTTCTAAATAAAGACGATAAACTTCTGATTCTCGCCAAGCTTTTTTCCCTTCGGCTCCACGGCTTAAAGATTCTTCAGTAAGCATATTAATTTTTTCCAAAATACGGCTCGTTGCTTCTTCGGGTCCCCCCCAACGCCGCCAATCAAAAAGTTTTAAAGCTCTTAATTCATCTATTGGGCCATAAATCTTAGGGGTTACTTTAATTTCCTCACCCGCTTTTTCTTTCTCCGGGGAGGGAGGACGGGAAGAGGATAATACCGGCGCCATAGTAAAAGACGATATGGGCGTTACCGACTCAGAAACTACTGGTTCAGAAGCGGTTAATTCAGGGGCTGTTTTTGAGGAAGCAATTTGCTCCAAAGGCGCTGAGGAAGGGACTTCCGGAGCTTTTGGCTCTATAATTTCTGGCTTTGGTGTTTG
>Ga0209201_1005149_pt1 | contig 9972 bp, 8 predicted proteins | sample AD_UKC055_MetaG_FD_184411 | JGI IMG/M metagenome (GOLD analysis project Ga0209201, IMG submission 184411) | Active sludge microbial communities of municipal wastewater-treating anaerobic digesters from USA - AD_UKC055_MetaG (SPAdes) (version 2) | ecosystem: Engineered > Bioreactor > Anaerobic >... | reverse complement strand
GCTTCTCGGCGCTTTCTACCAGCGTTCCGGCGTTCGCGCCGCGCGCTTCCCGCTCGGCTGGGGGTGCGACCTGACGCTCGATTTCGTATTCGACGACGAGATGGCGGCAGCCGATTCGGCCGAGTCGTACAACATCAACGCCATCGAGGGTCTTGCCGACGAACTGGTGAAATACCAGATTCTCCCCGTCTGGCAGGCGGCCTGGGACATCGGCTATGACGGCTGTGTCAAGACACCGACCTTCGGCGTGGCCAGCCGGCCCATCTCCAGTCCCGACCAGTGGGGCAAGGTGACCGCATTCTTCGCCACCCGCCTCAACAGCATGATCAGGCGCTACTACAAAGCCGACATGCTGGCCAGAATCAACGATGCCGGACTGTTCGCCGGCTATGTCGAGGTATACCCCGACGCGACCGTGTCCGGCGCCTACGGGGATCTCAGCGTCATCGGCCTGCTGCAGGCATACGGCATCTTCCAGTCGACCCTCGAGGAATACGTTCCGCTGGACCCCGGCGACGGTTCTGCAAGCAAGCGCGTCCTCGGCATCATGGCGCCTGGAATCGTCCTGTCGTCCCCGGACGACCTCGATGAATCCTACTCGGCCATGAACGACTTCATCGACGAATTCGCTTCGAACGCGTATCTGCGCCCGGACGTGTTCTCGTTCAGACCCGAGGTCGACTCCCTGGCCAGCCTTGTCGATACCACGCTGGCCCTTCGCGCGAAGCTGGACGACAACGGACTTGCACGGATACCGCTGGCCGCGATCGGCGCCTCGGTCACTCCGGCGACATGGCAGCAACTCGAGATGTTCCAGGATACGCCCGAAAAACGCAGCATGTGGCTGGGCGCGTTCGCGGCGGCGGGATACGCCCGTCTCCAGCGCCAGCTCTCGCTCATCAGCCCCGGCCGGTGGTCGACTCTTCCGGCCGCGCAGGGCGAATCCTGGTCGGGCGAGGACCTGTTCCAGCGCGCGGACGGTAGCGCCATGCCCGCGATGTTCGCACTCAAGGCAGTCAGGGATTTCAGCAGCGCCGGCAGCGAACTGATCAGCTTCGCCAATCAGGATCCCGTGGATTCCCCGGCCCAGCTCGAGGTCACCGGTGACAAGGGCGACGACATATCGGTGCTTGCGTCCCGCCTTTCCGAGGGCGGCTACCAGTTCCTGGTCGTGGCTTTGCCGCCTGCTTCCGTCGAGCGCACCGGCGTGAACATGAAGTATGTCATCAACGTGACCGACGTCCAGGCCGGGACCACCGGCTGGGAGGTCCGCGTCGCGGAGATCGACCATGATTCATCGTCGTACAGGCTGATCAGTCGCGGTCCCGCGACGGTCGACGACGGTAACTTCTCTTTCAGTGCTTACATCAAGGGCCCGGCCGTTCACCTGATCAGGTTCTCACCGCCCGGTTCCGGGGATGACGAATAGCGGTCGCGAACACGAACCATCCGACAAGCAGCAGTAATCCGGCGGCACCGGTCCCTGCCCCGCCAGTCCCGAGACTGCCGGCCGAGCACCCGCCGCCCGTTTCATCTTCTTCGCCCGGCTCGGTCCCGCCGGACTTCACGCAGACCCGACCCAGCGAACCCGCGTCCCTGCAACTGAAGCCTTCCGGACACCAGTCTTCGACGCACTCCTGGGAACAGTACAACGGCTCGTCCCGGCTGGTTCCCAGGCAGATACCCGACACGCAGTCGGTGCGGGCGGTACACTCGTCGCCGGTCACGCCGCGATCGTCGACCGGCATGCAGACCCCGGAATCGACCACGTCGTACCCGACGCACGCGGTCCCCTCGGTCGGGCAGAACCAGTCCGCAAGGTCGCACTCAACCCGGCAATAGTGGGTATCGGCGGCGTTAACCGCGAAGCACAGCCCCGACCGGCACTCGTCGTCCGACAGGCATTCCGCGCCCTCTTCCTTAGGGTCGGTCGGCGGGATTATCTCGTCCCCGGGCATGCAGGCGCCAATAATCACGTTGCAGAAGAATCCGTCCGGACAGGTTCCGGCCGCCTCACACGCCTGTCTGCATTTGAACGCCATATCGGTGCCGGCCTTGCACAGACCGGACTCGCACTGGTCGTTGCCGGTGCATGCGTCGCCGACCTTCAGATCCTGAACCGGCTTCTTGAAACATCCGCCATATGAGCCTTTCAGCCAGCAGTACTCGTCCGAAGCGCAGCCCGAATCGGTATAGCACTTTTTGCGGCAGGTTCGCGTTTCGTCCAACGCCGTGAAGCAGAGTTTGCTGTCACAGTCGCTGTTCAACGTGCACCTGGCTCCAATAGTGCCGCTTACCTGCCCCTGCATGCAGAACTGCCCGTTGCCGGTGTCCTCGCAGTGATAACCCGACGCACACGTGTCGTTTCCGACGTTGCACACCTTGGTGCAGCGGTCATATCCGTCCCCCAGATCCATGCAGTACCCGCCATTGCACTGGATGCCGCTGGTGCAGAAAACGCCCAGCAGCGAGGCGCCGGGCGAACTGCCGTAAACGCCCATGCAATAGCCGCCGCTGCACTTCAGGCGGCCGCCGGTGAAGTTCTTGTAGTCGTACACCTCGTTCCCGTTGTCGTCACGGGTAACCATCCTGGGGCACTCCGAGTCGCGCGTGCACTTGTAGAACCCCTTGTTTCCCGCGTAATAATCAGGATCCGGGTACAGGAAGCACGCGCCCCTCTTGTCGTCGTCCTCCAGGCTGTCGGAATAGCCGTACGGGGAGATGTACGGCGCCATGGTCGGCTGATTCGGGTCGTCCCAACTGCCCCTCTCCGCGTCTTCCAGCCAGGAATGCTGCTGGCCGAAAAAGTGTCCGATCTCGTGAACCGACACGCCGGTGAAGCTGATGTCGTCCCAGTCGGACATTCTGGACGCGTCCTCGACCCACTTCCCGCGATAGTTGCAGTTGTTGAAAGCGATGTCCGCCTCGGTGATCTGCCCCGTGGAGTAATCCTGCATCGGCAGGGTCACACCCAGCGCCGACTCGCCGAACTGCCACTTCTGGCACTCGGTCGAACCCGACACCCAGACCAGTTCATTCTTGCCGTTTTCCTTCATAGTGATCGGCAGCACGTCCTGGCTGGACGAGTTGCCCAGCATCGTAAAGGTCAATGCACTGCAATCGATGTCCTGCCACGCCTTGAAAGTGGCCTTCATGATGTTCTGGGACTCGGTCGCGGTTATGCCGGACCCGTCGACGGCACGGCTGTCGATGTAGTAGGTGAGATCCGACACCGGCCAGCGGGACACGTACTTGAACGAATAATCGAAGTAGGGATTCTGGATTGAAAAGGCCAGGGTCTGCATCGGCAAGCTCAACGCGACAACGGTCAGGATCCCGGTCAGGATGCGGCGCGCTTTCATCTGGCACCCCCTTCCTGTCCGGACACGACCGACGGTTCATCGACTTCGCATTCCAGCCCCGTTTTGATCAACGCCTCCAGTTCGTCCAGCGTCATCACATCGGACTCCGCGGCGGCCTCCCGCGTCAACGACCTGTCGCGGGCCACGCGCGTCAAATCAACGGCCTCGCGCCACACCAGCCGCCGGCCGTTCGCGTCCTCGTTGACCACATACTTGCCGTTTTTCAGCCCCGAGGGGATCCAGCCGCCTGGAGTCCTTTCAAGGAACAGCACTACCTCTTCGCCTTCGATGAACGACGGCATCCCCGGGATGAACATCGCCTTGCCATCCCTGACGCCGCCCGGGACCATAAACCTGATGGTCGGCCCGCTGGCGAATCCCTTGTACACACGATCCACGGCTACCGTTACCCTGGTTGCCAAGGGATACCCGACCGCGCTGCGGTTGGGCTCGACCGAAACGACCACGCCGGACAGAACCAGTTCGGAAACACCGGTCATCTCGGGCACGGTTCGATTCAGCACGGTTGTCGCCGAAACGGGCAACGACATCATAACGGTGACAAACAGCACGGCCAGCGAAGCCCGACTGGTCTGGGCCAGGCGCGTATTACTGATCGAATGGATCGAACGGAATTCATAAGACGGTCGCAAGACGGCCTCCGCAGAGGAAACAACCGGCAAATCATAGAGGACGCGACACCAAATTCAAGCCAATTCAGACATGGCATCAATAGCTCTTAATGAAAGCACTACTGTTGATTGATAAATATTCTACGCGCGCGTAAAGGCATTATCATTGCGTTCAGGCGAAGCGCCATAACCTGGAAGGTCACCATGCCGGGCACCGACACGAGACTTGACGAACTTGCCCCCGCCACGCTCGAACGGATGCAGGACGCGATCGTTCACGCCGGCGAACACCTCAGGCGTGAAGCAGACCGTATAGCCGCGCTTGCCGGAACGGACGCAGCCGACGAGAACCCGCACACGAACCTGGACGTCGAGGTCGACGAGATCCTTCAGGACAGTCTATGTCAGGCGTTTCCCACTGACGCGCTCTGGGTCTCCGAGGAACGGATGCCCCCGCCAGGCCGGACAGACGCCAGGTTCTGTTTCATCGTTGACCCGATCGACGGCACCCGCAACGTGCTGCACGGCCGCCCCGAGGCGTGCGTCAGTGTTGCCCTTTACGAACGGGGCCCCGGCGTCGTCTGGGGGTGCATCTACAACCCGTTCTCTGGTGAGATGTTCACCGCGCAGTCAGGACAGGGCGCTTTCCGCAACGGTCAACGGATCCACGTGTCCGCGAACGGAGACCCCGGCAACGCGCTGTACCTGGTCTCAATACATGAAAGCGTCAAAGGAATGCTTGACCGCGTGAAATCCGAGATCATGGTCAGGCCTGTCGGCTCGATCGCCTACAAGATGTGCCTTGTCGCGTGCGGCGAAGGCGATGCAACTTTCACAATCAACCCCCGCCACGACTGGGATATCGCCGCCGGCATGCTGCTGGTCGAAGAGGCCGGTGGCGAGGTTTCCGACTCGCGGGGTGGAAGCATCTTCATCAACTCGCGGACACTGAAGGTCGACGGCGTGGTCGTCACCAACGGTCTGATCCACGCGAACACGGTGTCCGTATGCCGGGCCCTGCGCGAGCAGATAGCGGCCGACAGCAATCCACTGGTCTGAACGGATACGTTCATGACGACAACAGCAATTGCAAGCTAGCCCTTGATTCCAGATTTTTGCAGTGGATCAGTTCTTGAACTGGATGATGATGTCATCAGGGTGGGCAAGTTCAAGCACCTGCCAGATGATGCTCTCGCGAACCTCGACATCGTTGCTGCGCAGCGCGAGCTGGTCCACTTCAAGGCTCGTCACGTCGTCCAGAAGCCGGTCGGTCCTCTCCTGGAGGGCGGCATGCTCCTCTAGAAGCACCTGATATTCCTTGTCCTCGCCGGTAATCGTGCTGGCGTAGTACATCCCTACGGCCGCGACCGACCCCAGCGAGAACAACACGACTGTCACGAGGTGCTTCAACCACATGGTTCGGCTTGAATATCACCGCTGATCGTCGGATGCCAAGAAAATAACTGCACTTTTTTAACGGATTCCTCACAATCCGCCCTCCCGCACGTAATTCCGTCCGGTTCCTTTGAGCGTGATTTTGAACCTTGTCCCTGTACTTCTTGCTTACGGCCGCGACGTGCATGCCGGATGATTCTGGTTTCATGTTGGCCCGAACGTCACCATCGTGCCGCCTATGCGCGCCCTTCTGGCCGAACAGCGCAACTTGCGGGTCAAACCCGACAAGACCGCGCACGACATCGAGTTCGCGAAACCTGTGACCATCGGCGATGGCGCGGTCATCGGTAACAATTCGCCCTCAGGATCGACTTGTCCGCCTCCGGCACGTTAATCAAATCGGGAGCAGGTATACAGGTGTCCTATTCACGGCTACAGGCAAGGCTCGCATGGATCGGGGTGATTGATCGGGTCGCCGTGGCAGAATTCATAGCAGTTCTGCCCTTCCGGTGGGCACGTCCACCAGATCCAGTCGCAGTCGCCGCAGTCCCCGAGGTCGGTCGCCAGATACTTATTGAGCGGGCACGCGTCGTTGCAGTCCGGCGTGCCGTCGTCGTCCGTGTCGGTGTCGGCGGTGCCACAACCACAGAATCCAGGCGCCGTCTTCAGTGGATCGTTGTCGCAGGCGTCCAGGCAGTTCGCGGTTCCGTCGCCATCGGTGTCGAAGTCGGGCAACCCCGGGCACTGATCCCGGCAGTCGATCACGCCGTCTCCGTCGCCGCATGCGCAAACGAACAAGGCGACCGCGACCAGCGCAAAGCCTGTGAATTCTCAGTTCATCTGGTTGCCCCCTGGTGATTGGGAACTGCCTGGCCGACGTGTTCAAGTCGGTCACAGACATTCAGTCCGATATGACGATAGTCTAGCGGACATTGCAGCATATCAACAGGGGCCAGGGTATCAGCCGTACAATAAAACAATACCGGCAAATAGTTTGCCGTTAAATCGGCGATCATTCATTCTATGGCCCTGGGACGCCCTTTGATGTCCGGAAGGCCAGCACACGCACGTGGGTAATGACCATGACAAAAACCCGTTTTCCCCAGGCGCGCAACATCATCGGCTTCGGGGGGCTCATCCTTGCCGTCGCGGTGTTCGGATGCGACGGCAACAATCCATTTTGTTTTCCGCCTGATCCGGGGCCTGTGGCCGTCGTCCAGGAATCCCCGGCCCTTGCGCCGCTGACAGAATGTACTGGTAAAGCCACGGAATGTATCAGGTTCGGGCATCCCGGGGAGTGCATCAGGGACCGCTGTATTCTGTCAGGCGGCCTGTGTTCCCAGGACATCGACTGCGATGACAACAACCTGTGCACGGCAGACAGGTGCGACAAGGGAACCTGCTTCAGTGAACCACTCAAGGACGCGCCCTGCAAACTGGATCCCGCCGGAACGGGTATGTGTTCATCGGGCTACTGTGAATGGAATGACGCCATTGGCTGTGTCGCCGACGCCGATTGCCCCGCCGTCATGAATCCGTGTCGCATTGCTTTCTGCCAGTCAGGCGCCTGCAAAATTTTGAACACAACCGATTCAACCGAATGCAAGACGACCATCGGCATTTCAGGAACCTGCATGGGCGGCGCCTGCACCACCGGCGACGACGCGGGCAAGTCGAAGGACGTAACCTGCCGCCGGGTCTGGAACAGCTGGTACGGCTGGGTTTCCCGTTGCAGCTCATCACTGCTGTACTTCCTGGCGCCGGAAGACATTCCAGCGATCGAAACAAAAATCCAAAACCTGATTTCGGATCAGCTTCGTTATGACATGAAGGCCAGTGTCATCGAACTAAGCGATGGCGGTTACAACATCGTTCTTCACAACCGACGCGAGCGGACCGAAATCAGGGGCCTGTGCGACCCTTCCCTGGTCGCTTTTTCGCTCGCCGGATACACCTCCGGAACCGACTGGAAGTCCGTTAACCTGCATGTCTGGGTCACCCCCTTCAAAGAAGGCTGGGCCGTGCCGACCGCCGGAAGCCGCACCGCCATCCAGAAGGGCCGCGCCAGGAGCGTGCTCGGTGCGTACGGCGTTGTCGATGTGAAGGGCTTCCGAATGTGGCTTGAAAAGACCTTCCATGTCCTGCCCGAAGTGCCGTTGGCGCCAAGGGGCGATCCAGGTGTTTTGCCCGATACCGCCAAATCACTGTAAGATCGCGGCATCACGACGGGCGTGGTCACGCGGGGGACTGGCATGGGCACAAAGATAATGACCACCGGTTCCGGAAAAAAGGACATTTCAATGGTCCGGTCGTCGGCGGCGGAATACCTGACGTTCGTCGCGGCCAGCGGGACCGGCGGCGTGGAAGCCGTGTATGCCGATGAAAACATCTGGCTGACGCAGAAGATGATGGGCGTTCTTTACGATGTTGAAACCCACACGATCAACTATCACCTGAAGAAAGTTTTCGCCGACAGCGAGTTGTCCCAGGATTCAGTTATTCGAGATTTTCGAATAACTGCCGCCGACGGTAAGAATTACAACACAAAGCATTACAACCTGTCTGCCATCATCGCGGTCGGTTACAAGGTTAATTCCGAACGCGCGGTGCAATTCCGCAAGTGGGCGACGACCGTCATCCAGGAATTCACGATCAAGGGCTTCACCATGGATGACGAGCGCCTGAAGAACGGCGGCTCGATCCTGGCGAACCAGTATTTTGAAGAACAGTTACAGCGTATTCGGGAAATCCGGCTGTCGGAACGGAAGTTTTACCAGAAAATCACCGACATCTACGCCACATCGATCGATTACGACGTGACGGCCCAGGCCACGAAACGGTTCTTCGCCACCGTGCAGAACAAACTGCACTGGGCCATCCACGGCCAGACGGCCGCTGAAGTTATCTTCAGCCGCGCGGACGCCGACAAGGCGCACATGGGCCTGACCACCTGGAAGGACGCACCACGCGGCAAGATCCAGAAATTTGATGTCAACGTTGCCAAAAACTACCTGACGGACCACGAAATGGCCCAACTGGAACGACTGGTGTCCGCGTATCTGGACCTTGCCGAAGATATGGCGATTCGCAGAATCCCGATGACGATGCAGGACTGGGAAACACGCTTGAACCGCTTCATCGCGGCGACGGACCGCCAGATTCTGCAGGATGCCGGCAAGGTCACCGCCGAAATCGCCCGCGCCCACGCCGAAAGCGAGTTCGAAAAGTACCGCATCGTCCAGGACCGGCTGTTCGAAAGCGACTTCGACCGCATGGTGAAGTTGTCCCAGCCTGCTCCGGATGAGTAGGAGCTGGCGCGTGCATCAAACCGGGTTGGCACCCGACTGCTTCATCGCGGGATTTTCGCGTCCGGGTCAAGCAGGAATGCCAGGATGCGGTTGACCTGTTTGCGGTCGAACTTGTACGGATTGTGGCGGGGGCCATATTCGGGCATGTCGGCCAGCCACTGCTTCATGGCGCGGTGTTCGGGGTGTTTGCGGTCCGCCATTGCTTCAAGAAATTCGGCGTATCCAAACGGTCCGCCGACGTTTTCAATCGGGCAGGCACCCATGCCGTCCAGGCATTCGACCGGCTGGGCCCCGGGCGCCCGCTGATAATCCTGGTCCAGCACCGTGACATCATGTTCCCATCCGTCACCGAAGTCATACGCATATAAAAACGACGTACCGTGGCGCGCAACGGCATCCTTCAGCGAGTGCTTAATTGCCGGCAGCCCGTCGTCCGGGCCTTCGGGATCGTCCACGTACCAGGTTCCGGCGAAATTCAAACCGTACTGGTGTTCGTTGTGCCACCCCATGACCTCCTGCAGCATGTTGTGCAGGAACCACAGGCTGGCGTCCGCCGATATGACCATCAGCCTCGTCACCCGCGGCGCGACGTCCCGCAGTTCAACCTTCAACAGGAAATTCGTTGAGTCCCAGCATTCCCAGTCTGAATGTTTGTCCCCGGCCGCAACTCTTACGCACTCCAGCGTTTGAGCCCCGTCCTTACCTGCAGTTCCAGCCAAGTCGCCCGCGCCCTTTCGTGCCTTGACGCGCGTGCCGGCCGGGTCCTTGCCCCCTGCTTTGCCAGCCGCGCCGCGTTTTACTGTTCCCGCCATGATTGCCCCCAGGATGGATTCAGCCCGCATTTTACGTCGGTTTCGCCTGCCGTTCGCGAATTGTGTACACGGTGTGTACAGAATTCATAACAGATGCTTATCCGTCGCCCACTGCCTTCCCTTCACACCCCTCGATCAGCGCGCGGGTGCGCTGGATTTCGGCCGCAAGTTCGGCTTCGGTGGGCAGGCACGTGACGTAACGGCTCGCGAATATCTGGGTGCGGTCGTTCAGCACCGAGTACCGGGCCACGGCGTTGTTGTGGTCGGTGCACAGGATCAGGCCGATGGTCGGGTTATCATCCGGGCCAGCCATAAAGTCGTCGAACATGCGGACGTAACTGTCCATCTGGCCGACGTCGCCGGCAGTCAAGCGCCCCATCTTCAAGTCAATCAGCAGGTAACACCGCAGGGGAATACTGTAAAACACCAGGTCCACGTACAGGTCATCGCCGTCGAACGACAG
>Ga0209201_1005141_pt1 | contig 9991 bp, 6 predicted proteins | sample AD_UKC055_MetaG_FD_184411 | JGI IMG/M metagenome (GOLD analysis project Ga0209201, IMG submission 184411) | Active sludge microbial communities of municipal wastewater-treating anaerobic digesters from USA - AD_UKC055_MetaG (SPAdes) (version 2) | ecosystem: Engineered > Bioreactor > Anaerobic >... | reverse complement strand
CGAGGTGGCCGAGAAGACCATCTTCTCCACCGCCTGCTACGACAACGATCCCTACTGCTTCCGCTACACCGTCCTGCCCGGTGACGTGCTCAACCGCGTGGAGACCAAGCTGGCCCTGCACGTGCCCCCGCCGCTGATCCTCAAGGTCAACAGCGTCATGGACGCCTCCCGCATCCGAGCCAACCAGACGCTGAAGATGATCAACGGGCCCTTTCACGCCATCGTCCACAAGAACCGCTACCTCATGGACGTCTATCTCCAGCGGGACGACAAGCCCAAGGTCTTCGCCAAGCGATTTCGCGTCGGGCTGGGCAAGGACGACGGCACGCCCGTGGGCCTCTTTCGCGTAGCCCTGGGCAAGAAGCTGCGACGAGCCCCCTGGAACCCCCCGCCAAACAGCCCCATCCAGAAGACCATCCTCTGGGGCGAGCCCGGTTACCCGCTGGGAACGGCTGGGTACTGGATCAGCCTCGAAGGCATCGACGATAACACCCGCGCGCTCGACGGCTATGGGATCCACGGCACCAACGAACCCGAGACCATCGGACGCAGCGAATCGCTTGGCTGCATCCGCATGGCGGACGCCGACATCGACATGGTCTTCAGCCTGCTCTACGAGAAGTGGAGCACGGTGGAAATCCGGCCATAGCATTTGCTTCCCGGACACGCGCCCCCAAGCCCACGGAGAGCCTTCCGCGGGCCTGCCTGCCGGCATGCGGGCCTTGGCGCTACGTGCAGCAGCCCCTGCCCCGTCCGATGTTCTCCATGGCGTCCTGGTAGAACATCCGCACCGGGGCGCCGCCCATGGCGATGGCGCACCAAGCCGCCTCGTCCAATTGCTCGCGGGGCACGTTCTGGGTGCGGGCCTTCTCGACAAAGGCCGCCACGCACGGGGCGCAGCGGCTCATGACCGCCAGCGCGAAGTTGATGAGGAACTTGCCCCGCTCGTCGATCGCCCCGCCCTTGCCCGTCACGCGCATCATCTGGCCGAAGGCCTGCGAGGACAGGGCGGCGGTCGATTCGCCCGGAGCCGCCGCCGCGACTGGAGTGGCCGCCGCGCCCTGCTGGGGACAACACGGCTCGGCCGCCGCGCTCGGGCCGCAACAAGGCGACGCGCCGGCATCCGCCACGCGAAGTTCCGCCTGCACAGGCGGCGACTGGAGCGATGGTGGAATCCGTCTCATGCACTCGCACTCGACATCCCCGTCCGCGGGTGCAGCGGGCGCTTCAGCCCCGGCCGACCGACCGGGCGCCGCCTCGGACGCTTCGCGTGTCTCCGTCGCGGGCCGGGCCTCCCCGGCGTTGCACAGCTCGATCCGACCGGTCGAGGGCTCGACGATCTCGCCGACCGTGCGCCCGCGCACGCCCCGCTGGGCCAGGGCGGCCATCAGCCGCCCGTGGCGCTCCCGCGGCACGCAGATCAGCAGCCCGCCGGACGTCTGGGCGTCGAAGCCCAGGTCCGCCAGGGCGGCGTCGACGCCCTCGGCCACCGCCAGGTCCTCTCCCACGTACTCCCGGTTTCGCTCCACCGCCCCGGGCACGACCCCCTCGCGCAGCAGTTCCACCGCCCCGCCGAACGCGGGCAGCGAATCCGCGTACACCCGCGCCGTCATGCCCGAGTGCCGCACCATGCTGACCAGGTGACCAAAGAGCCCGAAGCCCGTCACGTCGGTGCAGGCCGACACCCCCACCTCGGCCATCGCCTCGGCGGCGGCGGCGTTCAGCGTCGCCATCGACTGCTCCGCGGCCGCGAAGTCCGCCCCGTTCTTGCCCACCTGTCGGGCGAAGTTCAGCACCCCCACGCCCAGCGGCTTGGTCAGGACCAGCACGTCGCCCGGGCGGGCCGTCCCGTGCTCCACCGCGCGCCCCCGTTCGATCGTCCCGGTAATGGCGAAGCCGAGCTTGATCTCCTCGTCCTTGATGCTGTGCCCGCCGATCAGCGCGACCTTCGCCTCGGCCATCACGTCCATCGCGCCCTTGAGCATGTGGTACATGATCCGCCCGTCGTGCGTCTCGGAGGGGAAACCCAGGATCGACAGCGCCGTTCGCGGCACGGCCCCCATGGCGTAGATGTCGCTGAGGCAGTTGGCTGCGCAGATTCGCCCGAAGGTGTACGGGTCGTCCACGCAGGGCGTGAACACGTCCACCGTCTGGACCAGCGTGACGTCCTCGCTGAGCTGGTAGATGCCCGCGTCATCGCCCGCGGCGACGCCCGACAGCACGGCCGGGTCGTCCACCTTCGGCAGTCGCGCGAGCACCGCTTCCAGGTCAGCTGGCGCGATCTTCGACGCGCAGCCGGCATTGTGGACCATCTGGGTCAAGCGAACCTGGGAGAGATCGATCGGGTCGGGCCTCTCGCCCGCGCAGGGGCAGATGCCCTGGTTGGTGAACACGTCGCACGGACACGGGCGGCGCGGATCGCACACGCAGTGCCCCAGCTTCATCGACCGCTGCATGACGCGACGACGCTTGGCCAGATCAACTTTCACGGCTGTCACACCTCTGCGGCTGGTCTGGTCCGCCGGGGGCCGGTGCCCGCGGCGTCGGCGGCGCCGGCCGCTTCGGCGCCGCCGCTACTCGATCGTGAACTCGGCCTTGACCGACTCCATCTGGAACGGGTCGGCCTTTCCCACGAGCTTGGCGGTAAGCTTTCCCTTGATGCCTTCGGGCACTCTCCATGAGTGCGAGCAGGACCCGCCTCACCCGTACTCCAACGTGCAGCGGTAGACTTCCTTGCCGTTGGCGTCCTCCACGAGCAGGGTGGGCTCCGGCAAGCGCTTGCCCTTGGCGTTCATCGCGTAGTCCACGGCCGTGCCCGAAGCATCGCTGACCGCCAGCGAAAACGTCACGGCTCGCTCTTTCACGCTTGCCATCACCTCGGCCTTCAGGGGTGAACCGACCGCCACGTCCACCGTCTGCCCGGCAGGCACGGTAAACCTTTTCGCCTTCCCCGTGTAGAGTTCTCGCTGCCCGCCCCGCACCAACGTTCCGGCGCCGCCCTCGCCCTCCGATGCGGCCGTCTCGCGATAGTCCACGATGACGTACTCGTCGGCCGGCACTTCGATCGGCTCTGCCCCGCCCTGGAGACTGAGACAGCCCGTCTGGCCGACGAACGTGGCCGCCCACTGCGGATGGGCCAGGCGGACCTTGCCGCCTTTGACCCCGACGGGATCGGCCTGCACCTTCATCGCATCCGCGTCCATGCTCACGCGGTACCAGGCGTCGTCCACGCGCACAAGTTGGCCCAGCAGGGCCGACCGCGGCTCCTTGAACGATCCGTCGGCCGAGGCGATCAAGACGCGATCGCCCGTAGGCAGACGCCGTATTCGCCTGTCCACCTTGGCCTGATCGCCCAGACGCAGGTTGCCGCTGCCCTCCAACACGCGAACCGCGAAGACCTTCTGGCCGAAGCGGCACTGGCCCTGTGCGGCCAGTTGCACCTGCATGAACAGATACCGGTTGTTCTGCTGGCGGTAGTACGAGCCGTTGATCACCAGCAGAATGTCGCGGTCCCCCTCGCGGACCTTCAGCACCGCCGGGCCGAACTCCAGCAACGTCATTTCTTTCGGAGTGGAGTCGCGACGACGAACCGGAAACGTGTTCTGGTCGGTGAACTTGCCCTCGCCGCTCAGGTCGAATCGCACCACGTCCGGGGTCTTGGCGTCGGCAGTCTTGGCGTCGATCGCAGCCGCCATACTTCGCCCGCCCAGCATGAAGTGGCCCACGACGGCCTTGGGGCTGGTCGTCCCGCTGCCCGCCTCCGCCGTGCTGAGACGCTGGGCGGTCGCATTAAACGTCGCGGTCTCCAGGGCACGGGCATCCTCGGGCACGGCCTCGAGGTACGTCAGGTCTCCCACCCCGGCCCACGTCGCAGATGCCGCCGCCAACACAGCCGCCGCCAGAATCACCGCAGACGATCGCATGTTGGGTCTCCTTCCCGGTTGCCCCGTATCATACCGCTGAGCGGACCGAGCGTCACTGTCTATTGCGATACCAGGGTCGCATATCGTTGGACGCGGCTCCACGGGAAGTGTTCCAAGGGCCCTCAGGAACCCTTCAGCAGGTCCCGTATCAGTACGCCGGGCGTGCGGCGGTTCCCGTTGCGCACCGTCACGCGGGCCGTGTCGAAATAGTCCAGCAGCGGCACGGCGTACTTGCGACTGATGGCGATGGCGTCACGGAACTCGACCGTCGTGAAGGCGCCGGCCTTGCGGAACAGCGCGATGACCACCTCGCGGGCGGCGGCGACGGCCTTGGCGTGCATGATGACCTTGGCGTCCAGGCGGAGCACGCGTCCCTGGTCGATGAGGATGCGGCACAGTTCCAGCAGCTTCGCCTCGCCCAGGCCGAGTTGCCCGGCCAGGTCCGCCGGCAACGGCGGCTCGAGGTGAGCCCGCTCCAGCGTCTCCTCGATCTGCCTGCACAGGCGGGCGTCCTCGCTCGAGAGCTTCGCCCCGCGTCCCACCAACGCCACCACCGTGCCCTGGCGCTCGGCCGTGCCGGCCGCGATCAAGCGCTCGACGGTGAACTCGAACACGTCCCGCGGACACTCCACCTGGGCGGCCAGTTCCGCCTGTTCCATGCCGACGCGGGAGGGGTTGGCCTGGTAGAACCCCTCCAGGACCTGCTCGATCGCCTCCCGGGCGGAGGCCACCACGTCGCGATGCACCAGCAACTCGCCCCCCGCCGGGGCGGGCACGTCCAGCGCCACGCCCAGCCGAAGCAACTCGCTCACCAAAGGTTCGACCTGGCGTAGCGCAAGCTGCGCCCGCCGGGCCAGTTCCGCCTGGCTGATCGCACCCGCCGCCTCGGCCAGCATCAGGGCCGTCCAGTCGGCTGGACGGTCCAGGCACTCCCGGCGGCGCGTGAGCATGGCGATCGTCCACTCGCGCCCGCGCTTGAGTCGCTGGTCGCTCGCCCCCAGCACCCGTCCGCCGCCCAGCGTGGTCACCGTCCCGCCGGCCCAGTCGCCCATGGCGGCGCGGATCACGAACCGCTCGCCCGCCGGGGCGGGCAAAGGCTCGTTCAGGCGGAATTGCACCACCTGCCGCCCGCCCGGCCCGAGGGGCCGGCCCTCCAGCATCGCCACTTTCGCCATCGTCTCGGCCGTCCCCATGTGCAGATGAACTTCGGCGTAGTCCTTCAGTTCGTGGGGCAGATGAGGCAGGAGCGTCAGGTCGGCCTCGAACATCGCGGCGCAGGGGATGTCGCCGCCGCCCGACAGCAGCTTGCCCCGGTGCAGCAGGTCGCTGTCGACATCGACGAGGTTCATGGCGGTGCACTCGCCGGCGCGGGCAAGATCGGCCTGCTCGCCGTAGACTTCCAGGTTGCGGACCCGCCCGGCCTGACGGCCGGGCAGCACATGCAGCCGGTCGCCCACGCGAACCTCGCCGCCGGACGGGATGCCGGAGACCACCGTGCCGAATCCGCGGATGGGAAACGACTTCTCGACCCACAGGCGAAACGACCCGGTCGTCGTCCGATCGTCGCACGAGTCGGCCACGCGGTTGAGTTCGCCCAGGAACGCGTCGTAGCCCTCGCCAGTAATGCTGGAGACGCCGCACAGGGGGGCGTCGGCCAGGAAGGTCCCCTGGACGAACCGGCGGATGTCCTGGGCGGCCAGCTCGCGCATCTCGGCGTCGACCAGGTCGATCTTGGTCATGGCGATGACCCCTCGCCGCACGCCCATGAGCGTCAGGATGTCCAGGTGCTCGCGGGTCTGGGGCATGACCGAGTCGTCGGCGGCCACCACCAGGATCACCACGTCGATGCCGTGCGCCCCGGCCACCATGTTCCGGATGAACGCCACGTGCCCGGGCACGTCGACGATGCCCACGATCCGTTCGTCGCGCATGCGGCAGGGCGCGTAGCCGGCTTCGATGGTCAGCCCGCGCTTCTTTTCCTCGGGCAGGCGGTCGGTGTCGCAGCCGGTGAGGATCTTCACCAGCGCCGTCTTGCCGTGGTCCACGTGCCCGGCCGTGCCCAACATGATGTTGCGGCGATTCATGGTTCGTTGTCGCTGTTGCAGATGGTTGCAGATTGCGTCCTGTGGGATGATACCAGAACTTACAGTCGAGTCCATGGAGAACCGAGGGAAGCAATGATACCCCCAACTTCACAACGGTGCGGGCCAATACACAGATGGCCCAGTGCGTCCAGGAGAAGCGAGATGAATCAGAATGCGCCGTCTCCCCCAGGTCAAGTCGTCTGGCCTGGAACCCCTAACGGTCGACAAGCGAAGGGGCGGAATAGACGAACCTGGTCGCGCGGAGTGGAGGATGGACTGACTCTTGGCGACGTGTTACGATGACTTCCGTTTGTTCGCTGAAATGGAACAGGGTCTCTGACAAAGGCGTGAGATTGTGGGAAGATACGGCTCAGCCAGGCGCGTGTTTCTATCTTACAGTCACCATGATTCAGACATCGTGCAGATGCTTGCTGACCTCCTTACCGCAGCGGATAGGCCCTATTTCTTGGACCGTTTCTCGATTGAGCCTGGAGACAAATGGCAGGTCGTCATCGACGACGCCATAGAGACGGCAACAAAAGTCTTCGTCTTCTGGTGTTTTCATGCCGCCGATTCCAGAGAGGTTGCCAGGGAATACACACTTGCCATCAAGATGGGGAAGAAGGTCGTGCCCGTTCTGCTTGACGATCAGGATCTCCCAGATATCCTTGGGCGGTATCGATGGATCGATGGGCGCAAAACCATAGTGCATCCCCACAAGCCGGTTGGACGGTCGGACACAGACGAGGGGTCAGAGGTTTCTCGCAGCAACAGCTATGCATTGTTCCCGCTATTCGGGCTCTTCGGGTTCTTGTCCGACTCAACACTCCTTCAGATACTAGCCGGAGTGGCGATTGCCGCGTTCTTGTCGTTGACCCTGTATAGTGTCGTCCGAGGAAGACGTGAACGCCGCGAAATCGAAGAACGCCTCCATCCGCTCGCCATGTCAATGCTCAAAGAAGTCTTCGACGGCGACTAGCCGCCAACGGAGAGCAAGCAGGTGGGTGCTGGCCCCGTCAGACCGTAGCATAGCATGGGCGGGGGTATGGGCTTGTCGCCGTGGGGCCAAGCCAGAGTGCGGATGCACGTGCGAGTGAGGGGGCCAGGGGAAGCAAGGAGGATGATCCGGCGGACTAGAGCCCGGATACTGACTAGACCTCAGGCAAGGGAGACTCCTGGCCCGGTTCATTCCGCTTGCGACGCGGCCATCCACGCTACGGCGCGGCGGCGGCCGGGACGATGCGGACCATGACGACCCCGTGCGGCTGGACCGTGGCCGTGAAACCCTTGGCGTGGACGCCGAGGTCTTTCTGCCGCCACAGGTCGCGGACCCTTTGCGGAGCGTTCAGCTTGAGGTCGGCCCACTGGATGGTGACCTGTTTCGGCTCCTCGTCGACGTTGAACAGGCCGACCGCCCTGGTCCCGTCTTCCATCCGTTTGACCGCGGCCTCGCCGACGGGCAGCGGCATGCGCCGCCCCTGCTCGCCCAGCGGGTCCTGCTGGACTTCCAGCACGTCGTCGTTGGACAGCAGCGACAAGGTGAACGGGTCCAGCCGCTCGATGGGCGTTCCGATGATCATCGGCGACCCCCAGAGGCACCACAGACTGATGTGGGTGTACTGCTCGTTCGGCTTGAGGTGAGAGGGCGTCAGGGGGCGGTCGCGCCAGCCCCCCAGCAGGCCGATGCGAAGGTTGCAGGCGTGGTTCCAATGGCCGGGGCGCTGGAACGGCGCCCATGCGTCGTGCTTCAGCCACACCTCGCGGATGCCGACGGCCCAGCGACGCATGGCCGGATTGTCCATCGCGTCGCGATTCCAGAAGTCCACCAGGTCGCCGGTCGTCCGCGACAGGTCCGCCAGGGCCGTGTACTCGGCGGCACCGGTCAGGGGCACCGAGTTCGACAGTTCAATCACGATGTCCCGGTCGCAGGCGGCCAGGGCATCGGTCATCCGCTTGGTCAGCTCGACGCTGTTGACGCTCCAGTCGTACTTGGCGTAGTCGAACCCCCAGGCCGCCCACTGCCGGGCGTCGTTGGCCTCGAAGAAGTGCTTGCCGCAGCGCCAGCCGTCCTGCGGCTTGGCGGGCTTGGTCCACGCGCCCTTCGGATCGTCGCTGGAACCGCCGATGAACCCCGCGTAGCTGGTCATCCACGGGGTGGAGTAGATGCCGGCCTTGAGCCCCAGGCCGTGGATGTAGTCGCACAGGGCCTTCATGTCGGGGAACTTCTCGTTCGGCATGATCGCGTTGAACGGCCCGCCGCGACAGCCCTGCCAGCCGTCGTCGATGTTGATGTACTGCCAGCCGTGGTTGATGAGGTCTTTGTCGACCATGGCCTTGGCGGCGGCCCGGAGGTTGGCGTCGGTCACGCGGGAGCCCCACCCGCCGAACGTGTTGCAGCCCAGAAGGGGCGTCAGCAGCACGTCGCCGCCGACCACGAGGCGCAGCTCACGCTGGGCCTTGCCCAGGGCGTTCTCCGCCCGCAGCGTCATGCGGTAGGTGCCTCGCCTGGTCAGCGTGCCGCTGATGCGGCCCGTCCGGGCGTCCACGTGCAGACCCTCGGGAAGGTTCGCCACGGAGAAGGTCATCGGGCGCTTGCCGGTGGCGGCGATCGTGTACAACACGGGATGGCCGGGCCGGACGCCGAACGCCTTGGCGCCGTTGATTCGCGGCTGGGGCTTGGGCGGTGGTGTAAGGATCTCTCCGGCGATCTCGTCGGCCAGCAGGTTCGGGCCCGCCAGCACGCAGGCCAAGGCAAGCAGGGCTGCGACACGGCACGCGTTTGTCACGTCCAACGTTCTCACCGCATGTCTCCTATCGGCTGGTCCTGTTCCGGGAGCCGCGTTTAAGTATGTCCCCGCCGCGACGACATGGGAAGCACGGCTTTCAAAATTCCCGTGCGGAGATTCGGCCAGGCGACGTGACTTGTCGTACCGGCGTGGTCAGGTTACATCCGGACGCGACGCTGCAGATCGCTCTTGTGGCAATGACGCCGCGTCCGTGCACGTTACAAGAGCTGTATGATTACTGCACTGAAAATATTCCTGTCCCTGCTGGCGGCTTCGGCCGCCGCACCGACAACCCAACCGGCCGAGACGAAGACGCCCTACGAGCCTTCCAGCCGCTACACGATCAAGAACATGGAAGGCTGGACGGTCCACATTCACAACTCGTTGCTGCCGGGGGGCGAGGAGGCCGAGACGGGCGCCGCCGCGATCAAGCAGTTGCGGGAGGACATGGTGGTCGTGAAGCGGTGGCTGGCCGACGAGCCGCTGAAGCGGCTGCTGAAGGTCGGCATCTGGCTGGACCGCGACTCCACCAACGGCCCGCACGGGCGAACGCCGGTCTTCCACTACCACCCCGGGCTGGACTGGCTGGTGAAGATGGACTTCCACCCGGGCAAGCACAAGTGCGTCGAGTACAGCCGCGCCTCGGCCCTGGTCCCCGCGGGCGGGCGCCGGTCGAGGGCCACCACCCTCCTGCACGAGCTGGCCCACGCCTACCACGACCAGGTGCTGAGCTTCGACGACCCGGACATCCTGGCTGCCCACAAGCGGGCCCAGGAAAACAAGGACTGGCCCAAGACCGACTGGGTCGTCCGCGCCAACCACAAGGAGTTCTTCGCCGGCGTCTCCACGCGCTACCACGGCAAGAAGGACGAAAGGGAAGCCCTCCAACAACGCGACCCGGTCCTGTGGAAGAAGCTCCAGCAGATCTGGGGCACGCCCAAGAGCTTCGCGGATTCTCCCCCGTCGGACGCAAAGGAACGGTAGTCTCTTCCGCCGTCACCGGAAGTCACGCAGGTACCACCCGCCCCACCGCCGCCGCGACGGGCTCCACCTGCATGTCGGTCATCGTTCGCACGTCGAGCAGGAGGGCGTCGGACTCGATTCGGCCGAAGACGCAGGCATCGTCGAGGCGGAGTCGGCGGGCGAGGTCGGCGGTCTTCAGGTTGGGGGCGGTCAGGCGGACCTGGCGGCTGGGTAA
>Ga0209201_1005140_pt1 | contig 9993 bp, 12 predicted proteins | sample AD_UKC055_MetaG_FD_184411 | JGI IMG/M metagenome (GOLD analysis project Ga0209201, IMG submission 184411) | Active sludge microbial communities of municipal wastewater-treating anaerobic digesters from USA - AD_UKC055_MetaG (SPAdes) (version 2) | ecosystem: Engineered > Bioreactor > Anaerobic >... | reverse complement strand
CGCCGCGTGGGCCACTGCCGCTTCCTCTGCCTGCGCCATTACCGCCGGCAACAGCTCCACGAAACTCCTTGCTTCGCCTACCCTATCGCCCGCCGCGAGCCGCGCCGCCGCCAAGGATGCTTCGGTGCGGCTGATAACGTCCGTCACGTCCCGGTTCTCGGCAAGCCCGTCCTTCAGTTGCTCCAGCGCACGAGCAAGGAGCCGCTTCTGATAAAGCTCCACCACCCGGCGCGCAGCCTCGCCCACGTTGCCCACAGGTTCACCGTCAACCTCCGGGAATGCCTCATTTTTCGCCGCCGCCTGTTCCATCCGTTCATAAGTCGCCCTACATTCGCGATTTGAGAACATCGCCGCGTTCAGCTTTGCGAACTGCGCTTCGGCCCAGGTGTCAGGGTTCAGCGCCGCGAGCAAGCCGGTTTCTAAAGCCGGATCACTGTTCGCCGCCGCCGGCGAGAAGGTTCGTTCAGCCATGTTTCGCCCCCCCGTTCGTTACAACAAAAACAACAGTTGGTTGTATTTTGGGACGCGCCCGAAACGGGCTGTATAATCCCTGCTATGTCCGCGTTTGAGGCCCGTTTTCGCTTGTTTTGCTATCGCCGCCGTTTTCGAGCGCCGGCGAGCTTGTAAACGTGGTTCTAGCAGCCTAATTCTAACGCGCGCGCCTGGGCGACAGCCCGAAGGCGCGCAGGAGTTTTACTAGTATACTAGTACGTTTTTGGGTTTCGCCGTTTCCCCAGCTCAATCCCTGTATTCATTGATGCATAGTCGCCTGTATCGGGGAGATAGTCGCCTGTATCGGGGAGATAGTCGCCTGTATCGGGAACTTTAGTTGTATCAAAAAAGGCCATTGTAGCTGCGGTTAAGGCACTATTTCGCCATAAAAGCGAATACAACCGCTAGTTGTATTTCACACAACCGGCGGTTGTAACGAACGCAGGCGCTTTTGTTGTCTCGCGTTCAGCGAGCGCCTGCCGCGTTCGACTGAGGAAATGAACTGCTGTGTAACCCCCAATGCTTCCGCGAGCGCGCCCTGTGTCAGCCCGCGTTCGTCCCGCAGCCGCTTCACGTCCTCGCCCGTGAGCGCCGCCGGTTTCGGTTTCGGCGCTGGAAGCTCGCGATGAATTGCGTTCGCTACGGCCACCGCCGCCGGCATGGTAAACGTGGTGCGACAATGGAGCCACGTTTCCCAGTAACCCCTCGGCATTCGCCTAGACGCAGCACCCGCGCCGTCAAGGAAAACAGCTTCATCTGCCGCATTCATTTCCTCCGGTGTCGGCACTGGCCACATTCCGGGAGGCCAGTCCGAGAAATCGAGCGTGCAGCCGTTTCTCTCCATCGTCAAAATCGCGTTATGTACCTGAAGCCGTGTGTCCAGTCGCCCTTGTTTTGTTGACGGCATTGTATTCCCGCCACACAGTTCGATGATGTATGCGTTACTCAGGGTTATGGGTTTGCCCTGCAGGAAGCGCGCCCTAAACCCGAGTTCGATTGTGAGAGGATGCGCCCAGGGACATGAGCGCCTGTCCAAACTTTCGAACTGTTCCGGCGAGAGCCACCCGAGTTGCCGAAGGCTTGCAGGGCCGTCCAGGAATGCGGTTGCCCAAAGCCCTTCACGCCCTACCAGTTGCCAGGTTTGATACTTCGGCACGTGTGGCCCTCCGAAATCCCAGTACATCTGCCCGCACTCGCGCACTGTGATGTTCCATAGCTCGTGCGGTCGCATGCGGGCGAAGTTGAACAGGGCTTTGTCACCTTTTATGTAAACAGGGTCTAGGTCAATACGTTGGACGTTTATGCTGCGTAACGCCAAGATGCGTTCCATCGCGCGCCTGTCCTGCTCTTCCCGGCTAACATTGGGAATGCCTAGCGCCCTTATAACCTGCTCGCGTTCTATGACGAAGGCGCGGCCATAGTCGGGTTTGTCTGTTCGCCACCTATCGCTTGCATACGCGCACAGCATCACATGGAGCCATGCCGTATCAATGCCGAAACGTTTTTGTATGTCCCAGGCTAGTTCGGCATTTACCACGTTCGCCGGTTCCGCGTCCGTGGACGGCAGAATGATCGTGTAATATGTCCGCCCGTGCAGGTGCTTGCCTTCGGTTTCGTGCACGTAGACAGGCGCTCCATAATTGTCTTCCGTCCACTGCTCGCGCGGCGCGAACATTAGTCGAACAGCTCCATAGACTACCGAGTTACTCGCGAACGACATAAGCCCGTCCCCCCTTTCCGGTGATCGCGAAGGAGTGAGAGGAGCGCGCCTGTCTAGAGCTATGACGTTTTTTTGCCTGTCGGGAGTAACTGGTGCAGTCATGACAGCCTCCTGTTTACAGAGCCACAGGCCACTTTTTCTATTCCCGTTGAAGGAATCGCCCCGCAAATCAGGAATAGAAACATTGCACATGGGGCTGAATAGCCCCCTAAAACGGCCAGAAATGGCCCTATAATGACATGTTTCAAACAAGGTGATGCCGGCCCTGGGTTGGAGGCCCTCGCGGGCCGGCTTAGCCTGTACAAGTCGTTTCGCTTCATGCCCAAGAGAATCCTTCGCCTAACTACGAAACGAGAGCGAGAACACAGAACATCGGCCATCTTATCTGCCCCCTGCCGCTGCGTTCGCGCCTTGCCTGCGCCTCCAGGCCCGCTGTGCTTCGTGCAGACTCTCGTAGTCCTCGCCGAGGGACTCCAGGGAATCCCGCCATGTTGCAGGTATGCCTGTGTAATGCCCTAGCTCGCAGGCGCACAGGGCTGCGTATGAACACCCCAGCGCCTGGGCAAACTCGCGCATACTCAGCCCGAGTTCCTGCCTGAGTTCTCTCATTGGGCTGTTCTCCGACATATGAAAACACCTCCATACTGTGCTTTTATAGGCACGGCAGAAGGTGTCAATTTGCGTTCTTTGCCTGTCCAATATAGCCCTATCGCGCCATGCGCCTTCATAGGTCACCATGTTCCCTATGTTCGCCAAGTAACGTTTTATTGATATTGGCTTGCTTCATGGGCTATACTGAAGGCAGCAGTTCACAAATTGTCAACCGGCATACTCTCCAGGCTTGAAGGAGGCACTGAGAGCTTGCCGCTACCGCTGCCGCGCCTAGCTCATTGCCATGGGCTGGGCGCTGTTCCTGTACAATCATACCACGAAAATAAGTGTCAAGCGTGGTTGTAGGCGCAGGTGATATTCCCTGCGGTTCAACCCTTCCCCCACGGCCACCATCGCCGCTTCTTGCCTTCCGGCAATGCCGCGCGAGACTGGGCTTCGAGCACGTCCCGCCGCCGCTGCGCTTCGGATTGAGCTTCGGCAAGCTGCGCGATGATCGCTTCTTGCGCTGTGATACGTTCCCGAAGGAAGTTCGCTTCTTCGCGAGCCGCCGCGAGTTCTGCTTCTGTGCGCGTTAACAGTTCACTTGCAGAGTTCAGCTTCTCCTGGAGCACTTCGAGCGAAGCAGTCCGCCTTGTATCCTCCAGGAGTTCATCGAAAACGTCTTGTCGCGAGACAAGACATGTCTCGCGTTTCGCGTCTTGTGTCTCGTCCCCATGTCTCGCGTCTCGTCTCGCGCCTTGTCCCACACCCCTGCTAAACGGTGTTTGCGCGTCTTGCCCCGCGTCTCGTGCCATGTCTCGCGTCTCGTTGGCGCTCAGGAATACATACCACTCCTTGCCGTCTTTGCCGCCGGCCAGAGTTCCCCGCCGCAGGCGCTTCCTCACCGCGTCCTCAGATATGCCCAGGCGTTCAGCCGCTTCTCCCACCGTCGCCCGCTCCACACGTTACACCCCCCCCACCCGGCCAGGGCCACCGCCGTCAGTGCGTCAGCTCCACTTCAGTGATGGTGTATGCGTAACTCTCGCCCTGGAAGGTTCCTCGCCACCGGTTCAGATGTTTGGTGCGTTCCGGTGTCCAGGTGATCGCCTGCCCCCGGTCATACCCTTCCGCGTCTAGCTTCGCGCGCGCGCCGGCAAGCGACGCATGGACGGAAACGACAGCACTTGCCCACCCGTCGCCGCATTTGGCATGGTACTCGAGAACATACACCCGCTGCGTCATCCTGTTCCCCCCGCTGTTTTCAGCATAGCCTTGCCCCGAACAGCCTGCCCGGCTACTGGGATACGGAGATATAATCAGCGCGTGCCGCTGGAGACGGTTTCGGAAGTCCATCCTCCGAGAGTCCTGCAAGGTGCATTTCCAGCGCCTCGGCTAGACGCGCCCGCACCTTCTCAGGAGTCGTTCCGGTTGCCACACAGCCAGGAACATCGGGGATATACGCCGAGAAACCCTTACCCGCCTTCTCTATCACCACAAGGTACTCCATAATCAGCTTCTCCCCCTCAATCTGGCCTGTTTGAGGATGCTGTTTAGCGTCCCCGGCGCGAGTTCATCGCTAAGCGCGCCAGCTATCGTTACGCGACCGGGCTTCACGGGATGCTTGAACTGCCTGTGACTGCCCTTTTGAGTTACTATACGCCACCCGTCATTTTCAATCAGCCTGATAACATCCCTAACCCTCACGGTTCGCTACTCCTCGCATGGAGCGCCTGCCTGCTCTAGCAGCGCCGCGAGCGCCTGCTTCGGTATGCGCCAAGATCGCCCAAGCATTACCCCGGCCAGCCGGCCATCGTCTATCATCCGGCGAATGGTCTTGCGACTGTAACGCAGGTACTCTGCCACCTCGTCAATGGTCAGCATTTCGGGAAGGTCAGCCCAGCCCGTCATCTCTGTAACGTTCGCCATGGTGGACACCTCCAGCCCTATTATAACCCCATTGCCCAATGCGCGTCAAATCACCCCTTGACGGCACATTATGAGCCGTGTTATGCTCTCAGTAGACGTTAAGTAAATAACAGTTATCTTAACAAGGAGGTTGTGAGCCATGAAGGAGCTTGACGTGACTACAGGAAACACCCCGGCCACCATGCCCACAGCGCCGGCGAACATGTCAGGAGCCACCTCCGATGCTCACCTGATCGCCCTTTGGCTGGAGCAGAAGGCCCGCCGCAGTCAGAACACCGCCCGCGTGTACGAACACGAAATACAGAGGTTCCTGGAGGTTGTGGGCAAGCCCTTGCGGGCCGTCACCGCCCAGGATGTTCAGGGCTACATGGAGCACCTGGAAGGGCTGAACCTCGCGCCGGCGAGTCAGGCCCGCGCCCTGTCCACAGTCCGCAGCCTGTTCACGTTCGCCCTGAAAACAGGCTATGTCCCGTTCAACGTCACGCAGGTAATCGAAATGCCGAAGGTCGCGAGCACCACAGAGTTCAACTTCATCACCCGCGACGATGCACAGGCGCTCCTGGAGGCGCTGCGCCCGCGCCTGCGAGACTACGCCATCGGCGCTTTGCTCCTGAAAACCGGTTTGCGTGTGAGCGAATGCGCGAGCATCAACCTGGGCGACGTTTACCAGGACGGTTCCGGCCACCATGGGCTGAAGATCATCGGCAAGGGCCAGAAGGTTCGCCGCGTCAAACTCACCCCCGATGTTCTCGCACTCCTCCAGGCATACGTGGAGGAAACGGGCCGTGTATGGCTAGACGTGGACGCGCCCATGTTCTTGAATCGCTTCGGCGAGCGCCTTTCCACCGTGAGCATCTGGAAGATCGTCACCGCAGCCGCCAAAGAAGCAGGGATCGCGAAGCGAGTCACCCCCCACACCCTTCGGCACTCGTTCGCCACTCTCGCCGTGTGTGGAGGCGCTACACTCGCCCAGGTGCAGGAAGCGTGTGGGCACTCAGACATTCGCACCACGCAGCGTTATGAGCATAGCGCGAAGGCCCTCGCCGACACAGCGTCCGACTATGTTCGCCTAGCGGTTTGAGAACACCCGCCATGCCGTGAGCATGACGAAGGGCCGGGTTAATCGCCCGGCTTTTTTGTTTGCGACACCGCCTGTTGATCCCGGTGTTACCACGCACACAGGGCCGAATCTGTTTGCGTTCTGTTTGCAGTTTGTTTGAATCGAGCAGGGTAGTCGCTCGCCTTTTTTGTCTGCAACACGGTTGCATTCGGTTGCAACACCTTAACATTTCCTAACATGTTGCACCTCGTCCGCAGGTCAACGTTTGTCCACACCTGTTGCAGTCATTGCCCCGCATAGCAGGCGCGCAGACGGTTTTCGATAGACTAATCTGTACCTTTTTGTACCACAGTCCGGGCCGGTCGAAGGATGTCACACCTTTTCCGGCCATTCGCCCCTTGAGCAGGTTTGCAAGAGGTTTCCCGATGCTGAAACTGTGACATTTTGCGACATACGCAGGCGCGAGCGCCGGAAACTGTTCATGTTTTGCTCGTACTTTGTTCACAAACTCCACCTGTTACATGCCTGCAAGCAGGCACAGGGTTCCCACGCCATGCACAGCGCGCGAGCAGGCTACATAGATCAAGCACACCCCCCTGTCGCCCCCCCTCCCCTTATGGAGCTGCGAGCATACCCCCTCACGTGCGAGACTGTCGCGGGCTTTTGAAGACCAGGTTCCGGTCCACGGGTCACCCGCGCAGGCCTCAGCATGGGGGGAGTCCCCCCTCAATGCCCCTGAGGGGAATTTCTACGCACTGCGCCGGGCTCTCGGTGTGCCGGAACGTCGCCCGGTTTTTCATGTGGGCCCCCCTTTAGGGAGGCTAAAAACTCGCTGAAACTGCTGTGCTTTTGTGGAACGTTTCCACCCGTTTCGGATTCCGGAAAAACACCTTCTGCGCGAACACGGGCACCGGCCACCGAAACTGCTTGCAATATGCGTCGGCGCTGTGGTGCGCTGTGCGCCTTTTTTGTCGCCGGTTCGGTTCGTCCCGGATTTGTAACACCTAGTAACGTTACAGATCGCCCACGTAACGCCTCACCACGCGCGCCCTGCGCCTCTGTGGGCCGTGTGGAGCCTGTCCATAGGGTTCTGTCCTCTCGCGCCGGTTGCGCGCGTCCTAGAGCCCTGTGGCGAGCCATTCTGCACACTGCGCGCCTTTTTTACTGCGTCCGAAAACTCATCCTGCGCCCTTTTTTACCGCCTCCGAAAACTCTGTAACAGCGTCGAACATTGAGCGCTGACGGCAAACAATTGGCTCAAAGTGATCTAGTTGTTTCGCCTCCACCACAGGCGCGCGCGCCACGGGCTGCATGGGCGAGCCGCAGCGACACCATACCTGAGCCTGTCCCAATACCTGCAGCCGCGAGCCACAGCGAGAGCACTCATACTGCACGAGTTCAGCCATTCCCGACACCTCCACTGTTCCACTCGCTGTTCTCAGCGAGAAAACCTGTCCACAGGCGCGCCTCAGAGCCACGCAGCCGGCCATGCCTGTGTCATTCTCCGTTTCCCGTTTATGCACAGCCCACAGAGGCGCACAGCGTGCCGTCTAGCTGCGTCTTTGTTGTTTTCGGCACTCCGCTTTATGCAATGCTGTATAAATCGCGCCAAACGTGGACGGTACCCCTCTCTATACAGCCTTCTAAATCCCTCTACGCGAGTTACGTTAGCTTTGGGTACAAAATAGTGCATGTAATGTTCTCGTCAGCGCAGGTAAAGCACTGTTTGGAACATCGAAAACTAGGGTACAAAATAGTGCATGTAATAATGTTCTTGCAGCAGCTCTCACACTGTTTCACCTGCTCAAACCTCCAATTTGATGTTTAGCTTGTACGGATTCCCGTCGCGCCCGTAACTACGGCTTATGTATCCCACGCGTTCAAGCGCGCGTAGGTGCGTTGTGACGGTTGCCTCTTGCCTGAGTCCTAACTCCTTTTTGAGAGTCACCCGTGAAGGGAAACACGCGCCTGTCAGCTCTGTTTCGCTTTCCCTCTTGCGCCTCTTGCGCCACGCATACCTGCACAGCAGCACGTACACGCGAAACTCTGCAGGCGACACCCTGCCGTCAATCGCACCATGTAGAGCGCCCTTGCTCACGAGAGTATAGCGAGTCAGCCAATTCCCGACACTCTCCGCTCTGTGGAAGTCCTCCCTTCCTGCGCGACGGTTCCTGCGTACGGTTTTCACCAAACCCTGCGCGCGCAGTTCCTCCAAGCACTGCATCATTAGCCTTGCGTGCATACACGGCTTGCCTGTTACAGGTGAAGTCAGCGCCTCCTGCAGTTGGCTAGTTGTCATGCCCTTCTCGCTCTTGAGCAACAAGCCATAGAGCATGAGTTTCTGCCCTGACCATTCGCGCAAGTCGGCTATCTCACGGTTGCTATAGGCTATCGCTCCATCGAAATTGATGTCAGCCATGAGCCACCGTCTCCTGCACTCAGCGCCGGCGCAGTAGTCGCTCAAAACAGCCTGCAGGACAGGGTTCTCCTGCACACAGCCAAGCAGCTTATAATCGCGCGCCCAATAAGCCAAAAACCTCTTTCTGAGCGCAGGCAAGCGTTCGGGAGGCGAGCATAGCGAGTTCCACTGCATCACATCTGCCCACGCGCGCGCCTCATTGTAGCCAATGAGTTTCAGCCATGCCGTAATGCGTCCCAAACACGTGTTACGGTGTCCCTTCCTAACGCCATTCGCCATAGCGTGAATGCAAGCGAAGTCGTTTTCAAGCAGCGAGCGCACACCCTGCAGGCGCAGATCGCGCGCCGGCTGCCGGTATGCTGAAAGAACATTCTGTAAATGGGTGATGTCGTGTCTGAGAGGCGAAACACTGAGGATTGAGCATGGAACTGCAGGAGAACCTTTGTGGTTCATGCTTCCCGGAAGGCGCATTATACGGGCCGCGTCACAGACTCCACCGTCAGAGCCGAGAGCCACAGCGAGCGCCCTCAGCACAGGCACCACTTCGCCGGGCCGGGCACGTTTGGCGAGCAGCCAATACGCATGTATGCCATGCCCGGAGCTGACGATGATCGACGGGTTAGGAAGTCCTGCGCTGCGAATGCGAGCCATAACCTCTGCAGCATCGCCTGTGTCGTCAAAGTCTGCCCATACAGCGCCGGCGCTTGTGGCTGTGTCAGCAGTCGCGTCCTTGCTATTGTGGCCAAACATGCCAATGTAGACGTTCGTGTTTGTGGGAGGTATGTATGTCAGCGCCGAGTCTAGGCGCATGAAGTGCTGTTCTGCTCTGCCTTGTGCCGGTATCTCGCGCACCACAAGCAGATCGCCGCAGTCGCCATGGAGCAGGGTTATAAACTCCTGTGTCTCAGTCGTTTGAGCAGCTAGTATCGTCAAATCGCAGCCTCCTAGCCTTGATTAACGACACCCCACAGTCAACGAAACGTGCACTTTTCCCTTCACAATACGTAAAGGTGTATGGTATGGTTATGTACACAACACACGTTCTCGTCTGCTTGAATTAGGCCATTCAAGCAGGCTATGAGATGTCAGCTAAATAACTATCTGTGTTTACGGCTTGCCTGCCCTGCGACTATCGGGAGCAGGCATTTGCCGTTCTTTAGCGCTTTCCAATATCATACCACGAAAATGGGTTTGGTGCGTCACCGGCGTCATGAGCGCCAAAACCTCCACCACGCCCTGCTTGCAGCCGGTTTCGGCAATGCCTCACGCCCTTGAGCTGCGAGAATGTCGCGCCTGCGTAATGCCTCAACCTGCGCCTCACTGAGCCGCGAAATTACCGCGTCCTTCTCTTCGAGCCGTTCCCGCAGGAACTGCACTTCCTCACGAGTCGCCGCGAGTTCTGTTTCTGTGCGCGTTAACAGTTCACTTGCGGAGTTCAGCTTCTCCTGGAGCACTTCGAGCGAAGCAGTCCGCCTTGTATTCTCCAGGAGTTCATCGAAAACGTCTTGTCGCGAGACAAGACATGTCTCGCGTTTCGCGTCTTGTGTCTCGTCCCCATGTCTCGCGCCTCGTCTCGCGTCTTGTCCCACACCCCTGCTAAACGGTGTTTGCGCGTCTTCCCCCGCGTCTCGTGCCATGTCTCGCGTCTCGTTGGCGCGCAGGAATACATACCACTCCTTGCCGTCTTTGCCGCCGGCCAGAGTTCCCCGCCGCAGGCGCTTCCTCACCGCGTCCTCAGATATGCCCAGGCGTTCAGCCGCTTCTCCCACCGTCGCCCGCTCCACA
>Ga0209201_1005137_pt1 | contig 10000 bp, 6 predicted proteins | sample AD_UKC055_MetaG_FD_184411 | JGI IMG/M metagenome (GOLD analysis project Ga0209201, IMG submission 184411) | Active sludge microbial communities of municipal wastewater-treating anaerobic digesters from USA - AD_UKC055_MetaG (SPAdes) (version 2) | ecosystem: Engineered > Bioreactor > Anaerobic >... | reverse complement strand
GGTCAACTCCAGTTCGGCGGCGCTGGCGGGACGTGAAGTGGCCGCGGGCTGGGTCTGGGTCGTCGCGTCGTCGCCGCGGGCGAACGCGGCGGGCAGGGCCAGCAGCAGCCCCAACATGGCCAGAGCGGTCCATTGTGTTCTGATCATCGCGGAAACTCTCTTCCGGGCTAGCGCCCCGTCGTTCAGCCTTCGTCGTGTCGTGCTTGGGGCCAAGCACTCGCCAGGTCGCCGCCACGCGAGGGGCAAGCGGCCCTCGGGCCTGCCGGCCTGCCTCGGCGCGGAATCTCGTTCGCCTGGCGGAAGTGAATACCACCGTAGCGTCACTCCACGCAACCAGTCTACCCGCCAGGGCCGGGCCGTTCAACGCCGCCGCCCACACCCGCGCGAGACGCCAAAACCGCAAATCGTCAATCACGGGTCCGCGCCTGCGTTTGGACTGCCCGGGGGACAGGAGCGAGACCATGATCCGAATCGTCTGCCTGTTGGCCGCCGCGACCGCGCCGGCGGCCCAGCCGGCGCCGACCGACCCGATCGTCTGGGAGAGCGCCCGCTTCAGGCTCGTGCTGGGCCCGGACGCGACGTGGCGTTCGCTGACGGACAAGCAGGCCAAGGTGGAGCGGTGCTTTGCGCCGGGCAAGGTGGCGATGGCCGCCGTGACCGTCGCCCCGTCCCTTCCGCCCCCGCCCACGGGGGCGCACACCAGCGTGCACGACCATCAGAAGGCCCTGGCCCTGGCGCCGCCCAGGCAGTGCAATGCGAACTCGGCGTCGTACGTGCCGGTCAAACCTGCCGGGAACGCCGCGGCTGCGGGCGGCGAACTCGTGTTGCGCTTCGCCGGCTGCGACACGGCGGCGACCTACGCGGTGGCCGTCAGCGACGACTGCATCCAGTTCACGTTGAAGAAGATCGAGGGGACCCGGCCTACCGAAATGACGCTGCTGCGTCTCGCCACGACCCTGCGGGCACGGGTGGGCACCCGGCTGGGCCTGGGGTGGGATGAGTCCGCCGGGGTGGGCATCCTGGCGGCCAATCGCCAGGTCCGCGGGCGGGCCATCCCGCACAAGGACCACGCCGAGCTGCTGGCCACCACGCAGGACGCCCCGGGTCCCAGGCTCGAAGGCGCTTCCGCCGCCCTCTACGCCGCGCCCGAGAAAGAGCTGGACGCCCTGCTGGAACGCCTCTCGCGCGGCTTCGACCTGCCGCGGAACGCCTCCGCCCGGACGCCCTCGCGATTGCTGCCGCTGGCGCGGCGCTCGTACTGGTTCTTGCACGTGCCGCAGAAGGACGCCGGCCGCGTCGTCGAACTCTGCCGGCGCTCCGGCATCAGGCAGGTCATGATGATCTCGCACTCCTGGTGTTCGAGCGTGGGGCATTACACGTTCAACAAGACCTTCTATCCGGACGAACTGGAGGGCCTGAAGGCCACGGTCAGGAAGCTGCACGACGCGGGGATCCTAGTGGGCATGCACTGCTTCGCGTCGAAGATCAGCAAGATCGACGCCTACGTCACGCCCGTGCCCGACAAGCGGTTCTGGGTGGACCGCACCGCGACGTTGGCCGACGACGCCGGACCTGCTGACACGTCCATCCATATGAACGACGACCTCCGCGAGTGGCCCGGCAGCCCCGTCGCGAGGCAGAAGCTCTGGGAGGGCGGCGTGGCCAAGCATCGCGAGGTGATCCTGGACGACGAGATCATCGCCTACGAGTCCATCGGCCCGGAGGGCAAGTGGGACACCTTCCTGGGCTGCAAGCGGGGCGCGTGGAAGACCGCCCCCGCCGCCCACAAGGCCGGCACGGTCGGCCGGCACTACGGCGTGGACGGGTGCATCAACGGATACATCGTCGACCAGGAGACCTCGCTGCTGGATGAGACGACGAGCCGGCTGGCTGGGATCTTCAACGCCTGCGACTTCGACATGGTGTACTTCGACGGGGGTGAGGACGTCGACCGGCGGCGGTTCGACCACTACGTCACCAACTTCCAGGCCGTCGCGATGAGCAAGTTCCAGCGCCGCCCGCTGGTGCACATGGGGACGATCATGACGCACGGGCTGTGGCACAGCTTCACCCGCAGCGGAACGGTAGACACGTATCTCAACACGCTCCGCGGGCACATCCAGGCCGGCGGGACAATCGAGACCTGGCCGACCGTCCGCGACCACATCGACCGCTCGGTGCGGTACATGCAAAGCATCGGCGATGACCGCATGGTGGGCGAACTGGGGTGGTTCGGCATCTGGCCCAAGGGCAAGGACACCGACGGCCTGCAACTGGACGAGATCGAGTACCTCATGTGCAAGTCGCTGGCCCATGACGCCCCGATCTCGCTGCAGACCAGCTTCGCCCAGATGGACCGCCACCCGCTGACAGGCGGGGTCCTGGAGATCGTCCGGGCCTACGAGGAACTGCGGGCGAGCCGCAGCGTCGGCGCCGCCACGCGCAAAAAGCTAGCTGGGCCCAAGAAGGATTCCCTCCTGTACGTCGCCAAGCCGGGCTCAGCCCCGGAGCTGCTGGCGGCTGAGCCGGCCGACGTCGCCGGCGGGCGCGACGTGCGGGCCATGCTCGCCCAACGAGGAAACGACGTGGTGGCGTCCGTCTGGCACTACACGGGCCAGCCGGGGCGGTTCGAGTTCGGCCTGGCCAAGGGCAAGCCGCGGGCGACGGACCTGGCCGGCCAGCCGGTGGGCCTGGCCAGCGAGGAGGTCGGCGGCTACCTGCTGGCCCTGCCGCCGCGACGCACGAACATCCTGCTGCCGAACATAACGCTCGACCAGGCGAGGGAAATCCTGGCCAAGGCGCGGGTGGAGGCCGTGGAGCCGAAGAAGTAGAGGCTCTGCAATTTGAACATCCAATGTTCAGATTGCAGAGCCTTCATTCACCCCATCACCAGCCGCAGGATCGCGAAGTAGGCGACGGCCAGGACCGCGGTGACGATGGCCGAGCCGAGGATGGAGCGGTAGACCGGGGCGAAGGGCGTCTCGAAGTAGCGGTTGCTGACGACGTAGCAGAGGTGGATGGGGCTGATCATCTGCCCCAGGTGTCCGAAGGCGTAGGCCAGGGCGACGTACGGGGGCAGGGCGGGCTGGCCCGGCAGGGCGGCCACCAGGCCCAGCACGATGGGGAAGCTCGTGCCCACGAACCCGACCGCCAGCCCCGTGACCATGCCCGCCACGAAGGGCAGCGCAGCCACAACGGCTTCGACAGGCAGGTGGATGGCGGCCAGTTCGGAGGCGATCTGGGGCGTGGCGTTGACGCTCTCCAGGACGTGCTGGAAGACCATCACGGTCAGGACCAGCAAGCCCAGGTCGTAGATGGAGCGGTCGGCGAAGGCCCGCAGGAGTGTCCGCCCGCCGACGCGGTTGAGGCGGACCGTCCACGCCAGCGAGACCGCGAGCCCCAGCGTAACCGGCAGGTACTTCTCCAGGACCATCCGCCCCTGCTCGCCCAGGGCGGACAGGTCCAGCGCCTCTACGGCGGCGGTGGCCGCCGCCCACACCGCCAGGATGACCGCGATGGACGAGGTCTCGCGGAGCAGGCGGCGCTTCGTGCCGGCCGGCGCGGGCGGGGCGGTGGCGTGCAGGTCGCTGTGGCTGCCTCGGAAGATCAACAGGCCCGCTGCGGCCATGAAGATCCCCAGCGGCATCTGGAAGGCGACGAACGCCCCGAAGGAGCGGTCGGTCAGCGTCATGGCCAGGATCACGCCCGGGTACAGCGGCCACCAGTGCTCCCAGATGTGTCGGTACCAGTAGTTGACGGCCGACAGGAACGCCCCGCTGACCTTGACCTCTCCGGCGGCGGAGCGGACCATCGGCGCCGAGAACAGGGCCCCGCCGGGCATGGGCAGCAAACCGATGAGCGCGGGCAGGGCGGCCATCGCGACGGCGGGGCGGCGGAAGAACGCGCGGGCCAGCGTGACGATCCGCTCGAGCTGCCCGGCGAGTTGCATGGTCCTGGACAGGACCAGCAGGAGGATCTGCACGGTCACCAGGGCCAGGGTGGCCGGACGGATGGCGCCGGTCAGCATCAGGCAGGGCAGCTTGCCCGCGGCGCCCATGAGCAGGCCCAGCACGACCGCCCCGGCCAGGATGGCCGCCGCCAGCGGCACGCGCAGGCGGGCCAGCACCAGGATCAGGGCAAACGCGCCGATTGTCACGGGGAACGCGTACATCGGGAGCATTGTAGCGAATCGTGAAGTCGTTGCTTCGCGGATTCGCGAATTGGCGGATACGCGAAGACCTGGATCACTGCAGTGACCAGGCCGGGTCACTGCAGCGACCCGGGAGGCGCGTCGCCTCGCAATCCGATCAACTCCTACCGCTTCTCCTCGCGGAAGACGACGCGGCAGGTGCGGGTCGTATCGCAGGTGCGCGGGTTGGGCACGAGGATGAAATCGTCGGTCACAACCGGCTTGAGGTGCTGGCCTTCGACGATGCGGACGTTGCCCACGCGGCGCGGCAGGAACGCCACGAAGGGCCTCCCGCCCCGCTGCGAGCCGTTGGCGTTGACCGGATCGAAGCTCTTGTCGCCCCGCCGCGGAAGGACCTCGAAGGTGAACGTTCCGTCCTTCTCGCTCAGCGTCTGGTCGTAGGCCTTGGGCGCGTCGGCCATCCGGGCCTGCCAGGCCGGGTCGCCATAGAAGGCGACCACGTCGCGGTCATGCAGCAGGCCCAGGCCGGTCATGAGCGCTCGGCGGTCCGCGCCCTGCGCAGCCGCCGCCGGCAGCGCGGGGCGCTGGCCCGGCTTGGGCTCCAGCGGCAGCAGGTTCGGAAACTCCGTCGCCAGGCGGTGGACCAGGGCGTGGTGGTTGGCCAGGAACGCCTCGGCCAGCGTGTAGCGCCCGGGCTGCTCCACGAACGTGTCCAGGCAGCCCCACCCCGCGTAGCCGAACCACGTGGGCACGGTGTAGCCGATCATCTGGTGCACGCCCGCGGAGTTTATCCAGGCCAGGGCCATCGCGTCGGGGCCGTTGACGTGGCCCATCAGGCAGTTGCCCACGGCCAGGTAGACCTTCGGGTTCGGCGAATGGATCGGGTGGGTCTTTCCCGCGGTGTCGTAGCCGATGAGCTGCCCGGCCTTGGGACGGAACGACCCGTTGCGATAGCGATAGCCGATCTGCCAGTCGCGTTCGGTGGCGTGGCCGGAGGTGACGAACAGGTCGGCCTGGTAGTCGTTCAGGGCCGCCACCAGCGCCGCGGTCGAGTCGGCGGGGCCCTTGGATTCCTCGATCTTCCCGCCGGGCTTCTTGCGCACGATCTTGCCCGCGTTGAGTTCGCAGTACCAGACGCCCTCCTGGCACATGTCCAGGGCGATCTCCGTGCCGGCGGCCGCCTTGCGGACCGTGAGCGGCTCGGAGTGTTTGGCGATCCGCAGGGCGTTGGCGGCGTCGTAGCCGGTCAGGATGCCCCAGAAGGCGTCGGCGTACGGGTCGTCGTCGATCTTCGTGACCAGGCGGTGCACGTCGGCTACGAACTGCTTGCCCGCCTCGCCGGGCCGGGCGACGAAACACACGAACCGCGGGTGCGGGTCTTTCAGCTTGTCCAGCGCGTCGGACACGGAGGCGTCGTACTCGATCAGCCAGCCCTTGTGCTTATCCAGCAGGGCCTGGGCGACGGCCTTCCAGCCGGCGTCGGCCAGCGTGGCCTTGGAGGCGACGACGGCGTAGTCGCCCTGGGCGGAGCGGGCGACAGGGACGAAGGACAAGGCAGCCAGCAGCGCGGCGGCGATAGCGAGGCGCATGGGATTCCTCACGGGGTGAAGGCCTTGCGGAGCAGGGCCAGGCTCTTGGGGATGGCGGTGCGCCAGTCCTCCTTGCCTTCGAACTCCAGGCTGACGTAGCCGTGGTAGTTGTTCTGGCGGAGCAGGCGGGCGATGCGGTCGTAGTCCAGGTCGAGGGCGTACCAGATGCCCCCGCCGTAGTACGTCTTGGCGTGGACGTAGACGGCCTTGGGGGCGATCTTCTCCAGGCGATCGTAGGGGTCTTCGAGGAAGTTGCCCGTGTCCATCGTGACGCCCAGCCAGGGCGAATCGACGGCGTTGACGATCCGCAGCAGGCCCTCGGGGGTCAGGGCCAGGCCCCAGTGGTTTTCCAGGCCGAGCACCACGCCGCATTCCCTGGCCTTGGGGATGCACTGGCGGAAGGCGTCGATGACCCAGGCGAAGGCCTGGTCGTCGCTGACGCCCGGCAGGCGGTCCTCGATGCCGCGGCGCTTCATCAGTTCGTCGAAGCTCTTGCTGGTCCCCCACCGCCCCGTGTTGACGCGGACGGTCGGGATGCCCAGTTGGTAGGCCAGTTCGATGCAGCGGATCGTGTGCTCGACGTTCTTCTTGCGCTGCTCCGCGTCGGGATAGAGGAACCCCTGGTGAATCGACAGCCCGCAGAGGTCCACGCCCTCGACCAGGGCCGTCCGCTTGAGCGACTGGACGTACGACCGCTCCTCGCCGTCCATCTGGCGGTGGAGGACTTCCACGCCGTCAAAGCCCATCGCCGAGGCCTGGCGGATGCATTCCTCGATCGACAGTTTCGAGTCCGGCCGAAAGCGCCAGAAGGAGTAGGTGGAGACGGCGACGCGGTTGCGGCGATGCCGGGCGGCCTGCCCCGCCGGGTCGGGCGCCGCCTCGGCGCTTGGCGCGGCGCCAAAAGCCGACCCCGAAAGCCCGGCCGCCCCAACCGCCAACGCCGAGGTCAACAGGTCTCGTCTGTGCATGGTCATACAGGCGATTGTCCGCACCGTCCAAGGCGGACACAAGGATAATCGGCGGCGTCCCAGCCGCAGCAAGCCGCGTAGCCCGCCGCTACGGCGGACCGCCCGCCTGCATGTTCGCATACAGGTCCTGGAGGGTCCCGTCGGCCATCGCCCGGCGGACGGCTGGCACCTTGCCTCGATACTGCGACAGCTTCCGCCGCCCGAACACGCGCATCAGCAGGCTCGGCAGGTTGAAGTGCGACTCAATCCTGGCCCCCGGCATGCGCTCGCGCAGGAGTTCCTGCACGTGCCAGGCGTGGCTCTCCATGAGGGTCATGATGGGCTGGACTTCCTGCATCGTCCGCATGGCGTCGGCGAAGTTGCCGCCCCGCATGACCAACTCGGCCGCGGCGCGAACGATCCGGTTGACCCGGTCGAACAGGCCGGGGTACTGCACGTGCTGCCCGCGGTGGACCAGTTCGTGGGCGAGCACGAGCCTCAGCCCGTCGAGGTTGCTGTCGTCGACGTTCTCGCGGACCACGCACACCTGCTGGGCGGCTGGATCGTAGGCGGCCAGCACCACGTTCTCGACGACGTACTCGACCAGCCGCTCCAGCAGGTCCCGCGGGCCGTCGTCCCTCACGGCCAGGCCGGCCCCCCGCAGGCGGGCCAGCAGGATCTCCTCGTAGCCGCGGCTGCGGGGCAGGATGCGGACGCCCAGCGACGACAGGGCTAGGCCCCAGCCCGTCAGGCGCTCGACCTGCGGGGCCATCTCGATGATCAGCTCCCACACCATGCCGCGTTGAATATCCAGCCTGGGCATTGATAGCTCCCGTCCGGGCTTATTCTACCGCCGGTTCCAGGAGGGTCAATTGCGGCCAGGGCCCCCGCAGCGGATGAGACATGATCCCCCCCCCGGTCAACGCCGCCGCGGCCGGCAGGCACAAGCCCACCGGCCGCGGGAAGACCCCCCCGGGTTTTTCACGCCAGGTCACACCACTGAATGTCGCCGGAGCAGTCATGCAGCGTCTGACCACTGAGCGTCACGTACGCCCCCGCAGAACCCGCGGGGCCCCAAGGGTTGCGGAGCGTGATCGTCCCGGCGGCCAGGTCAACACTCGCAACACCGTACGCGTGACCCTCGATGAGTTGCGAGGCCGCAGCCGCCTGCTCGATAATGACGCAGACGGCATGGCCGCTGTCGAGCTTGGAGGCGATACAGGACAGCATGATCATGCTCTGGGCCGCGTCACTGACGGAGAACCAGTTGAAGGAATCCAGATCCCTGAACCCGATTCCGCTCTGGTTGAGGCCCTTGAAAGCTTCCGTCGCCGAGCCACTTCCGAGCGAGGCGTACGTGTTGGCGCCTCTGCGATAGTGGGCGTAGGCCTTCTCGACGATGGCGGGCCACAGGCAGCCTCTCACGCCAAACCCGGCGTACGTTGGGGTCCCGCTTGCCCGTGTACGAGTTGGCAGGTCACCATCCACGCGGTAGTAATTCTCTCCGCCAAGGCGAACGGCGTAGGTTCCGTCGCCCAGCGAGACCACGGTCTGGCGAATCGCGTTGGGGTCCGTCTGGGCCACGGCGCCCATGGAAGCCATCAGCCAGCAGTCGCCGACTTGCCCCTGATCGATATCGTCCGCGCTCGGCCCGGCCTCGGCGAACAGGGTGATGCCCGCGAAATTCTTGTAGTTGGCGCCGTCGGTGGGATCGGCGATGTCGTCGCCGTCGAGGGTGCGGTCGGCCCCGTTGGCGAAGCCCGCGACCTTGTGGAGGTTGGTCGCCTTCTCCGCGGCGCTGGCATCCATGACGTTCTCCGAGCAGTGGCCGAACGGGAGCTTGAGGCTGTCCACCCAGAAGCTGTCGAAGTCGCCCTGCCCGTACAGCACGTCGTTCAGGGCATCGTCGATGCTGACCAGCGTGTCGTTCCCCGACCCGCCGTACAGCCAGTCGCTGCCGGCCCCGCCGTACAGGCTGTCATCCCCCCCGCCGCCCAGGAGAGAGTCGCTTCCGCCGTCTCCGTGGAGTTCGTCGTTGCCGTCCCCCGCATCCAACCTGTCGTTGCCCTCGCCGCCGTGGAGTTCGTCGGCTCCGTCTCCGCCCAGGAGAGAGTCGTTGCCGTCACCGCCCAGCAGGAGGTCCTGGTCGTCACCGCCCAACAGCGTGTCGGCGCCCGCCTCGCCGTGGAGGACATCGTCGCCCGCGTGGCCGTTCAGGTGATCGTTTCCGGCGCCGCCGAACAACTGGTCATCGCCTCCCTGCCCGTAGAGACCGTCCACGCCGTCGTCGCCCCAGAGACGGTCGTCGCCGCCCCCCCCATCGAGGCGGTCGCACCCGTCGCCGCCGTGGAGTTGGTCGCTCCCTTCGCCGCCCCACAGTAAGTCGTGACCGGCGCCGCCGTAGAGAACGTCGTCGCCCGATTCCCCCCGAATCGTGTCGTTCCCGCCCATGCCGCTGATCTTGTCGTTCCCCTCGCCGCCCCAGATGGAATCGGCGGCGCTTCCGCCTACGATGAGATCCGCCCCGTCCCCGCCCTCGATGCTGCCGGGCATCGCCCCCTCGATCCGGATCTCGTCGTTCCCGTCATAGCCGAAGATGGCTACCTTCTTGACGGTGGTGCGCCATACCGCCGGCAGACCCGGCCGCGTGTCGCTCAACGGGGTCCCGCAGGATCGGGTTTCTCCATTGACCGTAACCGACTGGAGGCGACCCCAGGCGTCGGCCTGGACAACCACCGAATCGGCCTTGATGGTGCCGTAAACGTACAGGGTGTCGCCGACCACCTGCATGGCGTCGCCCGCGCTCATGAAGATACGTTCTTCCAGCCGTTCGGCCACCGGGCCCTCGGCCGGCTGAACCCGCGCCTGGGCGAGGAATCCCTTGTCGTTCCCGCCCGCTTGCCGTTTCGTGTTGTTTCTCAGGTTTCTCATGGTTGTTCCTCGTGTTTACCGGTTGTTTCGTCTGGTTTCTCTCGCCGCACCTTCCGGTATGCGCGCCGGGGGCAGAATCTGCGCGGGGACAGAAAGAAACCGGCGAAATCTGAAAATTGCTCCCCAGCCCCCTGCAAATATGCTCTAATGAGGCCGTTCCCGGATGGTCGGCTGCCTTCAGCCGGCGGCGGACGGCCAATCCGCCCGAGGGAGCGCAATTCTATGGATACCACCGACATGCGCGGGATGGACAATCGGAACGCCCGGTTCCAGACCACGCACTGGTCGCTGATCCTGGCCGCCCGCACGCTCGACGCCGACCGGCGCCGCCAGGTGATGCAGGAGATCCTCTCGCGATACTGGCATCCGGTGTACGCCTACCT
>Ga0209201_1005132_pt1 | contig 10015 bp, 10 predicted proteins | sample AD_UKC055_MetaG_FD_184411 | JGI IMG/M metagenome (GOLD analysis project Ga0209201, IMG submission 184411) | Active sludge microbial communities of municipal wastewater-treating anaerobic digesters from USA - AD_UKC055_MetaG (SPAdes) (version 2) | ecosystem: Engineered > Bioreactor > Anaerobic >... | reverse complement strand
TTAGCCCTTTCTGCCCGCGTACGATGCCCACGGGCGGGCGCGGTTGTTCATTCAAAAGCGACAAGGTTTTTCTCGCGCAGGCTGACAAAGCCGGGGGAGGTGTCGCTCGGCCGTCCGCAGATGACGTGGTCGATCACGCGGATGCCGAGAATCTTCCCGGCGTCGGCCAGGCGGCGCGTGATGTCGATATCCTCTTTGCTGGGCGTGGGATCGCCCGAAGGATGGTTGTGCGCCAAAATCACGCTGGCCGCGCTCTGCCTGACCGCCTCCCGAAACACCTCGCGGGGGTGTACGAGGCTGGTGTCGAGCAGGCCGAGGCTCGTCAAGCAAGGCGTGCAAATGACCTTGTTTTTGGTGTCCAGCAGGATAGCATAAAATGCCTCTTGGCTATTCCCGCTCGTCGCCCCGTCAATCAAGGGGCGCAAAAGCCTGTATGCCGCCTCCGGTTCCCGGATGCTCGGCCGGGTCACAGCAACATAAGCGCCGCACGCCTCCATCGCGGCGGCGTAATCCATCACAAGATTTAATGTCTCGGGGTTTCTCTTGCTCATTGTCAACTCGCTTTCTCTTTTCGGTTTACAATCACTGATTGCTCGGTTTGCCCGGTTTGCCCGCCCTTAAAACCCGTTGAGGATGCCCCGCCATTGGCGAGCCCCCTCGGCTCGCACCGAGCCGATAAGGTCGGCTGCGTCGAGGGGGACAGTCCCCCCTTCCCACCCCCTGACGTACACCTCGGCCAATGGCCGGGCCGGATCTTCTGACCCGAAAAAGACGGGAAGGGCGACCACGCCCCGCGCAACCTCAATCCGCCCGCTGATGGTCCAGCCTTCGTACCGGGCGGGTACCACGTTCACCGTCTGCTCTGCCGCTGCTGCCGCTGCTGCTGTGCTCATTCTCTCGCCCTCCTTCGTTTTTGAGGGGCGGTATGCCCCTCATTTGTGCCTCTAATATACTATATCACCGCCCGCCCGTCAACCCCCCCACGCAAAATATTTTTCGCCCCCAAATACCCCGCTTTTATTGGGGTTTTTGCAAATAATCACCCAATAGCACCCCGGCCTTTAAAATTATTTTCGCATAATTTTCGCCTTGTGTCGGTTAATCCATCTGCTATACTCCCTCCCATGCAAACAACCATCTACGCATGCTACCTCCCCGGATCAACTAAACCAGATTACATCGGCTCGCACTCTGCCCAGCCACACGACTCCAGCGCCGCCCAATGGCGCTATGAGCATTGCACCTATCTCGGTCAAGGATGCTGGATCGATAAGGACGGCATCATAATCGCCATGCCACGCAATAACCGCAATACGGAATGGGGTAAGCTCCTACTCCTCATGTCCGCCGCCGAACGCCTCGCCATCCGGATCGAGGTGCTCAAGGAGGTGGACACCGCCGACCGCTGGCGGGCCGAAGCCCAGGCCCTCCGCACTCACACGCCACGCTTTAACCGCCTCATCCCCGATTCCCCCGATGACCAGCGCCTAAAGTACAACGCCTATCAGCGCTCGTATCAACGCGCTTACCTCGCCCGCAATCCCGACAAGCTCGAGGCCAAACGCGCCAAGGACCGCGCACGCATCGCCGCCAAACGCGCCGCCGCCAAACAGGCCAATGAGCCCCCGAACGTCGCATAACACCCCAGCCAACGTCGCATAACACGCCAGCCAACACCCCAGCAGCCGAAAATCGCGCACAACTTGGTCACGCAGGATCAAAAGGACCGCAGGGAAAGGGGAGTTGTTTCGCCCCCGGCCCCGCCTGCCTCACGCCCGCCCGCGCGGGGTGTGGCCGCCTCTCTCCTCCCTCTCTCCTCACTCCCCTCCATTCCCCGACCCTCACCGGCCCGGCGACCGGCCCCGCATTGTCAACCTTGGGTGTGACCACGGGTTGACAATGCCCCTCTGTCGCTGAGTAGTAGACTAAATACATATTATGCGACGTGATTTCGCACGCGCATAAACCCATCGCCTGCTTACGTTTGCTCGCGGTTCGCACGTCGCGCACGCTGCCACACTCGCAGCGTGCCACGCCTCCCACACAGCCACCCAGCCGACCCCGCCCTATGGGGGGATTGGGACTCCGGCGCGGAGGCGGGCGTCGGTTGGGAACGGAGGACCCCTTTCGCTCCCTCCCCTGTGATGTGAGGGGCAAACGTTCTGATAATTCAGAGGCGACGCAGAGGACGTGAAGAGGGGTGTGGTGAAAAAAGGGGGTTGTAAAGGGGGCGTGGGAGAGGTAATATATCGCGGTGGAAGGGCAAGGAGGCTAAGGAGGGCAGTATGGAGAGCGAAAATGCGGAGAGAGTGAGCGATGAGGCAGAGACTGTGGCAGAGACTGAGGCAGAGAACATGCCGGAGGGGAAGGGGCGTGGGCGGTTCATGGACACGGCTCCTGCGGACATACCTGAGGGGATAGTGAGGAAGCTGGCGCGGATAGCGGGGCTGGAATATGTGGAGCGGCACAAGAGGGGGGGCGGGGGGCTGTGCCTTGGCATAATCGGGAAGCGTCCGAGGCGGAGGGCGCTGATGATATTGGGGCAGATGGCGGGGAACATAGGGAAGGGATCGACTGAGGACGCGCTTAAAGCGTCGAAGTCCACATGGTTAGAGGTGGTGGAGTGGCGGGAGGATGCGGAGTATGCGGCCTTATGGGCGGCGGCGGTGAAGGTGCGGCGGGAGGTGGCGGCGAGTCGGCTGGAGGATGATTTATGGGGGAGGAGTCTGAACGGGTACGACATTGAGGATGTGCGTGGTGGGGAGAGGGTGACGCTGAGGAAGTTCGACAACAACCTTGGGGTGAATTTATTGAAGGGGCTGGGGTTTGTGGGGAAGGACGTTGGGGTGAAGGTTCCGAAGGGGGCGAAGGGTGGGCCGATCCCGAAGCCTGTGCCTAGTGTGGACGGGGCTCCGGTGGAGGTGGCTCCTATCGGTGAGAACGTGGACACGGTATTGTTTGCGGACAGGGCGACGGCGTTCAAGGCGATGAAGGTGATGCCGACGGAAGGGAAGGGGTGAGATTATGGGGCGGGACACATCTTATGCCGAGGCGTTGGACGATCTTGAGGCGGACATTGGGCGCCGTGTTGTGTCGGGCGATGACGAGGGCCTGAGTGACGAGACGTTGTTGAAGCGGTGGGAGGAGTACCGGAAGGGGCGGGATCTGACCTACTACCCGAGCCGGACGATGGAGCTGCTGCACAGGGAGGAGCGGCTGGTGCGTGGTGTGATGGGGCCGGTTGGCAGCGGCAAGACAGTTGGCATGGCTGCGGACATGAACATGCGCCACCTGCGGCAGTATCCGTGCCGGGACGGCGTGGTGCGGGACAGGTTCTCGATGGTGCGCGGCACCCTGACGTTGTTGAAGGCGACGCTGGTTGACACCTGGATGGCGATGTTTCCCCGGACGCGGATGACGGGCTCGAAGTACGGTGTGTTCGGTACGTTGGAGCAGACGAAGGGCGGGGTGAAGCATATTCTTGAGCTGCGGGGGTTCGGTCTGGACAAGGTGGGGGCGTTGGGCAATCTGCTTTCCAACAACTTCAGCGGGGGGATGATCAACGAGGCCACGACGATCTCGGAGAAGGCGAAGGACGGGGTGGTCGGCCGCTGCGGGCGCTATCCTGATCTGTCGATGGCCCCGCCCAACTTCAAGGAGCTTCCGGTGGCGTGGCAGGACAACAAGGGATATTGGCACTACTTCAAGAACCACGGGGTCGACATGGACACGAATGCCGCCTCTGAAGACTCATGGTGGTACAAGAAATCACGCGACGGCGGGGCCAATCCGGAGAAGGAGGTGTACTTCGAGCAGCCGCCGGCGGCGTTCAAGGTGTGGGATGACGATCTCGAGAAGTGGAGGTACGAGCTGAACGAGGGGCAGCGGCCGGGCATCCCCCCGGCGGAGAATATCGAGCATCTCAACGAGCACTGGGACTACTACCAGAACATCATCGACACCTCCGGCTCTGACCATATCGACCGCTACGTGTGCTGCCTCTACAGCAAGACGGAGGTGGGAGATCCGGTTTTCAGCGACTTCTCCGAGAGGTGGCATGTGGCGAAGAACGGCGTGCCCTGGCCGCCCCCCGGCACCCGTTTGATAGGCGGCATGGACTTCGGACAGACCCGCCGCGCGGTGCTGGGCTATATGGGCTCCGACGGTCGGCTGAATGTGTTCGCCGAGGCTGTAGACCCGACGGGGAGCGTGGAGACCTTCGCCAACAACGTCCTGCGCCCCATGCTGGCGGCGCATGGCTTTTCGATCAGCGACCTTACCCTCTACTGCGACCCGGCGGCGTTGAACCGCTCGGAGCACTCTCCGCTGGGCGGCATTCTGCTTATGCGGGGCTGCGGATTTGACGCAGTTCCCCCGGCCCGGCTGCCGAACAACGACATCGGCACGCGCCTTGAGGCGGTGCGGCACTTCTTCAACCGCATCATCAACAACAAGGGGGCGGTGCAGATCGACCCCGGCTGCACTACGCTTATCCGGTCGGTAGGCGGCGGCTATGTCTGGGGGCGGCGCAAGATCGGCGCGGAGTACATGAACACGGACGAACCGGCGAAGAACGCGCACTCTCATATCGCCGACGCCTTCGAGTACATGTGTTGCGGCGCCCGCTGGGGCGGGGATCAGATGAAGTTGGCCGAGGCGACCGGGCGCGGCTATGTCCGGGAGGGCTCCTTGTACGTTCCGGCATGGCAGAGGGCGGGGGATGGCGGGGAAGAGGCGTTGTGTTGATTGTCAATTTCCGCGACCTATGAGGTTGACAATCCCTGCGGGTTGTGGTAAGACAGTCGCGTGAAAACGGATATTCCATCCTCTAACGCAGAAAACACCCTTGTATCTCGGGTGCTTCGGGTGTTTCAGGAGAATGTCACGCACCGCAGAACAAGCGGGGCGGATGCTGTTCTCACAATGGCTTTAGAGGCATGGGCGAGAAAGCCACCGCCCGAAGACATCCGCCTGTTTCAGTCGATGGGTGTGCTTCCCAAGACCTACGACTCTCTTACCCGCGTCAAGCTCGTGCAGATCATGGCCGTCCTCAACCGGGTGTTCGGGCAGATCGGTGACAAGTCCTGGGGGCTGACGCACAGCCCCGACCCCGTGCTGCCGACCGACGTGCAGGCGGGCATCGTCATGAAGTACGCCGCCGAGGGCCTGAAGCTGGCGCAGGCGAATGGCGTGACCGCCCCGGAAGAGATTGCCGAATACGCCAACGCGGCGCTCAAGGCGAACGAGAAGCAGATCGATCACGATCGGATAGCGTTTGCGGCGGAGCGGGCGGAGCGGCTGGAGCGTGTCGTTGATGACATTTTTCTTGAGGCCGGGTTCACGGTCACGGTCATTCGTAAATTTCTGGCGAATCTCGTCAAATTCGGCACAGCGGTCATAATCGGCCCGTGCGACGAGCCGACAGTGCAGCTTGTCTTGCAGGGCGATAAGGACAGCGTTTCCTACAAGCCGCAGATCAAGAAGGTCGTGCGCTTCAGTGTCCCCTCCACCATGGATGTCTATCCCTCTCCCGGCGCGATAGGCCCGGATGATGCCGATCTTTGCATCCGGGTGCGCTATACCAAGGCCGAGCTTGCCCGCGCCGCCGAATCGAAGGCGAAAGGCGCTTGGCGCTCCGATGTGATTCGCGATATTCTTCTTCAGCATCCCCGAGGTGCCGATATCAGCTCACAGACGATGACTGATGCGGCGGAACGCTCGGCGCAGCTTGGAGAGACAACGGGCACGACGAAGAAATATGAGGGCGTGCGGTGGTTCGGGTTAGCGTCGGGGAAAGAGCTGCAGGAGCAAGGAATCAACTCGGACGGCATGGGGGAGATCAATCCGGAATCCTATTACGAGACAGAGGCGGTCGTGTTGGCGGGGCGGGTCATTTACTCCAAGGTGTGCGACCCCGCCGTCGGGCGCCCCGTGGCTAAGACATGCTTCTACGGCGACTCGGCCCAGTTCTTCGGCTGGCCCCCCGCTTCGCAGATCGACAACTGCCAGACGCTTATGAATATCGCGATGGCCGCTCTCAAGAAGCAGCTTCAACTCGCCGGGCTCGTGCCGCTGGTGGTCAACGATTATTCGAGCTTTGTCGATGCCGACCGCCCCGGCGCGTTCGCCCTTTCTCCCGGCAAGGTGTTTCTCCGCAATGCCAATGCGTTCAGCCAGACCGCCCAGCAGGGTGCCGCCATTCAGCCGGTGGCGCTTCCCAATCTCATCCGCGAGATCATCGCCCTGTTTGATGCCATCGGCAAGCTGGCCGATGACGCCTCCGGCTTCAACCGGAATATGCTGGGCTCGGGCAACTTCGCCGGCGCAGCTCGGACCGCAACCGGGCTCATGCAGATTCAGGAGGCGGCTTCGATCATCGCCACCTTCGTGATCGGCAACATCGACGCGACCGCTATTGTCCCGATGTTGAACAAGGTGATTGCCTACATCAACCGTAACCACCCCGACAAACGCTGCAAGGGAGACGCGCAGATCATCGCCCGCGGCCAGTTGTCGAAGGTCATGCGCTCGGCGCAGCAGCAGGTCGTCTCCGCAGGCTTCCAAGCGATGATGACGCCTCTCATGGCGCAGTTGCTCGGTCCGGAGAAACTTCTTATCGCCCTTCGGGAGTATCTGAAGAGCACCGAGTTCCCGAACGCCGACAAGATCATCCCAGATGAGGATCGGCAGGCATTCCTCGCCACCATGGCGGATGCCGAACGCTCGGCGGCTCTTTTGACGCAGGTGAGCCAAGGCGAGCAGGGCGGGGCGCAGGGCGGGGCGCAGGGCGGGGCGCAGGGGGGCGGGCAGCCGCAAGGGCAGCCGCAAGGGTATCAGGCACAGCCCCAGCAGGCGATGAAACAGGCGGGCATGGGACGTGAAAGCGGCGTGGCCGCAAGGCGAGGTGCTGCATGATTAATGATTTTCCCTATTTTGAGAAGGCGGATGTGGGGGGCTTGACGCGAGCCGAGCTTGACGCTGCCGCCGATTTGGTGGACACCCCGGGATGGGCGGTCGTGAAGAAGTATCTGGCGGCTATCACGGCGCCCGTGCTCCCGGCGATCTACACCAACACAGATCCCGATAAGCAGCTTTTGCTGCATCAGGGGATCGGAAGAATTTACGTCGCAGCAAACCTGATGGAGTTTGTCTCCTCCGCGAAGTCGCAGGCCGACCTCTTGTTGCAACAAGAAGTGTCCGCCCGCGAGGCCGCAGAGCAGCCGAAGGAAGATCAGGAGGATGCGGTGTAAGACTCAGGCAACAGCCCGGCGGGTGCCGCGCTGTGGTGTCTGGACGTGACCCGTAAGGCTATCGCGGAGAAGGATTATGGCAGAGATATCAGACACAGAGCTGGCAGAGCTCAAGAAAAAGGCACATGCTTTTGATTCCGAGCAGGGACGGCTGCAGAAGGCGCAGCAGGAGCTTGATGCAGAGCGCGCACAACGCGCCGAGGCGGAGAAGCGGCTTGCAGCGTTGCAGCAGACCTCCATGCAGCTCGACCCACAGGCCGAGCAGATTTTCGGAGTTGACGGCGTGACGGCTCTTCAGAGCATGCTCGCCCCGGTGTTGGGGAAACTCGACACCATAGGCAAGCGGTTCGATGAGCAGGCGAATGCCGATGCGCAGGCAAAGTTGGAGCGGGCGTACTGGGGGCAGCTTGACGAGAAATTGTCGGGCAACAACCTTCAGGGGTTTGCGTCCCGTCTGCGTGACGGGGATCTCGCCGCAGCGTGGTCGAAGTTCTTGGAGGCTCGCCCCTCGGTAAAACGGGGGCAGGCAGAGGCTGATGTTGAAACCGTGTCCGACGCAGTTTACAGTTTCATCCAACAGAACAAAGAGCTGGTTGCGGGTGGCGGGTATTCGCCAAGCGCGGTCTCTGGCTCCATTCCGGCGGTAAGGTGCGAGTACACGGATGCCGACTACATGCGGGACAAGGCTGTCCTGAAGCGGCAACTGGATAATCTCGCCATCACGGAGGCGGAGTTCAACAAACAGACCGACGCTCTCTATGGCCGCTGGATAGCGGCACAGGAGAAGGCGGAGCAGGCAGCCACCGCATACGGGCTCGTATGAGGTGAGTTATGGCTTTCTTTCCGACACGCACAGGTGCCGGCGCTAATCCAGCGGCCGGTCTTCCTTCGCGCGGTTGGGCGCCTCCGGTCTTTGCTGATCGGCTGATGCGTCTTTTCCGTGAGGCCACGTTTACGGACGTGACCACCGTTAACCCTCCCGGCGAACTGACCCCCACGAAGACGGGTAGCCTTGGCTACATCTTCACGTGGGAGGCGTATGTTCGCTCGCTCCCGATGATTCAGGGCCGTGACATGATCACGCAGTTCCCCGAGTCGAAGGACGTGGAGTGGATTCCCCAGCGTGCGCAGTACACCCAGATCGGCACCACCCGCAAGCAGCGGCGTGAGTCCCGTTGGGATTTGACCGGGGAATTTCTGGCCTCGGGCATGCAGGACTTCGCCAAGAACCGGTTCAAGGAGTATCTGGACTTCTGCATCCAGAACGCCGGCACCTACAACAAGGGCGCGACGGTTGCCGTCAGCGGCGGGCCTGCTCTTGGGTACGGCGGGCGTCTGCTCGGTAAGGTTCTGCTCGGCACCCCGACTCTGCCTGTGATTCTGTTCAAGGATCAGGCGGCGTTGGCGGCGTCCAGCGCGACCGGCCCGAAGATGCTGGCTGTGGACTTTGTGGCGTCTCTGGACGTTGCTCTGTCCGAACAGATCGGCGGGGACGGCGGCGACACGGTTATGGCCGGCGCTACCCTGTTCGACCAGCAGCGCAGCACGGACTCGTTCGTGTACTACCCCGCCCTCCTGAACACCTATTGCAAGCTCTCCGACAAGGCGATCAGTGCGACCGCCCAGGACGAGAGGCGCAATTCGCTGTTCGGCGATGTGATGTGGCTCAACTCCACGCACCTCGGCGGCTGGACCCGGGCGATCAAGACCAACCTGCTCCCGACGTTTGTCACGGACGGCACGGGCGGCGCGAGCTTTGCCCCGGCGGGTGTGAGGGTTATTCCGATCATCTTCGGCCAGAACCGCTCGGTCATGGCGACCGCGCCCTACACCGACAGCGACCGGCAGATCAAAGATCAGAAGAATCTGCTGGACGTGGACCGCGATGTGCGGTACTACGATTTCTTCGCGGCTTTCCCGAACTTCTTGGGCGTGGCGTATGTCACGTTCGACGAGTATGCCGCGCAGACGGCCTAACCGATCACAATGGGTCTGAAGGAGGCCCCTTTCATGGCTACAACCTACACTGCTTCCAATAAGCTGGTCGGCTTTGCCGACAGCGTTAACGCCACGGGCCGTTTCGGCCGTTCGGCGTTTGCCCTCTTTGTCGATTTCGCCAAAGTGGGCGCACCGGCCGCTACCGGTCTGGTGGTCACGGACATCGTTGACGGCATCGGCGCGTTGCCGCAAAACTGTGTTGTCCGCACGGTGGCGGCGCAGATCGTCAAACCGATTACGGTTCTGTCTGAAGATGGCATTTCCGCACTGCCGATCACGCTCAAGGCGGGTTCCACCACGCTTGCGTCCATGACGCTGGCGGATGTGAACGGCCCGGGGCTTGGCGCGGAGTGGACGGATGTGTCGCTGGCGAACGGGGCGACCGGCGTTGCCGGGGCTAAGAAAAACCTTAGCCTGACTATCGGCGAGGTGCTGGACAACAATGCGGACACGCCGGCTGCCACGGCAATCACGGGCGGCGTGCTGATGCTGGTCTTCTTCGTGGATTACATCCCCGAAGTGGATGAGCTGAAGGCGCTGTTCAACACGGTGAATGAAATTTCCGACGGCGGCAATACCGCCACGGAGATAACCGACTTCGGCCTGGGCTACTAACCGAAGAAGCATCGATTCAATCATCCCCGGAGGGTGACACCTCCGGGGGTATTCCACCGAAAGGCTATCTATGAAATACGTCTTCAATCCCCGAAACCGCCAGATCAACCCCGTCACGGAGCAGACATTCGTCGATGCCACCTTGCGGGACA
>Ga0209201_1005128_pt1 | contig 10018 bp, 6 predicted proteins | sample AD_UKC055_MetaG_FD_184411 | JGI IMG/M metagenome (GOLD analysis project Ga0209201, IMG submission 184411) | Active sludge microbial communities of municipal wastewater-treating anaerobic digesters from USA - AD_UKC055_MetaG (SPAdes) (version 2) | ecosystem: Engineered > Bioreactor > Anaerobic >... | reverse complement strand
TCTTTAGTGGCTGATTCCAAATAGCACCAGTTGACTTTGTGTATATTAATATATAGTCTGCACTAAATGGCAAAAATTCTGCATGGGCTTTCATTCCCCTTGGTATTTGCCTTCTCCAGCTAATTTCATTCCTAAAATTCTCATACCCAAACACCTCATCCATCATAACCTTTACATAATGTCCCACATGCCAGTCCAAATGAACATAAATAGAACCATTTTCAGCCAGAAGTTCTTTCATCAAAACAAGTCGCTCATACATCATCTGAAGATAGGAATCCAGACCTTTACCCCAGGTATCCCTATAGGCTTTTTCCTCAATTACCGAGTGCTCTTTGGTAATTTCTTCTGCCTCTTCCCCTACCTGAATCTTGAACTTAAAATCCGCCCCAGTGGCAAACGGCGGGTCTATATAAATCAAATTTATTTTCCCTGCAAATTTTTCCAGCAGAGAAGACATAATTAGTTTATTGTCACCCCAGATAAGCTTGTTTTTCCAGCCCTCTTCAAAGGTGTCTCCTTCTTCTCCTTTCCACATTTCAAAAAGAAAAGGTTGAGGCTCTTCCTTGCCTGTCCTGGGCTTGTTAATTGCCTCAACTATCTGAAAAGGATATGGGCCTGGTTTTTCAACCGGGTTCAGCTTTCCGTCTTCACCATATTTACCATTCCAGATCAGTTCGGTTCCCCTGACATCAATTTTTGGCATATTATTCCTCCATCAATTCTTTGGTTTTGAATTTTATTATGCCATTTTCCGAACAATAAAATCTAAAGTCACATTCTTTACAGACCTTTTCCACATCGGGCAGTTCATTTAAACTGAAATCTTTCTGTTTTATTTTCTGGACAATTCCATCGAAATAACGACCTATATCTTCAACGTCCTGATCACAATAGTCCAGCTCGGCAAGCGCGTCTTTTCTTTTTTCCTCCGAGGTCCAGTATATATACATTTTTTTTACGGGAATGTTGTAACGATTTTTTATTATATGCGCATAAAGGCAGAGCTGCTTGAGATATTTTTGGACAAGGTGCTTACCATAATCGTTCGTAAGATCGGGTTTCTTCTGGGTTTTAAAATCAAGTAGCTCCAGGCCCTGGCCTTCGGCTAATAGCAGGTCAACCTTACCGACAATAATGTAATCTTCTTTTTCAAGTGACACATCCACTTCCGCTTCTTTTAATCTTTGCAGAAAACTCATGTTCTGCGCAAAATAATTCAGTACCTGCTTTAGAGCTGTTTCTTTCAGGATTTTTGATAGCGGTCTTAATCCTGCCAGCAGGAGGGCCTTATAGTTTTTCTCAAACCAGTTCTCTATGAGTTCTGTCGATGGTATTTCCCGGTCAAGAACCGCCTTATGGATGTCTTCTATCGTATGATGTACCAGGCTCCCGAATAACACCTGGGCTGACCTTGAAGGTTGAAAATCATATTCTTTGAAAAAGAGATACTGCTGGGGGCAGATCTCATAAGCATTAACCTGAGAAAGTGAATAGCTTTTCTTTGGAATGAACTGAAGTTTGGATGAAAACTTCTGAGCTTTCAGGGTTTGATCTTCAATGCATGGGTATTGATCAAGTCCTTCCCAGACAGGGTTGAACCAGGGTTGAGGTCTCGTGGCTGTAGTTAAGACCAGTATTTTCTGGGCACGAGTAAAGGCAACGTAATAATGTCTTAGCCGGTCAAACCGGGTCATTTGTTCTTCAGTTTCATAGGTTCCTCGTTTGGAGAAAGGCAACAGTTTGCGGTCAACCTCTTTCTGAACTTTGAATACTTTGTCTAGTGTTCCAACGACGACCACAGGGAATTCAAGGCCCTTTGATTGGTGAATGGTCATTATCTGAACGAATCCCTTAGGCACAGGATTGTCCGGATCTTCATATTCATCCATGCCGTTAGTGATAAGAAAATTAAAAAAACTATTAAACAGACGGTACTTTATTTGCCCCTTATCCCTGGCAGAAACAACTGAAATGCCATAATAGGACTGAAAAATTGAAATGAGCCTGGAGAATATGGACAGGTTATAAGCCTTATTCTTATCTTTTAAGAATACTGAAAAAGGCTTATAGGCAAGAAGCTGGTAGAAATAATCAAGAATAGTTAAATCCAGTGAACCTGTTTCGAGTTCTTCTATCTGCTTGACTTTCCGGCGAATATAATTTTTAAGGTCTTCAAGTCCATCGCGGCCTAAAAGAGATATGGATTCTTCGACATATTGTCTATGAGGATAATCAGCAAGTTCGTTGCTATGGAAGCCAAAAATAAGGACATAACAGGCAATTAAAAATTTTACCTCCTCATTTTCAAAGAACAATTTAGCCCTGGGGGCAAAGTAGGGGATATTGTTATCTCTTAAAGCCTCAATATAATGGCTGCTGTAAGCCGGCCGAACGCTTCTAAGCAAGAGGGCAACGTCGGACCAATCCTGGATAATTTTATTATCTTTCAAAAATTTTATGAGTTGCACAAATCTTCGAGCCTCATCTTCTGGATCACCGGCCCATATAGAAAAGACAGCTGGATAAGCCGGGAATTCGCCTGCTGGATTCTCTTTTATCTCTTTTTGATGTCGAAAGCTATTCCAGTCGATAGAGGTAATAAATTTGTTGCATCTCGAGATTATGTCGCGGTGCGAACGGTAGTTTATGGTTAGCTTGACCTCTTTACAATTATCAAAATTTTTCGAGAATTCAAGAATATTTCTAACGGTTGCCCCACGAAACCGGTAGAGGGCCTGGTCTTCATCCCCTACCACGCACAGGTTATTTTCAGGCCTGGCCAGGGTCAAAAGAATCTGCTCCTGGACATAATTGGTATCCTGATACTCATCAACCATTATGTAGTTTATTTTTCCTTTGATTTTTTTACAAACGTCTTTATCCTGTAGAACGTCAAAGAATATTTTCTGGAGGTGTGAAAAGTCAATGCTATTATTTTCATACAACAAGTTCACATATCGCTCGTAGGCCTCAGTCACATTGTGCAGAAAGTGATCTTCCGACTTTTTTAATTCGGCTGGATCAATCAGTTCTTCTGTTATCTTATTGATGTATGGGATTAATAATCTGATTGCACTCCATTTCGAATCCCATTTTCCCAGATAGCTCCCATTTTCGAGCGGCGCAATAGTATCAAAATGCTCATAAACAAAGAAAACCTGAGTTAATTCGTCCAGAACTCTGTAGTGCTTATTCAGGTGTGTCTTATAAAGAAACTCCATGATAAACTGATTGCAAAGGCTGTGGATTGTACCAACTTTAAGCTGATTAACATGGCCCTGATAATCAAGTTTTCTGGCCAGCTGGCTTACTCTGTCTCGAAGTTCGAAGGCTGCTTTTTCGGTGAAGGTGGTCAGAATAATTTCATCAGGTCTGGCTTTTTCTGTTATCAATAGATATAGAGTTCTGGCTACTATGGTTAGCGTCTTGCCAGTTCCCGGCCCGGCGATAATCAGAAGAGGACCTTCAGTCGAAGTTATGGCCTCAGCTTGATCATCATTCAAGGTAGGGATAACTTGTTTAATCTTGTCTATCATGGCGCAGTCATTTTCGGGAATGTTCATAATTAAATCATAATCAAATAAACAAATGAGCAGTTATATGACGATGGTCGGGTTATCACCATAACAGCTGGCAAGTATCTGATGTCGCTAGCTCCTAGGCAGCATATATCTTATTGTCAGAGAAGCTCCCTTTCCCTTTGATGGCTGGTTTAGAATCAAGTCTCCCGGGCCCATGTTTGCCTTCATTACATTGCAGCAAATTGGCATCCGATGATTTCTGCCAGGGTACATTCCTACGCGTCGATGCAAATCGCCAGAGTTTACATCAACATAAGGGGCACCTTTTGCTTCGGCCGTCTTAAATAAGGAATTTAAGGCAACTCTAAAATCATAAGTATCAGGTGGCATTGTCTTAGCTCCTTTTATGTCAAAAACACATTCTCATTATGCCAGAGGAGGTAATCGCGGCTCGGGTGGTCGGCCGGAACCGGCGGAAGGTGGTCAAGAAAGTGGCCGTGGAACGGGTAGTAAGATGGCCCATTCTTGTATTCCTCTTTCAGCCGGGGGCTAACCTCAATACGAAAATCGGTCGTTACGGTTATATAGCCCCGATCAAAAAGCCGGTGCAAATCGCTTCGAAGTAAAAGCCCGTTACTCACCGCATGCGGACCTGAATCACCATATGGCTTGATGTGTGCTGCCTCCAGCGCGGGTAGTGAATGCTCGCCGGTCACGGCGCATGACCGCCGATAAGCTTCGGTTACTGCCATCCTGAATGTACCCTGACCAAGTCTTGGTTTGATGGTGGTTTCACGGCCATAACGCTCTCGTTCTTCAATTACCCTCCGGCCTTCACTCAAAAGATCAGAAACATTTTCTCTTTGCCAGACATCCATGACCTTTTGCCAGAGATATTTCCCGTCTTGAGAATCAAGAGAATAGGTTTTACCGCGGACGATTGAGCTTTGCCACGCCGGGACTGGAAACCAGTCGGCTTGATCCAGAAAAAATGGCTGGGTTAAGACTATGCACCCAATTTTAAAGTCCTCCGTGCGAGCAGTTGGATTCAGCGAACGGTACTGAAGAATGGCCTGACGCAACTCAGCAAAAGAGCGGCGACCATTTTCCTCGCCGAAAGTCTCCCAGGCCAGGCTGATGGGTAATTCGAGGTAGCGGTAAAAAACACCACCGCCGGCAATCAGATCCTCACCACCGGCTGGCTGGCGATGAAGCTTAAACAGAAATAAATCGCCCTGGCTGATGGCCCGAAATTGAGCGGCCGGAGAAGGCTGCCAGAAATTGACTTCGTCGAGGCCCGGAAAGGTTTGGGAAGAGATGGAAGGAGGGGGCTGGAGCGAAAGTTCTCTTAAAAATCTGAACCACCTATAATCAGTGACTCCGACGTAAATTTTCATCGCATTTAATAATTATGCAGTGTAAAGTTGGTGCCTTAGAAGCGTGGTTTTGCTCCTCTTATCACAGACCTTAGTTATTTGCCCTTCCGATGCCTCTTGTCAGCTTATTATCCGCTCAGTTCGGAACTCAGAGCTATCCTACCCTACCCTAACAGCTTAACTTTTTCTCTTAACACAGACAGGCATGCTATGTCAATAATAAATGGGGACACAATCTATATTTCCTCTTTTTTCTTTCGGTTTGGCCCGCGGCAATCGGCCTGCACTCACCTACTAGTCTAATGAGGACTTATCCAAAATCCAGCCAGACAAATACTTGGCAATCATCTATAAACCAATATAAAGCACCTGGCCAAATAATTAGGAAATATAGTTTGTGTCCCCAGTTTCTACCTCATTTATTGCCCCCACACTTATTGTTGGAAGAGTTTTTATCGTTCCAAGACTCAGGATTCACTCCTCCCAGAGTTTTTTTATTTACCCTTCTTCTAACTCTTACCTCATTCTTATCCATCACTCACGGAGCCGTGAATTATGCACCATTATCAATCAACTCAGGTTTTTTCTGAACATACATAGCTGGGCTATGTCAACAACAGATGGGCTCTTCGGTCAAAAGTGGGAGCTCTGAATAAAATGCGCATAAAATGAGGAAGATAAATGTTCGTTTAACTGGATGAAGATAATGAATTATAATCAGTTAAGTTGATAGTAAAGGAGGATGAAAAAATATCTCCTCAAAAATAATTTAAAGGAGGGCATGGTGAATCATGTATTGCACGAAAAATTAGGGAAAACGCTCTCGGATTCTTTTTCCGGTGAGCCAGGATATAAAGTGATGCTTGATAAAGCCTGTGGAGGCAATAGGACCTTACCGCTGTTTATATCCTGTAAGAGAACAAGAGAAAATAGACTCTGCGATGTGGATATTCTCATTGCTAAAGGCATAAAGGTCAAGGCAATCATAGAGATTGAAGAATCGGACGTGAAGCCAAATCAGATTTGCGGCAAGTTTTTAACTTCGGCACTGGCTTTCTACTATTCAGACGGGAAAGGCCCCCTTCAAGATCTGAACAGCCCAATTGCCTTCATTCAAGTGCTTGATAAGTCAAAACTAAAGGTACATCAGACCAAAAAGCTGAAACAATGGGACAACTTAGAGAAAGCAATGTGCAGAATTTTGCCCGTTGGGAATAGCCAGATCAATGTCTATAAGATATTCGGTTTTAACGGTCCGGAAGACCAATATGAAAAGCAGGCTGCCCTGCTCATAGGTTTCTTAAAAGGATGGTGTTATTCGATATCTCAATAAATAAGGTTAAAGCATTCAGATGTTATCCCCGGCCCTATGTTAACTTTTTTCCCTCAGTTTCAGACAACACTTCTGAACCGTTCTGCTCTCACTTCTGCTGTAACTAAATGCTAATAAAGAAACCCGCCTGACAGCGTGGTTTTTTGATTAAATGGGGACACAATCTATATTTCCTATTTTTGTGGTGACTCAACTCGTGGGAATCATAACGTAAATGTCTATTTAGCACCTGGCAAAAACCGCCCCTGATAAGTTCTTGGCAATCATCTATAAACCTATATAAAGCACCTGGCCAAACAATTAGGAAAATAATTAGGAAATATAGTTTGTGTCCCCTGTTTCATAGCCCACCCTGGCCTGAAAGTTAACTAATTGATAATAAAGAAAATCGGCTGGCCCGACCCCATTAATAGTCCTCGGGGGCGCGGGGCATGAAGCTCATTCTCGGCGGTTCGGGGAGCTTCTTGCCCAGCCGGTTCCAGTCAGGTGGGTTCACGCCCAGCAAATTCCGCACAAAGAAATCATTCCTTTTCCTTTCCCCATATATTCCGCCGGAACCATGATTCGCTCCAGGCACAACCAGCAGGTCAAAATCCTTACCGGCTTTAATCAGGGCATTAACCACCTGATAGCTCGTAGACGGATCAACATTGGTATCAAGCTCCGGGATGACCAGCAGGAGCTTTCCCTGCGGCCTATAAGCATTAACCGTGTTCGAACTTTCTTCATATTGAGGCCCAAGCGGCCAGCCCATCCACTGCTCATTCCACCACACCTTATCCATCCGGTTATCATGACAGCCAGCCGCCGCAAATCCTGCTTTGTAAAACTCGGGATGGAAGAGAAGCCCGCCCAGTGCATTCTGCCCGCCAGCCGATGTCCCATAGATGCCGACTCGCGTTATATCATAATAAGGATATTTGGCCGCCACCGCCTTGTGCCACAGAATGCGGTCTGGAAAGCCTGCGTCTTTGAGATTTTTCCAGCAGACATCATGAAAAGCCTTGGAGCGATTGCTCGTCCCCATGCCGTCAATCTGAACCACGATGAATCCAATCTCGGCCTGAGCCATCATCTGATTCCAGGCAATAAAGTTCTTCGGCACAAATGAATCATGCGGTCCGGCATAAATATTCTCGATGACCGGATATTTTTTCTTCGGATTGAAATTGGTCGGTCTGATGATGATTCCCCAGATATCTGTTTTGCCGTCGCGTCCCTTACTGACGAAAACCTCAGGCGCCCGCCAGCCAGCCTTCAGCAGCCCTGAAATGTCGGCTTTCTCAAGCTCCATCACGACTTTTTTATCATCGCTTCGCTTGAGCTGCATGACCGGCGGTAGATCCACACGCGAATAAAGGTCAACATAATATTTCAAATCAGAAGAAAGGCTGATGGTGTGGTTGGCATCGGCTTCGGTAAAAGCTTCAAGCCCTGAGCCATCAAAGTTCACGCGGTAGAGATGCTGAAAATAGGGATCTTTGCCTCGATACATGCCACTTCCGATAAACCACACCCGCCGCCGCTCTTCATCCACCTGGACCACACTTCGCACGACCCACTCGCCTTTGGTTATCTGATTTTTCACCTGGCCGGTGTGGCCGTCATAAAGATAAAGGTGGTTCCAGCCATCGCGTTCTGACATCCAGATGATTTCCTGACCGTCATTCAGGTCGCGGCGAAATTTTTTGCCAGAATAGAAAAAGAAAGTCGGGCACTCTTCATTGACCAGGGCTCTAGCTTCGCCCGTTGTCCCATCCACCTCAATCACCCGATAAACCTGATGACCGCGCTGGTTGTATTCAAAGGTGAACGCCCGGCTGTCTTTCCACCAGGCAAAATTAGAGAGGCTAAAGGCATTGGGAAAGAGGGCCCGGTCTATGTTTATCTGCTTTTTATTCTCAACCAGAAAAAGAACTGGCGTCTCGATGTCGAGCGGGTCACCGGGCTTGGTATAGCCCAGGCTAAAATATTTCGGCTGTAGCTGGTCAGTCGGAGATGAATTGACATACTGAATTTTGCGATGGAGCCCGGGCCGCAGGTGCAAGGCCACGAGCTTTTTGGAATCCGGCGACCAGAGCAGCGACTCAAAAGTATAATAATCGCCCTCGTTCCCGTCCCAGCTCAGAGGGAATTCTTCGCGGCTTTCGACCGAGCGGATCCAGACATTGTAATTACGGATAAAGGCTTCCCATTTTTTGTCAGGGGATGCTTTTGATTCCTTAGAGGCTGCCTGAGCCGGTGGGCCGCCGACATCCTGCCAGCCGTCTGCTTGACCTCGAAACTCACGGGCGGGGCCTGTCTTTTTGAGTTCAGAGGTGGCCAGGTCGAAACGCCAGGCAGAGCCTCTATATTCAAAGCCAATAGCTTTCTCATCATCCACGAATCTTATAGCTCGAAAGGGCAGCGTTGCCGCGGTAAATTTCTCTCCTGTTTCCTTGGCGAGAGCAGCAGCCAGCTTTTCATGATCAAAGGCTGGTTGTTTGGTGGCCTTTTCAGCATCAACCAGAATAAACTCATGCCCGCCTTTGACTGTTTTGCGGTACCAGAAGCGAGGCGTTTTCTCGATCCAGACCGGACGGTCAGGAACATTTATGGCCTGCCCCTCAAATTTTTCTCTGAGGGCAAAAGCCCGATCGTAGTCCTCAACCTTTCCCTGTGACCAGAGAGAAGGAGGAGCAAAGGAGAGAACAGATGAAAAAATAAAAAGAGCAATAAGCAGAGCCAATGGCCCGGTTATTCTGAACCCATGTTTCATCGATGTGTTTTTCATTAAGCCTCCTAGGTTTTATGTGCTTCTATATCTAAAAACAAATTTTTATTTCCATGTTTGATAATCAATCCGGTCAGCGGTGGACACCAGACCATAAAGCTGTTGCCCGGCGAGGATATATAACAGCTATATTTTTCTTTAAATTTTTCATTAATACATTAAAAGGCTTCACTAATATATTAAAGAATTAAGGAGCTATACTGTTCTTATCCCTATCTTGTTCCTACCCTGCTAATTTTTCCTGTTTTCCTGCTCAACCTCAAAAAGAAAAGAGGGAGGATCTCTCCTCCCTCTTCATCGACTCAGACACTCGTCATTTAAAACTCATAGCGAACAGATAAACGGAATACCCGGGTCAGGTTACTGATGCTGGTGATTCTCTTGTAGTTAGCGCTGGGGGTGTAAGTACCAGTAGTTACATTATTATCAGTTGGCCTCCAGGTTCCACCTGGATTCTGGGTGATATTAACATAATAGTTGCCAAAAAGGTTGTAGACATCAAGAAAGACTCCCAGGCTGCCGAGTTTTCCAAAGCGGAACTTCTTCTCCAGCCGGAAATCGCAGTTTTGATAGGTGTAATTTCTTCTAGAAGCCAGGGGTTCAGTGTTTACACCATAGGAAGAGCTCCGATTGAGGTCTACACCGTTAGCCACAGCCCAGGCCTGAGGGACGTAGACGCTGACGCTTCTCTGCCAGGGAAGTCCACTGTATAAGTTGAAATTGAAAGAGGCAAAAATACCAAGGGGAAGATTGAAGGTTCCATAGAGTTTTGCAACCAGCGGTCGGTCAGCGTCAGTCATCCGACCTTCATTATTAACAAACCAGTTGGCATTGTTTCCAGCTGCGCTATAACCCCAGATGTTCCCATAGTCTCCAAGCATGTTACCCCAGGTTTTAGATATTGTTACCGACCCACCCAGCTGCCAGCCTTTTGAATAGCGCTTCTGAAAAGCGATATCCACACCTGAATACTTACGATAAGCTTCAGGTATGTTGGTCAGGACTCTGAGCA
>Ga0209201_1005122_pt1 | contig 10030 bp, 6 predicted proteins | sample AD_UKC055_MetaG_FD_184411 | JGI IMG/M metagenome (GOLD analysis project Ga0209201, IMG submission 184411) | Active sludge microbial communities of municipal wastewater-treating anaerobic digesters from USA - AD_UKC055_MetaG (SPAdes) (version 2) | ecosystem: Engineered > Bioreactor > Anaerobic >... | reverse complement strand
ACGTAGGGTCTCATATACACCGCGAGTCTCTTCACACGTACGGCCCCCCAGGATTACTGGCAAGACAAGCTGATTGAGCAGCCTAGAATTATGGTTACAAAGATAATGTAGCACGTATGCGGGGAGGAAGTTGATCCGTCAATTCAGGCATTCAGGCGCATTCTCGGATGGGGCAACGAGCCTTTTGCAGGCAAGCCTGGGTGCATCACAATCGACCCTGGTATGCTGCCAGATCATAGGCTCTGTCATGCGCGATGGCATTCACGGCAGACTCGCTGGGTTCTAGGGCAGAGAGAAAGGACCGTTCTCCCAGAGGGAAACCGCGCTCGCGAAGCGCATCCATTCTCCTGCGAGCACCGTCAAGCATATCCAGTACGGCGTTTACCCTGTCACACATGCGGTACGACTGCAGATTAGTCCATTGCCGTCGCATGCAGAACAGATAGTGCCGAAAAGCCTCTCGTTCTCCCCATCGCACCGAGGTTGGATTGGGATCAGATAGCAGTGGCTCATCAAAGGGTGAACCAGAAGTGAAAAGACCGCTCATGCCTCGGCGATAGGCCAGTGCAATCGCGTGCGTTCGGAACTCACTCAGGCCGGTGCTATCGTAGTACCACACTGCCCGTGACCAGGACTCGCCTTCATCCGGCCTAAACATGTCGGGGTTGAACTGTCGTACATTTCGGAAATTGCCGGTTGCCAGTCCGTGAATCCCAACCACGGCCGCAATCAGCATCTGCTGATTGGCATAACCCAGAACCACCTTCTTGCCCGCCCTCTGTAGACTCAACAGGGCGCTGAGAAGATTGTAGAGGAACAGATCGTCGGCTATGAGGAACCGGTCTGAGTTCGGATGGCGAAAGACCACGTATACTCCGTCTGTTGGCCAAGCGATAGCCTCATCGATGGTAGCATCAAGATTCTCGCTGGCGGCTATCACGTCCGGCCCAAGCGCCAATGTCGAGTACACTGGCACGCCCACATGCTGAGCCGCTACCGAGTTGGCAATGGCAGATTGTGTTTCGAGTCAGTTCTCAGTCGGCGAGTTTGTGTACCGGCCCGGCAGGATCACCTCGCCAACATTCAGTTCGGACGTTTGATACTCCACTACTCTAGAGCATAGATCCTCAACACAATCCTGCTGAAAGTCCTGCGTAGAGAAGCCTTCTGCGCACGTTATCCAGTACGGGTAGGTCAAGATGCGCTCTGAGGGAGTGTGAGGGTCATAGAACTGAGGATCAAACAGCACCCGGCCTCCTGCTTTGGAGATCTCACGTGCATGCCTCTTAGCTTGATCCGGGGTGCAGCAGCGAGGGGACATGATCACACTCGTGCCAGGAAACTGCGCAACGAACTCCACTTGGAGAGATCTCATCCCATGACCTTGTTGCAGGTAGAATGGCACTACTTAGTCACCTCCCTGAGGATTCGCGCCACTTCGGCTGCGCTCGGAGGCCTGAGGTGGGGTTGCTTTTGCATGCACAGCCTCACAGCCGCCCCCAGGGGGCTACCGCCAATGTCTAGCGCCTTGGGATGCATATGCAGTGTCCGATCCAGAATATCGGAAGGTCCGCAGGCATCGATGATAAACGGATTGGCGCCTGTTACGCTCTCATACATCACTACTCCCCAAGAGAACAGATCAGCCCGCGCTGATATGGACCTCTTGCGGTTGAGAATCTGCTCGGGAGCAGCGTAGCCCACAGTCAAGGGCCCTATCATGGCAAGATCATTGGTAACTGATTCAAGGCCTAGGTGGCGCGCAATGCCAAGGTCGAGTATCACAACGCCCATGGAACCATCGGCAATCATTATGTTCTCTGGTTTGATATCTCTGTGCACGATCTTCAGAGCATGGATTTCTTGCAGCGAGCAAAGAATCTCATGGCCTAGCCAGCGGGTGTAGTCGAGGTTCAGTCGCCCACATTCCTCAAGAAGCACCCTGAGCGTGATCCCTCGGATGTACTCCTCAACAATTGCCAGACAAAGAGACCCCTGGTACCTAACCCAGCCATTCCAGTGAGTTCTCGGGAAGCGCGGGCTCGTCAGCTGGAACGCGGCATGCAGCTCACGAGCTGCCCTCCTTATCGCTTCCTCACTGGACGAACGGATCACTTTCATCACGCATTCTCCAAACTCAGGGCTAGTAACCTTGAAGACGGTCTTCTGACCTCCTTCCGCGATCCGGCTGATGACGCTGAAACGGGGCGCGTCAGCGGGCAAATCCGGGAATTCGCTAGTGACAGATGGTCCCAATCTTCCACCTCCACCAGAAACTCTGACAGGACCCAGAGAAATGGAGTAGAGACTGTCAAGGGCGATTCAGCAGGGGGATAGACTTTCATGGCTCCGTCAGAGCAGAACTGGACAAGTCCCACTCCATACCTCTGACAAGCGCCTAACACTGACGACGACAACGATGGTGATAACTCTGGCAGCAACACATAGGATTGCGAGCAGAACCACAGATGCCTCTGAGCTTGGGCAACCGCTGATCGCCATTTGGTCAGTTTGGCTTCATAGGTTATTACACGGCGAATCGCCAGCCTTTCGGCTGGGTCAAGTAGGCTGACCACACTCCCCTGTAGGCTTACGAGGTCTCTATCCAGCAGTTCGCCCAGGGCGCTCTGAAGCTCCCAGCGAGACATACGAAGCAGCGCGCCCAGCGCTTCTAGCTCGACCGCTTCACGCCCACAGAGGCCCGCGATCACGTAAGCAGCGAGGCTCGATAGCCCAGTGTCGGGCACCACTCGTTTCCTACGTTTCCTGATCACCTCAGGATCAACCTGGACCAGTGCAAGATCGGCCACCCCATATCCAGTCTTCAACTCTCTCATGAGAACGCAATCGCCCGATGCTCGCTCTGTAACGAGCCTCGCTGCGAACGCGCCCACTAGATCCACCTCGGTCGCCCACATCCGTAACGCCCCCTGAAGCAGCTGTGATTGCAGCGCACATGCAGATATCTTGCTCCTTGCCCCTCCCTCTACACTGAGTTCCGTCTTGTCGTTTCTTGATCCCTGCTAAGGAGCTTTCGCCGTAGACTGTGGCATCTCCTCCACCCTTTGTAAATCTTGTGCCCAAATAGCAATGCAACAGGCGCCCGATCCCAAATAGCTCTCGGCACAAGCACGGGCTGCTTCTGCAGCAGTTGAGCGCCAGTCCGATAGGATATCGCACCATAGCATCAAGTTGGTAGCTAGCGTCTCAGCTCCACTAGGTCAACGTCAATGCCGTGACGGAACACCTCAAGACTGCCCGACGACTGGATCAGACCCTCTGGGTGAATCGCCTCGAGTCTGAAGGGGAACAGAGCAGGGCTGGCAATGATGTCTCTTAGCGGAGCGACCGAGTTGGGCCCTGCTCGCAGAGTAGCCTCAACCAACCACGACACGAGACGCGGATCGCTGACTGGCACGCACAAACCGAGTACGTAGATTCCTTTCTCCTCGGCCCTGCTCAGCACGCCCCAGTCAACGAACGAGGACATAACCCGGCGCGTTGCTCGGCTCACGGTCTCGCGATCACCGTAGTGCTCGGCCATCCTACGCTGGACCTGGGCTGCCGAAACCGCGCCTTGAAGCCTCATCAGGCGACCCGCCTGGATCGCCACGTCGGCCCAGAACGGGTATGCCGCCGCAGTCATCCCCCAGTGCAGTACTATCCGATCTTGCGGAGGAATCTGGCACATTAGCTCGAGTCCTCGGGCGCGAAAGGTTTCAAGTTCCGATGAAGCGGCGCTCCATGTCCTCGTCAGAATAGTGATTGTCTTGGAGCGATTACTTCGCTCCGCCTTCCCGCCCACAGATACCTTGTCCATGAGCAGTTCCTGCAGTGCTTCGGCAACATCGGTCCTGCTGTTGCCCGCCAAAACGAGATTAGCTGTGTATTCCAGCCACTCCAGCCGTATCCGCTGACTGAATCCAACTTGGCAGTTCTTCGAACTCATGTGTCTCTCCTCTCAACTCGAACAAATGGCAGGATGACTTCCTCCATACAGATGCCGCCGTGAGTCACCGTACGCTCCTTCTCCAGGACAAATGCCCGCCTGGCAGGGGCCAAGAGTGCAAGGTACTCATCGGGGAGGCCGACAGGGGGCCATTCAGTCGCAGTTGGAAAGCGCTCTCTTACCCTACTGCGAAGGAGCGGGTTCGGGTAGACGCGAACTCGCTCGCCGTGCAGATCAGCAACTGCCCCTTCCGATGGACGGCCGCAGCCTTCAGCCTCGATATTGCCATGATCCGAGGTGAGGTAGACTCGAAACCCTCGTGCAATAAGCAGACTGAGAAGATTGCTCAGGTATCGCTCCCTAGCCCACTGGCGCACTTGGTTGTGCATTCCGGCAGTTCCCATCTCCATCCCATGCGCTATCTTGTCCACCTTATCTACAACAAGCCCGGCAATCCTTGCCCTAGGGTGTGAGAGCGTTTCGTCAACTTCCCCTAAGTCGCCGTCGCCCAGTCCCTTAACGTACACAATCTCGTTCGGCGCTAGGCCCTGATCTGCCCAAAACTGCGTCCATAGTGCAGGTTCCTTGCTTGTCACGTGGATGCTTGCCGGAAAGAAGACGGGAGCTTTGCCTGCGAAGATGGCCTGGCGCGACACAGATGTGACCGTCGGGATCCAGGCGAACACAGCCTGCTCTTGGAACCTGAGACTGCACTCGTATCTTGACATCTCGTCTCGGACGGCAAGCCATTGGTCCATGGCGAGGCCGTCGACCACGACTAGCGCTATCTTCCCACGGCGGTCCTCGCCGAGCCGGCGGGCAAGAAAGCGCGGGATGTGGTGCAGCATCACAGGGGGGTCCGGGGGCAGGTTGGCGAGCCCAGAGTACCGCCTCGCGAGCCAAGACGCGAAACTCGCATCTACCTGCTTCTGCAGGTTGGCAACACGGTCATCGATCCCCGCAGACGCCGCCTCGGGCTGCTCGTTCATTAGCAGAATCATCTCGGCCCATCCGCGGGCAAAGCGAAACCAGTCGGTGTACTTAGCGTCTCCAAGGGAGACAGACGACTGCAAGCTGTCGAGCAGTCTCTCCAGGCGGCGAAACCGATCTTCGGTGGGAGTAGACCGAACGCCGATGCCTACCCAGGTCTTGGTTAGGGTGTTCGCATGCCTATGAGCCACGGGACGAAGTAACCCCTCGGCGAACAGGTCGTTGATGTAGATCCGAATGTCGGAATCGTCAAATGGCAGATTAGCAGGGCCGTCTATTGCAAGCGCATAGGAAGACCTGCTATCTCCGATCTCATGCTCGGCTTCCGCAGCCTTATGGTCGAGGAAGATCGGCCAGCGTTCCTGCAAGAATGTGAAGAAGCCGTCCCGGTCAGGAACAACGACGTCCAACGGCCAGTCATCAAACGCCCTGTCATGGCGGAGAAGCTGGATCAGTCGTTCTTCCAAAACATCGGGAATCCGCACGTCACGATAATGAAGGCGCAGCAGCGTGCGCATGAGATCCTTGGCGTCCTTGATCAGCTCGGAGGCAACGCCGAAAACATGCCTAAGCACGAATTCCTTGGTTGCGTTATCGCCCAAAGGTCCCGGTGTGTACCGATTCTGCGCATCGTACAAAGCGTCGAGGTCACCTCGGTCCAGAGCAGTCACCACCGGGTAGCTGAGGTTCGGGAAGATATCACCAAGGCGGAACGAGAGCCTGCGGCCGGCCTGGAGCAGATCATAGGGAAGCTCGCTCAAGTCGCCGGCTTGGGAATGGAGCGCGACAACGAGGTTGGTCCGCTCGCCGCGGTCCCAACGAGACCGAAACCTCGACTCGTAAGCATACCGGAAGGCGATGCGGTCTTCGAACGGGATGAGCTCGAAACCGCGTTCCCTGATGCCCTCGAGAACTCTCTCTTCGAGTAGGAGCCCGTCCGGATCGGCCACCAAGGTAAGCCGAGCTGCGTTCGGAGCGAACTCGCTCAGGATCTGATCACGCCAGTTGCTCATTTGCGCCTCTCGCCACCCTTACCACAAGTATCGGAGTCATATCGGGATGGACATTCTCCTCTCGGCGAAGTAGCTCCTGGAACTCCCTCTCTTCCCGCACAAGGACATTCAGACGATGGGCTCGAACCTGCAAAAGCCCAACTCGCTCGATCATCCTTCGACGAGCGGCGAAAGCGTAACTAGCCTTCTCGCGTTCCCGCGCAATCCTGTCTCTATGGTCCTGTACAAGCGCCTTGTAGATGGGCCCTCCGCATTGCTCGGCTGCTTCCGCCAATCTTGAAAAGGCAGATCGAGACTCGTATTCGTCAAGCACCGAGCAGACGTGAGGGGTATCCATCAGCAGTCTGTCCCAGATGTGTCTGGCCGTTGTCACGAAAACCCGACCATCGTCCGCCAGGAAGAGAGACATGATCCGTGCCCCAGGCTTGTGTGCGAAACCTCCAACCCGCGACCCATCACTTCTGATAGAGATCTGCCACAGCGACCACAGTCCTTGGATCTCCTCACCGAGACCCGGAATGGAAATCACGGCGATGGGCTGGCCCGGTGCAAATCGCGGCATCCGCAGCGCCAACTCGCGAACTCTCGGCTCGTCGAGGGTGAGATGCCTGGCGTTGACAAGCCCTTTAGTCTCAGTGCCGGCGAAAACCACGTTCTCGTACACTTCACCATCAGGCCAAGCGATAATCCAGCTCGGCCCGTTCTTCTCCGCGCGCCCGCCGTGCGCCTTCAGGTAGCTCACGGTCATGCGCTCGACCCAATGCGGCAGAGGGTGAGTCAGCAGTCTCTGGGCTTCAGCGGGACCGAGAGCCTCCACTGCGCCGAGGGCCGACGCGGCGGCACGGGCTTCCCTGGCTCTGTCCCTCAAGACGAGGACGACGTTTTCTACCGAATCTTCAACCTTGTCAGGATTGAGGATTGCCTCGACGTACATGTCGTCGAAGATCCGGCCTGCCTGAGCCGAGTCAAGCACATCGGCGGTCTTGTCGATGCCGAACTCGTCGCGAATGATCGCGAGTTTCTCCTCGAGCACTTCTCGGACACGGTGCTCCACCGAGCCTTCGAATACGAAATTCACTGCGCGGACAGTACGGTCCTGCCCAATGCGATCCACACGTCCGATCCGCTGTTCTAACCTCATCGGGTTCCAGGGGATATCGTAGTTGATCACTACGTGACAGAATTGCAGGTTTAGCCCCTCTCCACCGGCATCCGTCGAGACAAGAACACGAGCATCCTTGGCAAACGCCTCTTGGGCGCGTCTACGTTGCTCCATGTCCATGGAACCGTTGATACAGACCACGGGAAAGCCGCGATCCGCAAGGAAATCGCTCAGCATCTCCTGGGTGGGAACAAACTCCGTGAACACCAGCGCTTTGAGTTCCGAGTCGCCTTCTTCGGCCTGGAGGCTGTAGATCCGCTCAAGTAGAGCCTCAGCCTTGGCGTCTGGGCCCGACTGCTCGCATCGAGCTGCCGCCTCCATCAGAAGCTTCACTTCTGCTCGTTCGTTCTTCAGCGCCTTGAGTCGGCTTCGGAGCAGGACGTCGATCTGCTCCTGGCCATCCAGGTCGGCCCATTCCTCGTCCAAAATCGCCGGGAACAAGGTCAATTGCTCCTCCGGCGCGGTAAGCGCCTCAAGCCGCCTCTCAAGTGTGGTACGAATGGCCCTCGTGCTGGATACCACCAGGCGCTGCATGAGAACCATCAGGAAACCGACGTAGGTTCGCTTGTCCCGCATAGCCTGGTTGTACCCTTCGCGCACGTACTCGGTGACTGCCTCGTAGAGCAGTCGCTGGCCGCGGTGACGTTCGCCCCATTGCACAGGGACAAGCTGGGTCCGTCGGGGTTTGAACAGCGGCTCGCCAGAGGCCGAGATGGCGTTTCGCTTCTCGGTTCGTATGACGTACCGCTGTACTCTCTCGCGAGTGACACTCTCAGCGTCGGCGAATTCCTTATCGTCAATTAGGGACATAAGCCTATGGAAAGCGTCGGTTTTGCCTTGGTGGGGCGTGGCTGAGAGCATGAGGAAGTACGGGGCTGCCTGGGAAAGGCCCTGCCCGAGTCTAAAGCGGGCCACCTGGTCGGTACTGCCCCCTAAGCGGTGGGCTTCATCAACGATGATGAGGTCCCAACCTGCGGACACCAAGTCCTCGAACCTCTCGCGGTTATGCTCGCCAATCTGAGCTGCGCTCCATCCGGCCCGTCTGTCTACGGGTTTCACAGAGTCCATAGGAGCAACCACTTGCGGGAAAAGGGTCCATGGATTGCGAATCATCGGCTCAGGATCGCCATCGATCATGGTTCTGGACTTCGCGCCGGGAAGAACCGAGATACGGCCAAGCGTCTTGATGTCTTCGGGCAGGATCGCATAAAGAGACTCGTTGAAGTGAGTTCGCATTTCTTCCACCCATTGGCCTACTAGTCCCTTTGGGGCTACGACGAGAGTCCGCCTAACCAGCCCTCTCAGCTTGAGCTCTCGCATGATCAGCCCTGCCTCGATTGTCTTGCCCAAGCCAACTTCATCTGCGAGCAGAAAACGCACCCGACGTCCGGCGATTGCCCGCGACAGGACGCGTATCTGATGGGGCAGCGGGATTACGCGCGATTCGATCGGAGCCAGCAGCATATCCTGGGTCAACGCGTCAGCCACCCGCGCGGCAGCGGCGGCGTAGGCAATAGCATCCAAGGACAGGGGGCCCACGCTGTCCAATGGTTTGAGCCTGGACACTGGAATGCAGACCACAGAGCCCGCGTCAGGCAGCCACACACGACAGATCGCCTCGCCCCAGATCGTCTGAGTCTCGATGACCTGACAGAACTGCTGGTGGCCTTCGCTCCAGACCCATTCCGATTCTGCACGTGATATTTCATCCAAGTATGCGGTCCCTCGCTATCTGCTCGATGGTTGCTGAATCGATGCTTCCATCGACGCCGTCCTCTGAGATGATGAGTTGGCTCAGATAGCCATTCGTCTTGAACCATTCCTGCTTGCGTTCCCACTGCTCCCTATAAGAAGGAACCGACAGCATTCCTAAGTGCTCCCAATAGAACGTGTCTCCCTCGAAGCTGACCGTGAAGTCAGGCAGACGGAAGTCGCGCGGATCTTGTCTGCTGCTTAGCTTGCGTTCGTACTCATAGCTGATGCCCAGGCGAGTCAGTGTGTCAGCCACAATCACTTCTGACTTGGACCGAACCAGCACGCCCTTGGCAGTGCGGTGAATCAGGTGGTTCGCATAATGCTTCCCTTCCGTCTCCGGTCGGACTGCCGTGACGAAAAGGTCCGTGTTCCTTAACAGCGTGGCCGACTCCTGTATGCTACGCAGTCTCTCCAGAACACCGGTGTCTCGCTCGGCCAACAGGACCATCTTCCGTCGGAAGCGCGTGAGCCCAGTATAGAGGAGTTCCCTTGATAGAGTTGTGGCGTTGTGCGGAAGGATCAAGAAGACTATGTCGAAGTCACTCCCCTGAGCCTTGTGCACTGTCAACGCATAGGCGAGTTCCAGATTGGAGTCGACTTGGTTCCTATAGTAGCGATATGAGACTTCAGGCTGGGTAGAGAACACGACATCCATCTGGTCGGAGCCCTTGAGCGGTTTCTGGGTTCGAATCACCAAGCCAATCTCGCCGTTGGCTACGTAGTCCAGTCCTTCGTCGTGAGGATATCCCCTTCGGCGGCAGTTTAGGATCTGAATCACCTTGTCAGTCCACACCAGCTCCTGTTCGCCGAACGGACGAGTGCCCTTGCGCCGGGAGTAATCGAGGATTCCGCCACGGTAGCGCGCCTGAATCCTGCGGTTGATTTCAGTCGCGCCGAACTCGTGATTACGAACTGGAGTCAGGATTTGCCAGTGCTCGGCCCGTAGCGGCGCGTGGGTGCCGCCTTTGTCGTTCGTAATACCAACACTCGTGTTGAAGGACTTGTAGGCTTCGTTCCCGTCAGTCAGTTCAAGCAGTTGCTTCATGCGGGACGCAAGAAGAGCATCAAGCTGCGCGTGGTCACGCCAGAAATGGATCTCCAGGTCCCCACTCACGTCCTGCCGGGCCGCACGCGAAAGGAGGTCGTCGTCTCCCGGCGTCG
>Ga0209201_1005117_pt1 | contig 10037 bp, 7 predicted proteins | sample AD_UKC055_MetaG_FD_184411 | JGI IMG/M metagenome (GOLD analysis project Ga0209201, IMG submission 184411) | Active sludge microbial communities of municipal wastewater-treating anaerobic digesters from USA - AD_UKC055_MetaG (SPAdes) (version 2) | ecosystem: Engineered > Bioreactor > Anaerobic >... | reverse complement strand
AAAATATATACCTTTGCCCTCCTTAAAAGTAAAGGTTTGGTGAGGTGGGTGAGTGGCTGAAACCATCAGTTTGCTAAACTGACGTACTCGCAAGGGTACCGGGGGTTCGAATCCCCCCCTCACCGCAACTACTACTGAAAATAAGGCAGTTGCAAGTATCGGGGACTAAATCGGGGACTAAAACCCAGATTTAGTCTCTTTTTTTTATGCAAAATCTTAATAAGCATGATTGTGGAGAAAGCTACAATAATGCTTGTTTGATGAGGCTCATTATGTATTCAAGATTTTCATCATTGCTTACCTGAACTTGGTAGTCTCCATTACCCCAATGTCCAATTTCAGAAACATCTCTCATTAATTTCTTAGGGTCATCTAAAGTACCTTTTTTCTTATTGATGAAAATCTTAATTGAGTTCTTTTGAATTTGTAGGTCAACGATATTTTTGTCTTTCTTGAAAGCGATATAGAATTTCTGTGGCTTAACTTCAATTCCATCTGCCAAATTAAGAATTGCTGATTTGAATCTCTCGTAAAGTTCAACTATCTCTTCAGAAGCAGTAGCCAAGTTATCCTCTTCAGAATAAACTTTAATCTCTTCAGCAACTTTTTTGAAAGCCTGATTTTGTTGAGAAATCGGTTTTATACTCTCTGCTGACTGTGTCTTCTTAATGTTATGAATTGTGATAAGATTGTCATCATACTGCTTAACTTCCCATAATTCAATTGCAATGTCCTTAAAGTTCGTAGCCAGAACTTGATTGTCAGTGAAGCTTTGTGACACAAACGCTACTCTCGTTTGGCTCCAATCTACATCTTCTCTTTTTAATGGCTTAGCGTTATTTTCATTGTACTCAATAATGAAGTCAGCCTTATTCTCAAGCATTAGACTCAAGTATGTAAATCCTTGGTCTACGACACTAATATTCTTATCTCTTTTATATTCTATAATCGTAAAAGCTCTTGTCTTTGAGTCAAAAGCAAGAGTGTCAATCCTCTTATTCTTAATAGTAAACTCTGACTTAACCACATCAAGTCCCATTATGTCTTGAAGATTTGATTCAAATAATTTTTGAATCTCTCTTTCAAGTTTAAACGGCTTCTCTTTATGAGAAACGAGTTTACCTGATTTATTGACGAATATTTTCATGATTATAACATGTTACGATGTTGTAATTATAAGTCTTATAATAATTTCACTAGCTCATTCTCAAACAAACCTTGAGAGTGATAAGATATATTGATAATTGGAATTCTTCCAAAAATAAGAAAAAACTGAGAGATTATACCAATAATTAAGTTTTGATATTTGGAAATCTTTAAGGGCAAATCTAATTGCCTCATTAACCTGTGGATTACCATCATTTACATTACAACATTGTTGTTTAAATAGTTTTAATATCATAACTTTACGCTGCATTGTCTTGGCAATAGTTACTCATATCATCTTTTTGCGGAGAGAGAAATTTGAATAGTATATAAGATGATAGACCACTACAGCGGTAAACAAAAGAAATACGCACCATTATAAAAGGATTAAAATCACAACCTCAGATGACTTTAGTTAAATACAAAATAATAAAGGTGCATCAAGCCGCAAACAGAAACATTTATTGAACGATTATTATACGCAACAGAAAACAAAATCCTGTTGCAGAAATATAACTTTAGATACTTAGGAAATAGAAAAGGAGTAATATAAATAATGAACAAAACAGACCTATTACAAAAAGTAAAAGCTTTAGATGGCCTCACGCAAGATGAGCGTGCTTATCTAATAAATTTAGTGAACACCAAGAAGAAATATGGTTTGGTATGGGAAGACAAGCCCGAGGATGTAGAAGAACTTCTTCGTGAAAACCTGCCTGTACTGAAAGAGATAAAAGAAAAAGCAATTATTAACGGTGACGAACACCCAAACCACTTACTTATTGAAGGCGATAACTTGCACGCCTTAACGGCACTTACATTTACACACGAGGGGAAGATTGATGTCATTTATGTAGATCCACCATATAATACTGGTAATAAAGATTTTAAATATAACGATTCTTTTGTTGATAAAGAAGATAGCTACCGCCATAGTAAGTGGCTTAGTTTTATGAATAAAAGATTGGTCATAGCAAAAAAGTTATTAAGTGCCAATGGAGTAATTTTTATCTCGATTGACGATAATGAAGTAGCCCAATTGAAGCTTTTATGTGATACCCTCTTCTATGAATCTAATTTAGTTGGAATTGTTACAGTTGCTAAAGGAACTACTACTGGGCAAGATGGTAAAAAATTTGGTTCGAGTTGTGATTATCTTTTAGTTTATAGTATGTCAAATTTTGAATTGGGGAAATTAGAATTATCTGAAAAAGACAAAAAACGATTTAGCAGAAAAGATGAAAAAGGTAATTATGCAATACTCCAATTTAGAAAAACAGGGAACAATGACAGACGCGAGAATCGACCAAATTTGTTTTATCCACTGACTAATCCAGAGGGGAATCAAGTATTACCATATGGACCTGGCGGTTATGAAAGCACATGGAGAGGTGACATGAAATTTTTCAATCGATTAACTAAGGGGAACATGATTGAATGGGTCAAGCAAGAAGATGGTTGGAAGCCATATGTTAAATTTTATATGGAAGGTAGAGGGAAAGCCCCTTCTAATTTGTGGACAGACATAGATGGGAATAAAAAGGCAACAATTGAACTTAAAGACATTTTCGGAGACAAAGTCTTTACAAACCCGAAACCGACAGATCTAATCATAAAATGTCTTGAGATTGGGGGTTCAAGAGAATCTGTGGTTCTTGACTTTTTTGCAGGTTCAGGAACCACTATGCAGGCTGTAATGAAAATGAATGATTCTGATGAGGGTTCAAGGAAATGCATTCTTGTAACCAATAATGAAAATAATATTTGCGAAGAAATTACTTATGAAAGAAACAAAAGAGTCATTCAAGGTTATTCCAACTCAAATGGTGATGAAGTTGAAGGTCTTTTAAACAACAGTCTCCGTTACTACAAATGCGGTTTTGTAAGCCGTGAGCCTTCTCTTAAAAACAAAAGAGAATTAACCCAATTAGCCACCGATTTGCTCTGCATAAAAGAGGATTGTTACACTGAGCAAAAAATTGACATCAAACAAGCCCGCATGTTTGCAAACAGCAATGTAACCTTAATCGTTTTGTTTGATGACCAAATTATACCACAAGCGGTAGAGTTTATCAAAAGAATTGAAGCCCCAGAAATAAAAGTGTATGTTTTCTCAATGGGTAGCGACCCCTACACCGATGATTTTGCTGATGTATTGGATAAAATAACTCTTTGTGCCCTGCCCGATGCCATTTACAAGGCTTATCAGAATGTGTTGCCCAAAAAGAATAAAATTGTTCCTACAATAGAAGAAGAAGATTCCGAAACACACACAAATGAAAGTGGCGAACAGTTAAGCATCCTTTAAAAAGCGAACAAAATGAAATTATTGCATTTAGAATATAGAGAAGAAGCATTAAAACAGTTGAAAAACCATTTTTTCAATTTGCTCAACAAGGATTATTACCGGCACATATTAGCATTTCAGGCGCCGACTGGTTCAGGAAAAACAGTTACAATGGCTTGTTTACTCCGTGATATTGTAAACGAACTACCTACTAGATTTGAAATTGCCAACCACAATGTAACCTATATATGGATTGCACCTAATACCTTGCATTTTCAGAGTTACAACAGCCTGTCACACTTCTATAGTGAAACCCGTGATATTCACACATTAAGCATAGAAGACATAACAGATGATTGCTTAAAACCAAACGAAATGTTGTTCTTGAACTGGCAAACCATTAATCGAGACGATACTTTGTTTATGCGTGAAAATGAAAATGGAAAAAATTTTTACAACATCCTGAACAAAACATTACTTAACGACACGCAAATTGTGGTCATCATAGACGAGGAACATTTAATGGCTGGTGGTAAAACAGCCGAAAAAGCCGAAATGATACTAACCCGGATGCGAGCTAAAATTGAGTTGCGTATTTCTGCCACTCTTACTGATAAAAGTTTACGCTCTCCATATAGGGTAATGATACCAAGAGAAGATGTGGTGAGAGCACAAATGATTAAAAAAGGTGTGCATTTAAATCCTGCTTTAAGAGCCGAAGAACAAGCAGGTCGTGATGCCGATGTGGTTTTGTTACAGAAAGCTTTAGAAAAACGAGTGGAATTAGAAAATTACTATGTGGCAGCAGGCACCAATATAAGGCCTTTGCTATTGATACAATTGCCATCCGACACAGCAAAAATATCAGCAGAAGATACCCGAATAAGAGATATCGTTGTTGCTCAATTGGAAGTGATGGGTATTACAGAACAAAATGGCAAATTGGCCGTATGGCTAAGTGGCGAGAAGTCAAATTTGGAAGATATATCCAAACCTGACAATATGGTGGAAGTGCTACTTTTCAAACAAGCCATTGCCTTAGGTTGGGATTGTCCTAGAGCATCAGTACTACTTATATATCGTGAAATGCGAAACGAGCGCTTCACCGTACAGACAATGGGTAGAATTTTGCGTATGCCCGAACAAAAGCATTATACCAATGATGCATTGAACTATGGCTATGTTTACACCAATTTGAATAAAGATTTAATTACCATCTTACCTGAAGAAGCTGACTATATCACCCAAAACAGAGCCAATCGAAATAATGATATCTATCAGGAAGTAGCTTTAAAGTCCTATTACATTCAAAAAGAAATCAAGCGAAATCGTATCGGTCTGCACTTCAGGGAAGCCCTTTTCAAAGCGGCCGAGCAAATGTTTAGCATCAAAATTGGCTCAGAATGTGGTGAATCTTTCTATCACACCAACAAAACTGAGATGGAACAAGCAGGGGTAATAATGGATGTAGGAGATATTGAGATAGGCATACCAGCAGATGTAAACATCGATGTAACGCAAGTTGGTGGTACTCGAGCCGACCACGTTGAACGATTCGCAAAAACCTCATACCAGTTAGAGCAACTTTTCAATCGTTATTGTTTAGCTAGTTGTGGAGAATATCAGAAAGATTCCAGTTGGGAACGAATAAAATATCATACACAATTACTCTTTGAAGAATACTTAGGAATATTTGGTGCAGAGGTTTATAAGATTGTGCTTTACAACCAAACCCGCTTTGACGACTTGTATAATTTTGCGAGAGAAATTTATGCTCAAATAATGGCAACTAAGGCATCGAGCAAATCAAGCACATTAAAAGAATATGAGCAGCCTTGGGATGTCCCTGAGTTCAAAATCTTCAACGACAACTACATACCATATAAGGCCGAAGCACACGCATTAAAACCCCTATATGCCCGATATCGTGGTTCCAACCAATTGTTTGACAGTGCAAACGAACAACGCTTTATTGATCTACTCATTGAAAACGAAAGAGAACACATCCAATGGTGGTACAAAAACGGAAGTAGCAACAATGATGATTTTGCCATTCCTTATGTAAAAAGAGACGGCTCACAATCATTGTTCTATGTGGATTTGGTGATTCAATTCAAAAACGGCACACTTGGGCTATTTGACCCCAAAACCATTGAAAGCGACCCCGAAAATGTACTGAAACATAATGCTTTAATTGAATACATAGAAGCATTAAATACAAAAGGAAGGAAAGCAATAGGAAGTATTATAATACAACAGCAAGGCAGTTGGAGGTATTGTAGAAACCGAATTGATAACGATAGAAATTTAACAGGTTGGGAATTTTTCAATCCTGCGACTATTAATGCAAATTAAAGGATTATGGCTAAAAAAGGATTAGACACCACTTTTGTGCATTACGGAATCCGCAAAGAAGATATTGATATGATTTCAGTGCTTTGCACCGAACATCAGTTGGAATTTGAGTGGGTGAAAGAAGAGCTGCTCAAAGAATTTCACGAACGCAAAATTCGCAATCAGGATCTGGACGAAAAATCTTTGGAGAAAATCATAGAGAAAGCCTTGTCTAAAATTAAATAACCGACTATGCTGATAAAGAGAATAAAAGCCAAAAATTTCAAGACCTATCTCAATCTTGATTTAGACATATCGGTTGAGCAAGACAAACCAATTATTCTAATTGGAGGTGCTAATGGTGGTGGTAAAACCACTTTGTTTGAATCCATATATGGTGCTCTATATGGTTTGCAAATCCATAATGCAAGGCAATTCAGAGAATTACTAAATGCAGGGACTATAGGCAAAGAAGACGAAAAAATAATTTTAGAGTTACATTTTACTGGTAAAGTATTGAATGAAGAACAACAATATGTTTTGACCAGAACATATTTGCTCAATCCATCAGGCAATCCTGTTGAAAGTGTAAAACTTAATATGAATGGAACCATATTTATTTACGGAACTGCCACACCACCAGCCCAACGAGCAGAGCAAGAAGCACAAGTTAACAAAATCATTAAAGCAAATTTACCACAAGAGCTAAGCCGATACTTCTTGTTCGATGCAATGGAAGCAGGGAATCTTCTAAAAGAAGACCAATTGAACCGAGTAATCAGAGAGAATATTGAAAATGTAATGGGCTTCAACAAGTATATGCAAATGAGTAAAAGTGCCGAAACACTTTACCAAAGCTATACAGCCCAACGATTAAATATTGAAAACGAAAAAAAGGAATATCTTGAATTAGTAGAGCAGAAAAAGAAAATCCAGGAAAGCCTAACAACACTTGAAACTCAGCTTCAGGATGCATTACAATATTCAGTTTCAAATAAGGAACTTTACGACAACCTCAAAATTGGGTTGAATCAGGAAACTACCATCAAAAACAAAATTGAGCAAACCAGATTACAAATCGAAAACATAAGCAAGAAAGAATCTATTTTTCGTGAGGAGTTAGAAAAGTTTTTAAAAGATATCGAACTGAATGTTTGTGTACCTAAATTGATTGAAGCTGTAAAAACTGAAGTCAACCTAATTCTGAAAATTAAAAACGAACATGAGCAACATCAAAATAGCAACATTGCCCCCGAACAGATTGAAGCCATTAGCAAATCAGTTGTTCAGTATCTAACAGAAAAAAACTTGGTTTTGAAAGCAGTAACGGTAGAAGAACTTGTTGACTATATTATTGCAAAGCTAGGGCAATCTAGTGAAAAAGACCAATATGATTTTTTGGAGTATTCAGAAGTAAAAGCGTTGGAAAATTTACTGAATATGAGAGCAGTAAATACTTTTCCGTCACTAAATCAACAACAGGCTGAATTGAATGTATCGTTAACTCAAATTCCTTTACTTGAAAGTCAGATTGAGCAAATGAAGCAACAAATCACGGGCAGAGACTATGTTTTGCTAAAAGCTTATGAAGACAATGAATCCAATATCAAGAGATTGGAAATTCAAATTACCGAAGTGAAAGGAGAAATTACCAAAATTGATAAACGACTTCACCAATATGACATCCAAACCAGTCAAGAACCAGACCCTAAATATGAAGCATTGGGTAAGTTAAAAGGCTTTTTTGAAGATGTTGCTAACCAACTATTAAAAATCAAAAAGCAACAGATTGAGCTGAAAATGAAGCAAGATTTAAACACCAATCTTTCCGCATACCGTGATGTAATTGACAGAGTTGAACTTTCTGAGAATCTTAAAGATTTGACATTTAAAATCTACCACAAAACAGGCAATGAAATCTATTTAAACCAATTGAACACAGCATCCAAACAAGTTGTGATACAGGTTTTACTCAAGTCTCTTCACGAATTCGGAGATTACGACCCACCAGTAATGATTGATACAGTAATGGGTGTTTTGGATGAAACAAGTAGAGCTATTGTACTTGAAAACTATTTCCCTGACTTATCTCAGCAAACTATTCTGTTAAGCAGTGATAGTGAAATCCGAATAGGTAAGGACCTTGAAAAGATAGAAGCATTTATTTCAAAAGCCTATACTCTGCAGAGAGACAAAGAAAAGCAGCTTACCAATGTTGTTTCAGGCTATTTTGGTGTAACCTTAAATGATTAAGCAATGAGTGTAATAACTTTACAAAACATAAGACAATCTGAAGGTTTAATGGATGACCTTTTCGAAATTCGCAATAGAATTGAGCAAAGAATAAATCTTGATAAATATTCAACAAGCAACAAGAATCTTTTGCTTAATGGAAACAAGATAATGCGAATTTGTTTGTTGGCTGGACTTTCAAGTAAAGAGCAAAGAGACTTGCACTCCATTGAACAAATTCAACTTTCAAAAACAAGTAATAGGATTTTTGAAACACTGTTTACACTACACAATCTAGGTGGTGCATATTCTGCTTTGTTAAAATTGCGCTATCACGGCTTGCAAGTAGATTGGGAAAATACTACACTGAAAAGTAAAATCATCAACTCTGAAATTCTAAAAGGAAAGGATGTATTATTGAAAGATGGGATTTTAGATGATTGGCTACTGAATACCATAACTACTTCAAGAGGTGGCAAAGCAGGTTCTATCCCATTTTTAAATTTAAAAATCGGCTCATATGAAGATGATATTCCAGCAACGCTTAATCTCAATGGTAAAGATGTTCAAAACACTCAAATTCTAGTTGCAGGTACCACTGGTTCGGGAAAATCAAATTTAATTGCCGTTTTGTTAAATGAAATAAGAACTCTTTCTATTGAAAGCTCCTATCCTGTTAATTTCTTACTTTTTGACTATAAAGGTGAGTTTTCAGACCCAGCAAACATTAGTTGGCTTCAACTTTTTGAAACAGACCGTAGTTCTATTCTTGATCCAATATTGTCACCTTTACCATTCACTCCGTTTAAAGACTTTACTGGAAAACCACAAAACGAAATCAACTTGTATTCAACCGAATTGGCAACTGCTTTATGTTCAATAGACAGAGCAACAATAAGTGCCAATATGAGTAATCGTTTATCAGAAGCTATTATCAATGCTTACAGACGAAAATCAAACTTACCTGTAACCTTTCAAAACATTTTAGACGAGTATACCCAACTCCAAAATGACAGAGAAAGAGATAAAGACGATAGTGTAAAATCGGTACTCAAACAACTCATCAGAAACAATCTATTCGCTTCAGAAGACAGGATTGACTTGATAAAAGACAGCTACATTATAAAAATGGACGCTTTCCCAAAAGATGGTCCAATAGCGAAAGCAATAGTTTATTTCATCGTATCAAAGTTGAATACTCTTTATGAGCAACTACCAAAACAGGCGGTAGATGAAGACTGTGTAGAACTCAGGCATTTCACCATTATTGATGAAGCACATTATATGCTGGGCTTTGATAACAAACCTCTTCGAGACTTAATTGCAGTAGGAAGAAATAAAGGTCTTAGCATAATTCTTGCTACCCAAAATATGGACAGCTACAAGAGTGAGTATTTCGACTTTTATGCCAATGCTCAATACCCACTTATTATGAAACAGCAGTCTATAAACGATAGCGTTATAAAAGACTTGTTTGGAGTATCAGGAGCAGAATTTCAGGAGATTAAACAAGCAATTGCTGGTTTACAAAAAGGAGAGTTAATAATTAAAAACCCAACAGCAATAACTTTGGGGATGGGCAAAAAGTTTAAGAAAATAAAAGTAAGTCATTTAATTTAATAGCCCTGGCCAATTTTTCGAGCTCCTAGCCACTCCCTCCAAATACTAAGATTATTAATTATTATCTATTGTTAGTCTTTATCCCCTCATTATAAACTACAGATGTATTGGGATTCGACACTTTCACATCCTGCCGAATCTCCTTAACTCCCCATCTGAAGAAAAGAAATCTTTTCGGCACAACCCTAACCACTTGGAGCAAAGTATCCCTGCTTTGATACTTAACCCTCACACTATCATTCTGAATAATTCCTTGAATAGAAGTCCAAGTATCAGACCAATGAAAAGATTGGGTAGTGTTTCATCGAGTGTGTCCGGCCTTCTCAAGGAGGTTAGTTTAGCATTTCAAATTTAATAATTTTTTGTGTTTTCTGGAGGAAACAATTTTTGATCCAAATCAATTCTGGGTAAACATCTT
>Ga0209201_1005114_pt1 | contig 10042 bp, 8 predicted proteins | sample AD_UKC055_MetaG_FD_184411 | JGI IMG/M metagenome (GOLD analysis project Ga0209201, IMG submission 184411) | Active sludge microbial communities of municipal wastewater-treating anaerobic digesters from USA - AD_UKC055_MetaG (SPAdes) (version 2) | ecosystem: Engineered > Bioreactor > Anaerobic >... | reverse complement strand
TGGCTAAGTCGTTGGCTTGGATAGTTGAAGCGTTGGAAAGTGGTTTGTCGTTTAGATTGACTCCTTGGGTAGCTCCGGAGTAAGGGACAAAGTTGGCGGTTGATGGGATGTCGGTCAAAAGAGCAATGGTTCCAGTAGCATTTGGTAGAGTCCAACCTTGGCTCCCTGTTAGATCGGCGGTGGTTAAAGTTCCGGTGTATGATGCTGTACCTTTGGCAATAGGAGCAATTCTAATTGGGTCATAGGTATCATCTCCAATGATGGCAACATCGTTGGTTTGGAATTGTGAGACATTAGTCAGAGGTTTGTCGTTTAGATTAATTGCTTGGATGGCTCCGGTGTAAGGGACAAAGTTGGCGGTTGATGGGATGTCGGTCAAAAGAGCAATGACTCCAGAAGCGTCGGGAAGTGTCCAGCCACGGGTGGTGGTCAGGTCGGCGGTGGTGAGGGTGCCGATAAATGGGTTGGCACCTTTGGCACTAGGGACAATCATAAATGGATCGTAAGTTGTGTTTTCTCCGATGGTAACTGGGTCGTTGGTTTGGAGTGAGGCAATGTTAGAAATTGGTTTGTCGTTTAGATTGACTCCTTGGGTGGCTCCGGTGTAAGGGACAAGGTTTGAGACATCAGGGATTGATGAAGCATCCATAAAAGCTGCCGTCCCTAATGTACCCCCGTCTCCAATATCTAAGGTTGCCCCGTCAGTGCCTTCTAATGTTAAAGAATTATTTATTGTTAGGGTTTTTGATGTCGTTCCACCAGAAATTGAAAAGCCAGTTGGATTAGAAACAAGAGTTAGCCCTTCGTATGTTTTTCCAGACAAAGCTGATGGAATATCATCGTTTGTTAAAGTATCCCAAGCAGGCTGTGCTCCGTTTGTGCCAGTCCCAGTCATTCTTAAAAACTTTTTTGTTGTGGAAAGATTAGGAGAAACAAAAGAGGTTGTGTCTGTGTCAGACTGATATGGGATAGAACCAAGCTCGGTCGTGGAATTACCACCAGCTATGTTTGTGGAGACATCTGCATTGATGGCATGCTCTGCCTCTAGTGCAGCAGGCACAACTCCAAGTATTTTCCGTGGCGACATTTCGCCGTCCCAAGTAGGAGTTACCCCCGAACCCCCAATGTTTACTCCAAGATAAAGAGTCTGATTAAAATCAATAGTATCAATGGAGCTAACTTCGCCAAGCATAACAGAGAAGAGTCCATTTGAAACTGGCACCCTGTTGCCCCCCGTCCTAGTTTCTGTCCAGACCAAAGCGCCTAGAGATGTGTAAAGCTTAAACTCCATATTGTAAGAAGCATTAGGAACAGCTAGATTATCCGTGTCTGTTAATTTTCCTTGATAGTTTATTTGTTTATTCAAAGCTCCAAAGGCAGATGATGGGAAAATACTCACAACAGCAAAAACGAGGCCGACGAAAAATGCGAAAAGCATTTTTCGTCGGCCGTTTATTTTGTTTTTGTTGTTGGTAGAGAACATTTTTTAATTGGCTTTTTTATGTTGACTTGTTTTTTAATGATGATATAATTGGGTTGTAAATAAGAGAGAGACCCTTGGTGTATTACGGTACACCTGGGGGCTTTTTCATTTTCGCCGTAATTTATCTTTTAATTCATCCAGAATGATAATTGGTACATTTGTCTTTTTTAAAAGAAGAGAAAGATATTTTCGGTTTGGAGATACAACGACGATAGGAACCTTTTTTTCTTTTAAAAATTCAACAACGCAACGATAATCACCATCTCCTGAAACTAAAATTACTTTTTTTAACTTATTCTCGTAATGATCTCTCACTATTCTTAAAATTAACTCGCCATCGACGTTACCCTTGGTTTGTCCATCTTTATCTATAATTATCGGCTTAAAAGCAATATCAAAAAATAAATTTTGTAGGTAATTATAAAAATCAAAGTTAGCTGGGACTAGCCCCATAAAAAGTATGGCCTTTTCTGTTTTAAATTTATCTCGAAGCCAAGATCGAAAAGATTTATAATCTATAACCCAACCACTTTGCTTGACTCCAAACTTTAGATTTGAAAAATCTATATAAGCAATTGTATTCTGTTGTTCTTTTTTGTTTTGCATTTTTTTGTTTTGAAAAATTTTTATTTAGCCTCAAGTATTTTTAGAGATTCACCGTCTGATGTCATAGCCGAACGAACTTCTTCAACGGGAACAAGTGGACCATTGTAAAACTTTGACCAGATAACGAAAACAATAAAGAAAGTTGCAACCGTAAAAAGAATAATTTTTTTGACCCGACGAGGAGACAAGAACTCTTTGATAGCAAACTCCTCAGAGCGAATTTTTTTCTTAAAAATATACTCTCGAACTTGCTCCTCGGTGGTAAACCAATTACGACCAGTTCTAACTGCCTTGATCTCACCCCGACGAATTAAATAACCCAAATAGTCTTGGGTGTAGCCAGAAATTTTAGCTGCCTGATTGAGGGAAATCATATTTTTTGTAAGCTTTGGCATTTTGCTTTATTTATCAATGTATCTCGGATTAACGAAATGAATTGTTTTTTTATATCGGATAGTGGTGGTTTCCAAAATACTCCTTATATTATAACAAAAAAAGTTAGTTATTCAATAAAAATCCACATAGTTATCCACAACTTTCGTAATCCACTACTTATTCAACAGTTTGTCTATCCGAGATGGTAAAAAAACTCTTGTAAATAAGGCTAAAATAAAAAACATCCATAATGGATGTTTTTTATTAAAAACTGGGGAAAATTGCTTTTTATTCTAAGTTTTGCTCTTTTTTGTCTTTTTCTCTCTTTTTTATCTTTTTGTATATTTTTCTGATTAAAAGAATTATTATCAAAATAATTAAAATTAAGAAGATGGTGACCGTGCAAGTGCGAGGGATAAAGTATGAATAATCGCGACTGAAGACAGAATCTCCCCCAATAGCCTCAAAAAATCCACGATGAATTAATTCAAATTGCCCGTCATATTGGCGAAAAACAGAAACTGAATAGAGTCCGTTTATTATCAATTCAGGAATAATCACCTCGCGTGTCCCCTCTTGGTCTTTTACATCAACAAAAAAATATCGCCCCTTGACACGATCATAACGGTCACGAATCTCTATCCAAATATCAAAAGATTTTTTGCTAGAAACAAAATTAGCGTCAACTTCAATTTTTTCTTTGGCGGAGACTTCAATCGTTTCGTCTAATTCAAAATTTTCAATAAAGGTGCTCTGGGTGACAGAATAATAAATCGGCTGAAGCGGAATTATAAATGATGGTTCTTTTTCTTTGTCTGGTTTAACTTGGCCTGTCTCATCTAAAATATATAAAGCGTTAGCCATTGAGCCACTAGAAAAATTTCCACTCTTGTCTCTAGCAAAGAGCGTGTAGAAATAACGATTACCACTTTCTACATCAAGGTCATAAAAATATTGTCCGCTCCCTTCATAGACAAGTTTACCTAAGTAGGGATTACTAATATACTGATCAGTGCTTCTAACAATTCTGACATAATCAAAATCTAGATCTTTCGGATTTGTCCACTCCACGGTAATTTTAGATGGTGAGGGAGTTGCGGTGACATTTGTCGGATTAGCTGGTGGGGTTACATCTGGTGGTATTAAGGTTTTAAAATATTTAGTTCCGGAAGAAACAATTTGGGCTAAGTGAGTTTGAGCTTCAATTTTAAAATAGTAAATTGTGCCACTTTTCAAATTAATTAATTCTACTCGGTGGTCATTAACAAAGTGAACATTTTTTAAGATACCATCTCTAAACTCTACATCCTCTCCCCAGCTTAAGTTGTAGATAGTTGGAACAGAGCTTGTCCAAGTTATGATAGCACTAGTATAGCTTGGAACAACTTTAATGTTCATAAAGATTTCATCTAGAGATACGGGGCGAACGCTACCTGTCTTCCCTCCTTCTTCGGGCTTGCAATCGTTTGGACAATTTAAAAAATTTTCAAGAGGTGGTTCACAGATGCCATTATTGTTACAGCCAACAATTTCTAGAGAAACATTCATTCCATCATCACCTTCTATGGCAAAAGAAGCTAGCGGAAAAACAAGCCAAGTAAGCAAAAAAGGTATTAAAATAAGGGGTTTTTTAATCATAGAGAGATGGCCGTTACCTCAATAACTACTTGATATTCTCCAGCAGTTTGGATATGGCCCTCTCCTGTTTCAGCTCTAAAACGAGCCGTTGTTGTGCTTCCAGATGGATGGTTCGGTGCTGAGGATACAGCAATAATTTTAGGGGTGATAGACAAACCATCCCAGCATTTACCTGTCGTCTCGTTGGTGCCAGTTCCACAAACAAAATCTTGGTCGCGATATAGTGGGGCAACATCAGAACCCTCAGGAGTAAATCCAAAGTAAGAAGTATCTGTCGGACTAATAAAATTATAATCGGGAACAGCCGTAGCTGGAGCATAATCATCAAAAGAATCGTAGGCTGATTGTAAGGCGGGCGAAGTAGTTGCATTTATAGAAAGTTCATAACCAGAGGGGCTGTCTGTCTTAACGAGCCAAGACAAGGTTCCTTCACTAGCCTGAGCGCTTAACCCTCCAATTGAAGACAAGGTTAAATCATCAGGGCTTGAAATTGATAAATAATTACTTTGCATCTGCCAATAGCCAGCGTGTAAAATATAATTATCACTACTAGAATCCCCTGTGCCAATCTCTCCCAATGTATCACCTAAATTATACGAGGGACTACTAGAATCCTCTCCGCCTAAATTAACAGAATCACTTTGAATTTTATAGCTAGAGCTACCCATAACTTCAGCCAAGGCTAAATTAAGAGGCAATGGAGCAATTAAAGCAAGAGCCAAAGTCAAGCTCAATATTCTTTTTTTAAAAGATATTAAGTTCATAATTTATTTTTTCTTCTTAATCTCAAATCGCGTCAAGATGTAATAAACCAATGAAATAAGGAGTATTAGACCAACAAAGACCGGAACAACTATCTTCCAAGGCAAGACCCAAAAGACTATTTCAGATTCTTCATATTCATTGCCATAGCCTTTATATAAAGACAATTCGGCCTTATAGCGTCCAAATAAAAAGTTGGCGTCTTGCCAAAAAACTTCACGATAACGAATAGAATCAGGTAAAACAAAATAGGCATCAACGGCTATTTGGTCAACCGTTCGGCCAATTAAATTATTGATTGAAATTTTTCCGTAAGGGACAAGGTGGACATTACCAGTGTTCTCGTAGGCAATTTCAAAACTTTCTGGGGCGCTACTGTAAAATTTTTGCAACGGGCCGGCAATTTTAAAATCTTCTAGTCGTCCTTCTTCTTTACCTTGTCCGTTTATCTTAACTAAAAAAAGTGATCCAATTCTTGATATGATTTTTGTTTTACCTTGAGCTCCGCTAACTTCTTCTCCGTTCTCATCAAAATCAGACTCGCTAGAAACAATCAGCGCACCGTAATAACCTCTCGGCTCTGCGTCTACCGGCACAGAAACTTTAACTGGAATAATTATTCTTTCACCTAAGTCTAATTGAAACTCATAAATTTCTGGTTCAATAAAATCTCGCAAGGAGTATGGACCATCTGAGTCACCCATTAAAATAACTGGCTGGCTTGGGTCGGTCGTTCCGACTAAGTCTTCTGTTGAAAGTCTAAAGCTAACTCGCCTGTTTATTCTATTGGTGATGATAATATTTTTAACTACGGACTCACCTTTGTTTAAAAAAATCTCGGTCTTGCCGGGTTCAACCACAAAATCATTTTGGGGCTCTAGGTCTAATTGAGTTTTTTGATAAGCTAAAGAAAAACATGGTAAGATTAAAAAACCAAGTAAAATAAGGATAAAATAGCTTTTTGTTTTATTTATTTTGAAATTTCTCATGACTTAAGATTGGCTAAAGAGTAACGGCCGTGGCGGTAATGGTAGCAGTATAAACCCCAGATGGAGCATAAACATCTTTCTGTTCAGCGGCGAAACAAATATTCGTCTCAACTCCAACATTAGGGGTAACAGAACTTCTAGTGGCAATTGTTTTGTCGGTTGTTTTAAATCCTAAATAATTTAAATCGTTAGTTGAAATTGTTGAACTGGTTCCACAATCTACTCCCACCCCCCAAGTAGTATCTTCTACATCATCTCCATAGGCCGAAAAACCAAATTCATAATCTCCTGAAGCCACGGACCAAGTTTCTGGAACACCAGAAGATGTTTCTGAATAATCAGCAAAACTATTAACCGTGTTTGAGTGAACCATTGCGGGACTAGAACTTGCTTTGACATTTAAATTGTATCCGGCAACATTGTTGGTCTTGACCGTCCAAGAAGTTTGCCCGATAGATGTGTCAGAAGCGATACCTAGTGTAGGTAACATCGTAACGTCATCTTCTTTTGATATTGTGATTCCCGTTTCAACATTCAAAGTAACAATGACTTCGTCATCATCTTGTATGGCAAAGGTTGGTTCTGCCCAAAGATAAACTTGAGTAAGTAGGGCGAGAGAACAAACAAGCAAGATGGATTTTTTTAATATTTTTATTTTCATTAGTTTAATAATTTATTCTTTCAATGTCCTTATTATCTCTTAATAAAATCCTTATTGCAACAGTGTTTTTTTCATTTCTCTGGAAAAGTATGTGGATAAAAAGTGGACAAGAATAGCTATAAAACTAAACAAAAAAACACTTCTTTGAAAAGAAATGTCTTTTGTTTTTTGAAAAAATTTTATAAAAAAGTTTGAATAATTTTTTTTGTTTCTGCGGGGCCTGAAACTTTTTGACAATCAAATCCTTCTAAAAGAGGGGAATAATCATTGCCTCCAGGAAAAATTGCATCGCCAATGAAAAACAAATCTTCTTTTTTCATTTTTTCTTTTTCTAAAAATTTTTTCAATCCTTCTGCCTTGTCAAAACCCTTTGGTAAAACATCTATTGAGGTTGCTCCACCGATAGAAAAACTAACTTCGGGTAATTTACTCTCTAGTATTTTTTTAATAGCTTGTCTTTTTTCTTGGTCTTTATCCCATTTTATCTTTTCTTCTATTGGAGCGTTTTGGCCGAGGGCAGAAAGTGTTATTTGCGTTCCCCTATCTTCTAAGACTTGATCGCCTTCTTTATATGGCTTAATGCCGTAAGAATTATTTTCAATAAAATCTTTTATGGTTGAAAAAATTTTTTCTTTGATCTCTTTTGGCATCTCTTCTTTATTTGTTATTTGCCAATCTTTTTTTTGAACATCAAACTGATAACACAAGCTACCACTTGTGGGGAGTAAAATTAGATTAGAATATAAATCTTTTTCATCTTCTGTTATCTCTAAATAAGGCAAGAATTGCTTTTCAAACTGACTAAAAGACCCCCCAGAAATAATGATAACTTTTTTGTGTTTTAATAACTCTTTGAGAAGCACAGCCATCTCTTTATCAAGAGGCTGTTTACTTTCAGCCAGTGTGCCATCTAAATCAAAAGCAATTATTTTTTTATCTTTTATATTAGTCATTTCTTTTTTTTAAAAGCTTCCAAAATAGATAAGACAAAAACAGGAAAGAGAAGAATAGAAAGGTGTAAAGATACACATGAGCTTCCGTCTGGCTAATCACTCCCCAAATGTGACCAATTAAAGATTGATGATTAGTAAAAATGTCCCAGCTATTAAAACGAGCAAAGCGACCAAGATACATTCCAAAGCTAATTAATAAAATTATGAAAGTTGTCATTAAAAATGTTTTTCCTTTGGAGAATTTTTCTAGAATTATTTTTTCAATATGCTCCAATGACAGACAAAAGATCACTAGACCAAGCAAGGCAGTATCAAAAAGTAAAAAAGTATCAAACAAAACTGGCACAGCCTTAATCTCGCCTAAGTGGATAATATCAGTCACTAAATAAGGAGCATTGGGAATAAAAAGAAGCCACAAAATTAATCCAGCAATGAAAATTATTTTATTGATAATTCCCTTTTTGGGTTGAAATAAAATAATCAAGCTAAGAACAAGTGGAATAAAGGCAAGTATTATATTCCACAAAAGATAATTAAAGGACTCTGTCTTCCATAAAAAGAAACGCAAGGCAATAAGAACAATAGATAAAATTACTAGCGGAAAAAGAAAACTTGGAATATGTTTTTTGAAGACTGGTGCCCAGTTGTTATTTTTATTTTCTTCCATCTTTTGATTATATCATTTTTAGAGTTATCGGCTTGGGGATAAAAAAGGGGGGCGGGCGAAAGCCCGCCCCCCTTTTTTTACAAACTTTTGGGAGACATATGAGATTTGCACTCATGATAGCTCTTCCACAGAGAGCTGTGTTACTCCTACACTAATGTCTCCATAATGTCCTTATTTTATAACACAAAAAAGCAATCAAAACAAGTTTAATTTTTGTTTGGTTGAAAATTAGTCCACAGGGCAAACTGGGCCGTCAGGTTTTTTACCTAATTCTAGCTTGTTACCAATACTATCAACACAATAATAACGAGTCATGATAATCTCTGCTCCATCTTCTAATTTTTGGTAACTCTCTGAAATTGGAACAGCCATAGACCAGTCACTTGAGGAAGAATAACAATAACCCTTATTATTAGTCTCGGACATAACTTCGTTTAATAGTTCTGAAATTAAACCAATCTCTTGACTTGCACTTTTGGGGTGTCCGGTGGGTGAAAAGAGAGAGCCTGAAACAGGGTTCATACAGCTACCCTCTGTGTTTGATTTATATCCATAATTTTTAATTTTTGTCTTAAGAGCAGAAGCTAAGTCAACAAAATAATTAAGCTCTTTCTTAATATTTTCTTTTTTCATTTCTTCTAAGTAATCTAGGAAGAGGACGAAATCGTCTGGCATAACAATATTATTAATAATATCAAAATCATGGTAAGTAGTTTTCCAAGAAACAGAAACAGTGTTATCGCCAATACTTTTATCATCAAGACCTAATATCTTAGATAGCGGGACATTGGCTATAATGTTGTATTGATAGATATTATTATCTCCCTTACCAACCCAGACATCAAAACTAGCAATATTCAAAGAACCTAGAATCTGATTGATTCTTTCTTCTTCCTCTTCGGTTAAATTTTCAGAAACACCACGAGTTATTGTCATCAATAAATTTTTAACTAGAGACCGGTCGGTCGTAATAGAATAGCGATAAGTATCAATCCCTTTAATATTTTCCTCCCCTTTTTCAATAACATCTATATTGCTAATTAAATCGTTGTAAACCATTAGGATATTATTATCTATAAAAGAAGGAATAGACTTGGATAATATTTTATATAAATTAAGTTTTCTAGCTATGCCCTCTAAATCAGGAGCAAAAATAGAATAAAAAGAATTTAGTTCTTCTTGATTAACTTTAATGATTGAAGGTTTGAGGATAAAATCTTTAACAACATCTTCTATGTTATTAGGTATTGTGATGTAGAGATTGGAACCATCATCTTTTATGTCAGTTGTAATATATTTATCTAAAACAGTCCCCTTTATGGTAACAAAACTATCAGACTTAAATGCTCCATTTTCTTTATTGATTGACCCGATTGAGTTAATGCTAATAGAATCTTTTTCCGGAGAAATAATTGCCTCCCCTGATAATAATCCGCGAGAAATATTTTCTAGCGAGGGTGAAATAATTTCAATGTTTGTCTCTGTCTTATATGATTTTAGAGAAGATAAAATGTTTGAATAATTTAGGAGTAATTCTTTGGGGCTTTTTTTAATAAAAGATATGCCTAGGCTGTCCAAGCTTATGTTGTCTAATACTCCTTTTGAATAAGCAAAATAACCACCCCCACCAATGAGAATAATAAATAAAATTATCAATAATATTTTAAGACCACCTTTTTTCTTTTTCTTATCTGGAGTATTAGTGTTTTTATTTTTATCCTGATTAGCTTTTGCAATATCTCCTTGCAATGAAGAGATCATGGCAACTTTAGATATGTTGTCTAGGGTTGCGTTTTTAGCTGGCTCTTTAGTGTCTGATTTTTCTTGATTTACATTTTGGGTGGCTGGACCAACAGAATCTACTACTTTTTTAGGAATAAAATTTGGTCCTATTTCTTGTTTGTGTAA
>Ga0209201_1005113_pt1 | contig 10043 bp, 10 predicted proteins | sample AD_UKC055_MetaG_FD_184411 | JGI IMG/M metagenome (GOLD analysis project Ga0209201, IMG submission 184411) | Active sludge microbial communities of municipal wastewater-treating anaerobic digesters from USA - AD_UKC055_MetaG (SPAdes) (version 2) | ecosystem: Engineered > Bioreactor > Anaerobic >... | reverse complement strand
GATAAAAATAAGGTTACGAATATTATTGAAAACTTCGATGAGAAAATTGGAGAATGTAAAAAAATACATGAGGATTACATAGAGGGATTAACAAAAATCTTTTTGAAGAAATACCAACAAGAAATTGAAGACAGTTTTGAATTTCTTGCGACTTTTGATAGTTCTGATTTTAATTGGCATCGTATTACTTATAAAGTTATTGCGAACGAAGAGAAAAATGGTTTTCGTATCATCGGTAGTGTTTACAATGTCGATGAAGAAGTAGAGGAAGCGATCAGGTTGAAAGAGCGTTCCCAAAAAGATATTATGAGTGGTCTTTATAATCGGGCTGTTACTGAAGAATTAATGAAGAATAAGCTTTGCGAAATGAAAAAAAATGAAACGTTTGCTTTTTATATGATAGATATTGATCAATTTAAAGAAATTAATGATGAGTATGGTCATTTAATTGGAGATAAGTTGATTTTGAAAATATCGAATATGTTGAAGCAAAAGTTTGATTCTAAAGCAATTATTGGGCGCTTGGGTGGAGATGAATTTGCAGTTTTATCTATGACGGAAGACAGTGAAGAAAAAGCGATTATGAAAGCTGAAGATATTCTTAAAGCAACAAGAGAGTTAAACAAAACAATGAATATCAAACTAAAAATTACTACTAGTGTAGGTATAGCTTTAGCTCCTCGCGATGGAAAAGCATTTAAAACGCTATTTATGAACGCTGATAAAGCAATGTATAAAGCTAAAAATGCAGGGAAAGATTGTTATAAGGTTTATCAAAATTAAAAGAACGCATCGAGAGTGCGTTCTTTTTTGTTATTGGAAAACAATTAAGGGAAAGCCTTTACAAAAACTACGAATTTTATTATAATGTAACGTAGATAATTATAAATATAATAAGGAGTACGTTATGGAAAGAACTGTGGCGAAGTGCTTATTGGAAATAAAAGCCATATTTTTTGGGTTTTCAACTGAGTATATCTCATCTAAAGGGGAAAGATTACCCATTTATTGTAACAATAGAGTAATTCTATCTTATCCAAGAGTAAGAAAAGTAATCACTAAATGGTTAACTAATGTAATTAAAGAAACCTATCCTGATGCTGATACGATTATTGGAACATCAATTGCGGGAACTTCTTTTGCTGTTTTGATCAGCGATGCTTTAGGTGTTGCATCAGGATATTTGTTAGAAAACGATGCAATGCGTGAATCTGATGAAAGACTTAGAGAAGCATTTAAACCTGGTGCAAAAGTAGTTGTTATTGATGATACAATTCGTTCAGGGTTAACGATTACCAGTGTCACAAAAACATTAAGGAAATTTGGATGTGAAGTTCTTGGCGGTGTTGCATTATTTTCTTATGAATTAGAACAAACAGAAAAAATGTTGGCCAAAGAAAACATTAAATACACAGCACTAACAAATTTTGATACGGTTATTTTGATTGGGCAGCAAACAGGAAGAATTAGTTATAGCGAATATCTTCAAGCACTGAAATTTAAGAGCGACCCGTTTGCTGAAGAGTGGTGCAAAAAATAAGGAATTTCATGGATACATTAAAAATAGCCAAAGAAAAGGTAAAAATGATTGCTCATCGTGGATTGAGCGGTTTGGAAAAGGAAAACACTATTGCTGCCTTTATTGCTGCGGGTAATAGAACATATTATGGAATGGAGTGCGATATTCACCTAACAAAAGATAATGTTTTCGTGGTTTGTCATGATGATCACACGGGGAGAATTTCGCCAACAAAAAAGATTATTAGAGAGTCGACTTACGAAGAATTATCACAAATTTGTTTGTTTGGATTTGAAAGTAAAACGACAAGACCATATCTGAAGATTCCAACTTTGAGGGAATATTTGGAAATTTCTAAGAAATATAATAAACAATGTATTATTGAAATAAAATGCGAACTAGGGAAAAAAGATGTCGATAACCTGCTAGCAGAAATAGAAGAATTAGACTATCTAAATAATGTTTTTTTTATATCTTTTAATCTTGAAAATTTAAAAAAGATAAGAAGAATAAACAAAAACATACCTTTGCAGTACTTAACCTCAACATATACAAAAGAACTACCAGAACTTTGTAAGAAGGAAAAAGTAGATATTGATATTGAATATCGTGAACTGACTTTGCCGATTGTAGAAGAGTTTCATAGCTTTGATATAAAGGTGAATGCATGGACGGTTAATAATCCAATTGAAGCATTGATTTTAGTTTCTTGGAATATAGATTATATTACAACTAACATATTAGAATAAGCTTCAATTTTGAGGCTTTTTTATTTATCGTTTAAAAAATTATGTTATAATAATTACTCGAGGTGATGATAGTGAGTTTGTATCAAAAAGATTATCAAGTTTATCAAGCAATTAAAAACGAATTACAAAGACAACAAGATAATATTGAATTAATAGCATCAGAAAACTTCACATCAAAAGAAGTGATGGCTGCACAAGGTTCGGTTATGACTAACAAATATGCTGAGGGATATCCGAATGCTCGCTATTATAGTGGTTGCGAGAATGTTGATGTGGTAGAACGCTTGGCAATAGAACGAGCAAAAGAACTTTTTGGAGCTAAATTTGCTAATGTACAACCACACTCTGGTTCACAAGCGAATATGGGAGCTTATCGAGCATTACTAGTAGCAAAAGATGTGGTATTAGGAATGGCTTTAGATCAAGGAGGTCACTTAACACACGGACATCCGTTGAATTTTTCTGGTGTTGATTATCGATTTATCCCCTATTATGTAGATAAAGAAACAGAGGAAATAGATTATCAAGCACTACAACAATTAGCTCTTAAAGAAAAACCAACACTTATTGTTGCTGGGGCCAGTGCTTATTCAAAAGCAATTGATTTTAAACGATTCCGCGAGATTGCCGATTCGGTAGGAGCTAAGTTAATGGTTGATATGGCACATATTGCAGGATTGGTTGCTGCTGGTTTACATCAAAATCCAGTTTTATATGCAGATGTGGTTACGAGCACAACTCATAAAACTTTACGCGGTCCTCGTGGGGGTTTGATATTAACAAACAGCGAAGCAATCGCCAAGAAAATCGATAAAATAGTTTTTCCAGGGATTCAAGGTGGACCATTAATGCACGTGATCGCGGCAAAAGCTGTTGCTTTCAAAGAAGCATTGCAACCTGAATTCAAATCGTACCAACAACAAGTAATTAAAAACAGTAAAGTTTTAGCGGAAGAATTGATGAAATACGGTTTCACCTTGGTTGCAAAGGGAACAGATAATCACTTATTGATTTTAAACGCTAAAAAATCTTTGGGAATTTCCGGTAAAAAAGCAGCAGATATTTTAGATGGTGTGGGAATCACATGCAATAAGAATACTGTACCCTATGACACAGAAAAACCGATGGTTACTAGTGGGATTAGAATGGGAACATCAGCCGTAACAACAAGAGGATTTAAAGAGCCGGAAATGAAAAAAGTTGCGGAATTGATCAGTAGAGCATTAAGAAATTATACAAATCAAGAAGAATTGGCTCAAATCAAGAAAGAAGTTTTAGCACTAACTTCGCAATTTCCCTTATATTGTTGATAGATGATTTAAATAAAAATGTCTTTTATTTCATGATAAAACATGATAAAATTAAGAAAAGAGTGGCTGTGATAACAACACACGAATTTTCATCGCCAAAAAAATGGAGGTGCCTATGAGATATAGAATAGAAAAGGATTCGTTAGGAGAAAAAATTATTCCTGCGGAATCATATTATGGCATTCGAACTCTCCGCTCAAAAGAACTATTTCAAATAACAAAACATGGTCAGTGCCGCCAAAATATTAAGGCTTTTGCCCATGTAAAAAAAGCAGTCGCCAAAACCAATCATGAATTTGGATTTATTTCCAAAGAAAAGGCAAATGCAATTAGTTTAAGTGCTGATGAAATATTAAACGGAAGACTTCACGGGCAATTTGTTACAGATTCTATTCAAGATGGCTATGGAATGGGGATGAATATGAATGCCTGCGAGGTAATCGCAAATCGAGCTAATGAAATGCTTGGTGGTGAAAAAGGTCGCTATGATAAGGTTGACCCCATTGAAGATGTTAATTTGAATCAAGATAACGAAGAAGTAGTCGTACTAGCAGGAAAAATTACAACTATCAGATTGGTGAAAAAATTAATAGCCGAAGCCAAAAAACTTGTAAATGCCTACTATGACAAGATTGAACAATCAAATCTTAATAAAGAAGATCCAAAATCGTTTGGTTATCAAATAGCATCAATGGCAAGTACTTTAGAAAAAGATATCAAACGTCTCGACAAAACCTTAGATTCAATGTTAGAAATTCATTTTGGATTAGCTTTGAACCTTGATGAAGGACAAAGAAGAGAGGAATATTTAAAGAAATTTGTGAAGAATTTAAGCCTATCTAATAGTGAAAGCTATAACTATTCCAAAAATGCCTTTGACTCTATTCATAGTTTAAATGGCTTTATGTTGGTTTCTTCTGCCTTAAAAAATATGATTATTAATTTTTCAAAAATAGCAAGCGATATGAAAATATTATCTAAAGAAGGAAAAATAAAAATCCCTCAAGTACAGGATTTTATAAAGTTTACTGATAATAATGTCGTTTTAGATATGGTTAGACAAATCTCATTTTACATTATGGGAAATGATTTAACGGTTTCTCGTGCGGTTGAAGAAGGAGAATTAGGAATCAATGTCTTCAAACCAATGATTTTTGCTTGTTTGTTTGAAAGTGCAAATTTAATCAGAAGAACAATTAGAACGGTTAGAGAAAAAGTAATCGAACCTATGCAAATATAAACCATCTTTAAAGGTGGTTTTTTTATTTTGCCGATATGAATGATATTTACAAAAAATAAAAAAGAGCGTGATTTTGTCAACGCTCTTGTTTCCTAAAAGTGGATTTTTTTATAAAATAAATTTTAAAGCAGTCAAGACATCATTATAATTTGATGCTTGATAAGTGACGCGATCGCTTCCTAAAAGTTTACAACCAGGGAAGAAAGAATTACGATAAGCGTCAGTATGGCGTTTATATTGTACTTCAACATCAAATTTCTTTGGTAAAGATACGATGTTTTGTGATAAATCTTTTTTATTTAAAGCATTAAAAACGCCTTCTTCAATTTCTCTCCAGGTAAGGTGTGGGTGTTTAGAAATGACGGCATTAAAACGCCCTTCTTTGCTGGCTACAGTTTCAATATTGGGATTTATTTCTTTCACAAGTTTTGTTAGATTAGCGTCTCCGCTTAAAAAAGCAACGGGTACATTTAATAACGATGCATAATAAGAATTAATAGTAAATTCACTTGCGATTACGTTATTTATTTTAAGATGATGGATATTCGTATTCATTGTGTGGGATAAAGGATTTCCATTTGAGCGGGAAGGACTATGATATCCAACAAAAACAACCGCATCAAAAGTAGAATCTAATCCTGCCATCATACTACATGGGCCACCTTCCCAACCGCGATGAAGTTTGACCATTTCTGGCAAGTCGAGAATGTTCAGATTTCTTGCACTATCATGAGCATCTTTAATAACAATTTCCGTCGCACCTGCACTAATAGCTCCTCGACAAGCGGCGTTTACTTCTCTTTGTAATTCTTCCTGAAACTCCTTATAACGAGGAGAAGAGGCATCTGTTTCCTCCCAATGGCAAATGCCATTAACACCTTCAATATCAATACTTAAAAATACTTTCATAAAACTATTTTCCTCCTGACAATTACAAATTAATTATACATGAAAAAAGGAATATTTTAAATATATATTTTATTTTTTCGCTAGTTATGATATAATAAGTTCATGTTTCGGAGGTAAATAATGGAAAAAATTAAAATACGTACCAAATTTGATTACAGGACAATGAAGTATTGCAATATGTATTTATTAACCTATAAAAGAAAAAACTTTATTATGTATATTTTCTTGATTTTATTATCACTTGGGGCAAGTGTTTACTTTGGTTTCCTTTCTAAAGAAAACAATAATTTATTAATGGCGGGTTTATTTTTATTAGTGGCAGCATATGTTACTTATCAAGCTTTATCAGTGGAAAAAGCTTTGGATAAGCATTTGCAAAATTTCTTTTATAATCGCCCTGTTGTTGAACAAATCATTGAAATCGATGAAGAAAAGATTACTATTACAGCATCATCAAGACCTAATGAACCACAAACATATGATTGGAGTTTTGTGAATGAAATCCATGAAATTCCTCAATATTATATGTTGTTTGTTGGCAAGAATACGCCGATTATCCTTGATCGTAGCGAAGAAGCTTTATTAGAAGGAACATTTGCTGATTTAGCAGCATTGATTGCTGAAAAGGCAGAAACAAAGCCATATAAAGTAGTTAATAAAAACATCATTAAAAAACCAATTACCTATGTACACCAATACATTGAACCTGTCCATAATATAGAAGAGGCAGAGACAACTGATGAAAATCAAACAGCACCAGAAGAAGTGGAAGCAACTGATGAAAATCAAAGAGTGCCAGAAGAAGAGGTAAAAGAAGCTGAGGAAACAGTAGCAGTTACTCCTAAGGAAGATAATAAACAAGAATAATGAAAGTTGTTGTCAGCACTAATTTTTCTGAATCGCGGGCAAAAACCTTTTTTCGCTTTCACCTGACAAAGAAATCGAAATCCAAATATATCTATTTTGGAATCGGATTATTCCTCATTATTCTTGGAATGTTATTCATGTTTGCTTTTCATAAAGATACGGCAGGAATGATTATTCTTATTGCCGGTTTTGCTGTTCTTATTGTTAGACCGATACAAATCAATTCAATAGTAAATAAAATTATGATGAAAAACAAAATCAATGGTGGTAAATATATCATCACTATTGAAGATGATTTTATTACTTATGATTTTGAAGGGAATATTCGTCGTTATTCTTGGGAAAATATTGAATATGTCTTTGAAACCGATGATTGTTTTTATATTTATACAAACCCTAACATGGCAATTATTTTACCTAAATTTGCAGTTGATACAGCAAAGCGTAGGGAACTGATAGAATTTTTTAAAGCAAGAGTCGTTTATAAAAAATATCGCTTTAAGCAGAAAGCAGAAGAGTAAAACCATGAAAAAAGTGCTCATTTTCTTAGGTATTCTTGCAGTATTATTGCTAGGCTTTACCACTTTGGATGGAATATGGTTGATTATTTTCCTGTTGGTTGTTTTTCCGCTGGTCTTTTTCTATTTGCCGATTTTATTGAGAATTGAGAAAAAAGAAGAGTTGACAGAAGAGGCAAAAAGAGAAAGGGATAAAAAAGATCGCTTTTCAAGGTGGGAATAATGGATTGCCAAGGTAAAGAAAAATTATTGGTTTTATATGAAGATAATCACTTAATAGCGGTTGTAAAGCCAGAAAATATGCTGTCTCAAGAAGATATTACTGCTGAAGATGACATGGTTAATCTGGTGAAAGAATATTTAAAAGTAAAATATCAAAAGCCAGGGAAGGTATATTTAGGATTGCTACATCGTTTAGATCGCCGTGTAGGTGGAGTTATGGTTTTTGCGCGGACATCAAAAGCGGCTAGTAGATTGAGTGAGGATATCCGTAACCATCATTTTTTAAAACAATACTATGCAATTGTTGCCGGTAAGTTATTAAAAGAGGAAACAATTACGAGTTATCTTGTGAAGGAAGAGAAAGACAAAAAATATATAGCAAAAATATCATCAAAGGAAGATGAAAAAGCAAAAGAAGCGATTCTTGATTATACTATTGTTAAGCATATTAAAATAAATGATAGTGATTTCACCATAGTACAAATCAATTTAATTACGGGTAGATATAATCAAATCAGATTGCAGCTATCCAGTATCGGTCATCCGATTATCAATGATTTTAAATATGGATATACCGGAGTAAATATCGACAATAGTTTAGGGCTTTGGTGTTATCAGATTACGTTCTTACATCCAATTTCTAAAGAAAAAATAGAAATTTCTTACTTGCCAAAAAAGGGAGTGTGGCGTTTCTTATGAAAAATAAAAAAGGTTTTATTGTATTCGGTGTTATCGTCATTGTTTTTTGTTTTATTGTATTGGTAGGAATTTTTTCCAACTCGAATATTGCAATTGAATCTTATGATGCAATAATTGAGGTTGATGAAGCAGGAAACATGACTGTAGATGAAACGTGGGTTATTCGATATCCAGAGGGATATAATGTTCGTTTTCGCGATTTAAAATATGGAAAAAATCATCGTAATAATCCGTTAATGTCGGGGTTGAATTACCAAAATGATCAATCTGCTTTGGATTTGAATACGATAAAGGCAAGAGTTTCTTATATTGATGGTGATGATATCATTGATATTACAGATAAAATAGGGATTGGTTATTCTTATCTTGGAGATAGGGATGAACTCGGTGAACCAATTGAATGTTATCCGTATAGTTCGGAGTGTGAATCAGTTTTTGTCAATTTACAAGCTGTTGGCGGAATGAAAGAAAAAATGGTGTTCGAATATACCTATACCATTAATGGAGCAGTAACTGGTTATGATGATATCTCTGAATTGAATTGGGTATTGTTTGCTGGTGTTGAGGCTACTGTCAAAAAAGCTCAAGTAAAGATTAATCTTTATAATAATACAAATTTAGATGCATTACGGGTTTGGGGACACGGGTTAAGTCAAGGCAACATTGACATTACCTCTTTAAAAGAAATTAATATCAGTGCTAGAAATATAAAAACAACAGAAGAGTTGGAATTCCGTATTTTAATGGACAACACTACTGTAGCTAATATTGCGAATGATAATGTCATTGTTGGAGCTATGCAAGAAAAGATTATCAACTATGAAAGCAAATTAGCAAGAGAAACAAATATTAAAAATATAATTGCTAAAACGATAAACTTATTAACTATCATATTAATTATAGTTATGGTTTATATCACCTATAAAGTATATAAAAAATATGATAAAGAATATGTTCCGGAATTTTCAGGTGTTTACTATCGGGAATTGCCTTATGACTATACACCAGCAGAGATGAGTTATTTGTACTATTTTGGAAAAACGAATGATGAGGATGTTACCGCAACCCTTCTCGATTTGGTGCGTAAAGGTTATCTGGAATTAGAAGTAGCGCCATCGGTTACCAATAAAAAAAGGAATGATATGACCATTCATTTAAAACAAGATAAACCACTGACTAAATTATTACCTCATGAAGAGCATATCATTCAATGGTTTATCAAGGATATTGGTGATGGAAGCAAAGTAACTATTGATCAGATTGAAAAATATGGGAAGAAGAGTTATGCGGAAGCGACTAAATTTACAAATCGTGGATCTCAATTTAAACGAAAAGTAAAAACAGAAGCGGAGAAACATGATTTCTTTGAAAATGCCGCCGAAAAGGCAAAAAACAAGGCGCAAATTTACGTATTGTTACCGATTGCTTTTGCTATAATATGCTTATTGATTGTACCTATGCTTGATGTTGATGCAAGTGTTAATGGCTTTATTTCTTTAGCGATTATGGTGGCTTATCTTGTTTACTTATATTCAATAAAAAGAAGAAGTAAAGAAGGAAATGAACAATTTGCTAAGTGGAAAGCTTTTAAGCGATTTTTAGAAGAATTCAGTATGATGAAGGATTACCCAATGCCAAGTGTTGTTGTTTGGGAACATTATTTGGTATATGCGACATCACTCAAAATTGCTGATAAGGTTATGGCTCAATTACGAGTTAAATTACCAGAGATGGATACGGAGGAAGGAACATTTTTATCTAATCGATATGTATATCCTGGATTCTATTATGGATATATGGTTAATCGAATTAATAGATCTGTTTCGATTGCAAAAAATAATGTCGTTAGTACGATTGCAAGGCATAATACAAGCAGTGGATCGGGACATGGTGGTGGATTTAGTGGTGGATCGTCTTTTGGTGGCGGTGGAGGCGGAGCTCGAAGCCGTTAAAATATAAAAGGAAAGAAAATAGGAGGAAGTAAAGATGATTTTATTAGGCGTTGGTGGA
>Ga0209201_1005110_pt1 | contig 10046 bp, 10 predicted proteins | sample AD_UKC055_MetaG_FD_184411 | JGI IMG/M metagenome (GOLD analysis project Ga0209201, IMG submission 184411) | Active sludge microbial communities of municipal wastewater-treating anaerobic digesters from USA - AD_UKC055_MetaG (SPAdes) (version 2) | ecosystem: Engineered > Bioreactor > Anaerobic >... | reverse complement strand
CAGGCGCAGGTCATCGCCGCCGCAGAGGCGCAGGGCTGGCTGTGCTACCATACCCACGACAGCAGGCGCAGTCAGCCGGGGTTCCCGGACCTGATCATGGTGCGCGGATACAGGATGGTCGCGCTAGAACTCAAGGTGGGCCGCAACAAACCGTCGCCTGCGCAGTTAGGCTGGCTGGCGGCGTTGAGGGAGGTCTGGCAGGTGGACGCGCTCTGGGCAAAGCCGGACGACTGGGACAACCTCATGGAGTTGCTGAAACGGGAGTAGGAGATGCGTCGCGGATGACGACACGGATGGACAGAGCGGAGCTGGAGCGGAGGGTGGAAGCGTCGGTCCTGGCGCGCTGGGGACGGCATCGAGAGATCGATGATCTGCTGGTGATCGCCCGGGAGGCGGTCGAGCTCGAGTTGCGGGCAGGCACGGCGCCGGACCGGCTGGCGCAGTACTCGCTGGCCCGTGCGCTGGGAGACTGCCGGGATTACCTCAGGATGGTCGCGCGCCAGGACCCGACGCGCAGGCCGCTGATCGCCACCAGCCGCCGCAGCGACAGCGTGCATGTCACGTTTCGCGTCCCCGCCGACCTCCTCGCCGCCGCCATCCGCAAATACCCGCGCGGCTCCCTGTCGCAGTCCATCCGCGCCGCGCTCGAGGCCGCCGTCGGTGAGTGACGACCTCGAACGCGACCTGCTCATGGCGCAGATCTCCGTCTGCTTCGGGCGGGCGCTTCGGGCGCATATCGAGGGCGTCGAGCCGCCGAGCAACTACGCGAGCACCCTTGCGTCACTGGCCTACACGAGCGACCGCCAGACTCTCGACAGCCAGACGGCGCGCGACTGGTACTCGATGCTCATGCGCGACTGCCCGCACCCGCAGTGGCGGCCGGACTCGCGCGACTTCCTCAACTGGCTGATGTTCCAGGTCTCCGGCCTCCGGCGCAGGCACTGGGAGGGGTGGAGTAACGACGACCTCGAGGGCCTGCTGACCCTCCTCCGGCAGTTGTAGCACACATTCGCAGCGAGTACATAGTGTGCGCCAGACAAGCGCGCAGGGATGCTTGATTCCCTACCCTCCTTTCTCTGAGGGGGCGGTTCGCAAGGGCCGCCCCCGCGGATTTGGTACACAGCACAACGAGCAGACGACAATCTCCTTCCCTCTGGCGCCGGGGCTGCCCATGACGGGTGGCCCCGGCGTTTTTGAGGGAGGCGCGACGGCACGCAACAGCACACGGTTATAGCCCCCTCCGCTTCTCCGGTGTGCTATACTAGGCACTCAAGGCGGCGCTCGATAGCGTCGGTTATAGCCCCCTCCGCTTCTCCGGTGTGCTATACTATGGGGGCGGACTATGACGAGCCGCCCCCGGCGTTTTTGAGGGAGGCGCGACGGCACGCAACAGCAGACGCCGGGCGGGGCTTCACTCCTTTCGACCCGCCCGGCGGACCTCTCATGGCAAACAACGGCAAAGCAAAACTCAGCGACCTCACGCCCGACGACCGCAACGCGAACAAAGGGACGCAGCGCGGGACCGGCGTCATCGAGGACAGCCTGCGCAAGTACGGCGCGGGCCGCAGCATACTGATCGACCGCAACGGCAGGATCATCAGCGGCAACAAGACGGCGGAGGCTGCCGCGTCCATCGGGCTGGAGAACGTCCGCATCATCGAGACGGACGGCCATGAGATAGTCGCAGTCAAGCGCACCGACCTCGACCTGGACAGCAAAGAGGCGCGCGAACTCGCAATCGCGGACAACCGCGCCGGGGAGTTGAACCTGGACTGGGACGTGGACGCGCTGACGGCGCTGGAAGCCGAAGGCGTTGACCTCGACGGGCTGTTCTCGGATGAGGAGATGTCGCGCCTTATGCAGAGGTTGCCCGGTGAGGATGAACTTGCCGGGGCCTTCGGAAGCCTGCCAGATAGTGACAAGCCGGGTTTTCAGCAGATGACCTTCACCCTCTCAAATGACCAGGTGGCAACAGTTCGCGCCGCCATGAGCGCCGCGCGGGATATGGGGCCGTTCATTGACACCGGCAACGAGAACGGCAACGGCAACGCGCTGGCGCGAATCTGTGAGGCTTTCCTTGGCGGGGGCTAAAGACATCCTCGTGCGGCCGATAGGGGCAAGCGAGGCGCGGGAGTTCATCCGCCGAACGCACTACAGCGGCAAGGTGGTGAACAACAGCCAGCTTCACCTGGGCGTGTTCTGGAACGGCAGGCTGGAAGGGGCTATGCAGTTCGGGCCGTCTCTTGACAAGCGCAAGATTCAAGGCCTTGTCGAAGGCACGGGCTGGAATGAGTTCATCGAGCTAAATCGGCTGGCGTTTTCGGACGTGCTGCCGCGCAACAGCGAGAGCCGGGCGCTTGGGATAGCCATGCGGCTTCTCCGTAAGCACGCGCCGCATGTCAAGTGGGTTGTGTCCTTCGCGGACGCCACACAATGCGGCGACGGCACGATTTACAGGGCGAGCGGGTTTGTGCTGACAGGCATTAAGCGCAACGACCAACTTTGGGCACCGCCGGATTCTGACGCGCGAGAATCGCGCGTCAGCCTGACAGATAACCACTCGCACAAAGAACAAGCCAAGGCAGCGGCCCTTTGTCGCGTTACCGCGACAAAGGGCAGGCATATCATCCACAGCTTATCCGCGCCGCGCGGATACGCCGAAGGTGGCGGATTGAATCTACAGCCAACGCACAGCGCGAGCCTGAGGCCGGGAATTGGCGCTATAGGAACCGCCGCCCGGACGGGCGGCGGTTCCTCAATGCGAGCGTACCAGGAGGCGGGCTGGAAGCCCCTGCCCGGCTACCAACTGCGTTATATCTACTTCGTTGACCCCGCCTGCCGAGAGCGGTTGACCGTTCCTATCCTGCCGTTCTCAGCGATAGACGAAGCAGGCGCGGGCATGTATCGCGGCAAGGCGCGCGCGGCAAGCATTGACAGTGATGCGGCCGGGTTCCACCCGGCAGAAGGCGGTGCAACTCCGACCGCCGCGCTCCAGCCCGAGCAGGTCTGACGCATGGCCCGACCGACTAAGTACAACGAGGACCGCGCGGCGACGATCTGCAAGTACATCGCCGCTGGCGGCAACCGCGAGGACGCCGCGCGGGCCGCTGGCGTCTGTAAGGACAGCCTCTACTCGTGGATGCGCCGACACAAAGAGTTTTCAGACCGGGTCATGGAGGCCGAGGCCACGTCGGTAATCATCACCGAGCGCGCGGCGCAAAAAAAGGACCCCGTGCGCTGGCTCCAGGCGAAGCGCCCTCTGATCTGGGGCAACCTCGGCAAACAGGCGGCGGACGACGTGCTCGAGAAGAGCCTGACCGCCGTCAACACACTACTGGCACGACTTGACACAGCACCTTCTAACGCCGAAACAGCAGACGATCTGGGCGCAGATACGGGATGAACCCGCGCGCTGGAACGTGCTGGCTGGCGCGGTGTCGAGCGGTAAGACCTACCTGACCTACATCCTCACGGCGCGGCGGATGCTGGAGCAGCCGGCAGGCAACAGCCTGCTGGTCGGCAAGACGTTCAGGAGCTACTGTCGCAACGTCCTCGACCCGATGCGCGACATGTGGGGCGGCGAGCTGGTCGAGATGCCGCGGGGCGACGGCACGGTGAAACTGTTCGGGCGCCGCTGCTACATCGTCGGGGCGAACGACGAGCGGGCGGTGCAGAAGATTCAGGGCATGGGGCTGGTTTACTGTCAGGGTGACGAGTTCGCGACCTGGCCCGAGTCGTTCTTCTCAATGCTGAAGTCGCGGCTGCGGCAGCCGGGCGCGACCTGCGACCTGACCTGCAACCCTGAGGGGCCGTTTCACTGGGCTAAGGCGTTCATAGACAGCGGCGCGGCGCGGTCCTGGCACTTCACCCTCGACGACAACCCGTACAACGACCCGGCTTACGTCGAGGCCATACGGCAGGAGTATGCAGGCGTCTGGTATCGGCGTTACATCCTCGGCGAGTGGGTAGCGGCGGAGGGTGCGGTCTACGACATGTTCGACGCCGAGCGGCACGTGACGGACGACGCGCCGCCGGTGGTGCGGGAGTGGGTCGGCATCGACTACGGCACGACCAACCCGACGGTGTTTCTGCATCTCGGGCAGGCATCGGACGGCACGCTGTATGTGCTCGACGAGTGGCGGCACGACCCGTCGGCAAAGGGCGGGCGGCAGATGACGGACGCACAGTTTTCGGACGCGCTCAAAGGCTGGCTCGAAGGCAAAGCGCCGCGCTTCATCTTCGTGGACCCGAGCGCGGCATCGTTCCGGCTGCAGGCATACCGCGATGGCATACCGCACCTGGCGGCGGCGGACAACGCCGTGCTGGACGGCATACGCAACGTGGCGAGCCTGCTCTCGGCGGGGCGGCTGATCATACACAAACGCTGCGACGGACTCATCCGAGAGATGAGCGGGTATGTTTGGGACTCGCGAGCGCAGGAGCGCGGCGAGGACAGCCCGGTAAAGACGGCAGACCACGGGCCCGACGCACTGCGGTATGCGGTGCGCGGCGCTAGAAGTTACTGGAACAAGGCATGGCACTAGAACTCAAACCAGAACAGGAAAAGGCGCTACTCTCGCTGATCGACCGCGAGATCGCGCTGCCTGGACTGCGGCAGGCGCGCGAGGACGCGGAGGCGGCGCTGGCGGCGGCGGAGGCTGCGGCGCAGAACGAGCGGATACAGGTGGAGACATCGGCGCAGGCGCTGATCGCCGGGGTATGGCAGCGTCACGCACCGGCGATCACGGCGGCACGCGCGGCGGTGGTAGAGGCTAAGGCGGCAGAGGACGCGGCGAAGCTCGGGGCGGCAGAGGTCAAACCGTGACTGTCTGGTACGCGCAGAAAAGCGGCAACATCAGCGCGAATGACGTGTTTTTCGACGCGCCTAGCGGCGGGAACGCGAAGGACGTGTCGGCTGAATCGGACGACACCATCATCCTGTCGGCCAACAGCTACACCATCGCCATAGACGAAGACGTGACGGCTCTGAGGCTGTCTACTGCTGACGAAGACGCGGGCGGAGCAGGCGTTGCAGGCGGCGGATTTACGCTGTCGGGCAGCACGGCGGTGGCCATCACGGCGGACATCGTGGCGGGCACAACGACCTGCCTGACCTCTACGCACACCGGTACCGGCGATAACGGCGTTACCATCACGGGGGCAGTCACCGGCGGCAGCGTGGGGGGCGCATATGGCGCGCGGAACAACAGCACGGGCGTGCTGACCATCACGGGGGCAGTCACCGGCGGCAGCGCGACGAACGCATTTGGCGCGTACAACTACGGTGCGGGCACGGTCACGGTCAACGGCAACGTCACCGGCGGCAGCGCGGCGAACGCATTTGGCGCGTACAACTACGGTGCGGGCACGGTCACGGTCAACGGCAACGTCACCGGCGGCAGCGTGGCGAACGCACATGGCGCGTGGAACGTCAGCACGGGCATGATCACCATCACCGGCAACGTCACCGGCGGCAGCGTGTCGTACGCACATGGCGCGTACAACAACGGCACGGGCACGCTGACCATCACGGGGGCAGTCACCGGCAGCAGCGCGACGAACGCATTTGGCGCGTACAACTACGGTGCGGGCACGGTCACGGTCAACGGCAACGTCACCGGCGGCAGCGTGGCGAACGCACATGGCGCGTGGAACCAAAGCACGGGCACGCTGACCATCAACGGCAACGTCGCGGCGTCCAGCACAGCCCGCGCATTTGGTGTGTATAACAACAGCACGGGCGTTATTACGGTCGTCGGGTCGTTGGTGGACACGGAGCTATGCGGCGCGTATGGCGGTCGCATCTACTGGCAGCCGGTGGCGGGCGTCCACTACCACAAAGTTTTCCACAGCGCGGGCTTCGCGGAGTACTACACCGGGCCGCCGCTGGACGAGGACGTGCGGCAGGGCGTGCAGGCGGGGTTCCAAGGCGGTGACGGCGATCCATACATCGGCGTGTTTGTCGTGCCTGCCGAGGCGGACGTGAAAACGGGCGTGGGCTACGGCGCGGGCGGCACGGAGTTCGAGGGCGAGCTAGTCGCTGGCGGCGGCGGCGGGGTGCCTCTGATCGGGCCGGGAGGGCTGGTAGGGTGATATATCTCGGCGACTTCGCGGCAGACACGGCGCAGGTGGACTTTTCCTTCAACACGCGCAAAGCGGACGGGACGCCCGTCGCGCTGGACGGCGGCAGGCTGGCCGTCTACAAAGACGACGCAACTACCGAGCTTGCGCTTGATGCTGTCTGCGACCGCCGCGAGGTCGCGACCGGGCAGTATAACGTCACTGTCTACGTCACGCAGCCGAGTAGCCCGTTCGTGGCCGGGTCCGATTACAAGGTCGTGTTGTCGGCGGGCACCGTGGACGGCACGTCAGTCGCGGGCACGGTGCTGGCGCAGTTCAGCATCGAGAACAGATACACGGGCGCCAGCGTTGCGGGGACAGGCGCTGTCGAATGGCAATACAGCCTTACAGAAGAAGGTTCTTCTGACCCTATCCCCGACTGTCGCGTGTGGGTCACGAGTGACGAAGAGGGTCGCGTTGTCATTGGCGGACCGCTCTATACGAATGCCGCTGGAAGCTGCACGTTCTACCTGGACGAAGGCACTGTCTATGTCTGGTGTATGAAGGCGGGATATCTGTTTGCGAACCCTGACGAGGAGACGGTGGCCGCGGTATGAGCAGGTTTACTGAGGCATGGGGCGTTTTGACGGGTCGCGCGAGCGCTGGCAGTGTAGTTCCGCATGAAAGCGGCGTTGTGGCGGAACTTGCGCGGATGCGGGAGTCGTCTGACGCGCTCACGAGCCTTATAGAAGAAGACCGCGAGTGGCAGCGGATAGGGAGCCTCGATCCCGCATCGGAGTTGTCCCCGCGCCAGATTGACGTCGAACTCCAACTGGCGCAGCATTTCGCGGAGAACTCGCCTGTCGCGCGGAAGTTGATTGACTCTTTAGCCTCTCATATCGTCGGCGGGGCAATCGCTTACGACAGCGATAACGCCCAGCTCGACAACCTGCTGTCGCAGTTCTGGACAGACCCCACGAACGAGATGGACAGCTATCTGCCCAAGCTCTGCCGGGAATGGCTGGTGTACGGCGAATTGTTCCTGCCTGTGTTCGTTTCTGAGCAGCAGGGACTGATGCGGCTAGGGTATCTGCACCCTCGCAACATCAAGGCTGTCCGGTTTGACCCTGATAACAGCCGCGTTGCCCTGACCGTGACTGAGGCGCGGCACGGGCTTGACGACAGGACGTGGACGGTCATTGGCCCAGACACAACGGTGGAGCAGGTTGCCGCAGGGCAGAACATGCTGCTCTACTATCCCTACCAGTGGCGTGCTGCTGGCAGGGGGCGTCCGGTGCTTGCTCCGGCGTTCTATTGGATACAGAAGGCGGAGCGCTGGCTGTCCGAGCGGATGATGCGGGCAACTTTCGCGAACGCCTGGAGCTGGGATCTTACGCTCAAGAACGCAACCGGTGAGATGGTTCGGGAGCAGAGCGCGGCGTTAGAAGCCGGGGGGATGCCTCACGGCGGAACCTACGTCCACAACGATGCCGCGGAACTCAGGGCTGTGTCCCCCACCCTTGGCGCAAGCGACGCAATAGACGACTTCCACGCGCTTCTGAAATACATCGGGCACACGGCCAGCCTTCCCGCGCACTGGATAGGGGCTGAGGCTGACGTGAACCGCACGACGGCTGAGTCGAGCAGCAGCCCGACAATCAAGTTCATCGAGGGGCTTCAGGCCGAGTTCGGTGCGCGGATTATGCACATGCTGACGTTGCAGCGCGACCTGTTCGTTGCAGCAGGAGCGTGGAGACCTTCCGGTGAGGACGTCGGCAAGATAACGCTGACGTTGTCGGACCTTACCCCGCAGAATAACGACCTTCTCGGGAATGCGGTTGCGAAGCTAGTTCCGGCGACAATCGCCGCAGTCCACAGCGGGCTAATGGACGTGACCACGGCGCGGCGGCTTATCTACCAGGTTTCCGATATGCCCTTGCCTGATAACATCGAGGAACTGGTTGAGGAGCAGAAGCGAGATGACGCTATCATGGCGGCATACTTCCTGTCGCAGCAGGGCGGTCAGAATAAGCCTGAGGAAGACGCCAGCGAGCCCGAGGACGCGGAGGAAACAGAATGACTGACAACGAGTTTGAGGCGCCGCAAATGACGCGCGTCAATGAGACTGTCGCGTTGGAGGGGGTTGCGGCCGATGATGGCATTCTCGCCGGCGCGACGTTGATAAGGGCGGGTGTGTCCAAGAACCGCACGCACTACCACGAGGGTTTGCTGGCGGCAAGCGCGAGCGCCTTCGAGGGGCTTCCGGCCTACTTCGGGCATCAGATAGCGCCCGGGGGCCGGACCGACGTAGGCGGAAAGAGCGACCCGCGGAACATCGCGGGGACGTGGACGAACGTCAGATATGAGTCTAACGCACTCAAAGCTGACATGCGGCTTTTGCCCGCGACGCGCGAGGTTATCGAAGCGGCGCGCGCCACGGGCGACCTTATAGGGCTGTCCATTGACATGGCAGCAGAGTTTAGGGTGAAGCGTCAGAACGGCGAACTCGTGCGCGAGGTCATGTCGTTTCGCAGAGACCCTATGAACAGTGTTGACGTAGTGGTCAACCCCGCCGCCGGAGGGCGGCTATTCGAGAGCGTCACCGACTCCTGGTGGACGCAGTACGAGGAGCAAACCATGGCAGACGATATCAGGGACGCCGAAACGGTCGTGCAGACCCAGCAAGAGACTGCGCCCACCACGGCACCCCCCATTGACAACAAGGCGATGGAGAGCGAGCTTGCGAAGGCCCGGTCTCTGCGCGAGCAGGCGGCGATTGAGCTTGCCGGCATTCAGCTTGAGCGGCGGCTTACCGAGGCGCGGCTTCCTGCGGATTTTGACGCGCTCGTGCGCAAGGACTTCGCGGGCCGGGCGTTCGAGATGGCCGAACTGGAGACTCGGATTACCGAGACCAAGGCGGCGATTGACAGGCTCACCGAGAGCGGAAAGGTCCGCGAGAACGGCGGTCAGGTCGAGGTTGGCCGCGAGGACTGGGACAAGCGGGGCGACGCCCTGCTCGGGCTTTTCACGGGGCAGAAAGAGAACGACGTTCAGCCGTTCCGCAGCTTCAAGGAAGCCTACTTCAAGTGCAACCCCGGCAAGGACTACCTGACGAGCGGGTTCGAGATTCTGGCGGACACGCAGATCCGCGGCTACGACTCGGCGCGGGAAACTCTGCTCACGAGCGATTGGGCGAGCATCTTCGCGAGCACGATGCACAGGGCCGTTATCCGCGAATTCAACTCGGGCGCGGATCAGCACTGGCGCGCGCTGGCTTCCGACATCACCAGCATCAGCGACTTCCGGACGAACTACCGGCTGCATCAGGGCGGCTTCGGGGTTCTCTCGACCGTGACGGAGAACGGCACGTATCAGGAGCTCGCGAACCCCGGGGACGATGCTGAGAGCTACGCGATTTCCAAGCGCGGCAACCTGTATCAAATCACACTGGAGGCTATCGCCAACGACGACGTCGGCTCGATACGGCGCATCCCGCGCGACATGGGCAAGGCGGCGCGCATCACCCTGAACCGCGACATCCTGGCCCCGATTGACCAGGCTGCGGCTGGATTCAACCCGACAATGGGTGACAGCACGAAACTGTTCCACACAAACAGCGCTCTGCGCGGCGGCGACGCTGCAACGGGCGCGTCCGGGAACCTGGCAACCACCGCGCTGTCGGCGGCGCAACTCGACGTGCGCCGCATCAACATGCTCAAGCGGGCGACGTACGGGAACACGGTGTCCAGTGTGAAGATGGACCCCGGCGCAATCGTGCCGAAGATCATCATCGTTTCCCCGACCCTCCAGCAGACCGCGTGGAAGCTCGCGGAGTCGGAGGTGAGCGTTACCGGCGGCAACGCCGGGCAGAACAACTCCACGGAGCCGAACTTCTTCCGGCAGTTCGGTTACGACGTTCTGTGCGTTGAGTGGTTCACGGATACGAACTCCTGGGCTCTCGTTGCTGACCCCCGCAGCGCTCCAAC
>Ga0209201_1005108_pt1 | contig 10048 bp, 12 predicted proteins | sample AD_UKC055_MetaG_FD_184411 | JGI IMG/M metagenome (GOLD analysis project Ga0209201, IMG submission 184411) | Active sludge microbial communities of municipal wastewater-treating anaerobic digesters from USA - AD_UKC055_MetaG (SPAdes) (version 2) | ecosystem: Engineered > Bioreactor > Anaerobic >... | reverse complement strand
GTCGGCATCCACTTCGAGGTTGCGCATGGGGCGCGGGGGCGGCTGCTCACCGGCGGGGCGCACGCGGTGGAAGGTCAGCACCACCAGCTTGCCGGCGTGTTGGCGGCGCAGGCCGCCAACGGCGGCATAGGCCCGCGCCCACGTGGCTTTCAGGAACGTGCGCATGCCGTCAATCTACTCGGTGAAGGTCACCTTGGCAATGTGCGGCAACTCGCGGTGGTAGCCGGCATAGTCGAGGCCGTAGCCCACCACAAAGTGGTCGTCAATGGCAAAGCCGACATAATCGGCCTGGCAGGACACCACGCGGCGGCTGGGTTTGTCCAGCAGCACACAGGTGCGCACCGAGCGCGCGCCCTTGGCTTGCAGGTGTGCCACCGCTTTCTGCAGTGTGCGGCCGGTGTCGAGGATGTCGTCCACCACCACCACGTCCGCGCCGGTGAGGTCAATGCTGCAATCGCGCGTGACCACCGGCTCGCGCACGGGCGCTGTGCCCTTGCCGTAGCTTTCCATGATCATGAAATCAATGCGCGGGCGCAGGCCGTTGTGGTCGAACCAACGCACAAGGTCCGCCAGGAAAATAAAACTGCCGCGCAAAATGCCGATGACCGCCAGATTTTCGCTGGGCCCGCCCGCCGCGATTTCCCGCGCCAGCTCGTCCACCCGCAGCGCCAATTCCATCGGGGTGATCAAAATGTCGTTGATGTGGTAAGCTGTCATGCGTGAGCCTCCGCCGCGAACACTCTTGCAAAAAGGCCCCGGATGGGGGAAGCTAAAAGGATATGCAACAAGGAAACCCCGCTATGAAAACGCTGCGTACGGTGTCGGGTTGGATGCTTTTGGGCGGCCTCCTGCTGGCCATGGCCGGCGCGCTGGCCGGCTGCGATGTGGATTCGGTGGATAGCACGACCGCCGTACCCTCCGACAACTCCGGCAAAATCTACAACTATTCCGGGCTCTATTTGCCCGCCGGCACCAACGTGGACCTGCTGGTGTTCCCCACCAACCGCCAAAGTGGCGTCAAACTGACGTGGCTGCGCCTGCTGCAGTACGGCACCGTGCTGGAAGGCTACGACAACGCCAACAAAACGTGGACCGGCAAAATCTCCAGCATCAACGAGGGCAACGCCTCGTTCACGCTGGAAGGCACCACTACCGCCGGTAACCACGTGAATGTGGCCGGCTCCCTGCGCTATGCCGATCAAAACTCCACCATGGATGCCACGTGGATTGAACCCGGTTTCTCCGGCAGCATCTTCGCCCGCGCCGCTGTCTCCGCGCCCAGCACCAACACGCCAATTACTTCATTGAGCATTTCGCCCACCAGCGCCACGCTCAGTATCGGCAACTCCACGCGCACCTTCACCGCCAGCGGCGGCTCCGGCAATTACACGTGGACCCACAGCAACGCATCCTGCGGCTCGCTCTCCGCCACCACCGGCAACTCCATCACCTATACCCGCCTGGCCGCCGGCACCGATACCCTCACGGTCTCCTCCGAAGGATTCGTCGCCACCGCCAGCATCACTTGCCAATGAAAAAGAAAAAAATCTCCCCGCGCTGCGCCATGGGCGCGCCGGAAGCGGACATCTGCCGCACCGCGCGCGAACTGGTCGGCCTCTTCAACTGTGAGGCGCTCGATGCGCCCACCGCCGTGCTCACCCACAGCCCCGCCCCCAAGAACGTGGTGGACGGCCTGCGCGTGCTGCTCGATGTCATGTTCCCCGGCAAAGTCAGCGCCTCCCTGGCCGATGGCTCCGAACTCGGCGTGTTCCTCATCCGCCGCCTCAGCGAAGCCTGGCGACTGCTGCACCGCGAAATTCGCCGCGCCCTGCCCTACCGCTGGATCGGCGAAGCCGCCCGCACCGCCGGCGTCCGCCCGCCCAAGGTCGCCAATCTCGACCGGGAGACCGACCGCATCCTCACCGCCTTTTTCGCCGCGCTGCCCAAAGTGCGCCGGCTGCTGATTGATGACGCGCAGGCCGCCTACGATGGCGACCCCGCCGCGCTCACTTTCGCGGAAGTGCTGCTCTCCTATCCCGGCCTGCTGGCCATTGCCGCGCACCGCCTGGCCCATGAGCTCTATAACCTGCGCGTGCCCATCATCCCGCGCATCATGAGCGAATGGATCCACACCAAGACCGGCACCGACATCCACCCTGGCGCGCGCATCGGCCGCTCGTTCTTCATTGACCACGCCACCGGCGTCGTCATTGGCGAAACCACGCAAATCGGCAACCGCGTCAAGCTGTACCAGGGCGTCACCCTTGGCGCGCGCTCTTTTGCGCTCGGCGCCACCGGCCTGCCCGTCAAACACATCAAGCGCCACCCCACCGTGCGCGACGACGTCATCATCTACGCCCACGCCACCATCCTCGGCGGCGGCACCGTCATCGGCGCGCGTTCCATCATCGGCTCCAACGTCTTTCTCATGGAAAGCATCCCCGCCGACAGCGTGGTCTCCTCCAACCACCCCGAACTCTCCATCCGCGAAAAAAAGCGCACAAAAAAAACTTGAATCCCCTCCCGCGTGGGGTAGGATGCCCCCGCAGTTGATGGAGGCGTAGCTCAGTTGGAAGAGCAACTGACTCTTAATCAGTGGGTCGTGGGTTCGAGCCCCTCCGCCTCTACCATCCTAAAAGCCCCCAAAACCCCCGAAAAATAAGGCTTTTCCGCCTGTTTTCGGGGTTTTTCTTTGTTCCCTCACTCGACAGGATAAGGGGTCATTCTGCCCGATTCTGGAGGCTTTTTATATATCCTTAATCTATCCTCGCCCCGCCTTATCTATCCACGGAAATCTATCCTTGCCCGGCCTTTTTCTATCCTCGGGGGTCTGGAAAACATTTTTCGCCCCCCAGCCCGCCCCCAGACCGCCGCCCCGCCAGCCGCCCCGCCACCGACCCGCCCCGCGCCGCCGACGCGCCTACGGGCATCCTGCCGCCTCTACCGGGCCAGCCACGGCACATTCGAGGGCTATTGCCGGGAGCGGTGGGGATTTGCTCGCAACTACGCAAACAAGATGATCGCCGCATCTTCGGTCGTTTCCCATCTGGGTACAAATGTACCCAAACCCGCCACCGAGTCCCAAGCCCGCCCCCTCGCCAAGCTTCCCGCCGAAGATCAGGCCGAGGCGGCGGCGCAGGAGGCGCGGACGGCTCCACGGGCCGTGGTGGGCCCCTTCCGCCCCCGCGTTGCACCCGCCGCCCAGCCCGCGCCACCGATCCCGGCGATTGTCCGAGGTACGCCGCCCCACTCCGCCCGCCGTTGGCGGGCTCCGGCCCCCTTTGTGCGCCGAGGGCGCACTGCTGGGGGCGGGCGGCGAGCCCCGCGCACGGCCACCGAGCCCCACTCCGCCCGCTATGCGCGGCGCAGTTCATGGGATGCGGTAGCGGCTTCGCCGCCTATGAAAGCGGCGGGGCATCCGGCTTTCGCCGTTTCCCCTCCTCCCCCTCCCCCCAACACCCCCCACCCTCTCCACCCCTTTCGGGTGCGGATTTCCCGTCAGGGGGAGGGGGAGGAGGGGACACCGCGACGGGCTTCCTTTGGTTATCTTGAATCGCCCGCAAGGAAGCCGGATGAACAGCCGCCCCGCCTCATCCACCCCTTCCGAGTCCGCTTCGCGGACCGCCCTCAAGGGCTCTCGGAGCGGGCTCCCCGCCCGGTCAAACGCTGCGCGGGCCGGATGCGCTCCCCGCGCACGGAGTCCGCCCATCCGGGCGGGGCCGGCTGCCCGCCGGCGAGGATGAAGAGCGGCCTACGGCCTTAACCGCCGCAAGATGCCGTCACAGGCTAGGCCACTTGCGGCGAGGGTGCGCCGGGCCGACCGTCGCAAGCTAGGTCCGCCCGTGTCGCGCACCCACAGCCAGGCCGCCCCCTCCGGCCCCGCCCTCGGGCTTTGCCCTTCACCACCCCGCAGGCCGCGAGACGGCCCCCGGCGAGCCTACGGCCCCCGGCACCAAACCAGCCAGGAATGCACGGGCCATGCTTGCGCTTCCGCGTGAGTCTCCCGTTTTTTGCGTGTTTTGGCGTGTCGGGAGTATCATCCGGCCATGCGAACAACCCTAGTAAATCCCCAGCAAGAACAGGCTCCACGCGACAAGGCCGGGAGACTCCTCCCCGGCTCCCGTCTGAATCCAGCAGGACGGCCAGCCGGGAGCGGCGGCGGAATCCAGCGCACCCTCGAAACGCTGTTCGACTTCATGAACGAGCCAGCGGTGCAAGCCCGCATCCGTGACGCTCTACGCAAGGAAGCCGAGGAACACCCCTACCGCTACGCCCGCCAGTTCATCCTCCCGCTCACTCCCCACAAGTTCCGCAGGGAGCTACGCGCCCGCATCCGCGCCGCCGAGCAAGCGGCCTACGAGCAAGCGCAATCCGCGTTTTCTGGCGTTTCAGAAACGGGCCATCCATGAGCCATCCCGCACAGTTCCAACGCGGTTGCGCCCCCGGCCCCGGACGGCCCAAAGGTTCGGTTGGCGGACGGGCGCAGGCCATCGCCTTGATTGATTCCATAATCTCCGAAAACGGCGACGAGCTCCGCGCCGCCCTCGAAAAAGAGTTTCACAAGTCCCCGGTGAAATTCTGGCAACGCTTTGGTTTCCCACTTGTGCCCACGGCGGTTTTGGCCCGCGTGGAAAACCAGCCAGCGGGGGAAGGTTCGCCGTGGATGAGTTTGCTTGAAGCAACCCGCCTCCGAGAAATCGAGCGCAGGGCGCAGGAGGCGGGCCTGGAACTCCCGCCGCCCGTAAGGCGGGCCGGGCCGCCGTGGGGCAAGGACGGCGAGGCGTAGGTGCGCCGGACGGGTTGCGCCGCGCATCCCGCACACCCCCGCGCCCGGCCACATGGCAGACATCCGCCCGCCGCCCTTTTCGGATTCCGCCCGGCGTATGGGCCATGACTTCCGCGCATTTACTACGTATGCGCGGAGGGAAGTCATCCCCACGATTTCCATGATTTCCGCCGTTATTCGTGGAATTCATGGAAGTCATCCAACGGAAAGCTTCTTTTGGAGCTTGTCGGCCACCTCCGTCCGCTTCCTCTTCAGGGCATCTGGCGGGCCGTTGTACGTGGGCGCGTTCTTTGTCGGCGGTCGCCATTGTTCCCACGTCCCAGCCAGAACCAACCGTTTCAAGAGGTCGGCCGCGTCGTCTTTGTTCGCCCCCCTGTCGCGCAGAATCTGGATGACTTCGGCGGTGGTTCCCACCTTGTCGCCCAGAGCTTCGACGGCCTGTTCCTCCGTCATGGCCGGGCCTTTCTTCGGCCCCCGCTTGCCACGGGCGCGGGCGGAGAGGTCGGCTTGCCACGCCTCCAGGTCGAACCCGTCCTCCCGGTTGTAGCACATCGTTTCCGGGTCGAGGCGGATAGCGAAGGGTTGTTCCTTCGGCTTGTCGTTGCATTTGGCATGAGCGCATACCAGCGGCGGATCCTCGGACTCGGAGCCGGGGGCGAGATTCCAAACGCACCGGGCGGCGGAATACAAGGCTTTGCTCCCCTTGCCAAAGTTGGCGGAATCATAGCCCACGGCCTGCAAGATATTCGTCGCCCCCGTGCGGGAGTGGGCCAAGATGCAAAGCCCCGCCTCCGGACTCACCTTGCGGAGCAGGCGGCGCAAGGTGGAGATTGTCGCCCTTGCGTCATCGTCGCTGTTGCCGTCGCCGTCCAGTATGTCGCCCCACGGGTCGCACCACAGCACCTCCGGGCGGTGTTCCTCGAGGGTCAGCCGCCACCGTTCGACGTTGGCGGACGTAAGGGCGATATAGGTGTCCTCCGGCCCCTCCAACGTGGCAAGGCGCACGTGAGCCCCGAGCGTGGCAATCTGTTCCGCCGTCAGCCCCACGTTCATCTTGCGGATGTCGTATTGCAGTCGGTGGATGCTGTTTTCGCTTCCCATCATCAGATGCCGCAGGGGGCGGGGCGCAGTCGGGAGCCCCGCAAAGGGAAACCCCAACACTTGATTGCGGGCGATGTTCAGAGCGAGGCGGGACTTGCCAAGCCCGCCCTGCCCGAAAATCACGCAGGACGCGCCGAGGGCGAATCCACCCCACACGATTTCCGGCGGGGTCAGATGCATCCGGGCCAGTTCATCCCATGCGCGGGTTGAATATGGGCGGATGATGTCGGCTCCCTCCGGGGTGTCGGCTTGTGTCGTTTCTGTTTCGGCAATCATGGATTCAACGGCTTTCATTGGCGGGGTGTCCCTTCCGGGTTGAGGTAGAGCAATCTTTGCCACGCGCCCTTTTCGGCGCGGTAGTGTCCCGGCAGCCGGGACAGGCGGGCTTCATTCCGGCAAGCCGGGTCGCATCCGAGAGGGACGAGGACGCGAGGGAATAGCTTGCCCTCGACTTCGGCCTCCCATTCGTCGCGGGTTTTGCAATCCACGCGCAGGATTGCATGGACGGACTTCCCGCCCGAATCAATCAGCGCGACGATGGGGGCGGTTCGGAATCCCCACCAGAACGCCAGTTGATCCGGCTTGGATAGCCCGTCAAACTCCGCCACGGCATATAGGAAGCCAGCCACGGCGGAATCCCCGCGCTTGGATAGCTTGCCACCCGGCAGCGGATGTTCCCGGCCCGTGAGAGGATTCGGAATGAAGTGAGGCGGGACCGGACGGCCATCATCAAAGGCCGCTATCCAATCCGCCGCCATCCGCACCCCTTCCCCGCCGCCGTAGCGTTCCCCGCAGAACACCCGCTCCGCCGGCCGATAAAGACACCGGAGAAGGGCGGCGGCATCACGCGGGCCCGGCTCCCAATCAATCCGAACGGGCGAGCATTCAAACCAGTCGGCCTCCGTCGCCCCGTCGCCGCGGGCGATGAACGCCGCCGCCGTCATCGGCTTCGGCTTCGGTTTCGCCGGGGCGATGCTCCGGGGCGTGAAGGCCATCCCCGGCTTGTGTTCCGCGTATGCCTTGCGAACCGCCGCGCCGACCTCCGCCGAGGGCGAAGGCGGGCGAGACATGGCCGCGAGGATGTCCCGTTCGGCATCGGCGGGAGAAACCCCCGCGAAGGCCGCCAGGTTCGCGCAGGAAAGAATCCAGCCGTGCACCCCAGCACCAGCCGAGGGGCAGGCGCGGAGAGCGTCAGAGAACCGCGCAGAAACTTTGTTGGAGAGCTTCATTGCGCCGCTCCAATCCTCGCCCATGCGGCCTCGACTTCGGCGGCACGGCGGAAGTGCGAAGCCCCACGGCCCCGCAGTTCGGCGGCGCAGTTCTTCACCATGAAGTCACCGGCATGGATCGTGGCGCAGAGCCCGCCGCTCCCGCTCGAAAAGACCACCCGCCCGCCGCTATGTTCGGCCTGCAAGCGCAAGGTGCGCTCATCCATGTTGACGGCGGCGCAGAGGTAGGCGCGTCCCCACCATCCGGGGTTGGCTTCCAGCCAGTCCACCAGCGGACCCCGGAACGGGTCGGGCGGCGGCGGGAAGCCGTGGAAATGAAGTTGCCCCGAACAGGCGCAAGGCTTATGCTTCGGGCTGTTGGCGTTGCTGGTCGCGCTCTTTCCCGAGGGCGCGGCCCTTTTTTTGGCGTTGCGTGTCATGGCTTACTCCCCCTTCACGGCGTACTGCTCGATGAACGCCAGCACGGAGGGACGCCACACGAGGCGCATCCCGCGTTGACGGCCCGGTTGCTTGATGAGCGCGGTCTTGATTTTCCCGTCCTTGATTTGCTGGTACCAGAAAGGCCGAGAGGCTCCCTGATAATATCCCCTCGATGGGAAGCGGTCCCAAACGGCATCCGTCCCGCCCTTCGATATGGTCATGTTCTGATTCATTGTAGGTTCTCCGCCAACTTCACCGACCGCCCATTGCGGCCGATTCGTCGTTGTGCGTCCCCGACTAAATAGGAGGAAAAATGTGCGTTCCATGTCCCGCCAGACGCACAAAAAAAGCCCCCGGAAATGGGGGCGTTTAGGGGCGCATTTTGTGCGCGTGTTGTGCGCGAGATTGCCCCGCGCAATTTCCAGCTACGTCATTTGACGTTCCGGGCCTTCCGTGTCCGCTCCTGCTCTTCATACCACTTACGGCGGAAGCGGTCCTCGGTGACCTTCGTCATGCACTTGCTTTTGCGGACATCCGCCAACACCTCGCCAATCCGCGCCCCCGGCTTTTTCATCAGCCGCCGTACTTCTTCGAAGGCTTCCCGCCAGTTGTCCGCATCGTACTGACCCTCCCGTGCGTTCTCCGAGTTCGGGCGGGTTTTCTTGTCGCGCCTACGGAATCCGGCATCTACGCCAGACCGAGCCCCGGCCCCCGCCGCCTTTACCACCCGATCCTCGAGCTTGGCCCGCTTTTCGAGTTTGCTCTTTTCGCGGGCCAGGTCGCGCACCCGCTGGATGCCCTCGGTAATTTTCTCGCCCTTGATGAATGCCACGGCATTTTCGAGTGCCAACGCTTTTGTTTTTTCTATCATTTCCGGAGCTCCTTCGTGATGTCCGGCAGGGTTTGTATGGCCTTGCGCTTCGTTGCTCTCTCGATATGCGTGTACACCGCCGACACCGCTTCCGACTGGTGGCCGATGATGTCCATTGTCACCACGTTCGACACCCCCGCATTCTTCAATAGGCTTGTGGCCGTGTGCCGCAGACTATGGAATCCCGTTTCGTAAACAACGCGCCGCGCCGCCCGGCCCTTCTTCCGGCCTTTGTGCGCCTTCGGCTCCGGGGTCCGCAGTCCAACCGCAACCAGAATATCAATGAAGTCCTTTGAGTTGTCGGAGGTCGTTTTCCCCGCCGCCCTCGGGAATAGATAGGCCGTGGGCGACTTCGGCACCTTGACGGTCCCGAGCCAGTCCATGAGAACAGGGTGCATGGGGATTTCCAATTCCGCCCCGGTCTTTTGAGTGACGAGGCGCACCACGCCCTCCGCCGTATCAATCTGGTTCCACCGGATGCTCACGATGTCCCCGAGCCGCTGGCCCGTGTACAGGCCGAACAGGACAATTCCGCGCCACTCCCCGGACGCCGCCGCCAGTATCCGCTGCAGTTCGGGCAGCTTGAAGGCCCGCCGCTTAATCTTGTCTTTTTTCAGCTCCTTCACGCGGTCCATCTTCGAGAAGGGGTTAGAGTCCAACAGGCCGTCCCGAATCGCTTGGTTCCAAGCCGCCCGCATAATCTTCATGTTCTTGTTGGCCGTCGCCGCCGTCACGCGCCCCGCAATCGAATCCCGCCAGCCAGCCACCACCGGACGCGTGACGAGGCTCATATCCCGGTTGGCCCGTCCGCCGAGGTAGTCCAGAAATTCGTTGGCAATCTGCCTATAGGCAACGGCGGAGCTATCTGCCAATTCAAGCTCCTTGCGCTTCACCCAGCCCTCGAGGTATTCCCGCACGGTCTGCCGCTTAACCGGGTCGCCCGTGGCGCGGAAATACATATCCGCCGCAACCTTCCGCACCTGCTCCTCGGTCAGCACCCCATCCCGCGCCCGGTTCGCCACCTTCTCCCATGCCGTCAGCACTTGCGCGGCATCGGTCCGGTCCCGGCATTTTGTGGACCGCCACATCTGCCGCCCGTCCGGGCCGTACATCTTCGCCCACCAATACGGCGATTTTCCATCAGATCGTTTATGCAGACTTCCCATGACAGCATCCTTTCATGTTCTGGTGATACTCTAGGTGATACTGTTTTGGTTGTCAATAGTTGTCAGGACTCTAGGAAATACGCGCATTTATGGGGTTCAGAGGTACCGAGGGTTCGAATCCCTCTCTCTCCGCCATTTTTTTGAGCCCCGATTTTGGGCGACGATTCCCCACAAGCGCGTGAACTGAATGTGGAGGATGGGGTCCGTTTTCGAGCCGAGCGAGCGAAAGATTTTTGCGGCGGGGAGGTACGCGGCGACATCTTGCGGCAGGATCGGGACAAACGGGGCCTCGGGATCGGCGACGCACGAAAAGGGTCCGTTTTGGGGGGGATTCGGGCAGGCCGAGCGTGCGGCAGAGCCGCCGCGAGGCACGGGGATCGGGGGGGGCAACCCTTCCGAACCGCCTTGCGAACCGCATCCGTCGGGCGGCGGGGCCGCCTGCGGCGCTCCGCTGGCCTCCGCCAGATTCCAACCC
>Ga0209201_1005107_pt1 | contig 10051 bp, 8 predicted proteins | sample AD_UKC055_MetaG_FD_184411 | JGI IMG/M metagenome (GOLD analysis project Ga0209201, IMG submission 184411) | Active sludge microbial communities of municipal wastewater-treating anaerobic digesters from USA - AD_UKC055_MetaG (SPAdes) (version 2) | ecosystem: Engineered > Bioreactor > Anaerobic >... | reverse complement strand
TTATTGAACCGACTTTCTTTTTGGTAACCGGATGCTTGATCTGTTCTTTAACATTAATAAATTCAACATATTCTCCGACTTCAAAAGAAACCTTGCCGAGTTTCACATACACATTGTCCTCTGTTGAAAGGAGCTCTTTGGATTCAAATGAACCCACTATCTTTCCAAGATCTTCAAACTTCCCTTTTTCGATGAAACCTTTTGTTACAACATCAAAAACAGTGTCATCGATCTGTTTGAAACGGTCAATTCTGTATTTTCCGCCAAGTTTGACATATTCCTTGAAATTTTCGGGAGTTGCATCAAGAGTTTTTCCCGTTCTCGCAAGAACATCGGTTTCCCCTTCATCTTCAAATTCACTGCCTTCAACACCGCTCCCCTGTCCTTCTGCCGATCCAACCCCTTCACCGGCAGGAAGAGTCATTTCACCGGTAAAACGGAAAGAGATCATATCTCCCGGATATATGAGGTGAGGATTGCTGATCTGAGGGTTCATTGACCACACTTTAGGCCAGTACCAAGGACTTTTCAAATAGGTGTTGCTTATGTCCCAGAGAGTATCCCCTTTTATGACCTCGTGCTTTTCCGGAGCGGCACTCAGGTCTGCATTTTCAAGATTTATGAAAGAAGGTACCGGAACCTCTTCGGCTGTTGAAGGTGGAAGCTCCTCCTGTGCAGAAAGAAACGATGTCAGGACGATCAACGCCACAAATACTTTTTTCATTCTTATCTCCCGAATTTTGTCAAAAAGTATATTAATTATACAACAATTACGCATACAATACTACACTTAAGCATAAGTTTGTCAACTTTTGGGCTTATTTATTAAATAACTCACCAGCTCTGTCACTGTCTGAGGGATCATTTTCCCTTCTTTCGGTTCTTCTATTGCAGTTTCGATCTTTACGATCCCCACATCGGCAACAAAATAATGGAACGAATGTAACAACCTGCCTTCCGGAAGTTCAACATAAGTGTGTACCTTTATTGCACCTTCAAAAGTTCCCGCAGGAACCGCTACCGTTTCATCAACACCGACCGTCTTTCTGGTCTCACGGGTCTTGGTATCTATAATTGACACCCACGATTCTCTTTGAAGAGGGAACATCAGCATATACCTGTCGGCATCCCTTATGCCTCGTCTGTCAGCCATGATCCTGCCGCCTCTATTGTCAAGGAACCAGTCTCCGTCCGTACCGGTGATAACAACTTCAATAGTTCCTGCAGAACCGAAATAATTGACATTGTAGGTCCATTTGTTACCCAGAGCGAGCGGAAAATATTTAAGTGCCGATTCTTTATAATCAGAGGCATGCGGCGGAGTGTCTTTTTTGTTGTTATTACAACCTGTTACAGCAACTGCTGCAAATAAAAGCACAATCAGTGCCGCAAATATCTTCTTTTTCATTCAACCTCCTTTGATTTTTCCAGACAAGGTATTTTTTCTTTAATTATTCCGGCTATTTTTTCAGCAACATCTTCTATGCTGAACTCTCTTCCGGTCTCAATTGCGGCAGAGGTTATTCTGCAATTCGGCATTCCGCATGGGATTATGCTGTTGAAAAACTGTATGTCACTGTAAATATTAACTGAATATCCGTGTATCGGAATAAATTTTCTGAAATGGAGACCCGAAAAGGCAATTTTTCTGTCATCAACCCATACCCCTGCTTTTTCTTCATTCCATTTTGCGTTTTCAATTCCGCAAAAACCGGAAAGAACTTTTTCAATGGCAGTGCCGAAAAAATTTACAAACTCCCTGATCGAGGCAAATCCGGCATATCTGATATCGATAACAGGATAAACTACAAGCTGTCCGGGCCCATGCCATGTCAATTCACCACCTCTCCTGATATTGAACACCGGAACACCGTTAAGGGGTTTTAATATCTGATCTTCAGTTCCTCTCAGGCCTGAAGTGTATACAGGTGCATGCTCAAGAAAATAAATAACGCCCTGATGATCGCCTGCGACAATTTCCTCTCGAGTCTTTTCCTGGAGAGCAAGCATCGTTCCATAATCACGGAACCCTTTCATAATTACATATTTCATTTCAATAACCGTTTCTTAATCTTTCACCATAAGTATTCGGAAGTCTTAAGCTTTTAATTTTCTGGACAGTTTTTTCAATATCATACTCAACTCTGTGAAAACTCACCTTGATCTTTTCTATATCATAGATTACAAAACCGGCTCGCGGATCTCCATCTCTGGGCTGACCTACAGAGCCGCAGACGCATATCACCGGGTTTGGGAATTTGACATCGACCTCACCTTGAGAAATGTTCAGCTCGACAGATTTTTCGGCCCCGGTCATTACAAAAAGATTCATGTAGTGGCTGTGGCCGATAAAATTTATATTTTTGAGATATGTCTTGACTTCATAAAGCTTGTTTATCCCTTTACAGTTGAATATGTAGTCGTACCTTTCAGGCATTCTCGGAGATCCGTGTGAAAGAAGAAAAGATCCGTGTTTCTCTTCGGAATGTATGTATTTCAACCGGTCAAGAAATCCGAATTGATCGTTGTTTAAAGTGTCTATCGTCCAGTTTATGACATACCTCACCGCATCGTAGTAATCGGTGATATCAGTTTTGCCCACAATCCCGGCATCATGGTTGCCAAGAACCCCTGCCGTCACATTTTCTCTAAGAATATCAATGGTTTCACCGGGCCATGGACCGTAACCTACGGCATCTCCTGAAAAAAATACAGCGTCCACGGACATGTTCTTTATCTCTTTCATCACCGCTTCAAGGGCGGGAAGATTGGAATGAATGTCTCCGAGGACAGCGATTCTCATGTCACAAAAGCTCCGCGGCGGCGTTGGCAAGAGCAGACCGTTCGCCCTTTTCAAGTGTTATGTGTCCTGCGAGAGGGAGATTTTTAAAACGGTCAACAATATAGCTCAGACCGTTGTTCGATTCATTCATATAGGGATTGTCTATCTGGAAGGGATCGCCGGTAAGGACTATTTTTGTGTTCTCACCTACTCTCGAAACTATCGTCTTTACTTCATGCGGAGTAAGGTTCTGCGCTTCGTCAACTATTATGAACTGTTCAGGAATGCTTCTTCCCCTGATATATGTGAGAGCTTCAACTTCGATCACACCGCTGCTGAGAAGATCGTTCATTTTGCCGAAACTCGATGAATCGTAACCTGCGAGAAGATATTCAAGATTGTCAAAGACCGGCTGCATCCACGGTTTAAGTTTTTCATCAATTGTGCCGGGCAGGAAACCGATATCGCGGCCCATCGGATAGATCGGTCTGGCAACAAGCATTTTTGTATATTTCCCTTCGTCAAGACACTTCTGAAGACCGCATGCGATCGCAAGAAGGGTTTTCCCCGTTCCGGCTGTTCCCATTAGTGATACAAGTTTGATCCTGTCGTCCATCAGAAGGTCAAGTGCCAGTTTCTGTGCAAAATTTCTCGCCCTCAAACCCCAGACCTCCTTAAACTGCTTAAGAGGAACGATACAGTTTTCAAACGGATCTATCCTCACGACGCCCTGGTGCTGCTCATTTGCTTCATCGGTAAGCATGAAAAACTTGTTTGAATGTGCCTGCTCAAAGGGGGTTCCGGCAAGTTCATCAAGAGAGATCTTCTTTTCCGGTCCGAAAATCCTGTCTATCAGGTCGCCCTTAACAGTCAGGTTTTCATAACCTCTGGGAAGTTTTGTGAAATTTACTGTATCGTTGCGGTAAGTGTCTGCTTTTATTCCCAGAACATCCGCCTTTATCCTCAGGTTGACATCCTTGCTGACAAGCGTGACATCTCTTTCAGGGTTTTCCTGTGTGATCTTGTATGCCGATGCCAGAATTATGTTGTCGGCATAACTGTTATTGAGTTTTGGTCCCGGGAGGTCAACATCTCCGGTTATATCTATCCTTATCGTTCCGCCACTTTCAAGCTCAACGCCTTCAACAAGTTTCCCCTTCTTTCTCAATGATTCAATGTGTCTTGCAAAAGCTCTCGCGGAAAGACCTATCTGGTTCATGTCCTTTTTGAATTTATCAAGCTCTTCGATGACAACTATCGGAACAACAATGTCATGTTCATCAAAATTAAAGATCGCTTTCGGGTCGGAAAGAATAACATTGGTGTCAAGTACGAAGATCTTTTTTGTCATTATTCGCCTCCGGATGTTGTTAAATTCAGGTTTACCGTCATATCTTTATCAAGCGTTATAGCCATTGGCTTTATGTTGTAGTCTTCGAACTCAAATCCGAGAAGAAGGACATCTCCGTCCTTTTTGGGGAGCCGTTTTGTACAAGGTGCTGTACAGATGGTCTTTCCTTTATCCTTGTCATAAACACGGACCCCTTTAACATTCGAGTTCACGATCAGTTTTATTGTCGGCGGTTTCTTTCTGATCACTGGTTCAGGTTTCTTTTTCTGAGGCGGCGGATCATCTTTCACCTGCTCTTTTTCCAGTTCATCTCTGTCAACGGTCTCCCTTTCAACTATCATCGGCCCTTTTTTGTTGACAATGAAGCTGTAGATAAGAAATCCTGCAAGTATCGAAAGGAACAGAAATGCCGTTATCTTAAGTGCCGTACCCGTTCTTTTCTCTTCAGGTGTCGTATCATCGGTCATCGATCCGGAATTAAGAAGTCTTATTATGTCCTGTCCGGAAAGTCCTTCCTCCGCATTGGCACGACCACTTTGACCTGAAACAGTTCCGGTGTTGAAAATAAACGCCAGCGAAAGCTTTTTTTCAAGGTTGTGAGCGATATATATCTTTTTGAGATCGCTGAGGAGTGAAAGCATTGATTCATATCTGTTGAAGGGCTTTTTCTCAAGACATTTCATTATCAGCGAATCCATATCGGAAGGGATGGATGGATTGAGCGATGATGGTATCTGCGGGAATTCATACTGATGTTTGTGCAGAACTTTCATATAATTGTCATCGGAAAAAGGAATTCTTCCTGTCAGCATTTCATAGATTATCACGCCGAGAGAATAGATGTCAGAAGTGGGTTCTACATTGTTTCCGCCTGCCTGTTCAGGTGACATATACTCCGGTGTTCCGAAGATGGAACCCGATTTTGTCAGTGTCTTGGGGCGGTCTTTTTTATTTATTTCATCGTGAACGATCTTGGATATCCCGAAATCAACAATTTTTACGAACGGGGTAACGCCGTCTTTTTCAGTTATGAGTATGTTCTCGGGTTTAAGATCACGGTGAATTATCCCCTTGCTGTGAGCAGAATAAAGTGCGACAGCTATCTGACAGGCTACAGAGACCGCATATTCAATGGGAAGTCTTTTTTCATTTTTGATAACTTCGGCAAGAGAGTTTCCTTCAATATACTCCATGACAAAATATGCGTTCCCCTCTTCCGTATAACCGAAATCTGTGACATCAACAATATTTGCCTGACCCATGTTGGAAGCGGCTATCGCCTCTCTTTTGAACCGTTCGAGTGTGTCTTTTCTTTTGCTCTGCTCAAAATGAAGGATCTTTATGGCGACTTTCTTTTTAAGTATCTCGTGCTCGGCAAGATAGACATTGCCCATGCCGCCGACACCTATCTTCCTGATTATCTTATATCTTTCATTGATAACAGAACCGATATACTTTTCTTCGATCTCCATGCTGATATTCGTAGTCAAAACAACCCCTCTGCAAAAATTGCCCAAAATCAGAAAAGAAACGGGTAAAGATTATCAGCTACATAAAATAAAGTCAATTTACTATTGATAGAATAGGGTGTAGCCAGTCAATTAAAATATAAAGAATCAGTCTGCGAGTTGCGAGTTTGAAAACAATAAGGTTTAATGCCACTTTTAACTGCTAAACAAATTATTTCAGAGCTTCGGTGTTTAAAATCTGAAAATCATACTGATACTGTTTTCCTGTATCGTGCAACATTTTGTCAGGATCTTTTTCATGAACTTTCATGTTAGCTGAAATGGTGTAGATGTATCCGTCCAGTTCTTTTTCTTTTCCATCATTCTTTACAATAACACTCTTTCCTTTTCTATTAAACTTTACTGGTGGAGCGACCAGAACATCTCTGTAAACATCATCATACATTCCATCTTTTATTTCTCTGCATTGGAATGGAACACAATTTTCAGGATGAAGAACTTCGGATGTTATGTCGGGAACCAGTTCGGACGGCCAGACCTTCACATCCCAATCATTTTCATGATCTTCATTAACCACACCTTTTGCATAAACAGCAACAATTTGACCGCCATCTTCTTTTATTAGAATAAGGTCTCTGCTGATTCCATCTGCATGTATCGAGCCATAGAATCCCTCCACAAGAAACAGCCGCCATTTCCTGCCAATTAGAGAATTCGAGTCAAAAATTGAAAAACTGTATCCATAAAATGTGACGGAACAATCATCTTCGTTTTCAGTTTTGTTTTCTTCAACACATCTTCCAAACACAAAAACCGCTTTTTGTCCAAGATGAGTTTCACTTTCGTTGTATGTTTTAATTCCTTTGATAAAAAAAGATAGCCCTTCGTCACCTTTAAATTTAACTGAATCAAAATGCGGACCAGCAACAATTGTGCGAAAAGATGTGTTTTCTTTATAACTCGGGCACTCCTCGTTTCCATTCTCAAATACTTCAACATCAAGGGTTTCACAAAAACTTTTTTGACTGTCAGCATCAATATCTATTGTTTCCTTTGATGAGTTTTTATTGCAGGATACCGGAATAATAACCATTGACAAAATGAAAACTGAGAAAAACATCAATTTAAGTTCAGACATCATAACGCATCATCCTTTTTTACAATGTTACCATCAACAACATCATAATCTTTCCCTTCCTGCAAACCGTTCTTTTTCATTATGTCAATTTTTGCTTCCAGTATTGTCTGTTTTACTTCTTCGGTATAGAATTTTTTATTTATTTCTTCTAACCTTTCAACATGTTTCTGAGATTCTTTTTCCATAAAACTTCCGTATTTTTCTCCGCTATTCATCAAGTCATCAAGGTTTTCGGCAATTATTCTTCCACCTAAACCGAAAATCGGTGTTAATGCCATATCTTCAGAAGAAAGTAATCCTTTGTCTGTCAAAATACCGAGGATCATGTTTGTTCCACCAGTGTGGTCAAGCACATTCCATTCGTTGAAAGTGCAATCACATGTCCGGGTTGCTCCCGATTGCTGACACTGAAATTTGGGAGAATCGGCCGGATTCATAGTATTTGGCAGACAACCGTTCGCACCTGTCGGAATTCCACTCCAAGTTGTAGCAACATTATTATAATTCCAGTTAAGATCAGGGTTCCAGTAAGATGAATCTGTGCTGTACCGCCATTCACTATCAGGAGGAATAATCCAAGTGCCAGTTATGGGATTCCAAAGTCCATTGAAATTTCTCGGAACAGGTCCCCAGCAGTATTTATAATTCATAATGCTCTGATGAATATCACTGTTGGCACTGCCGGCTCCTGAACCATTTTCATTTCCGTTATGAGAAAGACCGTATGAATGCCCTAATTCATGAATGTGAGCGGAAGTCCAACTATTAAGAGATCCGCCATCAGCACCATGCCCCATTGACATTATAAAATTATCTCCTGAACTGCCGCATGCGTGCCCTCCTGATCCATTGTCAGGTGTTGTGTGTGAATTTGCGGCAACTGTCCAGAAGTATATTCCGTTTCTTGCTGATGTGAAATCCGTGGATTTTTTATCATCCATATAATATGCTGCAGGATCGTTTGCTCCGTTATTCCAGCATGAAGCATAGGTTTTTGTATGTCCTAAACCCATTGAACCGAGATAATCATCCAGATCAATATGAACCCTTATATTGCCGTGAGCGAAAGCAGCTATTTTCCTTTCCTTTATCGCTGCAGCATGATTTATGTAAAAATATCTGTATAAACTGGGATTTATTTGTCTGCCAAAATAATCAACTTCCACAAACACATCTTTTATGTTGGGGTCAGAACCTTCAAAAGGAAGAGATACTCCTCCATAACCAAATATTTCTGAATAGTCTTTTAACCCGTCTCCATCAGTATTTGACGAACTCGAACTGGAGCCAAGAATTGCTTCAATTTGATTAGAAACTCCGTCCTGATCGGAATCATTTGATATCCAGTTGTTAAACGGATAGTTCGGAACATTCAAATAATCAACAATTGCACGGGCATTGCCCTCGTGATTTGGGCTCCATGGTTTTGCTCCGCCAAGTATTCTACAGCTGCTTGCACATGAACCACCAGTAAGATTTATTCTCGCAGATCTCGCAGCTCCGCTATCTTCGTTAAAATGAGTGATGGAATTTCCGCTCATGAGATAAATAACAGTGTCTTCTTCCAATGCGCCGCCGGTTTCCTCTTTCCACCTGTTAAAATAATGAAACTGAAGCCAATTTTGCGTTGAAGCTGTCCAAGCATCAATACTTATACGATATCCACCGACCGGCCTAGTGTATAAAGTTCCTACAAGAGTACCATTTCTAAATGCTTTCACTGTAGCTCTCTTGCCAACTTGTCCGCTATTGTAGTGTCTAACTATTCCATAATAATATCCTGATGTTGACGGCGTATAAGTAACAGTTGAACACCATGCAGACTGTTGTGTATCACAATCTGTGCCACAATCATCATTCCATGCGACCTGAACATTATTACTGTTCAAAATATGAACTACTGTGTCGTCATTTGAATAAGTCCTGAATTTATACTGACTTCCAGCATAAAGATAAAACGATTCACGGGTTATCATGCTTGAATTTGAAACATCTGTCACCTGTGCCGTATTTGTTCCAAAAACGAATGAAGGCAAAAAGAATGCCAATAAAATCAAATATTTCTTCATGGTTCTATTCTCCTAAAATTTGTTCTTTGGTTTTTGCAAGCTCTTCATCACTTACAATTTCTCCGGTTTTTCTGATCTGCTCAAGATGACTTAAATATCTCTGCTGTCTTTCCTTCTGCTCTTGAGTAAGCTCTGTTTCGTATCTGCTTTTTCCGACAGTTGCGTAAAATTTGTTCCCCAGATATTCCCTTTCTCTTAAATACCACTCTGGCGGTGGCGGCAGATCAGGATGCTTCTGGATTGCATGATCAAGTTTTGCATCAAGTTCCTGAAATCTTTTCTGGAGATTATCTCCTTCAAGTTTCTCAACTTCATCAAAAGGAAGTGGGGTGAGCTCTGTTCTTTCGTTGAAAACTTTTTCAAGTTCTTCAGGGCTTGATTGCTTCATTGATCTACCAAGTGCTGTTGCCAGATTTGAAACTATTTTCTCTCTGGTTTTCTCATTTTTCTGGACTTCTGAAGATAAAATGTCAGATTTTTTATTTTTATCTTCATCCTTATTCACAAAAAACAGAACGCTTGCGACAGCTATTATTAAAAGTCCGATTAAAATTTCCTTTCCTCTTTTCATCAACTCCTCCAAGTTAAAAATAAAATGCCGGATTATTCCTTAAAACTTTTTAAGGGGGGACCTCTGACCGGAATTTTTGTAAAGAAGAGTAATGAATGAATGAATGAATGAATGAATGAATGAGCAATAAGTGTGCCAAAATCACCTCTGCATCAGGTTTTCTTCAATTAATTTATTTATTTTTTGCAATCCAAACAAAAAGATTTTATTTTATGTTAGATTATATGTCAAGAAGATTTTTTACATTTACTATTGACAAACTGGTAAAAAAACATAACCAGTTTAAAATGGATTTTTTAAAGGAGGCTCCTGTGGATAGATTTGTTGCTATGGCCCTTTTGGAAAAGCATCTTTCCAACAAAAATCTTATCAAGCACTGTATTGCAACTGAGACCGCAATGGGATTTTTTGCCCGGCATCTTGGAGAAGATGAAACCAGATGGTCACTTGCAGGGCTTCTGCACGATCTTGATTATGATTATACAAAGGATGATTTTTCAAAACACGGAAAAATGTCAGGCGAAATATTGAGAAAAGAAGGATTTGACGACACGGAAATACTTGATGCGATAGTTATGCATTCGGGAAATGTCCCTGCCACTTCAGAAATGGGAAAAGCGCTTTATGCAGTTGATCCGGCAACAGGTCTTGTCACTGCCGGAGTTTTTATG
>Ga0209201_1005105_pt1 | contig 10055 bp, 6 predicted proteins | sample AD_UKC055_MetaG_FD_184411 | JGI IMG/M metagenome (GOLD analysis project Ga0209201, IMG submission 184411) | Active sludge microbial communities of municipal wastewater-treating anaerobic digesters from USA - AD_UKC055_MetaG (SPAdes) (version 2) | ecosystem: Engineered > Bioreactor > Anaerobic >... | reverse complement strand
GGACGTGGAGTCGGGTCTTGCGCTTCGTATATACCGGCATACCTCTACATCACCATGTTGGTGACCTTGTGTCAATACCTTCCTCACCAATTGATGCCTTTCCTGTTCACAAGGCTAAGGTTTGGGGTATACGTCACAGCGCATCTACATCGCCTTCCGTCCGCGTGACGCGATGTTTCAAGTGGCTGACGCGACGACAAGGCGTGACCCGGAGTTCATCCCCGACATTTCGCAGTTGTGGGTCGCTCACGGTTCCTACGAGTTCATCACGAAGTTTATCGGTGATTTGAGTGGCCATCGGGAAGTCACGGATGCGGAAAAGAACCAGTTGGCGGAGGCCATCACAAAGTTACACGGCCTGACCAGCTATCCTTTTGTCGCTTTGGAGCTTTCATCCACGATGAGCGAAGAAATGGTCGCCGATGTCTTCGTGCGGATTAACAGCAAGGGCGTCACGCTCAATCAGGCGGACTTCATCCTCACGCTCATGTCCGTGTTCTGGGATGAAGGGCGGACAGAGTTGGAGCACTTCTGCCGCGATGCACGGCATCCGTCTACCGGGCAGGCGTCGCCATTCAACCATTTCATCAACCCGGAACCGGATCAGTTGCTGCGGGCATCGGTGGGCTTGGGCTTCCGCCGGGCGCGGTTGCAGCACGTGTACTCGATTCTGAGGGGAAAAGACTTGGACACCGGCGTCTTTTCCGACGAGCGGCGCGTGGAGCAGTTCAACGTCCTCAAGGAATCACAGGCGTACGCGCTGAACCTGCAAAACTGGCATGAATTCCTTAAAGTGCTGGTGCGGGCCGGATACCGAAGCAGCGACATGATTAGCTCGAAGACCGCGATTATGTACGCCTACGTCTTCTTCCTCATCGGACGGAAGCACTTCGGCGTCGATCCGTACGAACTGCGCAACATCATTGCCCGCTGGTTCTTCATGGCCAGCTTGACATCGCGCTACTCGTCGTCGCCGGAGTCAGATATGGAGCAAGACCTGAATCGCCTGCGGGCGGTAAAGGACGCGGCGGGGTTTATCGCCATGATGAACCAGATCATCAAGGATACGCTGACCGAGGATTTCTGGAATATCACACTTCCAAACGATCTGGCCACGTCTTCGGCCCGCAGTCCGTCCCTGTTCGCGTATCAGGCGGCTTTGAGCCTGCTCGACGCCCGCGTGCTGTTCTCGAAAATGAAGGTGTCGGAGCTTCTCGATCCGGCCCTCAAAGCTAACCGGGCGGCCATCGAAAAACATCACCTGTTCCCCAAGAACTACCTGAAGACTGTGGACATCACCGACAAGTCGGAGGTCAACCAGATTGCCAACTTCGCGCTGGTGGAGTGGGGTGACAACACCGACATCAGCGACATTGCGCCTGCGGAGTACTTCCCGGCGTATGCCGACCGGTTTAGCGACCAAATGACCGTGGTGGCCACGGTGGCGACCGATGGGGGAGAGAACAAGCTCAGCCTCGAACCCATGCAGTTGCAGGTGGTGCGGGTCGCCGACAGTCTGGGCGAAATCTACTTCGAGGACTTCATTGCCCAGTCGCTGACGCCGGAGGAAATCCTGCGCTTCTTCTTTCAGTCCAACGAGCGGCTCCAGCGGTTCATCAAGTACCTCGAACTGGACTGGGATGAGTTGCTGCCCCGCTCTGATTTCCAGCGCAGCCAGTTGCTGTCGATGCTGCGGGAACTGATGGAGTGGGCGGCGCTCCTGAAACTCGCCAGCCAGCCGCCGGTAAAGCTGTTGATCCGCGACGGCCTGCTGCGAAGCGTTCTGCTGACCGATGCAGTCTTTCAGCGGCTGCGCGAGAAGTTCGAGAAGCTGACCACCAAGCACGGCCACCTGCTGGCCGGGGTCGCCAAGCGGTCGCGAGTGCTGAGTTACCTGTCGGTGGCTCTGGGGTTGAGCGAAAGCTTCAGCAGCGGCGAGCCTGCCTATCTGCCCGTGCCCGCTGAACTGGAGCGGGAAGCTGCGCCCGCGCAGTACCGCTGGATCGGCAGCCGGGCGATGGGGCGGCTGCACGTTGCCCGGCTGGACCGGGGTGAAGGGGTGCCGCTGATGCCCGTGGACATCGCAGAGTGGCAGGCGGAGCGCGTCGGCGAGGCCATGTCGCTGCTGGCCGACTCGGCGCACGCGAGCTTCCCGCTGCGCGGCTATCCGCAGGCGCTGGTTCAGGCGCATGAACACGCCCACATGGGCGGCTTGGAGATCGAGATGCTGGAGTCCCTGCTGCTCCAACAGGTCGCCGAGCGCGATCCTGCCGTGGCCCGGACGGCACGGCAACTGAGGCTGCTGGGCAAGCAACTGGTCGAGGCGATGGAAGGCGATGAACAACATGAACACTGAATTGTACGCGAACACCCCGGCGGTGGGCCTGTTAAAGGGTTTCTCGCCCCTGCCGCACCAACTGGAAGTCGAGGTCGTCGTTCCGCATCAGGAACGCGGGCTGCCGGGCTTTGGCGAGTTCTTGCTGGTCGAGTTGAGCGCCAACGAGGCGCTGGTGGGGCGCGTCAGCCGCTACCACGCCGCCGGGCAACTTGTGACGGATCGCGGCGACGCCTACCTTGTTGATCTGGCCAAGACCGAGGACAAGGTGCCCGCTCCGCTCATGCGGCAGATGCTCCGCTACAATCTGAAGATGCAGTTGCTGGGGCACCTGCACATCCAAGCCAAAGACGACAAGTTCAAGTTCTCCGTGGGCGAGCGGGCCTTTGCGACGCTGGGCAGCAAGGTGCGGGTGCCGTCGGATGCGGCGCTAGCGTTCCTGTGCAACGTCGGCCTCGAAGACGATCCGACCGCCACGCCGCTGGGGCATTTGGTTTACGGCCAGCGCCAACTCAAGACGGTCCCGGTGCGTTTCAGCGTGGAGCGGCTCAAGGGCAGGCGCAGCTTCGTCTTTGCGCGGGCGGGCTATGGCAAGAGCAATCTCATCAAGTACCTGATGTCGAAGCTTTATTCTTCCCCGCCGGATGTCGGCCTGTTGATCTTCGATCCCGAAGGCGAATACGCCCTGCCCGACGCTCACGGTCGTCCGGGGCTGGTCAACGTGCCCGCGCTCCGCGACCGGATTTCGCTCTACACCAACCGCACGGTGGAACCGCAGCACGCCGATGTGGTCAAAGGCAATATGTACGTGGACTTCGGGCACTTCCCGCCGCAGGACATCGTGGCCGGTTTCATTACGCAGGAGAAACAGGATTCGGTCTTCGCCAATCTGCTGCGGAGTCAGGACTGGGACCGCTGGAAGGAGCTTGTGGCCCTGCTGGCCAAGGACGGCTTCGCCACTGAGGACCGGAAGATGGCGGAGTTGCTTTCCTACAGGCCGCAGCAGGGTCGGCAGCAGCAGAACGATGTCAGCCTCGCAGCCATCAAGAACAACCTTGTCCCGCCGATCAAGCGGCTGCACCGGGCGGGCGCGACGCTGGGCAAGAACATCATTCAGGAACTGAAGCAGAATCGCGTTGTCATCGCTGATGTTTCACTCTTGGGCGGCGAGGACGGGCTGGCCATCACCGGCATGTTGCTGCGGCGCATCTTCCAGAACAACGTGCGGCATCTGACGGATCGGAAGGCGGGGCAGACCGTGCGCTGCCTCGCGGTGCTGGAGGAAGCCCAGACGATGCTGGGGGACCGCACCCTTGACGACCGGAACGTGTTCGTGCGCTGGGTCAAGGAAGGCCGCAAATACGGGTTGGGCTGCGTGCTGGTGACGCAGCAGCCCAGTTCCATCTCCGACCAGATCATCAGCCAAGGCGACAACTTCTTCGTGCTGCACCTGCTCAACGAAAACGATCTGCAAACGCTGAAACGGCACAATGCCTATTTCAGCGACGAAATCTTGGGTTTCATCCGGAGCGAACCGATTCGCGGCAACTGCTATTTCTGGAGCGCCCCCAGCCAGCCGTTCGTGCTGCCTGCGCGGGTGTACAATTTTGAAAGCGTCTGCCAGCCCTCGGCCAAACCGCCGAAACCGGTGGGAGCGGCAGCCTCCGATCCGAAGGTTGTTCGTAATCGGATTGCCGAGGCGGTCAAGCAGGCGCTCCTGTCCAGCCCCCGTGTTTGGCTTTACCCGGTACACAGTGTGCATGGGAAGAAGGAGGCCGGACTGCTTGCCTTCAGCCGGGAATACTTGCAGGAAGCCGTCGCCGAGCGGATTTGTGAAGACCCCGCCTGCAACCACATGGCCAGCGAGGGTCAATGGCTTCAAACCCAGTTGCCGGTGGAGATCGAAAGCGTGTTGCAGCGGCATAAAGTTCGCACGGGCTTCGCCGTGCTCGCGGGGGTGTCGCGCCCGGTTTGGGTCTTGCCCCAGACCGAAATCAAGCTGGCGAAGGGAAAGTCGGTGCGCAAGCAGCCGGTCGAGGTTGTCGAGGGGATTTGACCCAGCATGATATGGGCCTGACGATCCATTACCAACTGGCGACCACGGGCGACGAAGCGCACGCCCGTAAGCTCATCCAGCAGCTTCGGCAGGCGGCGCTGGACCTGCCCTTCCAGCATGTGGGCGATCTGGTCGAGTTCCGGGGCGATGAATGCGACTGGAAGCGGCGGCCTGAGACTGACCCCTGCCGCTGGCTGCTCATTCAGGCAGGCACCTTCATCTCGCTGCCCGTGACACCGGCAGAGCGACGGCGCGGGGTCAGGCGGGATATGGATGTCCGGCCTCAGCACGTCATTGCCTTCAGCACAAAGCCGGGCCAAGGCTGCGAACCGGCCAACTTCGGGCTGTGCCAGTATCCCGGTGAGGTTTCGGACCCCGGATTTGGGAAACACAAGACCAAGCTGAAGGGCTGGTCATGGGATTCCTTCTGCAAAACGCACTACGCCAGCGACCCGCGCTGCGGCGGCCTGCCCAATTTCCTGCGCTGCCACTTGGGAGTGGTCGCGCTCTTGGACGAGGCCCATAGGCTCGGCATTCTGGCCAAGGTGAGCGACGAGGGTGAATTCTGGGAGACGCGCAGCTTGGACCGGTTGACCAAGGAGGTCAGCGAGCAAAGCGCGATGCTGGCTGGGTTTCTTGGCGCGTTGAAGGACGCGGCGGGGGAAGCGCCGGGCGGTTCCAGCACGGTCGAAGCGCCCATTGCGGAATATCCGAACTTTGAGCACTTGGAGGCCGAGGGCGAGCGGCTGCTGCCGGAGCAGTTGAAGGAAATGCTCAAGGCGCTGGGGCAGTCCAACCCGCTCCGGGGTGACGCCCGTTAAGGGGAACACAGCCCCGGTGTCGGCAACGATTAGCCCGCTGCCAAACGCTTCTTGGAGGTTATTGTGGCGGATTGTTCAATTAGAACCGAGTTTTTGGCGGTGCTTGAACAGGCGGTCAGCTAGCAGTCCGGCACTTTCCTCCATTTCAATTCGGCGGGCGAGGTCGTCGCATTCTTTGGCCCGCTCCGTGAACAGGTTCACGAAATCGAACAGGGTCTTGTTGTCCCGCCAATAGGATTGGAATACACGGGCTGAGCCGCCAGTGGCGAGGCGTTTTGGGATCGCGTCAATCACGGCGGTTTCCCGGCGTAGCCGCTTTTCTTCGCGTGGCATGTCTTCGGGTAGCTTGAGGTCGCTGCCCACCTTCCGAAGTTCATCGCGCTGTTCGCCGCAGAGGTCAAGGATGTCGGACGTGAACCCAGCCTTGGCGAGAAGCTGAGGATTAAAATCAATGGTCGCCAGTCGCTGCCATTGCTTTACCGCATTGTCGATACTGCGTGTGACGGCATGAAACCGACGATCCAGTCGGTTCAAGAAGTTCGCCTCCCGGCCTGAGTGGAAAACCACATTCTCCGTCTGGCTGACGGGCGCAATGATGCCGTTGGCGCAAATGAGCCGGTGCAAGTAGAAGTCGATGCGGATGGCGGTGTCTCCGGTCATGCTGTTCACGAACTGAAAGCCGATGATGGTTTTGTCGTCCGCTGTACCTCCACGCCCACGAACGACACCCGCCTGTAATTCCGTGCGGAATCGGACACGCAGTTTGGTGTTCAACATGTGGCCGCTCTCGAAATTGAGCCTCGGCCTTCCGTCCTTGCCGGAACGTTTCACCAAGCCGTCGAGGTCGTCCAACAGATCGCGGTTGCTGTAGGTGACGTAGGAGCAAGACACCACGCCAACGATCAAGCCCGTCCGGGTGTCCGTCACTAGGTCGTGGTTCCCCAGTTCTTGCTGGATCGTGTTCCGGCCCAAGACATCGTTGAGCAAGTCGGTGGATAACCCGGCACGCTCGATGCCGGTCGTCAACGCGAATGGCACACGCATCAGCCTGCAAAACGAGTGCAGCCCTTCCTCGTTAAACTGCAACCCCTCGCCCGGGTGACCGAAGGAGTGATCGTCGTAGAAGCGTGCGCCCCGGTGCAGAAGCTCGCGGAGCGACCGCCGTTCGAGCGACTGCTTCTCCTTTTCAGCGGAGTCGCATAGGCTGGCAAAACTGTCAAAGCTCAGTCGGGGATTCTGTTCGTAATGGAATGGCATGGTTTTGTCCTGTTCTAGTTGTTCTTGAGGCAGGCTCTTAAACGGAGCAGCAAACCTTCCGCGTCGTCAATGATGTCGCGACGACGTTCCGAGATGGAATCCGGCAGTTTCATGGGCATTTCTTCATCAACCGGCGTAGTTTGGTCGCGAGTAAGAGCATGTAGCCAAGCGAAAAGCTCGTCAACGTTACGCTCCCGCGAGGCGGCTTGTGGGGGTGCCGCGATACAACCTGCTCCGGGGCGACGCCCGTTGAGGCCAGCCGCCCGGCGGCCCGCGAACTGACAAATGGGTGACTGGGCGTATGCAAACCACGGTGGCATGGCGGTTCCAACCTTTGCCCGTGTCGCTTCGGTTCCGGCCCGTCAGCCTTCAATCTGACCGCCGCAGACTTCTGAAGGTGACCAATCTCTGGCTGTTTACATTCCTTGCTCCGGGTCAGCATAATTTGTAGGCTCAGCAACCGAATCGTTCCGTCGGGCAAGACGGCGCGGCTTCACTTTCATGGAATTATCGAGTCATACGCACAGCGGGAGTTCGGCTCAGGGAACGCCGCCGCCGCCGATGGCCTTGATGCCCGAAGGGGATCAGGACTGCGGCCATGCAGAGCCTGTACCCGCTGCCGCCGCTGGCCCCAAACCCAGCGTTCAGTCAGAACTGGCTTTAGCCGGGCAGTCTCCCCCTCCCCCGGCGCGGCCCACATCGGTCGTTAAGAAAGCCATCCAAGACGTGCTGATTGCCGAGGGTTTGCTTGCGGTCAAGCTGGCGGTTGATTGCCAGAATCTGGCGCAGCTTCAGGAAGCACTGGTCAAGAATCTGGGTCAAAACAGCATGGAGACGCGCCGCCGGTACGCCCAGTCCATTGCTCGGTGGTTTTTTCCTGACGGCATTGACGGGTTGCTTCGCGGGGTGTGGGTTGCATATCAGGACAACGCGGTCCTGATCGACCTACTGCGCTGGTCGTTTTTGGAGCAAGAGAACATCATGGGGGCAAGCGTGGCGGAATCCCTGTTTCCGCTGCAAAACGGCATCACGATCCCGGCAACCTACTTCGACAAATTCCTCACCGACCTGTTTGGCGAGGCTCCGCCGGAGAAGACCCGGCAGAAGCTGAAAATCAACCTCAAGAAGCTCGGTTTCCTCGAACGCGCCAAGGGCAAACCTGACCGGTTGACGCCCGTCGTGCCGCAGAAGACCTCGTTTCTGATTCTGCTGCATCACCTGTTTGCGGCCAAGGCCGTGCGCACTGTCGAGTTGCGGCACCTATTTACCAATCCATTCTGGAAGTTCCTCGGTTACAAGTCCGAGGACACCGCGCGCAACATCCTGCGCGAGGCGGACGCCGCTGGCGTGGTGGGCAAGTACATCGTTGCCGACCAACTGGAGCAGGTGACCACCTGTTTCACGCTGGAAGAACTGCTGGAAAGGAAAGTGCGGCTGTGAAAGGGGAAGCCGACCTAAAAGCGCTGGTGAAACAGCGGACGTGGGACAAGGAGGTCTTGGTCTGGCTTGGCACTGAAAAGTCCCTCATCGGCGCACTCGGTTCAGCCAAGCATGTCGTGCTCGATCTGCTCGACCTGTTCCAGCCGGACAGCCTGCCGCCGGATGACGACACCACCAAGGACGCCATCCACGGGCAACTGTGCCAGCGGCTGCGAGCCATTCCCAAAGGGCCGGACAACCGCACGGTTCTGGTCGTCAAATCCATCGGTTTGCTGGCCCGCTACAAGGTCGGCCTGAAAGATTTTTATGACTGGTTTGTCGGTTCGCACACCGTCGTCGCGTTGCTGCTGGAGGGCACCGTCGAAAGGACCGATTGGCCGGACGAAGTGAAATGCGACACCAAGCGGTTGCTCAATTATTTTAACGAGCCGGGGATGGTGAAGGAGGTTTACGGAGGCTGAATCCCATGCGCGAACTAGGAAAAATCATCACGATCAAGCCGGAGCCGGAGACAACGCCGTCGCTGACCGACATCATCCAGAAGGAAAAGGCCGCCCAGACGGTTTCCGAGTACTTGTTCACCGCCTCCCTGCGTGCCCACTTCAAGCGCATCTTCGACTGCGTGGTCAATGACAAGGGACAGGGCTTCTGGGTCCAAGCCGAATATGGCGCGGGCAAAACGCATTTCCTTGGCGCTTTGGTTGACCTGCTGGTCTGGCAGGAAGCCAAGGTCTGGGATCAGCTTCGCGACGATGAGTTGCGAAAGGATTATGCCGGGGCGATCTCGAAAAAGAAATGGTTCCCGGTAGCGTTTTCCCTGCGCGGCATGGGGCAGTCCGGTGACGGGGACAGCCTGATGCGCGTATTCGAGGAAGAAATCCGCAAAAGCATCAAGGAATTTGCCCCGGCTCTGGACGCGCAGATTAAGGTCACCAGCCCGGAATTGGCCGATCACTGGTACAGCCACGAGGCTACGGATGCGGAGAAGGCGGGCGTCCGGTTTTTCTTCGAGAAGGAGCACAAGTGCTCGCCAGAGCACTACCGCTCGAAGAACGGCCCGAAGAAGTTCGGGCAGGAGTTAGAGCGGTCCAAACTTCCACAGGGCCGGTTGCGCGGCAAGTTCAAGGAGCGGTTCGCTTACATTTACGAGCAGATCACCAAGCTGGGCGGCTACGAGGGCATCGTGTTCGTAGTGGACGAATTTCGGTCGTGGCAGGACCGGCACCCGCCCGGCACCGCCGCGTACGCCGAGGACGAGGAAGTGCTTGAAACGCTGGCCTACGTGCTGCCGACGCAGCACCTGAACATTATCACCATTATTGCCAGCCAAGGCGACATGCCGCAGAAGCTATCGGGCGGCGGCGAGGGCGACCGCTTCGTGCCGTTATACCTGCTGGCCGACAAGAACAAGGGCGACTTCGGCGAGATCGTCACCTTCCGCTCCCGCGAATTGAACAAGGGGGCGGCGACCGACATCAAGGACTACTACGATTACTGCCGGAAGGAGTACAAATTCATCAAGCAGGCGAACATCAGCCTCGACGCGTTCACCAGCATTTTTCCGTTCCAGCCGCGCTGTTTCGATGTGATGCGCCGCATCACGCAGAACGCCGAGAAGCACAACCTGCCCACGGCCCGTTCCGCGATCCGCATGGCGTGGCAAACGCTTTCGGACGGAAAGTTACTCAAGGGCAAACGCCTCATCACCCTCGCCGACATCATCAACACGGACGAGTTGCACAAGGGGCTGAACCACGAGCACTACAAGGACGCCTACCAGAACCTCCAAGGCGCAATCGAGCAACTGCCCGAACTCGATGTCGGGCCGGAGGAACGCGACCAGTGCAAGGCCATCCTGCAAACGCTGCTGCTCTGGGTGCTGAGCCTGCCGGACAATCTCCGCGATGGGTTGACGGCGCAAGAGGTCGCGGAGGCTGCGTGGCTTAATGACGAGGCGGTAGGGGCCAAAGACCACGCCGAGCACCTGCTTGAATTGTTGGTCCAGAACGGCTTCCCGGTGAGCGCATCTTGCCACTACCACCGGGTTTTAGGTGCTCCCCCAGAGTTCGTCCCAGTGATTATTTCGTCGCGCCTCGTCCAAGGCACTCAGATTGCGAAAGCCAGTCTGCGTCCAGGACTGGCCCGG
>Ga0209201_1005098_pt1 | contig 10064 bp, 1 predicted proteins | sample AD_UKC055_MetaG_FD_184411 | JGI IMG/M metagenome (GOLD analysis project Ga0209201, IMG submission 184411) | Active sludge microbial communities of municipal wastewater-treating anaerobic digesters from USA - AD_UKC055_MetaG (SPAdes) (version 2) | ecosystem: Engineered > Bioreactor > Anaerobic >... | reverse complement strand
AGCAACTCGTCAAAGGGTTGGCGATAGACGTTCACTCCATGTTGCCAGACATACGACCTGAGAAGAGGAAGGACCGACTTTGGGTAGTAAGTGGCTTGCGACCCATAATACAGCGAGGCAGGATACGGAACGGCGCGGTTTCCCTGCCCGGGGCTCGTTGGCTGGGGGCGCAAATTAAGCCGGGTATAGAGAGAAAGAATGTAGGTCTTTACGCGGCGCCGCTCTAGGTCATCGACGGCACCGAAGAGATGTTCGAGGAAGTCGTCTCGCAGAAGGACGTCGTCTTCCAGCACAACCAGTCCGCGGTAACCGTCAAGCGGCAGGCTCAAAGCACGCCAGTGGTTATAACAGCAGCGGGACCAGATATGGCGGGAAGAATGGACCTTCTGCGCATCTTCCGACAGTCGATGGATCCTTATGCGCGCATGATGCTCATACTGCCAAAGGTATTGAGTATCAGCGACATCTGCTATGAGGTCGACAGAATGTAATTCACGGCTTTGCTGCGTGGATGCGAAGAGGCTGGCGATAGTAGCGTGTACATATTCTGGGTTGCGTCGCGTCGTTACCACGGCCAGGCGTATATCCGCTTTCGTGCGGGCGAAGTGCGCTGGCGACTGGAGACGTTCGATAGCGTCCCTTGCGTCGCTTGCGCGTGGGCCGCTCTTGAGGTCATGTTCGGACGCCAATACGGCTTGGTGCGGAACCAGTTCACTGGGAGGATTGTCGTGTGTCATCGAGATGAAGAGACCTTCAGGACTTTCGTAGTAGCGACACTCCTTGCCACGACGTGTAAGGGTCAGAATCATCCCTTCCGACCTGTCCGCGGGAATTACAGCCCATCGCGAGTCGTCTTCCAACCCCAGAACGCGTCGATCAGGCAAGAGCCAAAGACACCTGCGTCTGTTGGCAGAGACGTAAGTGTACTGTCCAATAGAAGCGATTGTAGCGGCGAACGTTTTGAGATCACCGATGTCTGCTGTGGGCAAATTGCCTGTCCACAGGGACTGTAAGCGACGAAGACAATCTAGGCAAACCTCTTCATGCTGAAAGCCCGGAATCTTCTCGTTGGCCTCGGCCGGGAGCTTCCATTTGGCCAGGTTGCGATGCTGAAAGATAACTTGGCCTGAGAAGTCATGCTGACACATGACTTTATTGTCCAAGTTGTGAATCACGTGCTTTGGCATAGCGTACGCCTGCTCCAATCGCCGCCAGGCCATGTGATAGGTGTCTTTGTCTCCATGCACGTACCGGTAGTAGTGGTCCGAATGCTCGTTGTAGTGCATGGTCAACTGCAGGGCATTCCAGCAGGCCCGCTTATCCACCAACACCTGCCCGGATTCAAAGTCAGGCTCCCGGCGAAAGGACATATTGAAAGCACGCCACGCGGCCTGGTCGGGTGCGAGCCGCCCGTAATCAGGCCAGAAGACGGCTCGGTGGCGCAGGTACTGGTGGGTTTCAAACAGATATGCGGGATCTGTTACGGGCGTGTTGTCCGCATCCAGCAAGAGGACTTCCTGAAATCGACTGTTGATTATGGCGTAGGGCTTCAACTCCCATCCGCCCAGTTGTCGCACCGGATGCTCTTCCCGAATCCGCGCGGCATTGCAGCAGGTCACTCCGACTGACTCCATGATGCCTGTCATCTCCTGCGTCATCTCCGAGTCGTCCAAGTACCAAAGCTCAACCGGTAGCTTGCAGCCTACGTGACGCAGCATGTTCACGGCAACCCAAGCACAGGTGAAATACGTGCTTCCGCCGCCACATATCACAATGCCGCGGCCCTGGAATCGACCGGCCGGATAGGGAGGGATGCTTGCTATAAGAGAATCTGTCAGCAGCCAGTACTGTTGCAGTCTCGTGTCCAGACGCTGGGTTTCATCAACAGTCGAACCCGCCGCCCGCAGTGGATGGGCTATGCGACGTATGGATGATCCGGTATTTTGACGTGCTCGATGGTTCACCTGAACTGCTCTTGACATACAGATTGCCTTTCGACGTTCATCGCTGGGGAGAGGTTCATTGCGTTGCAGGGAAAGCCTCGGCCCCTTTTGAGGGTCGCATCGGCAAGCAGGCGCGTCACTGCGCTGACAACAACAGGACAACGATCCGTGCGTGGGCGGATGTCTTCCAGTGATGCATAATGATGTTGTGGGTAGAGGAACATTTCCGGACAATAGCCTGTGCTGCTGATCGGAAATACCAAGCGCCTCTTTAATCGATCGGGAACGAGAATCAACGACGGAAGGTCGAAGGCTGCCGCCACATGTGTTCCTCCGGACATTCCGCCGCAGAAACAGTCGACGACGCTGAGCAGCGACACAAACTGCCTGACTGTCAAGTTCTCATATCTGACAGCGCCAGGCACCACGTGCTCCGGCCCCAATGTGCCAGCCCCCGGCTGCCTTTGATCCGTCGATAGGGGAGGATGCGTTAGGACGGCCTGAATGATCGTGGCACCTTGCGACAGGAGCGATCCAAGCCAATCCCAGTCCACTGTGCTGTAGATATCCGCATGGGTCATTGCTCGTGTAGCGAGAAAGCACGTCGGCCGCTCCGCCGGCCACTTCAGGCGTTCCCGACGCGCCCACTCCGTCTCCGCCATGTTCAGGTAGATCTCTGGCTTGGGAGGTCCTTCCGCAGGAAGCCCCAGCCGCTTCTGGAGCCTCTGAATCAGATGTCCGTGCCCCCCAATACTCCTTTCGATTTCAAGAGACCGGCTCGGGCGGAAACCGCTGACATGCGGATTGTTCGCAAACACAGCTACATGCATCGCGTCTGGCGTGACATAGACTGTGGCGCCAGCGGCTTGCTTCAGTATCCTGGGCAACGGTGTGAGGCAGAGGCTGTCGCCAAGGTGCCCTGCATAACAGCGCGTCAGGGTAATCGGCCTGTGTAGAGTACAAGCCGACGAGCCCATATTGATACCGGGAACCCTGGCAGCGGCTCGATTTGCAACGCCCGATCTTCCTCGCTGCCTGGTGTTCATGGTGTATTCCCCGGCGAAGTTTAGCAGGCGGCGGTTGCCGTCATTAGTCTTTGGGTTGCTTGTAGCCGTGGCGGCTGGCTGGTGTCAAGGGCTTTTTCGCGTGCGGGGTATTTTCTTCTTGACTGAATTGCTTGTCGTGGGGTTAATGAGAGGTGTCGCAGGTTGGCATCGGGTGGGTTTGGGTGCGGGGCTCATTCGGGCATCGGTTGGGCGGTTGGATGAGCCGTTTTTACCGAGAGTACGTGCATATGCGGCCGGAGCTGGGTGAGAGCGGGGTTGCAGGCAGCTTATGGGCGGCGAGGTTCCGCGAGCCTTCCTTCCGTGGTTTTCCATTGTCCCGCGTGATCGGCGCGTGGGCGTGTTCCTTTCTTCTTGTGGATGATTTTTGGGGAGTTCGGCCATGACCTATCCGTACGAGGACCAGTGCGAGCCTCAGACGACGGGCATCTGCGAGACCTGCCAAAGCGACGCGATGACCAACTCCTGCTGCGTGGACCTGCGGGTGGCCGGCGGGGTGGTGTCGGTGCGGACGGGGCAGGTGAACGTGGAGACCGGCGGGATGGGCACGGCCAGTCCGACCGGCGTGCCGGTGGTTTTCAACCTGACGACGCTGACGCAGTCGTGCCTGGACAGCTTCTTTGGGCCCTTCAGTTATCCGCAGGACGTTCACCTGGAGCAGACGCCGACGGGGGTTGATCTGGTGACGCCGTACGGGGGCCGGGAGCCCTATACGCCGCTGGGCGACGGCCGGTACTCCAGCGACGGCAACGCCGCGGCGCAGCTGAGCGAGTTGCCGGACGGGACGTTCCAACTGACCTCCCGCACGGGCGTGGAGTCGATCTTCGCCAGCCCGACGGCCTCGGGGCCGGAGGCGACGCCGGGCTGCCTGCTCTCGCAGACCACCCCGTACGGGGACCAGATAACGTATCAGTGGGCGGTGGTGTGCGGCCAGGTGACGCCGGTGTCGGCCAGCGGGCCGTCGGGTCCGTTGCTGCAGTTCGGCCAGCCGCAGTACGTGGACGGGTACAAGGTCGTGGCGGTGACGGACAACCTGGGCCGCCGCACGCTGGTGCAGATGACCCTGACTGACCAGGTGGTGGCGGTGATCTTGCCGGGGCCGGGCCGGGCGCCTGACGGGGCGACTCCGCCCCCGGGCCAGGGGATGGCCTTCGTGCGGGACCTCAGCAATCCGCGGCCGGACCGGCGGGATGACATCCTGCAGATTTACACGGCCAACCAGGTGGCCCCATACATCCTGCCCTCGGGGGTGGTGGACATGGAGGCGTTGCAGAAGAACGCCGAGCCGACCTACCGTCCCCTCTATGGGCAGGACGCCACCGACGCGGCGACGTACGGCAGGACGATCAGCCTGAAGGTCGGCAACCCCTGCGGCGGGGTGGGCGGGACGTGGGGCTTCATGTACTTCATCAACCCGGCCGAGCTTCCGGAGAACCTGATCGACCCGTACGACCCGATCGTCCGCCGCACGGTGACCACCGATCCCAACGGCAACCAGGTGATCTACGACTTCAACGCGGCCGGGATGTGCGTGCACATGGAGGTCTTCGCGACGCGGGGCAAGCTGGCGGTGCCTAACGGGGCCGGGGCGATGGACGGCCAGCCTCCGGTGCTGGCGACCAGCTACGTGACGTGGACCAAGTACAACAGCCATAACCAGCCGCTGCTGGTGATTTATCCCGAGGGCAACAGCACCGAGTATGAGTACGACGACGGGACGGTGACGGGCTGGACGCGGAGGTGCGACCGGCGGGTGGGGCTGCTGCTTCGCAGGACGCAAAGGCCGGGCAACAGCCTGGGCATCAACACCCCGGTCCGCGGGGGCAGCGGCGGGCAGAGCGAGCTGACGGAGTTGTACTTCTACGATCCGCTGTACAACCGACTGTGCGCCAGCATCGAGCGGCGGGGCAACCCGGTGGGCGACTGCGACCACATCGTGACCGGGCATGCGGCGCTGGCCGGCGGCGGGTCTCCCAACGGGGAGTACAGCCAGAACGGCACGTACAACGGGCAGGCGGCCTACGAGCGGTCGGACGGGATGTTCTGGATCTGGTGGAACGGGGCGGGCCAGTGGGTGCTGTCGGAGGTGGAGGGGATGCCCGGTTCGGGCTACTGGCAGAGCGCGTCCCTGGTGGGCCAGTATTCGGCACAGGGGACGGCGACGGGCACGGCTTCCGTGGGCACTAACTACTATACGCCGCAGAACGGCGGAACCACGCCGACCGATTCCGACCGCAGCCGGTACGCGACGATCCGGTACTGCGACTACCAGAAGAACCTCCTGTCCACGGTGATGAACGATTCGGCGCTGCAGGATCGCCTGGGGGTGACGGCGCAGGAGATCGAGGACCTGATCCTGCACGTCAGCGGGCAGATGCAGGACGGGGGCATCCCGGCGGGCTTCGAGATGGAACTGGGGGACATCAACGGGGACGGCAGCGGTGACGGGGCCTTCAGCGGCCTGCCGGCGGCCAGGATGTTCGGGGATACCGTCAAGATCAAGCACCCCTCCGTGCGCCAGCTGGCGCCCAGCGAGGGCGGCGACCCATGGCAGTGGGCGACCCAGGAGCGGGTTGAGGTGTTCACCGTCAATGCCAAGGGGCAGGCCACCACGCACACCGATCCCGAGGGCAACATCACCGTCTGGGTGCGCTATCCCGAGAACGACCCGCAGGGGGACGGGCAGTCGGTCTCGCCGACGCTGTCGACCCGGCAGTACGGGTACGTCCGCGAGGTGCACGTGGACTGCGACCCCAACGACGTGATGGACCTGGTGGGCGAGGACGGGGACCTGCTGGACTTCATCCCGAAGATTACCCGGACCAATTCCCCCGGCGTCTACCGCAACCTGATCACCCGCTATCAGGGCGCCCCCGGCGGGACCGGATGCAGCGCCTGCGGATACGACGCATTGGGCAACGTGCTGGCGCAGACCGACCCGCGGGGCTTCACCACCACCTATGATCGCGACGACCTGGGCAGGGCCTACCGGGTCACCTCGCCCACCCCGTACAACTACCGCACGGAGCGGTACTTTGACGCCGCCGGCAACCTGGTTCGCGAGGACGTCGAGGACAAGCAGGTGGCGTATGCCAGCGAAGATCCCTCCGACGCCAACTACGCCAAGTTCATCCCCACCGGCAACGGCTGGACGGCCCACGTGCCTACCAAGGCCGGGCCGGGCGGGGCCGACCGGCCCGGCTGGTTCAGCAACTACTACACGTATGATCTGCTGAACCGCAAGATCAAGGACGACATTGACGCCACCGGCTCGACCCCCAGCCGGCTGGTGACGGCGTACGAGTACGATCCCAACGGCAATCTGGTCAAGATCACCAAGCCGGGCGGCAACACGGTCGAGCACGACTACGACGAGCGCAACCTTCGGATCGCCACGCGAACGGGCTATGACGCCGCTCTGGACGAACCGGGCTCGGTGACGGTAATCATCTACGACGCCAACGGCAACCTCATCGACCAGGTGGGCGCGGTGGATCGCCTGGGCGGCGGCGGGCCGACAAGCCTGACGGTGGTGATCGAGGACGCCTTCCGCTCGGGCGCGCCGATGACCCACGTGGGAACCTGGGAGATCGAGAACGTCTACGACGGCTTCGACCGGGTGATCCAAAGCATCGACGCCGCGGGCAACGTCAGCGAGCAGATCTGCGATCCGGACGGGCGGACCGTGGAGACGATGCAGTCGGGGCCGGCCGGGGGCGCTTCGCCGACCGACCGGCTGGGCACGAGCAACGTGCCGCTGGCATCCGGTCAGAGCCGCTACGACGAGGCGGGCCGGCAGTATGAATCCCAGCAGGACGTCTTCCTGAACACCGGCGTCTCCGGCGGCAGCCCGACCCATGCCCTGGCCTCCGGCCGAGCCGTCACCCACACCGGCGGCGGCCTGGAAGCCAACGCCACCACCAACGGTCACACGGCCGTGGCCACGCTGACCGATGGCGATCAGAGCTACGTCCTGAATCGATCCGTCTACGACCGTGCCGGACGGACCGTTGCCTCGGCCTCCGACAATACGGCCGTCACCACCATCGACTACGATGGGGCGGGCCGGCAGATCATGGTCACCGATCCTAAAGGCAACACGGTGGAGATGGAGTACGATCCATCCGGCAACGCCGTCCGCACCAGCCGCACCGAGTTGGCGGACATTGCCAATCCCCCCGAGGGGCTGCAGACGGAAGTCTTCCGCTCCTACGCCCGCTACGACAGCCTGAACCGGCTGGTGGTCTCGGGCAGCCAGGGCGCCGACGGGACCCTTAGCGAGCTGAGCGTCGACGGCTGCACCTGGCCGGTGGCCAGCCAGACGCTGGTCAGCCTGGTGGGATACGACAGCCGCTCCAACCAGACCGTCGTCATCGATCCCAAGGGCAACACCGCCGTCAGCCTGTATGACGGGGCCGGCCGGATGATCCAGACGGTCCAGCACCTTCGCCGCGACGGCGACGGGGGACCGCCGGCCGATGGGGCGACCTTCCTGCCCGACGGCGGGGCCGGCGTGCGGACGCTCCGCATCCTGGACGCCAATGGGCGGACCAGCCAGTTGGTGGACGACCGGGGCGCGACCACCCTCTACACGTATGACACGCTGGACCGCCAGGTGTCCATGCAGTTCCAGGACGGCTCGACCCGGACCACCACGTACAACGCCGCCTCCGACGTGGTGCAGTACGTCGATGAGAACGGCTCGGTCTTCGACTACGTCCAGGACGCTCTGGGCCGGACGGACTCCCTGACCATCGACAGGGCCGACGCCGTGTTGGGCACCACCGCCCAGAGCTTCCAGTACGACGGCCTGTCGCGGCGGACCTTCGCCCGGGACTCCATCCTCTCGGCCAACGCCGACTGCTCCTTCGCTTACGACTCCCTGGGCCGCGGCGTGGAAGAGGTGCAGGCCTTCTCCGGCAATACCCGGTATGTCACGACCAGCGCCTTCGCCTCGCTGGCCTCTTCGCGGTTGGCCTACCCCAATGGCCGCCTGACGGCGTATAATACCGACGTGCTGTACCGCCGCACCCAGGTTGTTGACGATCCCGACGGCACGCCCGCCGACGTGGCCCAGTGGTGGTTCTTCGGGCCCTCCCGCACCGCTGAGTTGAAGCTGGGCAACGGCCTGATCTGCACGTGGATGAACAACGCCCGGACGGCTTCGGCCGTCCAGGAAGATCTGGCCAACCCCGCCTGGGGCAACCAGTCCTCCGACCGCCTGGGCTACGACGGGGCCGGCAGGATGATCACCAAGCGGTATCTCAACGCCACCGCCTCCAGCGGCGGGTACTCCAGCACCACCAGCCTGGTCGGCTTCACCACCGCCTTCGACATGGGCTCTAACAAGGACTACGAGCGTCACCTGCACGCCGAGAACCGCAGCCACCTGTATCCGGCCCAGGATTCCCTGGGCCGCCTGGGGGAATATCAGCGCGGCACGCTGGCCCAGGCCGGCGACGGCAGCGTCAGCGTGGCAACCCCCATCGCGCTGGGCGGCGCCGACTCCCAGCGGACGTACGATCTGGACACACTGGGCAACTGGAAGAAGACGGTCTATACCCCGGTGGGCGGGAGCCAGACCACCGAGCTTCGCCGGCACAACTACGTCAACCAGGTCACCCGGATCGGCTCGACCCCCGTCGAGTACGACCACGGGGACAACACCGGGGATGCGGCCCGCCAGGGCAACGGCAACGTCGCCGACGACGGAGAGAGGCTCTACGCCTGGGACGCCCTCAACCGCCTCATCCAGGTCAAGCGAAAGAGCGACCTGGCCCTCATCGCCACCTACACGTACGACGCGGCCGCCAGGCGCATCCGCAAGACGGTTGCCAACGGCGGCCTCAGCGAGGACATCCCCAACGCCACCACCGACTACCTCTACCAGGGCCTCCAGTGCGTCGAGGAGCGCAACCCCCTGGGCGGCGGCGGGGACAGCCCCCTCCGCCAGTACGTCTGGGGGCAGTACGTCGACGAACTGATCCAGCAGCGGGACCTCTCCGGCGGCAGCGCCGACTACAACCTGCTGTCGGACCTGCTCTACCGCTCGGTGGCCCTGACCGACTCGGCCAAGGCCATCGTCGAAACCTACGACACCGACGCCTACGGCAACACCCAGGTCTTCTCGGCCCCCGACGGCGGCAACTGGTTCGGCGACCACCCCGCCACCACCCATAACCCCAGGTGCCGCTACGTCTTCACCGGACGAGAGTTCGACAGCGAAACCCAAATCTACTGGTACAGGACGAGGTACTACTTGCCGGAGGTGGGGAGGTTTGCGGGCAAAGACGTTATCGGGATGGAGAACTTGTACCAGTATGTATTGTCAAATCCCGCCAAATGGCTCGACCCGAAGGGTGCCGATCGTACACTTCCTCCGCAGGTTGTCGAGCCCCGTTGGGTTCCTATACAAGACGAATCGGGCCGAGTCATGTTTATTCCCCCTCATCTTGGCGGCGCAACCCAGGGGACGTTTACTGAAGCCCATTTCCTGCACAGCGTTGGCACATACCCGTACCTGCGTGCCGGGCAAAATGTCGGACACACCGCAATCGGATGCAAGTACAAGAACGGCGACTTCTGGGTCTTTGACTACGTGGGGGAAGGCGGATACCGACAAAAGCGATACAATGACTGGGTTACCGATCAATCGATGGTGTGCAAGAAAGGCTGCAAGTTCTCCATTGAAGATCTTACGCTAAATTTAGCACAAGGTCAGGCAGACGCATTGTGTAGACGTCTGGCGTCTAAGACAAAAGAGATGGCAGCCAATGATCCTGACAACTTTGACTTTGGCGTAGGAAGGATTCCAGGAGTCGACATGGGTTGGGATTGGGAAGGGAGAGGCGGGGCCAACGGGGAGAACTGCAACTCCTCGATCTGCGGGGATATGGGGGCGACGACCCCTATTAAGGTCCCCAAAGCTCCCGCCAATATCTGGGGTCTGTTCATAGCTGCTGACTGGTTTGATAGGTGGGGGAAACACACGGTGCCATGGCTCCGAGACAGCGGTCATATACAGAGCGAAGTATCGACCACCCATGATTGCCAGGGC
>Ga0209201_1005087_pt1 | contig 10087 bp, 10 predicted proteins | sample AD_UKC055_MetaG_FD_184411 | JGI IMG/M metagenome (GOLD analysis project Ga0209201, IMG submission 184411) | Active sludge microbial communities of municipal wastewater-treating anaerobic digesters from USA - AD_UKC055_MetaG (SPAdes) (version 2) | ecosystem: Engineered > Bioreactor > Anaerobic >... | reverse complement strand
GTACAATTGTTCTGCATCATTTTGTCCCTCCTTTCGTTTAGGGTCTGTTGTTTGGAGACAATTGATTCTACTGCGAAAGGAGGTTTTTATTAAGGATTAAGTTCAGGTAAATGCATTTTTCGGGTTAGTGGTGTACGGTTGGCGTGTCGCTTGAGGTACCGCTTGTTGTTGACGCAATACCCGTTGCTATCGCCCCGGCGGCTACTGCCCCTGCTGCAACGGTACCGGCGGTCACCCCTCCCGCTGCGCCTATGCCTGCGCCTGTGCCTGCTGCTCCTGCCCCTCCAGTAGCGCCTCCGCCAGCCGCTTGTGCCCCTGCCGCTCCTGCCCCTGCACCGGTAGCCGGCATCGCAACGCCAAGCTGCCCCATGATGCCCTGGATCATCGCCGGCGTAAAGGCGGCGGGTATGGCAGGTATTGCGCCGAGGGCGACGGTGGTAAACTGCCCTGCGGTAACGGTCACGATCTGTGCAGGGAATGCAGGGTTAAAGACCGAGATGGCCTCTGTCAAGGCGTAGAATGTCGCACCCGGGTTTTCAGATATGACGGTAAGGAATTCCGTCCCCCTGACCCCTGCAACGGCCATGGGCGCATGGACCTCAAATGTTGAATCCTGCTCGAACTTTCTTGAGACCTTGGTGTACATTGTGCCCGTCCTGAGAGAGAGAATGCTGGTGCGCTTATTCCGTTCCACCATAAATCTGGTGATCTCAAGTTTCGATTTTTGTCCTACGCTGAGAAGGCTGTCATCGCCGAGCAGCAGTTTTGCCCGTGACGCCTCGCCTGTAGATATTAGGTCCTTAATCTGTATCGCATCCTCAACCTTTGATTTGCTCACTACCTTGTCCCTTGTGAGAGAAACATCTCCCCTTACTTCGGTGATTTTCCCTACAGACTGGGCAAAGATATGAAGGGGAAATAATATCTGTATCGCAACACACAAAACGACGACCCTTTTTATCGTTGAGCATCTTACCATGGCAAGCCTCCTTATTTCTTTAGAACAGTGCTAAAGATAAATGCTACGCCCATGAACGAAAGTTGTCAAGGACGAAGTACAGGACAAGTCAACCTTGAGCATAGAACATAGAACGTTGAACGGGTGTTTATTTATGCTTTTCAGCGCGTGAAATGGTATTATAAAGGATATAATTATGGGACTTATCAACATAGCCGAAGCTGGCGTGAAGCTGGTCATGGTGGGAGGCAAGGGCGGTGTGGGAAAAACGACATGCGCCGCATCGATCGCACTTCAGCTGGCCATGGATGGAAAGCGCGTGCTGGTCATCTCCAGCGATCCTACGCCGTCCCTGTCGGACATCTTTGAGGTACCCGTTGGAGACAAAGAAAGCAGGATAAATGACCTATACGGGCTTTACGGCCTTGAGGTCTCCTCAGAAATTGTTCTAAAACGGTGGAAAGAGAGGTTCGGCCCGGAGATCTACGAAGTGGTCTCCTCCTTCGCCAGCGTTGATTACGATTTCGTTGATTACATCGGGTCTGCGCCGGGCATAGAAGAGGAATACATGCTGAATTTCATCATGGAGCTCGTGGAAGGCAACACCTATGATGTTGTCGTATGGGATACGGCCCCCGCGGGGCACACGCTGAGGCTTTTAAAACTGCCCGAGCTGTTTCTCGCCCACATGGAAGCGGCAACGAAGTTTTACATGAATATCTACAGTCATTTCGAAAAACTGAGGAACACGCTGACGCTCAAAGATTCAAAAAGAACGTTGCTGGAGATCATCGCAAGCTGGGAGGCCCTTGCTGAGCGGATCGTAGAGTTCATAAGGAACAGGGATGCGGTAAAATATCTTGTAGTGACCATACCCGAGGCCCTCGGTGTAAGATTGACGGAGAGGATGGTAAAGGAGCTTGAGGAGAACTCCCTGACTGTAGAAAACATCATAATCAACAATGTCATAAAGGATGAGGACTGCGAATTTCACAAGATGCGAAAACAGATGCAAGGACATTATATTCAGCGTATCCAGGCTGAGTACAGCGATAAAAATATTGTGCTCCTCTATCTTTCCCCATACGAAATAAAGGGGTTGGAGAGGATCTCGGAAACGGCAAAGAAACTTTTTCAGTAGGTATGGCAAAGATGGATAACCAAACTCAAATAACCAAGCTCCAAATAATATTCAATAACCAATATTCAATCCGGATGATTCCCCGCAGCTTGCTGCGGGATGACACCTTTCCCTCTCCCCTCCCGGGCGGTGGTCAGGGGAAAGGGCGACCCCCCCCCCCCCCCCCCCCCCCGCACCACAGATGTATTTTCTCCGGGGGTACGCGCGACAGCGAGATGAACGGGCTGCACCACTATCCCCTCTCCGCTTGCAGGAGAGGGCCAGGCCACCTGCATTGTATGCCTCGGACGCAATACCTATCCCCTCTCCCCTCGCGGGAGAGGGTTGGGTGAGGGGGCATAATCATACTGTTTCTATTTGGTTATTAAATTAAAAAATGAACCAGTTACGGATAACCGGCGGATATTTGAAGGGAAGAAAGATCGCGACGCTTAAAGGGGCTTTCGCCCGGTACAGCTCTTCAAAGCTAAGGGAGGCGGTTTTCAATCTTATCGGCGATGTAACGGGGAAGAGGGTGCTCGATCTCTATGCAGGATCTGGCTCTTTTTCTTTTGAAGCAATAAGCAGGGGAGCAAAAGAGGCGACATGCGTTGAGATCTCCGGAGAGATGGCTGGCCTCCTCAGGAATAACGCGGCCCTGCTGTCGGTAAATAAATATTGCCAAGTCCTTTGTATGGATGTAAGATATGCGATCCCTTTCCTGCACGGGAAAAGGTCCATATACGACATAATCTTTATGGACCCTCCTTACGAGAAAGGGCATATAGGGGAAACGATGAGGCTGTTGAGTGCCCATGCAGTATATGACCAAAAAACAACAATACTCCTTGAATATTCAAAACGAGAGACCCTGGATCCTTCGTGCAGGGAGAAGCTGATCGAAGTTACGACAAGGAGATACGGTGATACGGTTATTACGATACTTGAAACGGGGACCGGATCGTGATCACAGATGTGCTCCCCTGGTATACATTTTCAGAGCGGGCAGGAACAGAGACATGGTCTTGCCTGCCGGAATCCATTAGAGGGAGTTATCGATGAGACAAAAGATTGCGGTATATCCAGGCTCTTTTGATCCTATTACCTACGGCCACCTGGATATCCTTATGCGCGGACTGGAGCTCTTTGACAAGATCATTGTTGCCGTTGCCAGCAATATCGAGAAACATGCCCTTTTCAGCGTCAACGAGAGGATGGAGCTTATAAGGCTCGCCATCGACAACGACGAACGCGTCATCGTAGACACCTTCGGCGGACTGCTCGTAGACTATGTGAAGAAGGTCGACGCGCGTTGCGTTTTAAGAGGCTTAAGGGCTATGAGCGATTTCGAATACGAGTTTCAGATGGCGTCCATGAACAGGAACCTGAATAAGGACATGGATACTATCTTTATGATGACAAGCAAGGATTATTTTTTCCTGAGCTCGAGAACGATCAAGGAAGTGGCGAGTTTCGGCGGATGTGTCCGGGACCTTGTCCCCCCGGCGGTAGAAAAAAGGCTTAAAGAAAAGTTTTCGCTGAAATGAAAAGATTTTATTCCGCCATACTTATAGGGCTCTTTTTTATTCTGTTTGTTCTTGCGCCTAATCTTTTCGCAAAAGACCTTTGTACAATAACGATCAACGGCGTTATCGGACCCCCCGTTGCAGGGTTTATAAAGGAGTCTATAGAAAAATGCAGCGCAAAGAACGGCGAGGCGCTCCTGATCCTCCTCGATACGCCGGGAGGCCTTGACACCTCCATGAGGGACATCATCAAGAGCATTATGGATGCACCAGTTCCCGTGATCGTATATGTATATCCTTCCGGGGCAAGGGCGGCCTCTGCCGGTGCGATCATACTCCTTTCCTCGCATATAGCGGCCATGGCACCGGGTACAAACGTTGGCGCGGCGCACCCGGTGACCGTTGGGAAAGAGAAGGTAGAGAAAGAGGTCATTCAGAAGGCCGTTCAGGATGCCGAGGCATATGCCAGGAGCATCGCCATGAAGAAAGGCAGGAACGTGGAGTGGGCAGGAAAGGCCGTGAAGGAAAGCTCGTCCATAACGGCGAAGGACGCCCTTGACAAGCGCGTTATCGATGTTATTGCCGAGAGCGTTGACGAGCTGCTCACGAAGATAGATGGAAAAAAGGTGGACCTGAGGGGCACGCAGGTAACATTGAAAACAAAGGGTGCAGCGAGGGTCGACATCGAGATGCCGATGAAATACAGGCTCCTTTCCTACCTCAGCGACCCCAACGTGGCTTACATCCTCATGATGATAGGCATATACGGGATACTCTTCGAGATATACAGCCCGGGCGCCATATTCCCAGGTGTCATAGGCGGCATATCGATGGTCCTTGCGCTCTATGCGTTTCAGGCAATACCGATCAGCCTGGCGGGCGTAGCGCTCATCTTTCTCGGCGTCATATTCTTTATCCTGGAGGTGAAGATCATAAGCCACGGGCTGCTGGGCATTGCAGGCGTTATATCAATTGTGATAGGCTCTATCATGCTTATCGACCTTCCTTCCGGCATACTCTCTATATCGTGGAAGGCGATCCTTGCCGTGGCGATCGTGTCGGCGATCTTCGTCTTCGGCATCCTTTCCTATGCCGTGAGGGCGCAATTGTCAAAAGTAAAGACCGGCTGGGAGGGCCTGATCGGGGAGACGGGCTTTGCGAGAACCGCTGTTCACAATAAAGGCAAGGTTTCCCTCCACGGGGAGATATGGCATGCGAAAAGTGATGAACCTATCGAAAAGGATGAAGAGGTGGTCGTTACCGGTATCGAGAAGCTTGTAGTAATAGTAAGAAAAAAAGGAGGGAATACATGAGTATACTGCCGGCCTATTTATTCGTGATAATTATCGTGATCTTTTTTCTTGCCAGCGCCATAAAGATACTCAACGAGTATGAGCGCGGGGTCATCTTCAGGCTTGGAAGGGTGCTGGGCAATCCGAAGGGACCCGGTCTCATTATCCTGATCCCCATCGTGGACAGGATGGTAAAGGTGAGCCTCAGGACAGTTGTCCTCGATGTCCCTCCGCAGGACGTCATCACACGGGACAACGTTTCCATCAAGGTCAATGCCGTGGTCTATTTCAGGGTAGTCGATGCCCTTAAGGCGATCATCGACGTGGAGAACTATCTCTACGCAACGAGCCAGCTTTCGCAAACGACGCTCCGCAGCGTCCTTGGCCAGGCAGAGCTTGACGACCTGCTCTCCCACAGGGAACAGATAAACGACAGGCTCCAGGAGATCCTCGATCTCCATACGGAACCGTGGGGCATAAAGGTATCAAACGTAGAGGTAAAGAACGTCGACCTCCCGCAGGAGATGCAGAGGGCTATCGCGCGGCAGGCGGAAGCAGAGCGTGAAAGAAGGGCGAAGATCATCGGCGCCGAAGGTGAATTCCAGGCATCGACGAAGCTTGCCGAGGCATCCGATATATTGTCCAAGAACCCGATGGCGCTCCAGCTGCGCTATCTCCAGACGCTCATCGAGATCTCGACAGAGAAGAATTCAACGATCGTTTTTCCTATTCCCATTGACATCATGAAGGTTTTTATGGACAAGGTCAAGGGCTCCTGATGACGGCTATGAAAAAGTGGATCATCATCGCGCTGGCGTTCTTTATGTGGGCTGGCATCGCAGACGCCAGGCCGGCAGCCTCCAGGAAGGCAAAAATCACAAGAAAACCCCAGGCGGCAAAATTAACGCCAGACCGGGAACCCTATAAGGCTTATATTGTGATGGAGGCTGCTACAGGGAAGGTGCTGGAAGGAGAGAACATTCATCAGAAGCTTCCCCCTGCGAGCATCACAAAGCTGATGGTTGCATACATCGTTATGGAGAAGCTTGCAAAGGGGAATGTGAAGCTGACGGACATGGTCACAGCATCGAAGGAGGCAGCCGGGATAGGCGGCAGCCAGGTCTACCTTAAGGAGGGCGAGACCTTTCCCCTGGAGGATATGATGAAGGCCATGATGATTGCCTCGGGAAACGATGCCGCATATGCCATTGCTGAATTCATCGCCGGCAGCAAGGAAGGGTTTGTCGCCATGATGAATGAAAAGGCGAAGACCCTCAATCTTGTTGATACAGAATTCCATACAGTGCATGGTTTGCCGCCATCAAAAGACGAAAAAGGGGACCTCACCTCCTGCAGCGACCTTGCGATCCTTGCCCGCGAGATCCTCAAGTACCCCAAGCTTCTTGAATGGACGGCAACACAATCAGATTCTTTCAGGGGCGGTGCGTTTATCATGACGAATACGAACAAGCTCCTTGCAAAATTTCCAGGTGCGGACGGATTGAAAACGGGCTATTACCGCGAGGCGGGTTTTTGCATCGTATCAACAGCAAGCCGCAACGACCTGCGGTTCATCGTCGTGGTCATGGGCAGCCCGACAGGAAAGATACGGGACAATATTGCTGTGGAAAAGTTGAAAAAGGCATTTGCACAGTATAAAATGTTGAACATTGTCAGGAAAGGTGAGCTGGTTGACAAGGATGTCCTGCTCTCGGACGGCAAGTACCGAAAAATGAAAGGGGTAACTGATCGGAATTTTCTTTACCCGGTACCTGTTGACAAAAAGGCGGATATAAAAAAGGAGATCGTCCTCCCAGATAAGGTGAAAGGTGAGATAAGGGAAGGACAGAAGCTTGGCGAAATGTTGATAAAACTGGATAATGCCACTATCGGAAAGGTCGATATCATCTCGCCGGTATTTGTACCGAAGGCAAACCTCTTTACGAGGCTTATAAGGGCTCTGGGGCTTAACATATGACGTCGCAGACCGTAGAAAAACAATTTTCCATGTTGAGGAACAAAGAGATAATAGTGGGCATTACCGGCGGCATAGCTGCCTATAAGACTGCTGACCTTGTAAGGCAGCTTACGAAAAAAGGGGCGAACGTTCACGTTGTGATGACGAAGAACGCCATGGAGTTCGTCACGCCGCTTACATTTCAGACCATATCCGGCAATCCCGTGATCCACAAGATGTTTGAACTTTTCGCCGGGTCAAAGATAGGGCATATCACCCTCTCCGACATCGCAGACCAGCTTGTTATCGTACCGGCTACCGCAAATATCATCGGAAAGGTAGCAAACGGCATTGCCGACGATTTTCTTTCCACCATGGTGATGGCAACGACAGTCCCCGTGTTCTTCGTGCCTTCGATGAACACGAAGATGTGGAGCAGCAAGATAGTGCAGGAGAATATCGAGAAACTGAAGAATGCCGGCTATGAGCTTATGGAGCCGGCAAGCGGCGACCTTGCCTGCGGCACCGAAGGAAAGGGAAGGCTGCCCGCCATGGAAGAGATCCTCGAGAGAATGGAGGATATCTTTACCGAGAAAGACTTAACAGGTGAAACGGTGCTGGTAACGGCGGGTCCGACCATGGAATTTATTGATCCGGTGCGCTGTATTACAAACAGGTCCTCGGGAAAAATGGGATATGCGGTGGCGAAGATGGCAAAGAGAAGGGGCGCCGACGTTACGCTCGTCACGGGCCCGACCTCGATACAGTTCCCGAGAAACGATATCGATATAGTGCATGTTACCACTGCATGGCAGATGAGGGATGCCGTCATGGAACATTACGAAAAGGCCGGCGTTATTATCATGACCGCTGCCGTTGCAGACTTCAGGTGCAAGGAAGAGAACTGCCACAAGATAAAGAAGAAGGGCGACAGCAACTACATGATGCTGGAGCTTGAAAAAAATCCTGACATCATCGCCGAACTGGGAAAGGTAAAAGAACAAAGGATTATCGTCGGCTTTGCTGCAGAAACGGATAATCTATTCGATAATGCGAAGGAAAAGCTTAAAAGGAAAAACCTGGACCTTATTGTCGCCAACGATGTAGCAAAGGCCGGGATAGGCTTCGGCTCAGACAATAACGAGGTCACGATCATAGAGAAATCGGGCAAGGCGAAGCAGGTGCCTCTGCTAAGCAAAGATGAAATAGCGAACATCATCCTCGACTCGGTAAAGAAGGCCTTGAAGCACAAAAAAAGGATTAAAGAAGATTGGTACTAACCTGCCATCCTGTGCAATACTCAAAACATTGTTCTAATTTCTTGCTGATGTTCATGATCCTTCTTTTTATTCCGTTGTTCCTGCTGTCCTTTCCGGCGCCGGCGCTGTCGAAAGAGGACAAAATAGTTGAAGTCGTTGAAACAGCGAGCAGGTCTATCGTGAATATCAAAACAGAAGAACTTATAAAGACGACAGGGGAAGAAAAGAGGCCGTCGTTTTTCAGAAAGTATTTTTCAGGTGAAGAGGAAACGGAGGAGATCTCTGAAAACATCGGCTCGGGGGTTGTGCTCGATCCTAAAGGCATTATCGTCACCAACGAGCACCTCATAGCGAGGGCGATCAACATACGGGTAAAGTTTATCAACGGCAAGGAATACAACGCCTACGTCCTCGGCAGCGACCCCGAGTACGATATAGCACTCCTTAAGATCACCGACGCAGACAACTTCCCTTATATAAAGATCTCCAAGACAAAAGACATAAAAGTCGGCGAAAAGGCGGTCGTCATAGGCAACCCATACGGCCTTTCGAGTTCCGTTACTGTGGGCGTCGTGAGCGCATTGGGCAGAAACCTGAGGATAGAGAACAGGATATATGCAAACCTTATACAGACCGACGCCTCCATCAATCCAGGCAACAGCGGAGGCCTTCTCCTTGACGCCGAGGGGAACCCGCTGGGAATAGTCACTGCAATATACGGCGAGGGCAAGGGCATAGGGTTCGCTATCCCTATCGATGATGTGATGAGCATGCTCTCCGAGTTTCTGGAAAATTCGTCCCGGCGGCCTATCCTGGGGCTTTTCATGGAGAAAAGAAAGGATGACGATAGCGCCTTCCTCTATATCAACGGGATAATCCCAAAAAGCCCCGCAGAAAAAAACGGCATCCGCGTAGGCGACAGGATCGTTGAGCTGAATAAAAGGAAGATACGGGAAGGGATGAAGCTGCATAGCATCATACGAAGCCTGAAGGGGAAAAGCACTATCCAGCTTAAGATGCTGCGAGGAGAAAAGCCCTACCTCGTGAGCGTTGACTTCGAAGATATTCACCACTATACGCCGTCGCCCGTTGATGAAAATCTCTGCGGTATCAGAATTTCCGATATACGGGGATACCCGAAACTAAAATACAAGCTGAAAGACAAGGACGGGGTTGTTGTGACCAAGGTCTACAGCGGAGGCCTTGGTGAAAAGGCAGGCCTGCGCATAGGCGATGCGATTGTTAAGATTAACAATAACAAGATTGCCAACACCGCCGACTTTAACGCCTTCATGATCGAAGGGCTTCAGCGGAACTATATCCTGTACCAGGTGAAAAGAAACGACAGCATGTTTTTCCTGCCTGTCAAACTTGATATACTTTTGTAAGGGGGCAACAATGGGAGATGAAAAAAAGATTACCAATGAAGAAGGTTTTCCCGAATTGACATTTACCACCTTTCTACTTTCCCTCTCAACCTCTGCTATTGTGAGCCTCGGGGAATTGCCTGATCCTTTAAAAAATGAACAGTGCGTCAACCTTTCCCTCGCAAAGCAGACCATCAACATCATCGAGATACTCAAAGAGAAGACAAGGGGCAACCTAAATGAAGACGAGGAGCGCCTTATCGAAGACATACTCTATGATCTGCGGCTGAAGTATGTCAACGCGGCGAAGGAATGCAAGGAATAGAACAGCTCGTAGTTCATATCTCATGGCTGGCAGGAAGATTCGTTCAGCGCTCTGCGTTCAATTTTCAATGATAAAAAAAGGAAAGAATTAGATCGCCGCGTCGCTTCCGCTCTTGCGGGACGGCAACATTATTCCCTCTCCCCTTCCAGGGAGGGTTAACCCGAAAAATGCATTTACCTGAACTTAATCCTTAATAAAAACCTCCTTTCGCAGTAGAATCAATTGTCTCCAAACAACAGACCCTAAACGAAAGGAGGGACAAAATGATGCAGAACAATTGTAC
>Ga0209201_1005071_pt1 | contig 10124 bp, 6 predicted proteins | sample AD_UKC055_MetaG_FD_184411 | JGI IMG/M metagenome (GOLD analysis project Ga0209201, IMG submission 184411) | Active sludge microbial communities of municipal wastewater-treating anaerobic digesters from USA - AD_UKC055_MetaG (SPAdes) (version 2) | ecosystem: Engineered > Bioreactor > Anaerobic >... | reverse complement strand
GTTATGTCTCGGATCACCTGAAGCATAGTTTTTGGCAAGTAATCCTTCTTTATCTACTATATGGATTGGATAATCAAACCAAAAGTTAACTGGTGTGATATTTCTAAACTCTCTTAGACTACTTTCAAGACGCCAAGCAGTCATATTCTGATCGTCTAAATATGCTTGTTTAAACTCATCCTCTAAAATAAGATCAATGATATCAAGCAGTGAATCTGGATCTCTTGCGAACACTCCTGAACCAGATGCACGATCCATTGCTCTTTTAAATCCTTGTTCACCCTTGGAATGATGGTGAGAATAAATAACCGCTACACCTGTTTTTAAACAAAGCTTATCGAATAAATTAGTAAACTTTGCCATGTCGGTTGCTTTGTTTTCATCGCCAGTTATCACTTTATAAATAGGATCAATAATAACTACATCAAAACCACGACCATTAACTCTCCTGATTAAGGTTGGCATTAGCTTATCAAGAGGCATTGATTTACCTCTTAAATTCCAAACATACAAAGATTCATCGTCTTCAGGTTCTATGCCTAGTCTCTTATAAATTTCAACAAACCTATTAATACAACTTGCTGAGTCTATTTCCAGATTGACATATAGAACTCTTGATTTTTTACATTTAAAACCTAACCATTCTCTACCTTTAGCAAGCGCAATAGCAAGTTGCATCAACAAAAAGCTCTTACCGGCCTTAGATGAACCAGATATCAACATCTTGTGTCCCTTCCTTAAAATACCCTCTACTAACTCTGGTGCTAATGGTGGTAACTTTTCCAATACTTCTTTTGTTAAAGTTATAGTTTTTGGAAATCCATCTTCATCTAGCTCCTCATCCATTAAAACAACCCCACTATTTTTCTTTACTTCTTCTTTTTCCATTTTTCTTTCCTCCTTTTGATAAAATATTTTTCCTTTCATAGGTTAATGGCAAGCAAGTAGTGAAATTCCTTAGTTTTTTTAGAAAATTCCTATATTTTCACATTTTTAGTAACTAAAACAGATAATCCAACTACCTCTTCAATGGTTAATGGCAAACAGGGTACTGTTTTGCCGGTTAATTTTGAATTTTTGTTAATTTTATGTGTTTTAACAACTTAAATAGATAACTTCACCACTTCCTCAATGGTTAATGGCATGAAGATTGTTGTTTTGCCAAGATTTAGTGAATTTTATTAATTTTTAAAATAAAAAAAGCGATCTAACTCAAATTTTGAGCTAAACCGCTATATACATTTATTTAATTGTTTTATTTTATAAACCTTCGTTAATAACTTTTATGCGACTAAAATGCTTTCATGTAAATTATTAATGACATGTACTAAAATATCAATATTGTCTTCAAATAAATCCACAACATCAAAATTATTAAACGGTACTTTTTCAACTAAATCTTGTCTAGTAATATCTCCATTTTGTTGAACATAATTAATAATGCTTTTTACGAACTCTTGTTGTTTAGAAGTTAATATGTTTGAATCTAAGTATTGGCTAAATTTCGCATTTATTGCCGCTTGTTCTATTCCAACAATACTTCTTATAAATGCTGCTAAGTTTTCTTCTTTTGTCACTTTGAAATAATCATCTTTTGTACCTAGTTCTTGCCATAAAATTCGTTCGAGTTCTTTTAGATCATTGGCATCTATTTTATCTAACATCTTAATTTTAATAATTGTTTCATTTGCATCATTAGACAGTAAATAGTCAATAACCTTTTCTTCATATGTTTTAAAATCTAAAATATTAACATCTTTAGTTCCTTGATCAATAAGTTCATCTTTAAAATCGGTAGAATAAATGCCTACTTCATCAGTTATATATTGAATTAAATATCTTAATTCATTTCTTAAGTGTTCAAGAGTTTCAAGATTTGCTTTATTCCAATAAGTTTGTGTGGTAACTTCTTTTAATAAGTCTTTCTTCTCTGCAACTTGTGGGATACTTAATCTCTCAAGAAGTGTTTGTGATATCCTTACTACTTGCTCAATTGCTCTTTTAGCAACTATATCATCTGATAAATGTGAAAGCATAATGTAAAATACTTTTAGGTCAAACACTTTAGCTGATTCGATATCTTTATCACTATCAACTAATAAGGTTAACTTGTTTTTAACTTCTTGAATATCATATTTGGATAGATAAGCCCATTTGGCTTCAACAGAATATTTATCTACTATTGGTAAGTTATCTCTTACTAAAATACGGTCTCTATTAAAGTTTCTTATTGTTTGATATAACTCTGTTTTAATCATTTCATAATATGTTTTATGGAACTCATTTCTTTGATTCTCTTCTTTTTGTAGTTCAAACAATAAATCTAGTTTCATTTGGAATACTTTTTGTGTTACTGATAATCCTTGATTAACTTTTCTACCTTCAGGATTTATTTCAAAGAAACTAAAGTTATCACAAAAATCAAAAATATAAAATACGTCTTTGTGTTTTAAGTGTCCATAAATATCATTTGACTTGCGTGTTCCTCTACCAATCATTTGTACAAATTTAATTTTTGAATATATACGTTTGAAAAACACTAAATTTAAAATATCAGGAACATCAATACCTGTATCAAGCATATCAACGGACACCGCAATTTGTGGCAATTTTTCTCTTACCGTAAAAGTATCAATAATATTTTGAGCGTAAGTTACATAGTTATCAACGAGCTTGCAGTACTCTGGCCCAAGTTCTGGATATAATTTTTCAAATCTTTTAACAATAAGTTCGGCATGATTATGATTAAAAGCAAATATAATTGTTTTACCAATCATATCACCACTATTAACCCTTAATCCTTCATTCATTAAAGATTGCAATACTAAATCAACAGTATTATCGTTATATATTTTCTTAAAGAAATCAGCACCACTTAATTCTGTAGGTAGTTCACCTTCAGGTGTTAAGAATGTTTTTTCATACTCTTCTTTTTCTTCATCTGATAAATCACTATATTTAACACCTTGTTTTAAGAATTTAGTTGTTCGATCTAAAACAGTATATCCTACTAAATAGTTATCTTTAACAGCTTCATCCATATCATAATTAAAAGTAGGTAACCCTTCTTCTAAATCAAACGTTGAATAAGTTGATCTTTCTATCTCATCTCTTGGTGTTGCTGTTAAACCTACAAGTAGTGAATCAAAATAAGTGAATATTGCTTTATATTTATTAAAAATAGATCTATGTGCTTCATCTATAATAATTAAATCAAACCTACCAATACCAAAAACTCTATCATCACCATCTATCATATTAATCATTGTTTGATATGTTGAAAATACCAATCTTGCATTTAAATCTGGTTTTTTATCTCTATCAGATAAAACTGAGATTGTTAAATTTGGTAATAATTGGTTAAAGTTTCTCTTTGCTTGAGTAACTAAAGCTGTTCTATCAGCTAAAAATAAAACATTTTTTATCCATCTATTTCTTTGTAGTAATTCAACTAACGAGATAGCAGTTCTTGTTTTGCCTGTCCCTGTTGCCATAACAAGTAAGGCTTTTCTTCTTTTATTGTTAAATGATTCAGCAACGCTTGTTATAGCCATTTTTTGGTATGGTCTATCGGTAATTTCATCTTTAATTGTTAAATCAGAAATTGCTCCTCTTCGTCTAAGCTGCATCATATATTCAAGCTCTTTAATATTATGGAAACCAAAGACTTGTCTTGCTGGATACCCTAATTGGTCAATAACCCAAATTTGATAACCGTTTGTGTAATAAACAATTGGAAGATATCCATATTCTTTTTGTAGACATTTAGCATATAGTAATGCTTGTTCTTTCCCTTTAATCGGTGATACACTAGTTTTCTTAGCTTCTACAACTGCCAAAGGTTTTCCATCACTACCATATAAAACATAATCAACAAAACCAATGCCTTGAGCATTTGGCATACCCTCTACTTTAATTTCAACTCCAGCTTTTTCTGGAAGTTTAATATTATCTTTATCTAAAACCTTCCATCCAGCCTCTCTTAAATATAGATCGATATAAATTTTGCGTGTTTGAGCTTCGCTTATATTAACACCAACACCTAAAGTTGAATGTTTGTCTATTTTTTCTTTTAGAGAACTTACGAGTTGTTGATTTAAATCAACATCTTTATCAGCAGGAATTGTTTTAGTTGTTTTTACTAATAGTGATTCATCAAATAAAGGATATGACTTGATTAAATCGAGTTTAATTAATAACTCGCCTGTAAATATGTGCAGTTGTTTTAAAGATAACAAAGCTTCTTTTTGACTAACTTCTTCATTATGAATCGCAATATTGCCAACTTTTCTTATATAGTGAAGCGCATTTATCATTGAAGAGTCATTAATAAAGTTTGTAAAATCTTCTGATGATACAAGTTCAAATAAAGAACTTCTTTGTGGAACGGTACCGTTTCTTAGTTGATAAACTAGTTTGACTAAATATTCAAGTGATTTTCTAGATTGACCTGCACTAAGATCAGGACGCGACAAAACAAAAGATTCTGCATCTTTACAGAAAGAATATAAGTCATTAAGATTATTTATTTCTTTAATATAATCAAAATTCATGGCGTCACTTCCTTTTTTAATAATTTTTATCTTTATAAATCTATTTTATCTGAGTTCTCTCAGTAATTTTAAAACTTCAAATTTCAATTTGTCGACTTGTTCAACAAAAAGAACATATTCATCTTGCAAATGTCTATCAGGTACAATAGTTTTCACTTTTGCGAGTTCTTTAGCTTGAATAGCCATTTTCACACCTGACCCATTATCTAATTGTCGTTCCAGTATTCTTTCTAAAAGGTGCAGCAGAAACTTACCATTTACAGAACCCTTCGGCTTAATCATCATTAGCGAGGGATGAATTATCCCTCGAGGAGCATCATTTGGCAATATATGGCATTCTCCTATTGTTCCTCTACAACTTACGATTAAATCTCCCGGTCCCACTTCAAATCTACTTAATTCATTATATTTTTTTAGATCCACATATCTTCTATCAACATAAATATTTTTACGTATGGCATGTTTTTGCTCATAAACCATACAATATCCATCATCTTTTGACACAAAATAATCATTCTTTAAAGCACTTCCGAAAGGTCCAATGTTCATTTGTGTTACGAAATCATTAAATACTCCAATTCTATACCTTTTTTCATTTGTAAAAATGTCTCCAAACATCTCAACAAATCGGGATTTGATAAGTTGGTCATACTCTTGAATTTGTTTAGTTTTCATTTCAATAATTAATTCTATTTTTCCTAATTGTTTAACAATATTGATTTGATCTTCCATATCAATTAAAGAGAAACTCATTTTACTAAGGTGTGATGGTCCAAAATTCAATTGTGCAGATCCAGTTATTTGTCTGGCTAACTGTTTCTTGAAAGCTTGAGATTTTAAAAAATACATGAAATAATTTATATCTAAAACTTCTCTATCAAGAGATTTAAATCTAATTGTACTAGTGTTCATGCATAATGGTAAGTGTTCCGGTTTTACAAATCCCATTTTTTTATCAAAATAATCTACTTTGATTCCTGAACTTGCAATAATTAAATCTCCTTCATCACATAAAAAGTGTTTGTATTTTCCATATGCTTCTTCTTCAGATATATATCTTTCTGATGTTGATAAATCTAAATTCCCATTAACTAAATTAGCTACATTTAGGAGTTTTACTCCCTCAGTTGTATATTGATAATTTCTAACTCCTGGTCCTTCTTGAAAAAATAATAATTTAGGGATTTTTACTCTATTTTTCATTAAGCTCACCCCTACAAATCTAAATTTGTAAGAGCAAAATCATCCTATAAATTTCTTGTGTGAGTTTTTTACGTTATTTTGATTTACCATTGCATACTTCATTGTTGTATCAATTTGTTGATGTCCTAATAGTTGTTGCACCTGTTCAATTGGCATTCCTTTGTCTATTGCCCTAGTGGCCATAGTACGTCTAAACTTGTGTGGATGTATATTATCAAATCCTAAACTTCTGCCTAATTTTCTTATACTTATTTCCACTCCACTAATCTTTAATCTTGCATGTGGTTTGTTTAAAGTAACGAATAATGCCTTTGTTGAGTCATTTCTTTCTTCAAGATACTTCATCAAATGCAGTTTTGTCTTAGCATCAAAATATACTTTTCTTTCTTTATCTCCTTTACCATAAACAATACATTCTCTTTCATTAAAGTTAATGTCAGCGATATCTAAATTTACAAGTTCGCCTACTCTTATTCCGGTTGAATACAACATATCAATAATTGCGAGGTCTCTATTACTTTTACACGCATCTCTAATAATCTCTATTTCTTCATCTGAAATTATTTCTTTAACTGTTGTTCCTACTTTGATTTTTCTAATTCTGCGAACAGGGTTTTTAAGGATATGATTTTCCTCTTCTAACCAAGAAAAGAAGCTTGATAGGTTTCTTCTAACATTATCAATGGTGACTTTACTGCAATTATTAATTAATTGATAGTCTTTTAAATATTCTCTGACAATTTCTGTTGTTATTTTTCTAATAGGTGTGTCTAAGATACTTAACATTTTCTCAATAGTTGATTGATAATAACTAATTGTTCTATTTGAACAACCTTCGACTTGTTTAGCTGATAAAAACATAGTTAAATATTCATTATTTTCAATTACTTCTTCTTCATTAATTTCATACTCTAGCCTTTTTACTAAAGATTCTTGTAATTGTTTCATTTGAGTGACATTTAAATAATCACTCATATCATTTAAAATTATTTCGATTTGATTCTGCATATGATACGCTCCTTTTTTAATAGGAAGTATATCAAATATATAAGATTTTATCCAAAATACTCTTGCATTAATGAATCAAATAGCGTTTGTGACTCATCGAGTGATTTTTGAACTTCAAATTTCAATTTGTCGACTTGTTGGACAAATGTAGCAAATTGGCTTTGTAGTTTGATTGGAGGTACAATTATTGGTAAGTTTCTAATTGTTTTCAATCCGATAAATTTTTGTGTTCCACCTTTTTTCAAATCTTCAAAGTGAAGATTCATCTGATCTGAATTTAAAACATACTTGATAAATGTATTCTCTACTAACTTAGTATTAAACTTTATTAAAGCAACATTTTTTATAGCAAAATCTCGTTCTTTTCTTACTATAATAGCACCGCCAACTGTCCCAATCATTGGCATTAATATATCACCATTATCAACTTTAGATCTTTTATTGATGTTTTGATAATCTTCCTCACATATCAATTGTGCTGTAGAATAGTCTATATTACCATTTGATATATTTTTAGAGGTGATTAACGGATACCCTACATTATAATACTTCGGTGAGTCATGAGTTCCATCTCGTACATCACATACTTCATCAAGAAATTTTAGCTTCCATTCTTTATCATTTTTAATCGGATTGCCAAACATCTCAACAAATCGGGATTTTATAAGTTGATCATACTCTTGAATTTGTTTTTTTCTGCTCTCTATTATATTTTCAATTACCTTAAGTATATTAGCAATTTCTAATTGTTTCTTCCTATTTGGAACAGGAACGCTAAATTCTCTCAATATGGTTAGGTTTATATTATTTTGTGCTACCCCTCTCCCTATGCTATTGACATGTAAATGCAGTGATTTTAGAAAATAATAAAGATATTCTAAATCAACTTTATCATCTCTTAGTGTCAATCCAGCAATTGCTTGATTTGTAGTTACATCGATATTTGTAATACAAACCTCCCCTAAAGTTGCAAATATCGTATACAGTATGCTCCCTTTTTCAATCATTTTTGCTGATGAATTATTCAAGCCTTCTTTCGTAATAAATTCTGTTGTTTTATTAAGAAATTTTGACTCAATATCACCTATTTTAACCCATGGTATATCGCCATTTTCCCAATATTTTGATATATTACGGGAGGGAGTTCCACCAGCTTGTATTTTGCATAAGTCTCCTAATTTAATATTCATAGTTTTAGCCCTACAAATCTAAATTTAGAAGTGATTTAAGCTCATTTTTAAGAACTTCAATTTCATCATCTAAAGAATCAATTCTATCCATAATTACTGCAGGTGAATCATATTCAATTTTTTCATACTCAACTTCTAAGTATTTATTAATAGATAAGTCATAATCGTTAGCAATTATTTCTTTTTTATCAACAAAGAATGATTTATCAAGCCTAGTTCTATTTTCTTCTAGGTCTAAATTATGGAATCTATTAATAATATCATCAATATCATTTTGTTCTATTGGACTTCTTTTGTCATCTAATGTATAACCATCAGCTTCCATATTATAAAACCATACCTTATCAGTCCCACCAGTGTTTGTTTTGGTGAAAATGATAATTGCCGTTGAAACACCGGCATATGGTTTAAAAACACCGCTTGGCATAGATATAACAGCTGTTAGTTTATGATTATCAATTAGCTCTTTTCTAATTGCCTTATGTGCATTACTAGAGCCAAATAAAACGCCATCAGGAACAACTGATGCTGCTCTACCTCCAACTTTTAACATTCTAAGCATAACTGCTAAAAATAAGAGTTCTGTTTTCTTTGTTTTGGTTACTGCTAAAAGATCTTTAGATACGGCTTCGTAGTCTAGACTTCCTTTAAATGGAGGATTGGCTAAAATTAAAGAGAACTTATTTGATGTTGTATTTTCCTCTGAAAGTGAATCTTGGTATTTAATATCTGGTTGATCAACACCATGAAGCATCATATTCATTGCTCCAATTCTAAGCATTGTCTGATCAGTATCATAGCCACTAAACATAGTTGTTGTATATTTGCTTTGATGTTCAGCTTTAAGCAATTCCTTAGAATAGTGTTCGTTTATATATCTTGCTGATTCAACAATAAAACCTGCACTTCCCATTGCTGGATCCACAATAACATCATTTAATGTTGGTTTCATCATTTCAACCATCATACGAATAATATGTCTTGGGGTTCTAAATTGTCCATTTTTTCCACTAGATGCTATTTTAGCAAGTAAATACTCATAAACATCACCCATCATATCTTTGTTGTTAAGGTCAAGATCATCTAATCCATCTACTACTTTTACAAGTACTCTAGGAGTAGGAACCATAAACACGGCATCATTCATATATTTAGAAAAAGCTGTGTCTTTTCCATTGTTAATTTGTTTAATAAAAGGAAATACTTTATCTTTAACTGTATTAAATAATTCTTGTGGTTCAAAATGTTTAAATACACTCCATCTAAGATTGCTATATGGTTCATCGATGTTTTCTTTTTCATCAACATAATTTCCTGAATCAAATAACAAATTCTTTGGTTGAACACCTAAAGCATGCGCATTTCGTTCTTTCTTTATTTGATTATCATCTAAAAGCTTAATAAATAATAAATAAGTTACTTGTTCAATAACTGAAAGAGGATTGGTCAATCCGCCTGTCCAAAATGTCTCCCATATTCCATCAATTTTGTTTCTAACTTCACCAGTAATCATTTTTTTCCTCCTAATGTATTAATATCGTTACTAACGAATAAATCATTTAGTTTTTTCTTTGCTTTGATAGTAGGATTAAATTTACCTGTTTCCCATCTATTTACAGTCACAAAAGAAACACCAAGCATATCAGCTAGTTCTTTTTGGGATATAAATAGTTTTTCTCTAAGCAATTTAATTTTTTTTGAGTATTCCATTGAATATTCTCCTAATCATATTATTAACATTATTATAGCACTTTTTATATAAAAATATAAGGTTGTTTAAATTTATTTAAAAATATAATGAAATTTTATCAAATTTAGTAAAATTATCCGCCAATTTACGCCATGAAGGGATGTCAGCCTGTCACTTAAATATTAAAAAGTAATCGTTAAATTGTAGGGTAATCGTTAAATTGTAATAGTTGAAAATTAAAAAAACCTAAAAGTTGATACTTTTTAGGTCTTGGTATGGTCGGTCAAGTTATAAGTGGAAATGGAATAAGGGGATGTATTCCCTATCTTCAAAATAAAAAAAGTTTGACACAAATTGTATCAAACAAATTTCTAATATGGTGCGGGTGACAGGAATCGAACCTGCACTCCGAAGAACTAGATCCTAAGTCTAGCGCGTCTGCCAGTTTCGCCACACCCGCATACCATGCTAGAATATAAT
>Ga0209201_1005058_pt1 | contig 10140 bp, 10 predicted proteins | sample AD_UKC055_MetaG_FD_184411 | JGI IMG/M metagenome (GOLD analysis project Ga0209201, IMG submission 184411) | Active sludge microbial communities of municipal wastewater-treating anaerobic digesters from USA - AD_UKC055_MetaG (SPAdes) (version 2) | ecosystem: Engineered > Bioreactor > Anaerobic >... | reverse complement strand
TTTAACCCTATTGGTTCTCTATCTAATTTAGCTTTATTTTTAGCCGCGGCTTTACCATTTTTTATTGTATCCCTAGGTAGCCAAGCGGAATTTTGTGAACGATCTTCGGCTAAAAATGGCCAACTGTGGTGGAATATCTGGCTAGGGCTGACTATTGTAGCTAATGTAGCGGCTATAGTTATTCTGGGATCATTTAATATCTGGCCAGTGATTATTTTAGGCTTATTGATTGTTTTAATTTTTGTTTTATCGCGTTTTCTTAAATTCAGCCATTTACAGCTAGGGCTGACGGTGGGGATATTGATTGTGAGTTTTGTGTTGTTGATTCTGGGCAATATCGGCTGGCCGAAAGTAGATTTACCTAGCGAAGTTAGCCTATCTCGAAGCTTTTCGTGGCAAATTGCTAGGGCTAGTGTAGCTAAGCGGCCGATTTTCGGTAACGGTCTAGCTAGTTTTAATAGCGTTTTTAGTCGTTTCAAGGGTCCTGATTTTAATGGGGCGGCTTTGTGGAACCTTGATTTTGATATACCAGCTGGTTGGTTGGCGGAAAGTTTAGTGGTTGTTGGTGGACTTGGTTCCTTGTTAATTATTATTGGTTTGTTATTAGGTTTAATTGCCGCTGGACGGCGTCTATTTTCTTCTAAAAGAGAGTTGCCAACTGCTGACCTTAAATTAGGCATTAGTCTTTGGGCCATGGTTATTGTTATGTTGGTGGGCGGGCTGTTTATTCCGGTAGGCAATAATTTATTATTAATTTTTGGTTTGTTGTGGGTTTTACTTATGGTTGTTACTTATAATTGGCCTCGCCATCAGGCTGTTATTTATTGGCGCAAGGCCGATGAGCGGGGTAGCGCCACCTGGACTGTGGGCCTTATTATTGTGGCTATTTTTTTGTTAGCTGGCTTGGCTTATGGAATCAAACTTTATACCGCCGATATTTTAGCGGCTCAATCGCTCAAGAGCCAATCTACTGACCAGCAAATTATAGCTATGTCTAAGGCCTATAATTTAGCTCCATGGCGAGAAATGTATGGTTTTGGTCTAGCTCAGTTATCCTGGGCTAAGGCTAATGAATTAGCGCAAGGAGCCATGACGGCCACTGGTACTCCAGCTATGGAAGCTCAAACTGCCGCTCAATCCTATGTTCAGCAAGCTAAGGCGATTTTGGATCAGACCAGTAAGCTAGTTAAGAATCAGTCAGCTGGTGTTAAAATGGCGGCCTTACTTTATGAAACAATTGGTGATATTGATGGGGCCATGGCGAGTTATCAAGAGCTAAGTGAACTTGATCCTAATAATCCTTGGCCTTATGCTAAAATGGCTCAATTAAAAGTTATGCAGGCTTATCAGGCGCAGGACAAGGAAACTAAGGATAAATTGGTGGAGGAGGCGCTTAATGGCTATCAAAAAGCGATAGAATTAAAACCAGATTGGGCTGAAGCTTATTATTACCGGGCAGTACTTTATCAGGCCATTGAAAAGCCAGTAGAGGCTACTCAGGATTTGGTTTTAGCGGTTAATAATTCTGGCGGAGCTGTTAATTATGTTTTGCCTTTAGCGCAATTATTAAATGAGCGGGCTAAGACAGAAACTGATTTAGCCGCTAATTTACGAACTCAGGCTCAGCAATTAGTAGAAGGCATATTAGCCACTGACGATAGCAATGTTAATGCTCTTTATATTTTAGCTATGATTTACCGCGATTCAGGCCAAACCGATTTAGCGCGTGAGACAGTAAATAATTTGTTAAGTAAGGCGCAGGAAACAGATAAACCAATTATTGAACAGCAGTTTGCTGATTTATTAGCTGAATAATATTGTTATAATATTGTATTTAGAGCGGCTGGCGGTTGCTTTTCCGCTGGCCGTTTATGATTGAATAATATGAATTTAACTTCTCAAGAATTACGGCAAAAATTTTTAGATTTTTTTAGGACTAAGGATCATGCTATTATTCCTAGTGCTTCTCTTATTCCTGATAATGACCCCTCAGTATTATTCAATACTGCTGGTATGCAGCCCTTGGTCCCTTATTTATTGGGCGAGCCCCATCCCTTGGGACGGCGGTTAGCTAACGCTCAAAAATGTTTGCGTACTGACGATATTGATAAGGTTGGCGATGCAGTTCATTTAACTTTTTTTGAAATGTTGGGCAATTGGTCGTTGGGTGATTATTTCCAGGCAGAAGCTATTGCCTGGAGCTGGGAATTTTTGACCGATAGCCAGTGGTTGGGGTTGCCGGCTGATCATTTAGCGGCTAGCGTTTTTGCTGGCGATGCCGATGCTCCTTTTGACCGCCGTTCTTATGAGCTGTGGCAGCAAGTGGGTTTGCCAGCTAAGCGACTGGCTAAATTAGGTAAAGAAAATAATTGGTGGGGTCTTGCTAGTCATTTAGGGCCCTGCGGTCCGGATACAGAAGTTTTTTATTGGACTGGCCCTGAACCAGCACCCGAGATATTTGAACCTAATGATCCAGCCTGGGTAGAAATCTGGAATAATGTTTTTATGGCCTACGATGAACAGGCTGACGGTTCTTTTGTGCCCCTTAAACAACGCAATGTAGATACTGGATTAGGGCTAGAAAGGGTGCTAGCGGTGTTAAACCATGAATCAGATATTTATTTAAGTGATTTATTCCAACCAATTATTAATTATTTAGAAAAAGTAAGCGGTCGCCGGTATCTTGATGAAGTCAGGACTTTTAGGATTATTGCTGATCACCTTAGGGCTAGCGCTTTTTTATTAGCTGATGAACAGGCAGTAACGCCTAGCAATAAGGATCAAGGCTATATCCTGCGACGGTTAATTCGGCGAGCTGTCCGTCTAGTCTATAATTGGCCTATGCCAGCTTCAGAAATTTTAAGCGGCGTTGCTGAGCAAATTATTGCTACGATGGGTGAAACTTATCCAGAATTAGTCAGACGACATGATTTTATTATTGCCGAGATTACTAAAGAAATTAATAAGTTTAATTATACTTTAGACCGCGGGCTTAAAGAATTTGAAAGATTAGTTGGCGACCATCATCTTATTAAGGGAGCCGATGCTTTTATGCTTTATCAAAGCTATGGTTTTCCCTTAGAAATGACTAAAGAATTAGCCCAAGAGCGGGGTGGAATAGTAGATGAAGCTGGCTTTCAAGAAGAAATGAGTCGGCATCAACAATTATCCCGCACTGCGGCTGCCGGTAAATTTAAGGGAGGATTGGCCGATAATTCTTTAGCTACTACTCGGCTTCATACTGCGGCGCATCTTTTATTACAGGCTTTGCGGCAAGTGCTAGGAGAAGGAGTTTACCAGCGGGGCAGTAATATTACTCCAGAACGTTTACGTTTTGATTTTTCTTATCCTAACAAATTAACACCTGAGGAGATACAGCAGGTAGAGGATATAGTTAATAAACAAATCGCCCTTGATCTGCCAGTTACTTGTACAGAGATGTCGCTTCAGGAGGCGCGCCAGGCGGGCGCTATGGGTGTTTTTGACGCTAAATATGGGGAAAGGGTGAAGGTATATATTATTGGCAGTGGTCAGCCCTTTAGCCGGGAAATTTGCGGTGGCCCTCATGTACAGCGCACTGGAGACCTAGGTCATTTCCGTATTATTAAAGAAGAAAGCAGTAGCGCTGGTGTACGGCGTATTAAGGCAATTTTAGAAAATTAATATGGCTCGACCGACTCTTCTTATTACTGGCGGGGCAGGTTATATCGGTTCTCATGCCGTTAAATTATTTCTAGATAAAGGCTACAGGGTAGTGGTTATTGACAATTTATGTCGAGGGTGGCAGGAACCACTAGATATTTTAGCTCGCCGGGGAGATTTAATTTTTGTCCGCGGAGACTTAACTTCACCCCAAGATTTAGCCCCAGTATTTAATCGTTATAATTTTTCCGGGGTCTTACATTTTGCTGCCTTGTGCCTAGTTGATGAGTCAATGTCCAAGCCCGAACTTTATTTTCATAATAATGTTATTGGCAGTTTTAATTTATTAGAGGAGTTGAGACATCATGGACCCATCCCCCTTATTTTTTCCTCTACCTGTGCTGTTTATGGTGAGAGTCAATATCTGCCAGTAGATGAAGCTCATCCTCTAAATCCAGCTAATCCTTATGGAGAATCTAAGCTAATGATTGAAAAAATGATTAAATGGTATGGAGAATGTTATCATCTGCCTTATGTAATTTTACGCTATTTTAATGTTTCGGGAGCAGATAGTGAAGGCCTTATTGGCGATAGTAAAAAACCTAGTCAATTATTAATGCAAAATGCGGTTCGCGGTATTTTGGGTATTGAGCCTTTTGCCTATACTTGTCCTAAGGTAGATACTCCTGACGGTACGCCCATCCGTGACTATATTAATGTGGAAGATTTAATAGAGGCCCATGCCTTAGCTTATGATTATTTAGAGCATGGTGGAGCCAGCCAGATTTTTAATATCGGTACTGGCCAAGGTTATAGTGTTAAAGAAATTGTTCAAGCTGTGGAGCGTCATGTGGGCGGTACCTTACAGCAAGGACAAGCGGTCACGCGTCAAGGCGAATATGCTCAGATTTATGCTGACATTACTAAGGCCACCCAGGTACTGGGTTGGCGGCCCAAGCGCACTCTAGAGGATAGTATTGCTAGTTTAGTTAAGTGGTATAGTCGTTTTCCTCAGGGGTATAATTTTTAGCTGAGTAAGTTTACTTCTATCATGAGGTTTTTAATATAATTTAGTTAACAATTTTTACTTATCTCTCACCTTTTGTTATAATACCCTCATAATATATATACATTAGTATATATATAAGTAATTAACAATTCATGATTAGTTATCCCTGCCAAGCTAATATTTTTAAAAAATAATCACCTTTTCCTAACCATAGGAATGCTTTTACTTTAGTTGAACTTCTCGTAGTTATTGCCATCATTGGTTTACTATCTACTCTCTCTACTATTGCTCTAAATAGCGCTCGCTCTAAAGCTCGCGACTCTCGCAGGTTAAGTGATATCCACAATCTCTCTTTAGCTCTAGAGATGTATTATGCTGATGTTGGCGCCTATCCCTTATCACCTACCTCGACAGGGATTATTGGCGGTCTTTGTCTTAGTGACCTCGGTATTTCTTCTACCTGCGGAGTTAATACGTATCTTGCTAAAATCCCTGATGATCCTAAAGACAGTAAACATTATCTTTATTCTACTGTAGTTAACCCTCAATACTATGAACTAATCTATGAGGAAGAAACCATCCCTGATGATTGTCCCCCTTACTGGGTTAGAGTACCAGGCAATACTTTATATCATACCCGCACCTTTTGTGTGATGCAGTATGAAGCTAAAATCAAAGGTCAAGACAATGGTAACCAAACCTATAATGCTAGCTATGAACCTGAATCTCGGATTAGCGGTACCCCTTGGGTTAATATTACCCAGCCTAATGCCAAAAGTGAATGTGAGTCCATTGGAGCTCACTTGATAACTGAAGATGAATGGCTAACCATAGCCCGTAATATTGAACTGCAACCGGCCAATTGGTCTTCAGGTCAAATAGGTTCTGGTCAAATTCCTCGAGGCAATAGCGACGGTATAGGTGCGGCTATGGATGGTACTGACCCTCTTTATGGTACTATTAATCAGCGTACTCTTACTCTTTCTAATGGCGCAACTATCTGGGATATAGCTGGCAATGTCTGGGAGTGGACTGATGCCACTATTTTAGGTAAAGATCAGCCCAAAGGTGTGGCTAATCCTAGTGGTTTTTTATGGTCTGAGTATTCTAGTCTTTATTCTTATGGCACTATTTCTCCTGAACGTCTTTTACCCTTAAATCCTGCCTGGAATAGCTCCCAGGGTTATGGCCGAATCGATACTAACGGTGTTCCGACCAATACGACTATTTACGCCTTTCTCCGGAGTGGCAGCTGGAGCTATGGAGTGACTGTTGGTGTTTTGGGGCTCAGTTTGTACAATGGTCCGGGCAGTTCCGCCAGCGCTTTTGGTTTTCGCTGTGTGCGTTAGCCAGGGGTGTTTTATCTTTTATCTAAAATCTGTATTTTTAAAATGAGCTATTTTTGTTTTTTCCAGAAAATGAGGTGGGCTGGTACAGGCTCTTGACAGACATTATTTTTATCCTTATAATTAGACCATAATTTAAAAATTAATATCATAACATGATAATTTATCAGCTTTGGTTTGATAAATTATTTTATGTTAAAAAATAATTAATGACCAAAGCTAATAGTACCACCAATGATTCTAAGAGTTTTTTAGAGTGTGAAGGAGAAATCTTGGAATTAATGCCTGGTTTAACTTTTAAGATCCGTTTGGATAATGGCCACGAATTATTAGCCCATTTATCGGGTAAAATGAGGATTAATAAAATTAGGCTAGCGCCGGGTGATCGGGTTCGCCTAGAAATTAGTCCCTACGATTTAACTAGGGGTCGTATTATCTATCGTCTTTAGGGGTAAAAAATTATGAAAGTTAGAGCTTCTGTAAAAAAAATGTGCAAAGATTGTAAAATTATTCGTCGCTTTAATCGGGTGCAAGTAATTTGTAAAAACCCGAAACATAAGCAACGTCAAGGTTAGTTTAACTATATTTTTATGACAGTAAGAATTGCTGGTGTTGTTTTACCTAATGATAAGCGAATTGAAGTCGCTCTTACTTATATTTATGGTCTAGGTATTTCTAAATCACGACAAATTTTAGCCAAGGCTAAAGTTAATCCAGATACGCGAACCAAGGATTTGACAGAAGATGAAGCCAATAGATTGCGGACTTTCATTGAAAAAAATGAAGTAGTAGAAGGTGATTTACGACGGGAAGTAAGCAGCAATATTAAACGGCTTAGAGATATTGGCTCTTATCGTGGACTGCGCCATAGTCGTAATTTACCAGTGCGTGGTCAGCGCACTAAAACTAATAGCCGCACTGTGCGTGGCAATCGTCGTCAGACCATGGGTTCAGGGCGTAAACCAGCGGCTCAAAAGACTTAATTTATTAATGTTTTATTGTCATATGGCTGATGAACAACCAACCAAAGAACAGGAATTAATCCAGGAGGTAGCAGAGGAGGCAACTGATTTAGCAGCTGAATCGATTGCTGAATTGCCGGATGATGTTAAGAAAAAATTAGAAAAAACCAAGACTGCTCGATTAACTGTAGCCAAAGGTAAACGTCGCCGTAAGGTTGAGCGGACTTTAGTTAAGGGCAATGTTTATATTAAATCCACATATAATAATACTATTGTAACTATTACTGATGAAAATGGTGATGTTGTTTCTTGGGCTAGCGCCGGACTGGCCGGCTTTAGGGGCCCTAAAAAATCTACGCCTTATGCAGCCCAGGTTATTACTAAGATCGCCGTAGATCGAGCTAAAGAGATGGGCTTAACCGATGTTCATGTTTTTGTTAAAGGTGTAGCCGCAGGTCGTGAAGCTGCAATTCGCGCCTTAAATGCTAATGGGTTAGTAGTTAATTCTATTAAAGATGTTACTCCGATACCACACAATGGTTGCCGTCCGCGTAAACCGCGACGTGTTTAATTAGAAAATTGTTTATGTCTAGATATTTAGGATCAGCTTGTAAATTGTGTCGTCGTGAAGGCACAAAATTAATGTTAAAAGGGGAGCGTTGCAGTTCTAGCAAATGCGCGTTAGCGCGCCGTAATTTTCCGCCAGGTTTCCATGGTCCGCAAGGCCGACCGCGTCAATCTGAATATAGCTTACAGTTACGGGAAAAACAGAAAGTAAAGCGGATGTACGGTTTATTAGAACAGCAATTTCATTTGACTTTTCTTAATGCTAAAAAACAGTCAGGTGATGCTGGTGAAAATTTATTACGTCTTTTAGAAATGCGTTTAGATAATGTAGTTTATCGGGCTGGTTTTGCTGATTCTCGAGCCAAGGCGCGGGAATTAGTTAGTCACGCTCATTTTACCGTTAATGGTCATCCAGTGGATATTCCTTCTTATCGCGTTAAGCCAGGTGATATTATTAAAGTTAAAGCTAGTCGGCGTCGTAACCAAATTTTTAATGGTTTAGGAGAACGTTTATTAAAAAGGAAATTTCAAGCTCCTGGCTGGTTATTTTTAGACCCTTCTGAATTAGAGGTAAAAGTCCTTCATGAGCCGAAAGAAGAGGATTTGGAGAAAAATATTAACACTCAGCTTATTGTTGAATTTTACGCTCGTTAATCTTTAGCTTAAAATATTATGGAAAAAATTGCTTTGCCACAAAAAATCTCAGTTTTACCTGGAAGTCAGCCCTATGAAGCTTTAATTACTGTTGAGCCGTTTTTCCCGGGTTATGGTACTACGATTGGCAATGCTTTACGTCGGGTGTTATTGTCTTCTTTACCAGGAGCGGCAGTGATTGGTGTAAAAATAGCCGGAGCGGACCATGAATTTATGGGGTTGCCAGGGATAGCTGAAGATGTTTTAACTATTATTTTGAATCTTAAAAAATTACGTCTGAAAGTCTTTAGCCAAGAAGTTTGTAAACTTAGTTTAGAGGCTAGCGGGAAAAAGGTGGTTACGGCTGCTGATATTGTTCCTAATAGTCAGGTAGAAATTATTAATCCGGACTTAGTTCTAGCTCATTTAACCAGTAAAGACGCTAATTTAAGTATGGAGATTTTTGTCAGTGGCGGGCGAGGTTATGAAATGGTTGAAAATAGAGCTAAAGTTAAAAGGGAGGTTGGCTATATTGAAATTGATTCTATTTATACTCCGGTTCTCGCCGCTGGGCTATCGGTAGAAAATGTGCGGGTAGGTCAGATGGTTAATTGGGATAAATTAGTTTTAAGAATCGTAACCGATGGCACCATTACTTCGCGTCAGGCCCTTATTGATGCTAGTAAAATTTTAATTGATCAATTTGCAGCTATTATTGATTTAGCCGAAGCTGAACCGGAATTAGAGGGAGAATTAGCCGACAATCTGAAGGAGAATAATAATAAGACTAAGGCAACCGCTAAGAAGTCTAATAAAAGTGCAGCTGCTAAGAGTAAAACAACTAAAAAAAGTAAAGTTAAATAGTGTTAATAATTATGCGTCATAGAAATAAAGGAGTTATTTTAGGTCGAACCAAAGAACCGCGGGAGATGATGCTCCGTAATTTAGCGGCGAGTATTTTAATTCATAGCTTTGTTGTTACTACTAAAGCTAAAGCTAAAGCTGTTCAACCCCTAGTTGAGCATTTATTAACTATTGCCAAGGCTAATGATTTAACGGCGCGCCGTCGTCTTTTAGCTATTTTGCCTCAAGATGAGGCAGTGGTTAAGGCCTTAGAAATAGCTAAACGATACGAATCTAGAAACGGTGGTTATACTAGAATTATTAATTTAGGGCCACGCCAAGGTGATGGTGCTGAGCAGGCTCGTTTAGAATTAGTTTAATTTTTATTTATGGGACTAAGAGAAGTTTATACCATTGATGCCTCAGGCCAAGCAATCGGCCGCCTAGCTAGCCAAATTGCTATTTTATTGCGCGGTAAAAATAAAGCTAGCTATAGACCCCATCTAGATGAAGGGGGTGTGGTTTATGTTAAAAATATCCGTGAGGCTATTTTGACAGGTAAAAAATTAGCCCAGAAAAAATATTATCGTCATAGTGGTTATCCGGGTGGTCTAAAGGTTCAATCTTTATCTCAAATACAGGCTGACCAGCCTGATGAGGTTCTAAGACGGGCGGTAAAACAAATGTTGCCGGCTAATCGTTTACGCGATGATATGCTTAAACGCCTGATAATTAATTAGTTTATATTATGATGGACGAATTAGATGACTTAGAATTTGCTGGTAGTCAAGACAAACTAGCCACTCCAACTATGGAGGAGGCTATGGATTATAGTACTACCCGAGATTTTGCTGGTAAGTATCTAAAGGCTGTGGGTAAACGTAAAACAGCCAGTGCCGAGGTGCGTCTTTATGATAAAGGTAGTGGGATTATTGTTGTCAATGGTCAGCCTTTAGCGGTTTATTTTCCATTATGGTCTGACCAGGCGATTGTGATTCAGCCCCTGCGACTTAGTGGCTTGCAGAAACAACTAGATTTTTCCATAGTAGTGAGGGGCGGAGGCAAAACTGGCCAAGCCCAAGCTATAGCACACGGTATAGCTCTAGGTTTATTGAAGCTTAATCCAGACCTGAGAGCG
>Ga0209201_1005052_pt1 | contig 10145 bp, 9 predicted proteins | sample AD_UKC055_MetaG_FD_184411 | JGI IMG/M metagenome (GOLD analysis project Ga0209201, IMG submission 184411) | Active sludge microbial communities of municipal wastewater-treating anaerobic digesters from USA - AD_UKC055_MetaG (SPAdes) (version 2) | ecosystem: Engineered > Bioreactor > Anaerobic >... | reverse complement strand
GCACCTTTCGGGTAAACCCGATCCCGAACCCTCGCGGGCTTCTAACAAACAGTTCCACCAACGCCATCAACGTCAACTCCAGGCGATCTCTTCTAACCTTTGCGCCTGACTTTTGTCAGTCAACCAGCCCCGGAGACTATGATCCTCACCACACATCCAATCCGATGGCGCAAGAAGTCTTTCGTCACGTTTGTGAGCCGCTCTTTTATCAAGATGCGCATGGAGAGTTGCACGGACTTCTTGCAGAGGATGTGATTGTCTATAACGATGGGGGGCGCGAGGCGATCGTTCGATTGCGTCCCGGCATTACTTTTCACGATGGTGTGTTGTTGACAGCAGACGGGGTGGTGAAGAGTTTTGAAAGATTGTTGCAATTCGGCGCTTCACCACTCTTAAAGGATTTGCGTGATGTAAAAATCTCTGTTGGGTCTGATGATCTCACCGTTGTTTTCACGCTTCCTTATCCTGATTACGAATTTGCCAAGCTGGTTCTATCCAGCTCATACGCGGCGATTGTTTCTCCTCAATCGGGTTTTTGGACAGAGCCGGGCCTGGTTGCCTGTACGGGACCCTATCAGTTTGCCGTATCTACTTATCGGTCTGATCGCTCTGTGACATTGCTTCCCTATTCCGGCTATCGTCGTCGCCCTCCTTATTCAGAAAACTCCGGCCCACCGGTTATTCGGCGTTTGACCTATGTTTTCGAACCAAATCGTGATGCTCGTTTGAAATTGCTGAGAGACGGTCCTGGCTGTGTTCTTAGTTTGAGTTCTGGTGAGACGATTTCCCCAGCTTCTTCTCATTTTCGTTATTATTCGGCGACAGGGGGGATCACGTATTTGGGGTTCAATTTTCAGCGTCAACGCTGGCATGATCTCCGCGTTCGCCTTGCGATTGCGATGGCTATTGACAAAGAATCGCTTGCGGCGCAGGGACTCTTTGCTGTGGCTGAAACGCCCCTGGCTCCTGAAAGCATCGGTTATGATGCCAGTGTAGCGAAGTTCGGCTATGGGTACGACCCGCAACGCAGCCGTGAGCTTCTATCTGCTGCCGGATTTGATGTGGCGTCGGAGATCGTCCTATTGATCCCCGAAAGTCGTACTTATCGTGATCTGGCAGCGGATATACGGCAAAAATTGATGGCTATAGGTTTTTCCCAGATTCGAATTCGCGAAATTCCCCGGGAAGACCTGCTCACGCAACGTCAGGATTTCGACCTGCTTATTTTCGACTATGCCTGGGGTGATTACACAGCTTTAGGGATTTTCCTGGGAGCGGGGCCGCGCAATCTCCTTAGCTACCCGGAGGGCGATGTTGCTGATTTGATTGCGCTGGCGCGCATGCAGGCGGATGAGAACGCGCGGCGCGACATGATTCTGGAAGCTCAGAAGATTGTCTTAAGCGAGGCGATCTGGCAGCCGCTTCTTGTTCGCCGTATCATCTTTGCCGTAGATGGCCGTTGCGTTTCCGGCGAACGCTCGACGCCCTCCGGCGAGCTTATCTTTTGGGACGCCAATACTGATTTTTCCCCCTTTTGACGCCTCGCTGTGAGATTTCATCATAAATCCTCATAACTTTTCACATCTCCGCGCGCAATTTTCGCTATAGTGAGACATGCCACCGGATTTCCGGTGAGTATTTCTGATTGCCGGGATACAAAACTTGAGCCAGGGGTGGCTTTCAGGTATCCGGCATTCTGCTTGGGAGGCAGAGATGACGCGAAGGTTGCAATGGAAATGGATTGTCTTGGCAGTTGCTGTTTTGTTGTTGATTCCAACTGTAGTATGGGCTTTCAACGGCTCATATTCCCCCACCGGTCATTGGGTTGGCGTTTACGAGCACACTTCCTATAGTTGTCCGGGAACGACCAACTCAGGGGGCAATGTGCGAAGCGATGACATTGTCGAGATACGGACGACCATGAATTGGGACACGGCTCACGCAAACAGCGTGAAAGATTACAGCCGAAACGGAGGCTACTATACCCACGATATTACTGATATGAGTGACACCCTCAACGGCTGGTGTTTGTGGACCAATTTCCCCAGTCCTTACTATGACTGGGACGATGATGATAACGATGGAAAATGGGAGGAAACCGAGGTCGTGGCTCAGGATACGGCTTTTCCTGTCGTAAGCCAATATTACTCCGTCAATTCCTACTTCACGCGCTGGCATTGGGTTTGCACTAAGAAGAATGGGGAATGGGATTGTGCGTGGGTTTACGAAAGCGGCGGTGGTAACGTTGCGATTACCCCCGCTATTTCAAAATGGCAGGGATGGCCGTATTATGAGTACCAAACGCTGCACTACGACGGTGATCCCGTCAATGTGAGTTACGGGAACAATCCTTTGCAGACAATGGAGGTCGAGTCCTCTGTGATGGTTCCGGAAGCCGTTACGGTAGACGCAGACCTTCCTTATACGTTTTCCGTAGAAGTGGCTGCAGTCCAAAATTTGAAAGCTCGCCTCAATGTTCCTGTCGGCATGGAGGCGTTGTCCGATTACCAGGCGTGGTCTTTGAGTCTTGCGCCTGCGATGCAGGCGGCCGGCCTCGACTCTTCGGATGTGGTCATAACTTTCCGGCAACCGCTCTCGCCGGTTGAGTTTGACGCTTTCCTGAAGGAGCACGCTGTTGATGTCAGTGTTGTACGCGCCGAGTATCAGGTCGCCGATGAGACCGGCGCCATGCAAACCTGGACAACGTATGTTCGTAATCTCCCCGGGACCGATTTTCTGTTGTTGGATGAGGCGGCTCGCAATGCCGTCGGCGCTGATTTGAACGTTCAGCACGGCGCGGTCGCTTTGTATGGCGCGGTTCCGCTTTCTCAGCTTGCTGCTTTGAACGGCGATTCTCGGGTCTTTCTGGCCGATTCTGCTCCGGGTTACATCGCTTCTCTGCTTTCTGATCAGGCAGAAGTCCAAGAGATTCTGGGCAAACTTCGTGAGGAGATGCGCGAAAGTCTGCGGGAAGAGGTCCTTGCGTCGGCGGAAGCAATGCCCCCTGATGCTTTGGCTTCTTTGGACGTAGATCGGGAAGTCGAACGTTTCTTCGAGTTGTATCCTGATAGAGCGCCTCGCGTGATTGTGAGTGTTCCCGATTTGTGGATGGCTGTGAGGGATTCTACACCAAAGAATTGAGCTTGATGGAGGTTATTATGCAGTTAAAACGCTATCGTTTTGTGCTGGTATTGGCAGTTTTGCTGGTCGCGGGGTTGCTTGTCGCTGCATTTTGGCTTCACCCGCTCACCCGTTACCAGACTTATCATGCTGCATCGCGCTTCTATGATGCGCTGATTAAGGGCGACTATGCACAAGCTTTTGATCATCTCGCTTACTATGATCGCTATTCTGATCTTATGCCTGAAATTTCGCGAACAGAGGCCAAGTCGATTTGGACTGAGCGGGTTGACGCCTTACGTGAGGCGGAGGTTTATCTTGTGGACATGGCTGCGCTGGAGGTACACTTCGACGATGGCTATCCGGTCGGAACGGCCCGTGTGACGGTGATGGATCGCGGGGAAGCTGTCACGGTTGTCCAGCAGATTCATTTTGTTGAACGCGCCGGCTCATGGATGGTCCAGGAGGTTTTCCCGGATCCAGATGTGAGCGCGGCGGCCATCACTCAAATCAGCCAGGCCATCAGTGGTTTGGTCAAGCCGATTAATGATTAAAAGTAGTAACTATACCAGGACTTACGCAAGACGAAACGGTTGACCAAAGGCGTCAAGCTGCTATGCTAACAGAATGAACCCGAAAACAGAACGCGTAACTCGCTTGGATTATTGTCAATATCTGTTGGTGAGTCAGATGAACTACACGCTGACCAACTACGCTGATCATACCGATAAGTTCAGCCATGATATTGTAGTGCGCCCCCAAAGTTGGACAGGTTAGAAAATGAACTATCATGTCGAACAACGGAGAGCTATCATGACACAACGACGTACATTCACTGCGCAATTCAAAGCACAAATAGTGCTGGACATTCTGAGTGGGCACAAGAGTGCCGCTGACATCTGCCGCGAACATCAACTCAAACCCCAGGTCGTTTCGGGCTGGAAGACCGACTTTGTCAGCCATGCGGCACAGGTTTTCACCCAGGCCGAGACGCGCAGCCAGGAACAGCAACGGATCGCTGAACTGGAACGCTTGGTAGGCCGCCAAGCGTTAGAATTAGAAATCCTAAAAAAAGCTACCGCCAGCTTGGGGTGAGCGTGGCAACGAAACGCGCACTGGTGCAACACCTGACGAACGAGTACCCGACCGCGTTGTTGTGCGCGACGTTGGAGTTGTCGCGCAGCACGTATTACTACTCAGCGCAAGCCGGGGAAGACGAAAGCACGCTGAAGGCACGCCTCAAGATACTGGCTGGGCGCTGGCCGATGTATGGGTATCGTCGTCTCACGGTGCAGTTGCGCCGCGACTATCAGCAGACGGTGAATAGCAAACGCGTGCGGCGGTTGATGGCGGAACTGGAGTTGCGGGGAGAACGCCCCCGGCGATGGCGGCGTACGACCAACAGCGAACATCCTTTCCCGCGTTACCCCAACTTGGTCGCGGAGTTGGTCGTGGTGCGTCCGGATCAAGTGTGGGTAGCGGACATCACCTACGTGCGCTTGCGGGATGAGTTTGTCTACTTGGCCGTGCTGATGGATGTCTTTACCCGCAGTATTCGGGGCTGGCATCTGGGACGCACCTTGGCGCAGGAACTCACCCTGACGGCTTTGCAGCGCGCCCTGGCAACAGCACCAACCGGAAATTCATCATTCGGATCAAGGCGTACAATACGCGGCCACCGCCTATGTGGACTTGCTGTGTGCCCACACCGTCCAGATCAGCATGGCCGAAGTGGGCGCGCCGTGGCGCTGCGTTTTGCCGCTGTCGTGGACGTAGGTGCCCAGGCCGGCGTAGCCCACCAGGTGCTTGGCGTGCGCGAAGCGGGTGATGTCGCCCACCGCCGCCAGGATGATCATCGCCGTGATGAGGCCAATGCCAGGCAATTGCATCAGGAACGGCGTCTGTGCGGCCCACGGGGCGACGGTGCTGAGGCGCGCCAGTTCTTGTTCCACCTCGGCGATTTGGGCATTGAGCAAGTCGAGGGTAGCCAGGTCTTGGCGCACGTGCAGTTTTTCGGTAGGCGAGAGGTCCAGACTTGTCCACCAGGGGCGGTGCTGGGCGGCAAAGGGATCGCCGTCTGGGGCGGCGAGATTGTGCCGCTGCCACATGCTGTGCAAGCGATTGGTGGTCTGCGTGCGGGCGCGCGTCAAACGCAGGCGGTGCGCCACCAACTCTCGCAACTCGCGCACCGGCTGCGGAGGCACCCAGACTTCCGGGATGAGGTTGAGCCCCAACAGCTTGGCCAGCACAAACACATCGCGCTTGTCGGTCTTGACGAGCGCCGCGCCGATCAGCTTGATGTGCGGCGGGTGGGCGACGACCACGGCACCGGCGTAGCGCCCCACCTGGTCATAGAGCGTCCAGGTGTTGGGGGTGGCCTCGATGACCACCTTGGGAGAGCGGGTGACGCTAACACTTTGAACGATCTCTTTGAACGGAACTTGGCGCTTGCCCCTACATTCAACACCTACCTACATTACGCTTTAGGCCTGAGTCGTATGGACGATCCCCAGGCAGAATTGCTTTATCGTCAAGCTATTGCATTACAACCCGTAGGAAACATCGATGCTTGGGCGTATTATGCTGAATGGCTTCTTGACCACGGACGCGCAAGTGAGGTTTTGGTCTTGCTTCCAGCAGATATACAGTTCGAGTATTTGCACTTTTTGCGTGGGGTGGCTTTAGAACGATTGGGAAAATTGGAGGAGGCAAAGGCCGAATATGCCCAGTTTGCCGCTTTCAGCGCGGACTTTCCTGCCCCAGACCGCTATAGGATTCCCGGTAGTTCAATTCAGGTTGGTATCTTATTTGAGGGCAGAATAGGTGTTAATGCCACGGATAGTCAAGCTCGTGTTGGGCTTTCCACTTTAATTTATGGTGAGGCTAATGGTGAATCCAGCGGTGGACAACGAGCAATGGGATGGGTGGTACGTAACCGTGTTTTGCGGGGCACATTGGGGCAACCAGCTTGCCCCAATGTGAATAATAGTGGGGCGACATTGGCCGACAAGTACAAATCTGTTATGTGCCAGTCCAGTCAATTCTATGGTATGTGTTCAGCTTGGTGCAGTAACCCAGCCACTACTGTATGTCCACGTAGCGCAACGACGGATCGTAGTGCTTACGATGTATGGTATGGTTACGCACCTGACCCAGTACCCACTGGGGGGTATTGCCCCGGCGGTTATAATCCAAATAGATGTCCAGATGGTATCTGTCTCCCTTGTACCGGAGTATGTTGGGGAGGAACCTATGGTTACAGTACACAAGGTGGTCTCTTCAATATTGGTACCAGTGATGCTTGTCCCACACATTCATGTGCGCCTACTTCAAGGTGCAAAATATGCGGTGATGGGGGTTTGGATAATTGCTTTTATAGCAACCCCTGAGACTTGATAGAGGAGCGTGATCAAGATGAGAACCATTACTTTTATCCTGATAGCAATAGTGGCGTTAGGTGGCCTTTCTGCCTGCAAGCAAACAGTTACGCCTCCTGTTAATCCTACGGCTATGTCAACGGCGACAGCCCCCCCCTCCACCAGTTACTGCAACTCTGCTATCTCCCTCGTCATCTGAGGTAACATTGAACACACCTACCCCCTTGGCGATTTCCACTCAAGACTGCCTATTAACCGAAATCCCATTGCTTAACGAAAGGCTTTGGTTGTTAGAAAGTTTTGCTTGGTCGCCAAGGGGAGATAGGCTGGCTTATATAGGACCTAATAGCGATAAAGCGGATATTTCTCTCACTGGCACATTGATTTTGAGTATTGTTCCTCACTCCGATACCCCTCAAATTCTTGCTTCAAACGCGATGGGTGATCCGACCTGGTCCCCTGATGGTTCGCAGATTGCTTTTGTAGCCTTTCGCCCCAGTGATCAATTAGGGACAATCATGATCGTCAATGCTGATGGTTCGAATTTAACTGACACACTCCCTGAGAATGCAGCACACACAGATTCTGGTGCAGGCTACAAAGCGATTGAGGGCTGGTGGGACAAGGATCAGATCGTGGTGTCAACTAATTGCGGGGCAGGGTGTCGGCGTCTTATGCTTCTCGATTTACGGCAGCAGGCCTTGGAACCAATCCTCCCTTCCGGTCAAGAGGGAAACAGTTATGTCTGGAGTCCCGACCGCGCCTCAATAGTAGTCACCAACGGTGCAAATCCTCAGATTGGAGTCATCTCACAGAATGAAGAGGAGGTTTCTTGGTTCTCTGGACATGGCTCTTTGGACATTGCTCAGACATCTTCCTGGACGTTTTTTTCGGATTGGTCTCCCGACAGTTCTCGCCTTCTTTTCTTGCATCAACCAAACGATAGATCGAGGTTGCCGGAATTGTGGATGTGGGACAGGGAGACACGAATAATGTCCGCGTTGTTGTCCAATGTTATCGCGGCACGTTGGTCACCCCAAGGCGATCAAATAGCATTTCTGGCACTAGGGCAACCACAGTTGGCTTCTACCGGGAGTTTTAGAGGCACCGTCTCTGATCATGACGGCTCGAATGCGTTGGTAGTAGGATTATATCAATATTTAGAAAGAAGAATTACGACTCTCTTTGAGGACAGCACGGTTGATGTCGATATCAATTTCATTGAAGAATTGGTGGCGCATTGCGTTCCGGCTCATTCCCTTTATAATGAAGCCCGGAGGGACTATGCGCGCCATTAGAAAAGCTGATATCCGCCGCCTGGCGACGGAAGTGTACAACCTGGAGGGGCGGGCGTTGGAAGGTATCCTGCGGCGTGACCCCGTAGATGGGAAACTGAATATCAACGGTGTGAGCCTCGAAGAGTGGCTGGCTCGCGACGAAAATAAGGAAGTGAGCCTGCTCCTGATCCCCGCCGAAAGTGAGCACCCCATGGAGACCCAGACCTGCAATACCTGTGGGCGGCAATACACGGGGGCTTCATGTCCCCATTGTCGTGAGGTACGGTATCGCCTGCGCGGCGGCTGACGCCCGTCCAGGGATGCCCCGGCACGCGGAGACGTGAGATGAGAATGTTTGCGCCAGGCGGGGGAGAGGCGAGATCTTCTGCACCAAATTCAGGCCACGATGCGGGAAGGACGACTTTAGTTTAACGCTCTCTCGACTCACAATTCACTGATCTCTATTTGCTGAGGAGGCCCGAGTGAAAGTCCAGGACTATTTGCGTGTGCTTAAACGACGCGGTTGGCTCATTGTCCTGATCACCGTGTTGACCGCGGTCAGCGCGCTGATCTTCAGCTTCCTGCAGACGCCCGTCTATCGCAGCAGCGTGGATGTCGGCATCCAGGCCGCCCGTATTGATTGGGGGCAGGCGCAGACCGTCAAGATCCTGCTGGATTCCTACGTCACCGTGATCCACACCCGGCCGTGGGCGCAGCGCGTCATCGAGGACCTCGATCTGATGCTGGAACCTGAAGCGCTTATCGGCGACGTCACCATCGCCTCAGACAGCCAGAATCTCACGATTCAGATTGACGTGGATGCCAATGACGGCGAGCAGGCCAATCGCATCGCCAAACGCTGGGCGGAGCTGTTCGTCGAGTGGCGTGACAGCGAGAATCAAAAGCAGCTGAAAGAGGATCGCGTCTTTGCCCAGATTCTGCAGGAACCGTCTTACCAACTGCTGCGCCCCAAATGGAAGATCAACACGGCGGCCGGCGCCGTTTTCGGCCTGCTGCTGGGCGTGCTGGCGGTGATCGCCCTCGAATGGTTTGAGGCCGGCATCATCCGCACCCCTCGCACCCTGGAAGAACAGACCGGCTTGACCGTGGTGGGAGTCATTCCCCCCGTCGCCCCTTCAAAACGATAAGGAGCAGGATCATGGAAAAAATCATCACCCTGAAAGATCCCACCTCCCCGGCTGCCGAAGCGTACCGGGCTTTGCGGGTCAACCTGATGTATGCCACGCTCGATCAACCGGTGAAAACGCTGGTGATCGCGGCGCCGGCGACGGAGGACAACGCGCCGGTTCCGCCGGACGTGGCCGTCAATCTCGCCGTGGTCGCCGCGCAGGCCGGGCAGCGCGTGATTTTGGTGGATGCGGACCTTCGCCATCCCCTCCTACACGTTCTCTTTGGCGTCCCCAACGCCGACGGCCTGACGCAGGCCATCCTGGAGCTGGAGGAGAAGGCCGCCTTGCCCCTCGTGGAGACGGCAGTTCCCGGCCTGCGCCTGCTCACGACCGGCAAAGTCCCCCCCAATCCCTCGGATATCCTCAGCTCCCACAAAATGGCGGAGCTGTTGGAACGGCTGAAGGCGCAGGCGGATCTGGTGATCCTCCAGGCGCCGCCGGTGCTGGTGGCGGTGGACGCGGCCGCGCTCGCTGCCCAAGCGGACGGCATGGTGTTGAGCGTGCGTTCTGGCAAGACCCGCCGTGACCGCATCGAAAGCGCGAAAAAGATCCTGGAGCGCTATCAGGTGCATCTGCTCGGCGCCGTGCTGACCGACGCTCCGGAGACGCTGCAGCTCGGCTACTAAAACGTGAGCAAGGGCGATGGTGCGAACGTGGACACGTGGGCACCTGCGCACCTGGGCACGGATTCTATTTTCCGAGGAGACGCCATGTGCTGGCGCACATCATCCAAAAATGAAAATGTGTGGTAACTGTTCAGCCTGGCGTCAGGTAGTTCGACAGCGATGGATGAACCTTTGTGAGCTGTAGCTTTTGCCCCTCCCCCGCCCCCTCCCCAACGGCGTTTGCGCCGTTGGGGAGGGGGGAAAAAATAAGGGGGTTTTGCAGGCGGGCTACGCCCGCCTGCAAAACCCCACAAAAAAAGTTCCCCTTCCCCCCGCGCTGCGCGGGGGGAAGCATACTATAGAAAATAAGTCAAGTATCCTATGGAGGTTAACAGACACAAACGAACCCTACTGGCCTAAACCCGGCAAAATTTTAGGCTAGGAAAGCTCAACCTATACGGCCTTCCGCTTATGCCGTCCGCCCGGCGCGATCCGCTCGGCGGGGGAGAGGTGTCAGTCCATAGCCGAAGTTCCTGGGGGCAACCTAGTGCTTCCGAGGTCCCTGTGGGCCCCAAC
>Ga0209201_1005051_pt1 | contig 10146 bp, 11 predicted proteins | sample AD_UKC055_MetaG_FD_184411 | JGI IMG/M metagenome (GOLD analysis project Ga0209201, IMG submission 184411) | Active sludge microbial communities of municipal wastewater-treating anaerobic digesters from USA - AD_UKC055_MetaG (SPAdes) (version 2) | ecosystem: Engineered > Bioreactor > Anaerobic >... | reverse complement strand
GCTTGGCAGGCCGTATGACGTGACGGCGTTCAGCAAGTTCTTCGCTCCGTGGAACAATAGCCGAAGCGCGAGCAGGATATGCAGCGTTCTCTGCACCTACCACTTGCGAGGCGGTGGCTGCCAGCCGTTCAACTATCAGCTTGAGGAATGCGACATCAGCCCGGCGCAACTCTGGCAGACTCCCATGCTGGAGACGATCTGGCAGAGGGGCAAGGAGAGTAGCAAGGGCACAAGATGAGCTACGGGACCACGACAACTCTCGCGCACGACTGCCGGCTGATTGGGTTTCGAGCCAACCTGCGGGTGCGCGGGCGCATCGTGGAAGCCAACACCGGAGAGAAGTTTACCGCGCTGATTGAAGACACCCCCGCCCTTTCTGACCCGGAACAGACCGCCGACGCGCAGTTAAAGGTCTATACCGTGCTCACCGCCCTGGCCGACGATGTGGCGGACCCCCGCGTCATAGCCAGGCTTACCGAAGAGGACGGGCGCTACCACAAGGTTCTGGAATACCGCGAAGCCAGGGCCGACATGCTGACCGTGAAATGGTTCTGCGAGGCGCAACGAGCATGAGCAACGAAGGACTGGTTACATTCAAGGTGGATGATTCCGGGTTCGGCAGGCTCATCAAAGACTATGCCGCCGCCGCGCTTATCACCGTGCAACAGGCGTTTGCGGAGCAGGCCATGCTCTTGGCGAATGAGCTTGTCCACCGCACGCCCCCGTTCCCCGGTAAGAAGCTCAAGCGCATGATGGAGATAAAGGACCAGAGAGAACAACTGGCCAGCGCGGGGGGGATCATGGGGCCGTTTGTTCCAAAGGCGAAGTTTCGAGACCCGGAGATCGAAAGCATGGGCGCCCTGAAGATCGGCAAGCGGCGGGTCGAGAAGGACATCCGTAGAGTTATTTATGGAGTGAAGGGAGCCACCATGCCGGCCCGCAAGACGCCACAGGTCTATAAAGGGCAGAACCCACAACCGTCGCTGGACTGGGGGATTCTCCAGCGGTGCGAGCACAAGGAGGCGGTGCGAATCTTCGCCACGAAATCGGGCCAGGTGTACGGGGTTGACTTTGAGCGGTTCAACCCGAACGCCACTATCGCGGACATGCGCAAGACCCACGAAGCGCATCGCATCAAACGCGGGCATGTTACCACCGCCGGGACGGGAGACCGCGTGGTTGGCCGTTGGCGGTGGGTAGATGCCCTGGTGACAAAAGAAGAGCGCGTCAAAGCGTTCATCAAGCACAAGCAGAACTATGTGGGCCAAGCCAAGGGCGGTTGGGGAACCTCCTTTGCAGAATTGGGCGGCAGCCTCAGCCCGAAGGGTTGGATCGGAAAGCACGCCTTCGGCACTGGAGTTCCAAGGGCCGGCGAGTGCGTAAAGAACCTTTCCGGCGACAACCTGTTCGTGAAGATGATTAACAAGTCTGCCTGGGCGAGCGGCGGCGACTCGGACCGCATCCGAGAGGGCGCTATGGCTGGCCGGGCGCGGGCTTTAGCCGGGAACATCAGAAGGCAGCTTGAAAAGCTGTGGGGCAACAAGGCGGGCAAACTCAGGAAAGCGAGGGGCCGATGAGGTACGATGCCGAGATAGCAGTTGGACAAATGCTGGTGGACTACCTGGTCGCAGTCGTTGCGCCAGCCATTCAGGCAACGTGCCCCGCCGTGAGCTTTTTTGATCCGATGAGCATTGATGAAGCCAATCGGATAGTTGTAGATGTGCCTTCGGTGGAAACAAACCCGGCCAGCCCTGGCAATATAATTGTCCGGGCCGACTGCGTGATAAAGAGCCAATGGGCGCAGCCGACCTACGCCGCAGATCGTGCGGCACATTTTGAACGGGTCAACGAAGTGAGAGACAAGCTGATGCCGTCCGACCTGCGCACTCGGTTGGCGCTTTTCGCGCCTGACGGCATTGGGATTGAGTATGTGCAGCCGCGCCGCCAGTTCTCCACCACACTGCGAGAGGGCTGGATTGTCAGCGACCTGAACCTGACGGTGCAATGCTATTTGACGGCGCAAACGTAACCACAAACCACAGAACAAAGAAAGGAACAGAAATATGTCGGATCAAATCGGGGTAGCAGGCAGCGCGGGTGTCTTTGGCATACCGGACTCTACCATCTCCTGGAACGGGCACACTTTGACCATCTTCACGGATGCGTCAGTGACGCCAGATGCGGATCTGGCTTCCAGCCGGAACAATGACGGCGAACTGCTGAGCCAGAACCGGACCAACAAGCGCAACGTGGCGCGATTCTCCGCGCACGCGAAGGGCGCCACGGAAGCGGAGGCCAAGGCTATTGCAGCCGATATTCCCCGCAAGGGCGATGCGGTTGTCATCACATCGGATGACCCGCAGCTTGCCACAGGCAGCGGCAATTCCACGCTGGTGGACGACTGCAACAAACGCTACTCGCCCGAGGGGGAGCTTGTTCTGGACTTCAACGTCACGACCTACATCGGCAAGGTCTTCGTGCAGTTGAGCTAAACACACATCCATAAACACACATACGAAAGAACACAAAATGAGATTGTCAAAGACACTGGCCGCTATCGCGGCCCTCTGCGGCATAGTGAGCATTGCGGCACTTGGCGGCGACACGCTACTGCTGGGCACCCTGGAGACGGTGAACGGAACCACGAACACCAGCACCATTGCTGTTGGCGGCGTCACCTACCCCGGCGGCTGGTACACCATCCAGCACGGCGGAATCACGGCTACAGGCGCCTTGACGCTCACGGCGCAGATGAGCTTCGACCAGACCAACTACTACAGCGTGGCGACCTGGACCCCTGCGGTGACAAACGCGGGCACCTACACCTGGCTGCCATCGTTCGGCACCCAAGCTGTCTATATGCGGGTGCAGGCGGTGACAACCAACGAAGTGAGCCTGGGCGGCACATTCCACAACTGAGCGTGGGGCAGTACTCCAAAGCGACCGACACGGTTCCCGAGCCGTGCCGGGTAGCGGGCATGTGGTTGAAGCCATTCTGCCTGGGGCACCATCTGCTGTTCAAGCGGCTTGGCCTGCCTTTCACGGAAGCGCCCCTGGCGGAAAGCGGCGTCAACGAAACCGGCATTGGCATCTTGATCTGCTCCGGCGAATCCTATGAGTGGACCATGAGCCGGCTGCTGGACGGCAGTTGGCAGGAGTTCATTCAGCGCATGAACCGGGGCGTATGCGGGCCTTGGTATGCGCGGAAACGGATAGACTGGCGGGAGGCAGACAGTCTCTTTCGCGCCTACCTGGCCGATGGATACCGCTGGCCGCCGGTCAACCGCCGTGATGAATCCAAGAACGCTGTGCGGATCACGGCCCCCTGGGAAGTCCTGCTGAAATGCCGCCTGGTGCAAGCCGGGTTCAGCGAATCTGCCGTCCTCAACGGATACCTTCCCGCCCGCTGGTATGACTTCTTGACGCTAAAGGAGATGCACCAGCTTGAAACCTGCTCGCACCCGTCGCGCTGGCGCCCGGTCTTTTTCACGGAATACGAATACCGGCAAATGCACCCGGAAGAAAGGACACCATGAGCGAGAATGCAAGGCTTGGCGTCGAAATGAGCATGAACACATCTGGCTTCAGCCAGATGCTCAACCAGGCCAAGACGCATGTGTCGAAGTTCAGCCAGGAGGTGGGCGCGGGCATGGCCAAATCCTGGGGCGGCATTGGAAAGGGTTTCATTGGGGGCATCGTTGGCGCGTTCTCCTTCGAGTCGGTAAAGGGGTTCATTCGGGGGATCGCGGAAACCGCCGAAGGCATCAGAGACACTGCCGAGCAGTTTGAACTATCCACGGACGCGGTGCAACAATGGGAGCGGGCGCTGTTGAAGGCCAATATGAGCGCATCGGTCTTTTACCGCTCTCTTGAAACGATCCGCGTGAGGCGGCAGGAGGCCCGCGAAGACCCATCCAAGCGCGAGTTATTTGAGCAGATCGGGCTGGGCAACGAGGCAGTCAGCTACAACCTGACCGATGAGCAGTTCTTGCGGGCGGTGTTGCGCTCCGGGGCGAGCCGTATGCAACTGCGAGAGCTTGGCGGGACCGGCCTGGCACGATTGCGGGCGGCGTTGCCGGACATTGAATCCGAGCCAATGCTTGACGAGGAAACTATTAGGTCCGCAAGCCGAGTGTCAAATGAGCTAAAGGCTGCACGGAGGGCGCTCAAAGATGAGACTGTTAGGGCGGGGCTTTCTAATCGGGGCCAGGCGGCGCTTATGGGGCCAGACTCCGGTATGGCGTTCGGAAGTTACGATTGGATGGTTGAATCAAAAAAAGAGAGCGAAGCCCAAAAGAAAGCAAGAGAGGACGAAAGGCTGCGGCAAGCAAAAGAAGACGCCTGGGAAGCTGACATGGCCCTCAGCACCAAAGAACTGGAAGCGGAGTTGAAGAAAGAAGCGACTGCCAAGGAGCAACTGACTGCCGCCCAGGAACGCTTGAAAGAGGCGAGGACGCGCAACCTCAGCACCACTGAGCGCCGCGCCGCGATGCAAGAGGAACTGGCGACGCTGGACGAGCGCATTGCCTATTACAAGGACGCTGAAGGTGCATTGGGAACCTCAGACCTTACCAAGCTGGCCAGGCTCGAAACCGAGCGGGAAGCGTTGCTTGGCCAACTGAATACAGCCCGCGAGAAACCAACGGCGCTCGCTACCGATAGCCTGACGCGCATGGGCCTTATCACCCACGGCGGCATGAACTTTTCTACGGGGCGCGACTCCGTAGAACAGGCGCAACTGGACGTGCTTCGGGCCATTAACAGCAAGATTGCCGTCAACAATCCCTGGGCTCTGTAAACTGATTTATGGACAGGAAAGCAACACAAGCCGGCGCATTGCTCATCGCGGTCAGACAGAGCGACAACACGCGAACGGGCGCGACGTCGCATGTGGAGTTTGAAGGGTCGCACGTCGAGTGCCTTGAAAAGCAAGCCTGGTTGACCACGCTCGGCCCCTCGGAACTTGACCTGTACAGTGTTGGGAACGGCTACTGGCGCGTCACGGCAACCCTGCCTTACGGCTTCGACGGCCAGACAACGAACTTTCCCGAAGTGCCCAACATTCACGAATTGCAGGTGAATGTTGGCCAGTTGAACGTGTGGCGGTCTCCCAAGCTGCGGACCCTGCTAACGTCCAAGCAGATTGGCATTGTGCAACGGGTCGTGAATGACTACCGCAACGGCGAGTATCAGGATAACGAAGAGACTCTGGAAACCGCCGAGGGCCTGGCAGAGGTTGACGTCGAGGGCCTGATCGAAGACACCGAGGACTCCGTTGCGGGCAGGACTAACATCCAGGCCCAGGCGGACGGCGTTAACCTGTTTCGAGCCGTTGCCTACATCGGCGTGGAGGACTTCATCGAAGAAACCAACACCTATCGGCGCACCATTACCGCAGCCACACCGGAACAGGTGAGAGCCACATTCGAGGGCCAGGGCAAAATCTGGACTACGCCGGAAGTGACAGCCTATGAGGGGCTGGCGGTAGATGGATGGTTTCAGTTGCCCGCGTCCTCGCTCTGGCGAAAAAGCCGCCCGGAGGTCGTTGCCGCTGCCGGCCAGAAGACTCAGGTCGTTTATACCTATACAGAATGCGCTACTGCGCTTGGACTGATTTACGACGCCCACGGATCGGCAACACTGTTGTACCCGCCGTCAGCCTGATTTGCTATGCCAAGACTGCCACGAAAGCTTACTGGCCACTCTGCCCAGGTGATAGAATGGAACGCAATGGTGGACTACCTCGCATCGCTAAAGCCGATGCAGTCTGACGGCACGTTGACCGAACACACCGTCCACGGCGTCACGCGCAAAGCCAAGAAGTCTCGCGGCGGCGGCGCCAGCAGGTCTTCTTCTCCTTGCCCCTACGCCTGAGATGCACGCGGGGCTGCCATATCGTCCGCCGTGCAATTCGGGGTCGCCAGGGACATGGCCCGCCGCCTCGCGCAAGTCTGGCGGGTGTTTCCAGCATTGGCGGTCTAGCGAGGCGCACGTCCAGCGATACGAGAATACCACCCGCGTCGTAAACTGGCGGTGCCCGACTGAGTATCCGGGGGCGTCAACGACTATCCCGCCTTACGAGCGGCCTGTTGGCGATCCATACGGGGCAGATGAGTGTTCCGGCGCTCCTTCCGAGGATTGGTGCGAGTCGGCGCACACCAAACCACCGTGCGGCACATGGTCCAGTGATGAGTTTGCTGCTGCGTGCGCGGAGGGCGAGACGCGAGTTGACCTGAACTGCTACAAGGAACTGACGGGCGAGCACACCAACCTTGCTCTCTGTCAGAAGGTAGGGTTCAAGAACGTGCAGGCGCGGAAGGCGTGGCATGGGATGTTCGGTTATGCGAGCAACGATGGGGCGACATGCACACCGGATTCGACGGTCGGGACAACGAAATATCGCACCCTGAGCCGGTCACTACACCTTGTCCTGCATTACGAGCACTGGGAGGGATACCCATTGGCGAAAACCGAGGCATGGGACTACACGGCGCACATGGACCTGACTACTACGGTGGGGCAGACGACCGGAGTGATTACTGTTCCAACGGGCGGGTGCCATAGCTACATCACTAGGGAGAATAAACTTGGCACACCCATAACGCCCGGAACCGATAACTTCTGCAACGATCCTACACTTGCCGCGCTAACCGGGCTAACCGCGTGCGATAATGAGATAGTAGGATGGGAGGGGAAAAACGCCGAGGACACGGTGGACATAGCCGGAACCACCTTCACAATAGACTCAATAGAAATCACGAATACCAGCATAGATGTCGAGTTGTCTTTCGAGGTTGAGCCTGTGTCTGGCGGCATGGTGGTGAATGGCGGCGAGCTGACGATTAGCTTTGAACTCAGCGATGCCTACACATCTGCGACGGTGGACGCAGAAGTAACCGCCCTGCTCGCGTGGTGGGATTTGGCCGACGATGCAACCTACCCTTGGCGGCGAGACCGTTACACTACCGTTGCGCCACTGGTGACATACGACGAAGTGCCGACGGCTGTTTCGCCAGCGATAACGTGGTCAACAAGCGAGTCAGAGGAGACGACATGCACCTACGTTGACGGTAACGCTGGCTACTACACCGGAGCGATTCTTGGCAAACCCTTTGAGGATGGATACCCGGAAGCTAGGCTTTCGGGGCAGTCGCAGACCGAATACATCAGTGGGGCCATAGCAGACACTCCATACACGCTAACCTATGCCGGCGCAACCTTGACCAGCGTTCGGCGGCTTATCTGGAACGAAGTCACAGAAGAATACGAGGAGGGCTTCGATGATGAAGGCGGGGATTATTACACGTTCACCAAAGACGCATACGGAATAGGCACGATCACGCTGCCAAGCGGAACGTGGAATCCTTTGGTCTGCGCCCAGCCAGTCGAGGAGGAGGGAGAAGCGGTAGGCTCATGCTCAGGCGACCACCCCGATCTGCTGGAAGTGGTGTATAGCTTCTACTGGATGCTAGGCGGGCACTTTGACCACCGACACACAAACTACCGCTGGCTTGGGGCAGGGCCAACTGAATACCGCTATTCCGGGGCGTGGAGCGGCGGCAGCGGCACGATTGACCCGAGCGATGCTGCTATGCCGCGCACCGCAACACAATGGACAGACGCGGTAGCTGCGGCACAGTTCCCGCACGGCGCATGGTCTATCATGCTGCACGGCAACGCCTTTATGCCGGATGGTGTGCTGTGGAAGCAGAAGTATGCGGAGATAAAGCTGCCTTGGCGCTCTCAAAACTGGTTCGGGCCGTGCGGAAGTGACCGCGACTTGGAAGAATACCCGGACGCTTGGCCGATAGAGGGCGACAGGGGTTGCACGTTCTCTGAGGATAGCGGCACGGTCACTGTCACGCTGGACTCCGCAGCCGAGTATCTGCGAGTTGGCGATCTGGTGGACTTCACCAGCGCAGACGGCCTGACGGTGGACGATAACAGCACCGCAGGCTATGAGGTGTTGTCTGTGGACACCAGCAGCTTTACCTACAGCGGCAGCGCACCCGCATCGAGCTACACCCGCGTCAAGTCTCACGGCGCTCCGGGCTTCTGGTGGTATGATACTGACGGCAAGGGAAGCTACTCTGTGGTGCGGCACACCTTCGACTATCGCACTACAACAGATGACCCCGGCACTATGGAGGAAATAGAGAGGGGGTGCCTTAGCTTTGACCGTTGCTGGCCTGCGGTGATGTGCTTTTCGCCAAACTATGACGAGGAAGATGAGGACACCATAGACGCTTTCGAGCACGGCGACACATACAGCTTTGGCGAGATGATTATGGACCAGCGCTATGGGGGCCGCTGGCAGGGGTTCTTTGTGCAAGCGATGGTGGACCTGTGGTGGGTCCAGCCTGACACAGACGGGCTGACTGAGGACGGTGGGACATGCACTGAGGACGGCGGCGGGACAACCTACTGGCCACACCGGCCTTGGGTTGAATGCTTGGAGGTGCGGCCAGATAACTGGTACGTGGCCGGGGCAGACTTTGCGCCTGATTACGAGGAACACACTGAGGAGCCGGAATATAAGGCGCTTGTCGCGGTGGGGCCAACCGAGCACATATCTGTGCCGACCGAGACGGCTGAAATACTAACGCCGTGGGTGACGTGGCTGGCGATGCAGACTTGCATCTGTGCCGAAGGCCGCTGGGCTGAGGACGGGGTAACAACCACGCCGGCAGGCTATCACTATCGCGGCTACGAAAACATCCTCGGGACATGGATGTGCGGCGCGGAGACTAGCTGATGCGCGTGATTGACCTGAACCGGAAGCCGGGCGAGCCGGTAAAGACGCACAAACCGAGTCCTCTTGTGCGCCCGAAACCTCGCCCATCATTCGTGCCGGCGCGAGAGGCCGCGTGCAAGGCGTGTGAGCACCAGGCCGTTGAATCCTTCACCGAGCTTTGCGACCTGCGCCGGGAATGGGGATGCCTCGGGAAAGCCCGATGGGCGATTGCAAACGAATGCCCTGGCGGGAAATGGCCCAAAACAGTCAACCTGAAACCAGTTTAATGATGCGTGACTGCTGAATGTTGGGCGGAGGATTCTTGGTGCAGCTTAACGGCATGCGAGAGCCTTGCAGTTGCGATTTGGACATATTCAGGTTGGAGTTCGATGCCGAGGAATTGGCGGGCTTCGAGGATGGCGGCTTTGCCCGTGCTGCCGCTACCCATGAAGGGGTCGAGAACCACGCCACCGGGCGGCGTCACCAGGCGGCATAGGTAGCGCATCAGGGCAAGGGGCTTCACAGTTGGATGGTGGTTGCGCCTCGGCCCGGTGTCCATGCCGTTAGCCTGGCTGTGGTTATCCGTGCGTATGTTCAGGCTTCCACCGCGCTTGGCCTCAATCCCCTCGCATCCTTCGTCGCGGTCGCGCTTGGAGGCCTTCGCGCAATAGAAGAAGCGGGCGGCGGAGCCCGAGTCGGCATAGCCCATATCATCCATCGGTGGCTTTGCGCTAGTGCCGCCGAACGTGTTGCCGCCGCTGTTGTGCCGTACCGCCGTACCCGCCTTGGCTTGCGGCATCAGCTCCGTCACCTCGTCGCTGCTAGGATTCGGCAGCCTCTCGAACAGGGCCTGGAGATGCGCCGGCAATCGTTTGTATGTCCCCTCGTCAATCTGCATGATGTCTCCCGTGAATCTGGTAATGACACTTCTGGCATAGTGTGACGCCGTTACCCAAGTCCCATAGGGCGTCACACTTCCGCGCATCGGCCCTGTTCTTGATCCCATACTCGACTAGCAACTCAGCAAGCGGGGCGATGTGATGGGCCTCTAGCGTTTCGGTCGCGCCGCACTCCTGGCACTTACCGTCTCTCGCCCTGATAGCGTCCATCCACTTGCGGTTTTCGTGCATCGTCCTGATGGATGTGTTGAGCCGTGACGACCCGCCGTTCCACTTGTAGTGGTTTGCGCCCCGCGTCTTTGCGCCCCGCGCCGCAACCAGATCGGGGTGCTCGGCGCACCACCGCTTGTGTGACTCTGAGCATTTACGCCTTGACTCTTCACGGTGCTTGTAGCCCGCCCGGTGGTTCGTTCCCTTTTCCCTGCCGAGTGCCAGCCCGCGCTGTTGCGCCTCGGTTATGCCAGACAGGACCTGTGCCTGTGCGCGGTGTTCCATACAGGCGACGTGGCGCAC
>Ga0209201_1005045_pt1 | contig 10156 bp, 8 predicted proteins | sample AD_UKC055_MetaG_FD_184411 | JGI IMG/M metagenome (GOLD analysis project Ga0209201, IMG submission 184411) | Active sludge microbial communities of municipal wastewater-treating anaerobic digesters from USA - AD_UKC055_MetaG (SPAdes) (version 2) | ecosystem: Engineered > Bioreactor > Anaerobic >... | reverse complement strand
AGGATTAACTATAGGACTGTTCTCTTTTATCGCTTCTTCGGGATCAAAAACAGCGGGTAATTCTGATAACTCCACTTTTATCAATGGCAAAGCTGAAATGGCTATTTCTCGGGTTTCTGCCACTATTAAAGCAAGAACATCCCCCGCGGATCGAATTCTTTTATTAACGAGAGTAGGACAGTCCTTAATAATCTGGCCATATTTGATGTTGCCGGGGATATCTTTTGCCGTATAAACAGCTACCACACCTTTCTGCTTAAGCGCTTCAGTAGAATCTATGTTATTTATTATAGCACTGGCAACTTGAGAATGTAAAGGGACGGCATAAAGCATATTGGGCAACTTATAATCATCGGCATATTTTGCTCTGCCGGTAACTTTGGCAATGGCATCGTTACGAAAGGCATTATTAAACTTCATTATGATGCCTCCTCAATTCATAATGACTCCAAAAATCAAGCCAGGGATTAGGTGTATTTGCCCAACTGGGAACAACAGGAATAGGGGCTCCCAATCGTTCACAATTGAGTTTATCTTCTTCTATATTGAAACCCATCAGTCGAGCCGGATTTATGCTTATATAAGTGAAAAGCTGATCCATACTCAATTTTCCGGTTGCTACCAGTTGCTCGGCCAGCAAAGAAAAAAGAACTCCGCTTCCGGCAATTCCCATTGGAGTTTCTGCAGGATACAAAGCTCCTATATCTTTTGTCTCCGTAGGAAAAGCACAATGGTCACTGGCTATAATATCAAAAATCCCATCTTGTAAAAGTTCCAATAAAAGACCTCTACTGTTTTCGCTTCTTAAAGGTGGAGAACAAAGCCAGCGATGACCTTCTAGGTCATTCAAAACCTCTTCATTCAAAAGCAGATAATGAGGTGTTGTTTCACAAGTAATATAATCCGCTTCCTTTTTTGCCTGCTGAATTAAAAGCGCTGCCTGCGGAGAAGAAATATGAACTAAATGAATAGGATAATGGTGTTTTATGGACAAGTTAAGCACTTTATCCACTGCCCTAATTTCTGCTTTTTCTGGACGCCGCAAACAGTGGTCTGAAGGTTTATGAAAAGGGTAACGCTCACTATATTCACTGATAATTTCATCATCCTCACAGTGTATCAATAGCCGCTTTTTCGGATTTGGCATATCTATCATAAAATGTTCAATACTTTCATAGCTTTGATATAATCCACTTTCGCGATAGGTTGTATACAGCTTAAAATCGGTATCATTTTTGAAGATGATTTCAAGTTTACGCATATCCAGGTTTCTGGGAGTTAGATGCCAAAAAACCTTTCCTGAAAAACTGCGTGAAGCTTTGCGCATTCTGGATAATTTGGCAGAAAGGGATTCATTGGGGCTTTCGGTTACAAATACACCAATGCCTTCTAAACCGTTATGCTCATATAAACGGTTGAAACTCTTCCAGCTATCAGCTAAAAGGTGTCCGCCAATAGTTTCGCCTATATGTACATGAAAATCGTATATTCCGGTTGCTTTCATATTTTTACGGCTCCAGGATCTTTCAAACCATGACCGGTAATTAGTAAAACAATATCCTCGTTACTATTTATCCATTTTTTGGCAAGCGCTTTTTGCAGTCCTGCCAAAGTTGCCACCGAAGATGGCTCAGCAAAAACACCTGTTTCTGCTGCCAGTTTTAACTGTGCTTCCTGAATTTCAAAATCGCTCACCCGAATACACTTTCCTCTTGTTTCTTTCAATGCTTTAACTGACCAATGCGCTAATGCCGGTGTTTTAACTTTGATGGAATCGGCAATGGTAATAGGATTTTCAGCATCCTTGTATCTTCCTGTTTCCCAATAAGATGTAATAGCATCACTGCTTTCTGCCTGCACACATAAAAGCTGAGGCAATTTTTGTATAATGCCGGCTCTTTGCAAATCCACAAATGCTTTGTAGATACCAGTTAAAATAACTCCATCCCCCACCGGAATAATTATCCAATCTGGAACCTTAAAACCGTTCTGAATATAAATCTCCAGTCCGGCGCTCTTTTTGCCATCTATAGTCAAAGGATGATAACCTGTATTTCTACACATACAATTATGGGTTTTAGTATATTCCAAAGCGGCTTTGAAGGCATCATCATAGCTACCCTGAACTTTATGCAGTTCTGCATTATGCACTTGAATTTGAATAAGTTTTGCCGGAGGAGCACTCTCAGGAGCAAAAATAACAATTTTTAATCTGGCTGAGGCACCTAAACAAGCAAGTGAACAAGCTGCATTTCCAGTACTGGCAGTTACGATTTCTGTAATTCCTTTTTGCAAAGCATCCGCTACTACCAATTGAGTGGCACGATCTTTATAACTTCCGCTGGGATTTAAACCATCAAATTTAATTCCAATTGGGTAGCTGGGGGACGCCATTCTCTCGCTTTCTAAACCCATAATCTCCGTTCTAAAAAAAGGTGTATTCCCAACCGGAAGTGGAGGATAAAATTCAGGATTTACTGCACTGAATAAAAGCGGGTCGGGCCTCTCTTTCCATCTTCTTCCTATTTCTGCATAGTTAAATATAGCTTCCAAAACTCCTTTTAAGGGCATTCCGGGTAGATAATCCCTACCACATTCATCACAAAGATAATGCAGTTCGTTGGGATCAAATTCTTTCCCACATTCAATGCAGCGGTAATAACTCAAGTTACTTTTCATTTATTCCTCATACAGATGAAATAGGCCTGGGATGAACAAGGTAGCAAGGATTTTCACCCCTCGACTTCTCGACCCCTCGACCTCTCGACTTTTTCACATTTCCACTTTTCCCGGCGGAACGGCGTCCGCCGCTACCTAAAACTATCACTGGGTTTCACCTTTCCACTCCTCGACTCCTCGACTCCTCGACCTCTTCATCCCTGCGCCAATCTATATACCAAAGCAGCATAAAACGCAGCTGCCTTTGTTAAATGTTCAATCGGGATTGCTTCATTAGGTGAATGGGCATATATTTCATTGCCAGGTCCTAAGCCAATACAAGGAATTCCTTTCATACCGGCAATTGCCACAGCATTGGTAGAAAAAGTCCATTTATCTATAACTGGCTCTATCTCTAGAGTTTTAGAATAGGCATCAGCCGCATTTTGCACATAAGCAGAATCCAAAGGCGTGACCCAAGTTGGATAGTATTTTTCGGTGGGATAAACCAATCCCGTATATGCCTTTTCTGCATAGGATAGAACCTCTATTTGGGCATCAGGATAGCCAGCTTTTATGCAAGCATCTTGAACTTCGGCAACAGCACTTTCTTTATTTTCTCCCCAAGTTAAGCGTCGGTCTAAATGCAGGCGAGCACTATCCGGAACTGCACATTGACTTGGTCCAGTAAAAAATACCTGAGTAACACAGATACTGCCTTTACCCAAAAAATCATCTGAACGCAAGTGTTGATGCAACTTTTCTATTTCCAAAGCAATACGCGAAATCTTATATATGGCATTATCTCCGCGTTCGGGAGCGGAACCATGACAGGAAAGTCCTTTCACGCTTACTTCCATTTCCATTCTGCCTCGATGACCACGATAGATATTAAGATTTGTAGGTTCTGTAATAACAACCAGTTCGGGCTTAATTTCGCCTTCGTTTAAAATATATTGCCAACATAAGCCATCACAATCCTCTTCCATAACCGTACCGGTAAAATATATGCTTAAATCCTTGTCCAAATTCAGGTCTTTGATAATGCGCGCGGCTGTCATCATACTTGCCATTCCACCTTTTTGATCAACGGTTCCGCGACCCCAAATCTTACCATCTTTCAAATGAGCGTCAAAAGGATCAAAATCCCACAGCGAAAGGTCTCCCGGATAGACAGTATCTATATGTGCGTCGAAGGCAATCACTTTTTTCCCACAGCCCAGGCGTCCTATCACATTTCCCAAAGGGTCAATATATGCTTCGTTCAGGCCTATTTCTTGCATTTCTTTCAGGATGCGCTTCGCTACTTCTTTTTCCTTAGTAGAAAATGAGGGTATTTTTACTATGTCCATCAGGAAACGAGCATTGGTATCTTCATAGTGTTTGGCTCGCTCATAAATTTCTTTATACATAATCGCTTCTCCTTAAATTATCTTTCACGCAGATTACCTAAAATAAATAGGTCTGGGATGAACAGGATTATAGGGACTTCAAGGATTATTACATAATAATAAAACCTAAAACTATATCTAATCCCCACCCCACTTTCTTCACATCCTATCCCAAAGTTTTTCTGCACACTCTTTTGCTTTGGCTATTATCTCTTGTTCATCAAGATTTAGCAGTAATTCTCCTTCCCACAGCAAAATTCTTCCCTGGCAAATAGTTACATCCACTTTCGCTTGGGATATTCCATAAACCAGATGTCCCATCCAATTTGCTTCCGTTAGAGGTGTATAGGGTTCGTAATCTACCACAATAATATCTGCCGGACTTCCTTCTTTTATAGTTCCGTGTTTTTCACCCCAATATTTTTGCGTTATAATTGGATTATTGAAAACAAGGGCAGAGGTTATTTCTGTAAAGCCACGAGAAGGATCATTTTGTTTCAAATGTTGTGCCCAAACTCCAATGCGTAATTCTTCCAGCATATTATTGGTCATTGCATCAGTACCGAGACCAACTGTTACGCCCAGTTCTTTCATTTTACAAACATCGGCAATTCCTACGGCATTATTTAAATTGGATTGCGGATTAGTAACTATGGCAGCTCCTTTTTCCGCCGCCAAAATAAGTTCCTTGGCATTCAAATAAACACAATGTGCCAGAATGCTTTTACTATTTAGTAGATTAAAATCGTTTAAGCGTTCCACAACTCTTTTACCGTAATGTTCTACATTATATTTTTCGTCTGTTTCCGCTTCTGCAGTATGAATATGGATACCACAATTAAGTTCTACAACTTTTTCAGCTATTTGGGAAAGGGTTTTATCGGAAAGAGTGAATGCCGCGTGCAGACCAAAAAGTCCTTTCAAATAAGGATTGGGATTATTTTGGCAGTGTTTTAGCCACTGGTAATTTTCCTCGATCCCAGCTTGGGCAATTTCTGCACCATCTCTGTCTGAAACTTCAAAACACAAAGATGCCTTGATGCCTGTATCCAAAATCGCTTTGGCAATTTGAGACAAAGAATTCTGCACGCAAAAAGGAGAAGAATGATGATCAATTATAGTGGTTGTTCCTTTGCGGATAGATGTTAACGCTGAAACTAAAGCACTGTAATAAATATCCTCCTCCAGAAGGTTTTTATCGAGCCGCCACCAAAGATTACTTAAAACTTCACTAAAGTTATGGGAAACAGCAGTTTTCGTTAAGCCAGTGGCAAAAGTAGAATAGAAATGATGATGAGCATTTATGAGCCCCGGTAAGATAAATTTCCCTTCTACATCAATGCGTTCACAGACCTCATCTCTAAAATCTTCCAGATCGCCAATTTTAACAATCATCCCATCATCAATCAAAATTGCCTGCTCTTCCAAAAGCGGGTTTTGACTATCGAAAGTAATAATCGTTCCACCCTGAAGTATGTATCTGTTCATCACTATTCCTCCCTTATAAATTCCTCTTATGTAAATAAATGAGATCGGGCTATATTTGTCAAGTTTGATTGTTTGTTTCAAAAGAGAGAGTAAAGAAAAAGAGGATCTCCGTTTGTAATAAGTTCAGTTAATAAGGAAGTAGTAACATACCGTTTTTACAATTCATCAGGAATTTTGCCTCTTAAAAAAAATCTGAATTAGAAAGCCAAATAGTATATGGACATTTCCTACCACTGAGGCACTGAACTAATATTTTCAAAAAACAGGTACAAATAAAGTCCGTTGGTGAACTACGGTATATTTTCCAGGGACGAACTGGCTAGCTTATTTTCTTCTATATGGTATAATTTGGGTAGATATTAAGTACTATCCTCATATATTTGTCTTTCCGCAGGTGTTTACTCCTTTCGGATAAACTACATACAGATTCATTTAGATCCAGGTAGTTTTATTATGTCTACGTTTGGGATTTGTGCTTCGGGCAAAAAATGAGCCCTGTTTCTGAGTTGTGCAGTTTTCTCCGGCAACTTGATTTCCTTTTAGATAAACAGCTTTAAAGCCACCTATCAGTTCTGTTGTTTTTCCTTTATTACCTGTTATAAAAGTTGTTGTTTCTGGATCGTAAAGCACAAAATCGGCATCTGAGCCAGGATCTAAAGAACCCTTTTCAGGATATATTCCTAAACGCTTAGCAGCGTTTTCGCTGGTCATTTTGATGCAGGTAGCAAGCGGAATTCTCCTTTTTTTCCAAAGTTCAGAAAGTACCCACAAATATGAATAACTCATCATTTCCGGATCGCTACCTTGAAAGAGTTCGCAATACTCAGGATTTGTTTCCTGAGGAGCGGCACAATTGGATAACAGATAAATTTTATTAGTGCGCAGCAGTTCAAAAAGCAGATCAGCATAATCGGTAAAATCACAATTAAAGGGAGTTTCAAATATATCAGGATTGTAAAGAGCCATCATATCCACAAGGGAGATGGCAAAAGAGATATCGCTTCTTTTGGAAACACTATTAATAAACTCAATTGTAGGATATGAAGAAACACGCGGAATATGAATTGGATTTTCTTGCATTCTGCGTAAGATTTTTTTTATTGCTTCCAGTTGAGCAGTAGAACTAAATGCCTGATGATTTTCGTTGTCATAGCCTTGAAAAGCAAAGGAAGTATCGCTTTCGTAGATATCCAGAAAGAGATCCATTATTTCTGTAAAGCTAATATCAGCAATTGCTGGATTGGGGGATGGAACAGCTAAAGATATTCCTACAACCCCTTTGCTCCAAATTTCCTGTGCGGATTCTGAATGATATGGATAATCGCCCATATCAATATGCCCCCAAAGAGCCATAGAAGTAAAAGAATTGGCATTGATAAAAGCCATCTTTTTTTTCAGCGAGCGGTTATCAAAAATCGGATTAGGTGTATGATAGCTTAATTCCGCGAGGGTAGTATATCCCCCTTCCAAGGCAATTTTCGTAAACCGGGATAGGTCTGAAGCATTTTCAGAATCTTGGGTTAAAATATGAGTGTGAGGATCAATAGCACCAGGAAGCATAAGGAGTCCCTTAGCTTCAATTATTTCAACATCTTCTTCCACTTCAATATCATCTGTGGAAAGCTTAAGTATTTTATCTTCAAACAAAACATTCACTCTTTTCAGAGCTGTTGAAGAAGTAGGTAGGGAAACGGATCTAAGTAATTTCATAATTCATATCATTTTGGCGGTAAAATAAATTCACCTGAATTGGTAAATAATTCTGCCAGCCGCTTTTTTTTGCTGTTCATTTCATTTGCTCTTGCGGCAGTTTATTAATATCCTGTCGTAGTTTTTGCAGAGCTTGTGTATCGTTCAAGGAAATAAAAATACCTTCTGCTTTTTTCCAATTGCTTTGGGCCTCGGATATTTTATTTTCGGCAAAAGCAATTTGACCTTTCAGCCACAAGCAATGAGCCATCCCAGAAAAATTACCATAGCGATAATCCAGTTCCTGAGCCTTATGGGCAAAGGCATAGGCATTCTTATAATTAGAATTTCGAAAATAATAATAGGCAAGCGCATACCAGGCAGAAGAAAGTAATTCATTATTAGCGTTTTTGCCTTTTTTCAGCTGCTTTTCCAGTTTATTGGATAAAGTGTTTAGTTCCTGAACTTGTTTGCCGGTGGCAGTTCCCAGAAAGCTATCTGCCTGCAATTTTGCTGTTGCCAAATTTACGGAAACTTCCCAAGGTAAATCTTTAGTAATAATAGCCTTCTCGGAAATGGCTACGAGGTCATTTTCTCGCTGATAATAATAAATATCCAAAAGCAGTAGATAGTAATTCAGCTCGTTAGCGGAAGTTTGAATCAGTTCCGCCATCTGCATTCTCTTTTCCAGATAAGCTTTATCATCGTTTTCTTCCAGTGCAATCCGAGCCAAACCACTTAAACAATTCAGCATCCCTTTTACATCGGCAAAAGAACGATAGCTGTTTAGTAAGAAGTTATAGCTTTCTCCAGCAGCAGAATAATCTTTAGTTGATTCCAATTGTGAAGCAAAACGCAATTGATTGTCAGCATCAATTTTTGCCTGTGGACATTCAGGTATTTTTATAGAAGAACAGGCAGAAAGGATTAATAAGATTATCAATAACCATTTACTGCGCATTGGGAACCTCATGCATTCTTTTTGAGGAAGGAGTGGCTTGTGTTGAAGCCGGACTTATTCCTTTTCGCAAAAGAGGATTATTATTTAATGCTTCCAGAGTTTTACGGGCTTTGGCCAAGCTGTCATTCAGATTATTAAGCAGCATTCTAAGTTCAGGATTATTAACCGTTGCCAGAATTTGAGACACTTCAGCTGTTGCTGTTTCCAAATTATGTAAAGTTTCAGAAAGTGGCTTTAAGATCTTATCACTATTAGGATCAAGAAGTTTTATTAATAGCGAATCGGGTTGTTTATAATTATCTAAAGCAATTTGCACGCTTGCCAATATATCTTCTAACTCAGTCATTCTGTTATTTAAATTATAGGTTAGCTCTGCCAGATTGTTCAAAGTCCTTAGCAGAACTCCACTTTCAGGATTATTATCTTTGTTTAGGTTCATCGTTAAAATAGAAAGCTCTCTGGTTATGTTTTGCACATTATCCAAACCTGCATTTGCTTTTTCAGAAGCATCTGCTAAGTTCACCAGCATCCGCGGAATGGAACCTTTATCTGCATTATTATCTTCATTGATAGCAGTAGAAAGCTGCGCCAAATTTGCAATAATAACAGAAATCGGATCACTTAATGTAGGAGCAATTAATTTTAGCTGCTGTTTGCCTTCCGAAAAATCTGAAGACGGAATATTACTTTCCACAGGTAATGGTTCATATGAATTAGGATTGCGAATAAACTCCAGGGTCGTTTTGCCAGTTAATGGGTTGGTATTACGAACCAAAACTGAACCCTTAACCATTATATTTTTATAACGATTCAAAATGTAAAACTCTATGCCGATATTACCGTCATCCGCAAGCGAGAAATTACGCACTCTACCAACTTCAAAACCTCTATACAAAACAGGAGTTTGGTTAGATAAACCCATTGCATTTACAACAGTGCTATAATAAGTATATTTCTTTTCCAGCAGATTCTGCTTGATAGCAATAAGAACCATTGCCAGTAACAATATCAAAATTGGTACGCTGACAAAGGCAACAACGATCTTCCGGCTATGCTTAATCTTATCTATCATAATTTAACTCTATTTCGCCTTATTATTATTATTTTTAAGTTCTGTTTTTTGTCAAGCTTTTACTGCTGTTTTGCTGATATTATTTGTCCAGTCTTTCTTCAGAATCAAGTGCAAAGTGACAACGAGATCTGCAAATTGTACAGCGAAAACTGCAAACTGTAGCATCGTAGCTCATCCTTACTCATCCTTTCCAAGACTCATTTAGGTAGTTTCTGACAGGATTTCTGCAAATCATATCACCGAAAACTTCAAATTCTGACAGGATTTCTGCATATAGAAAGATGCATTGCATTGGGTTGATGAAAGTGTTCAAATAGGTTCATGAAGATTTTGGGATTGATAGCAGGAAGCATGAGCTAAATTTGGTCAATTGAGGATGAGTTACAATTTGACTTGATTTCACCAATATGCGCACTCACTGAGCAGATATTATCATTAAGAAGGGATATTGTTTCTAGATCTTTACTAAGATAGCGCGAATCGACATTTTCAGACATAAGATCCAATATGTGTGCATCCGAATAGTAAGTCTTGATTTGTCCCGTATTTTTCATATCTTCAAGGAGTTTGTACTTTGAGTAAGCTTCATCTCCTTTAAGTTTCCAATCCCTGAAATGTGCGTAGATTTTCCAATCGAGGTACACGACTATCATGTTAAAACAAGTCCTCACTTATCATCTGATTTAAGCTCCTGTTCTCTCCAATATTTTCTAAGTAGTCATACAGAGATCTGATGACGTTTATCATTAACTTCGCTTCATTACTTGCAAAAGACCGTTGCATGCAAAAGTGGACATAAAGTAGGTGTAATAACTTCTTGACAAAATAACTATGCATATCATTTTGGTTTCCATATAACACAGGAGCCAAACATGGAAAAAGAGACCATCACCTTCG
>Ga0209201_1005044_pt1 | contig 10160 bp, 6 predicted proteins | sample AD_UKC055_MetaG_FD_184411 | JGI IMG/M metagenome (GOLD analysis project Ga0209201, IMG submission 184411) | Active sludge microbial communities of municipal wastewater-treating anaerobic digesters from USA - AD_UKC055_MetaG (SPAdes) (version 2) | ecosystem: Engineered > Bioreactor > Anaerobic >... | reverse complement strand
GTTCTCAATAATATAGGATCACTTAAAGCCCACCTGGAAGAAAATTTAGATGCCCTTTATTATCTAAACAAAGCCCGAAATCTGGCTGAAAAGATTAAGCTCAATAACTATCTGGTTTCTATCTATACGAATATTGGCATCATCTATGCCCGACAAGGTGATTACCAGAACTCTTCTCTTTATTATGATAAGGCTATAAATCTTGCCCTGAGCGAAAATGAAAACAGGACTCTGTGGGAAAGCTATCTGGAAAAGGGCAATTTGCTCAAGAAACAGGGTAAACTGACTGAAGCTCAATTCTACTATCTTAATTCAATTAACATTATAGAAACTCTTAGATCAAAACTGACCATGGAAGAGGATAAGGCCAGTTTTCTGGGCTCAGACAAAAGACTTAACGCCTATCATAATCTTATAGATTTGTTAATTAATTTAAATAAGCAAAAGGGCGAGCTAACTTACCTGGCTCAAGCTTTTAATTTTACGGAAAGGGCTAAATCGAGAGCTTTCCTCGACAGCATAGACAGCTCCAGCCTGGAAAAAGAAATGCCGGTTGATATCAAGCTGGTCAATCAGGAAAAAGAAGTCATGAGCGATATGTCCAGGCTCTATACCAGGCTGATCACCCCTGATCTCAGTGAGAAAGAAAGAGGGGAAATTCTCCAGGAAGTAACGAACCTGGAAGCCAGGCTTGACAATATTAAAAGGCAAATTCGTTCCGAGAATCCCGCTTATGCCAATCTGACTTTTCCTGAAATCATTACCTATGAGCAGGCCAGCAAAGAGTTTATTAAGGGTAAGACGGCCATTTTTACTTTCGTCGTCGGAGATGACAGCGCCTATGCTTTCGCTTTGACCAATCGTGGTCTTAAGGTTTATCCTGTCCCTACCCGCCGCGAATTAAGATCAAAGGTTACAAACCACCGGCGGGCTATTTCTGATATAGACAATAAGGATTTTCCAACAGCCCAGGAGCTTTATGAACTGCTGCTCAAACCGGGCCTGGTCGACGGAATAAAAAACCTGATCATTATTCCCGACGATATCCTTAATCTTTTGCCATTTGAAACACTTCTTACCGCTGACCAGAACAGTGACTGGCTGATCAAAAAATATACAGTCTATTATGCACCATCGCTTTCCTCACTTAGAGAACTAGCCCATCGCCAGAACAGAAAAAATCGCCCTAAGCCACAGCATAATTTACTGGCCGTCGGCGACCCTTATTATGGAGATTTAGAGGAAAAATATCCTGAACTTTCAACCAAGGCTATTTTCCAGGATTTTTATACCTTGACTGATCTCAAATTTTATCGACTGAGATATTCCCACGAGGAAGTCAAGCGGATCTCAAGCCTCATACCGAGAAGCACAGTCCTCGAGCGGGAAAAAGCTTCCGAAGATCTGGTTAAAAGTGCTAATCTGGCAGATTATAAAATTATCCATTTTGCTGCCCATGGGCTGATCGATGATCAAAAGCCAGCCAGATCGGCCATTATCCTCACTCTGGATAATGACCCTGCCGAGGACGGATTTTTACAGATGCGAGAAGTCTTCAATCTGAAGCTTAATGCTGACCTGGCGGTTTTATCTTCCTGTCAGACCGGCCTTGGTCAGTTTATCAAAGGCGAGGGCATTGAAGGCATTAGCCGGGCTTTCTTTTATGCCGGCTCTTCTTCAGTCGTGATGAGTCTCTGGACAATCAACGACCAGGTATCTGCCCAGTTTATGGAAAGGTTTTATTATCATTTGAAAGGTAATGAAAACCTGGCTGAAGCTTTAAGACAGGTAAAACTCGAAATGATAGAATCAGAAATTGTTTCTCATCCATATTATTGGGCCGGTTTTATCCTCAGTGGCGACGGCTCGACCCGGGTTTTCCAACCAGTTTTCAATAAAGCTCTGCTCGGGCTGGCCACGGCTTTTACTGGATTGGCTCTGACCGTTTTCATCTTCAGGAAAAGACTTCTTAACCTGAAAAGGCCACCAAGATGACTTGTAAACCAGTCCGACTTTCTACTTGGTTAACCAGTTCTGATCTCTAACTGTAATAATCGAGTAAGGCACCAACCACCACTGGAAAAAGAAGGCAAAGAGGCCCTCTAGAACACCATAATAAAGCCACTTTATATTTTTTTGAACTCGATAATTATTCAAATTTAAGGCCATAGTCAGAACAGTCAGAAAAATCAGTTGATTAATAAAGAAATCAGGCCGGATAAAAACAGAACAGGTTAGAAGGGCCAGGGCGGTCAGATGCAGCGGATGAAGCATTGATTGGAAAAAAAAGTCAATGGCTGGCAGAATATAATACTTCCGCCGACCGCGAAGAAAAATAAATCTGGCAAAAAACCAGGACTCACGAACAGCACTCCTGGTCCAGCGCAAGTACATCCTGTTAGCCTCGGACATCCTTTCCGGCACCCTGGTATTAACCACGGCATTGGATTGATATTTTACCAGGTAACCCTTTTTTAGAATCAGATTGGTCAGAGAGCGATCTTCCCCATGCTGGCAAGCAGTTTTTAAAAATTTTTGCCTCTTCCAGCTGTGAATAACTTTCAAGAGAATTCTCTTTCGGAAAGCACTTAAAGCTCCCGGGCAGCACAAAACGCCACCATAGACACTTTGATAAGCTCGCCCAAAATCAAAGGCCAGAGCATAACGAATGGCCAGCATTCTAGTCATCAGATTTTTATTCTCATTTAGAACAGCCACTTTACCGGCCACTGCCCCCACCCGCTCATCAGCCAGTAAAGGCAAAATCAAATTTTTGATAGCCCGACGCTGGAGCTGGCTGTCAGCATCGGTGGTAATTACGATCTGACCGCTGGCTTCTTTTATCCCTCTGAAGAGTGCTGCTTTTTTCCCCCGATTTTGATTAAAGCTGATAACTTTTATCCTGGCCGGGTCATGTCGCCGCATCTTCTCCAGCACAGACAGCGTACCGTCGGTTGATCCATCGTTTATGCAGATGAGCTCCAGCTTATCCTGTGGAAAATCACTGGCCAGGATGGATTCAACTGCCCGGCCAATCCATTTTTCTTCGTTGTAGGCCGGCACAATAACCGACACAAAAGGAAAATCAACCGGATAAACAGTTTTTATAGTTTCCGGGCGATATTTTAGCCTCAGGCTTAGCCTGAAAGCCAGCCCTAGAAAAAGCACGATTAAGCAGGCCAGAAAAAAATATGAAATAATTTTGATCAGACTGGAGCTATCAATAAAGCTTACCCAAAAAGGTATGATTTGCAGATGATACGTGGTCACAGCCACCAGACTCAGACTGGCCAGCCCAAAGACCAGACTTTTCCACCCTTGACCTGGCCTGGATTTCTTTTTATTTCTCATCCTTCCTATAGAAATAAGGTCTGATTAATCAGCCTTTCTTTTGATAATAATAAAAGCAAGATTGACAGTCAAGAAATAGATTTTTAAAAAAAAGAAAAAAATCTTTCTGGTAGAAAGAAACGGCATTTTATAAAATAAGTTTTTTACTTTCTTAAGCCAGGATCGAGAAAAATATTTTTTTATAATGAGAAAAAAGGGCAGTCATTACCATCTATATAAAATTGATAAGGGCTGAAACAAAACTCAAGATGACAGACAGAGAGAAAAAAGAAGAAATTTTTAACCAGCTAATGGAAAGCTTCTCCAGCTTCATTCATTCTCATATCCTTAAATACAATCTTCAACGCTTTGGCCTTGAAGCTGAAGACCTTGTTCAAGAAATAAAATTAAAAGTCTGGAAAATAATTGATGATGAGAAAACTATCAATTGCCCTCCGTCTTATTTAAAGAAGGTAATAGAGTCAGCTGTGATAGATCAAATAAGAAAGATTAGAAAAGAAGAAGAGGTTTTCTATTCAGAAAGGCAAAAATTGATCTCTGAGATAGAACCAAGAGGAAATTCCTATAACGAGCAATTTGGCTCGTTAAAAGAACTGATAATTAAAGCGGCTGATCGCCTGCTCGATTCCAGGAAAACTGTGGTCAAGCTTTATCTTCTGAACATGAGCCTGCCAGAGATTTCCGATTATTTAAACTACAGCCAGGCTAAAACCAGAAATCTTCTCTACCGGGGGCTGGAGGATTTAAAAAAAATTTTAGAAGAAATAGGTCTTAAAAATGAAAAAGACAGACCAAAATCTTAAAAATCTGTTAGCCTCTTCACTGGAAGCTAAAGAGATGGTTTCTCGAGCAGGTTGCCCTGCTCCTGAAGAGCTCGCTAAACTATTTGATCCGCAGGTCAGCCTGGAATTAAAGGCAAAAATTGTTGACCACCTGTTTGACTGTCCTGCCTGCAGGCAGGAATTTGAGCTTCTTCGTCTTGGCGAGAACCTGGCAACAGAAATAAACAAACAATTGTTGCCACTCCAAAAGTCTTTCCGCCAGAAGCTCTGGTCTGTTTTTTCTTCATCTTTATTTCTAAAACAGGTCGGGGTTGTGGCCACCACTCTGTTGATTGCTTTTTGCTTCTTCTATTATCTGAATAATACAGCCAAAAAAGACGAGCAGGTCGAAAGAAAGGCACAAGAAATCCAGAATATGATGATGTTTGAAGAGATGGTTGCCTCTGAACCTCTTCATATTACTCTGAGCTGGCAGCCAGCCGAAGAAGCACTTTTTTACCAGGTAGAGGTCTTTAACCAGAATATGTATCTTGTCTGGCAAAGTCCACCGACCACTGAGACCAGCCTCCGCCTGCCGGAAAAGATAGCCGCTGATCTCAAGAATGGCGACTACTTCTTCTGGCAGATATTGATTTTTTGTTCAGACGAAAGAATTATAGATTCACCGGTCAGAAAAGTTAGACTCACTCCTCAATAAACCCTTCCCGCCTCCCCCATCAGGACGAAAGCCGCCCAGTAGTAGGGATGTGATTTCGAAGAGCCGATCATTTTCAACTTGGCCACACGTAGAGCCTCCTGCTTGTCTCTTCCGGCCAGAAACCCTCGATAAAATTCCAGCATCAGTTCTTGAGTGGCCAGATCATTGACCGCCCAGAGCGAAGAGATAACCGACCGGCTACCAATCAGAAGGAAAATCCTGGGAAGACCGATAACACCTTCTATTCTTTCCACCAGGCCTCGACTGCTTTCACAGGCCGAAAGGACAATTAATTCAGCTCTCAATCGCAGCTGGTATATTTCCCTGACTGTCAAGAAGCCATCTTCCGGGCTGCCTTTTCGGCTAGCCAGAATTAGAGAAGATCTCAGAGGAAATTGTTCGCTGACCAATCCATGGCAGGCTAGATGAATAATCCTGTACTGAGTGAGGTCCAGAGCTTTAAACTGATCTTCAGTCGCCTTTTTTTGATAAAACAGATCCCCTGCTTCCGCTGGGAAAAGGGCAGCAATCCTTTTAATTTCCTGCTGTGAATAAGGAAGTTCAGATAAACTGGGTCTTAAGCTCAGGCTACGATTATCAGCATAATATAGTCTGGCCAGCATCTGGTCTTTTTCTTTTTGCTGGCAGAGAGGATTGCCAAAGCCCAGAAAGTCTTTTTTGTAGTCGCCCTGGTCTTTTTCCTGAGTTGATCTGTAAAGTGAGGCCAGAGACAGGCCGTAAGAAACCGGAAACTTTTCTATTAGATACTCTTGCCTCTCTCCTGAGTTCTGGTTGTTCAGCCGCAGCGTCTCAAAGGGGAGATAATTTAAGATCCCATCGGGGATAATAGTTAAACTGGTTACGGAATCAGACAAACCGGACAGAGAGGGCAGCAGCCAGCTTCCAAGTTCAGCCCCAACTTTCTTCAAGTCTTCTTCTTCACTGGCTGGATCAGCCAGCAACTTGATATAAAGTTTGACCGACTTTTCTATTTCCTTTTCTGCCGGCAGGTGGAAAACCTGAAACTCAGTCCGGCTGAAAAGAAAGCAATATGATTCATTCTCACCTAAAAGATAATCAAGAATGACTTTACCGCCGGTTAAAAGATTTTCCTGAAGGTTATTTAGTGAAGGCAAAGATAAAATTTCTTTTCTATTTCCCCGACCTAATTCTGCCACCCAGAGCTGTAAATAGCGGTGCTCGAGCTCGAGCAGTTCTCCAAAAGAATCCTCCTCGCCCAGATTCTCATCATGATTAAAAAAATCATTGATGACACCCTCCAGTTCAGCCAATTCTCTGGAAGAAGTGTCCAAATTTCCTCCTTTTTTAAGGTTATTCATCTCTTCCAGAAATACTCTGGCCTGAAGCTGGTTTATAGTGTTAAAAAGCTGCTCATCAACCTTAGAATCTCTCTTACTGTCTTTAATCTTAACCAGAACTCTAATTAACCCTTCATAGACTTTCCTCTTACTCCGGTCAAAACCTATTTTATAAAAATCAAAATTGATGTTGTCTCTGACTTTTTCAAAAGTAGCCAGGGCCTGCTGATAATTTTTAAAGGCTTGAGAAAAGTTACCCAGCTGTTCATAACAGTCAGCCAGACCGGCATAATCTTGCCAGACCTCCTCCCAGTTGTTTATTTCTCGGGCTGTCTGCAGGGCCCGCTCATATAGTCTGATCGCGGGCAGCACCTTTTTTCGCTTCAGGTTGATCGTAGCCAGATTATTTAAAGCCGAGCTGATAACTTCTTTATCTTTGAGTTTAAATCCTTTAGCCAGGGACAGGTTTAGATATTGTTCGGATTGGTCAAGGTTGTCGTTTAAAGCAATATAGCCGAGATTATTGAGAATACGGGCTTCCAGAGCTTCGTCTCTGGCCTGACGGCTTAGTTTAAGGGCTGTGGTCAATAAAGCTTCCGGCTGTTCCCTGGCAAAATAGGCGGGACTGTTCTGCTTTTGCCGGTAAATCGAAAGGGCCAGACTATAAAGAACTGAAATGGTTGAGCCCAGATCATCCTGCCTTTCATAAATCTTCAAAGCTTTTTCAAAATAATAGATTGCCAGTGAATACAGGCCCAGTTGATAGCAGACATCAGCCATGTTGGTCAGACTTTCCGGCACCATTTCCAGCAGATTTTCTTTTTCAGCCAGAGCTAAAGCCCGGTTAAAATAGAGAAAACTCAGAGATAAATTATTCTTTTTGGAATAATAGAAACCAATGGAATCCAGAGAACGAATCTCTTCGTGTTTATTATTTAAAAAGCGAGCAATACTCAGCAGACTTTCTAAACAGGAGGCAAACTTCTCCATTTCATCCATCTCCCAGTAAAGAAGGCTTAACTGCCGCAGGCACTTAAGCTCCATTTCCTTCATGCCATTTTTTTGGGCTAGATTTATGCCTGAAAGAAAAAGGGCTTCTGCCTCCTGATAACTTTTCTCCTGTCGCTTTCTTTTTGCTTCCTGGTAAAGCCTGATAATTTCCAGGCTGGTTCGGGCATAACTTTTCATGGCCTGATCATTTTTCTCATCAGCCAGAGCCTCAGCGAAAATAAAAGCATTCTCTGCCCTTAAAACCTCGCCCAGATTCCAGTAATTAAGGGCTATATTCAGCCAGCCCTCGGCCAATTCTGATGAGTTTTTTCTGCCCGGCTTATGGCTGACTTCGTTTTCCAGAACCTTAAGAGATTCAGCAAATTTCCCGGATAACCTTAGCTGCCTGGCCTCTTCCAATTTTCTGGACGTTACTGCCCTGGTGTCATTTGCGGCCATAAAGACAGTTGAGAAAAAGAAAATAAAGACGAATAACTTCAGCCTGGGCCTGACCCCAGAAGAAAAGGCTGGCTCTCTTCTGACCATTTCCCGCTTTGAACTTTAATAATATTTATCTAATTTTAAGTCAATTACTTTTTAATGACGCATCTCTGCTAATTTTTTCTCATCTAAACATAAAAAGATATAGGGAGATCAGGTCAACTTAAAATTAATTTTCTCGCCCCCATCCTCTGACTGTTATCGCCCGTTTCCTATTTAATCAGGAGAAGTACGGGCAGTGTAATTAAATTCCTTTAGATGATTGATGATATCCAGGATTATATCTTCTTTGCTGAGTTTAAGAATGGCGTCCGCTTTCACGCCGGGCAAAAAAGGACCCTCTTTGGCTACTGAAACCGGCGATTTTTTATCTTTTCGGCCAGAAGTCTTTAAAGTTAATTTTAAATCAAGTGAATTTTTTGGCAATGTAATAAGATAATGAAAGTTGTCAACTCTACTCCCCGGAAAATTTATCTGAAGATGGAAATAACTATATTTTTGACGCCAGTATTTTATTTTTATACCATGCAGCTTTAATTTATCTTCCAGAGCCTCAACCGCCGGCTCAACAATAAATTCACAGAACTGATCAAAATGTTCTCTGGCTTCCTCCTGAGACTTGTCAATAATTCTCAGGCCCTGAAAATAGCGCTCCAGTTCTTCCTGCCATTTTTCTTCTTTCATCTTTTCACCCGATTTTTATTATAGCATTAAGGCTAAACTTATTACCAGACGCCGATATCCCTGCCTTTTAATAAATTATAAAGGCCCGGCTACCTGACTGCTCCCTGTCACTTATGCCATTCAACCTTGCCCTCCCTCTCACTTCTCAGCTGGAACAATTAAAAAAAACCTCAGATCCATGATGTTGGTTCCGGTTGGGCCGGTAAAAATCAGCCCTCCAATCTTTTCAAAAAAGCTATAAGAATCGTTGTTATCCAGAAAATTTTGGGGGTTTAGGCCTGCTCTGGCTACCAGCTGGCTACTCTCACCGTTTATCCAGGCACCAGCCGAATCGGTAGGCCCATCTCGCCCATCGCTGGCCAGGCTGGCAATCAACCACTCACAACCGGCAAGCTCGTCTCGTATTTTCTCCATTTCTAAAAGACAGGCCAGGACAAACTCAGTATTCCTCCCGCCACGACCGCTCCCCTTGACTGTCACTGTCAATTCTCCGCCGGCCAGAAAGCAAAAGGCCCGGCCCTCCTTTTTCACCTTATGGCTCAGACTCCTGATCTTTTCCAGATAGGAGCTGGCCACCTGCCTGGCTTCACCAGCATCAGAAGAAGTTAAAATGACAGTTTGGAGACCACTGGCCCTAACTTCAGCTTTGGCGGCGTACAAGGCTTTAAGATTATCTCCGATGATAAAGGCCCGGCTATTTTCGAGGATTTTACTATCTTCTTTTAGTGTTTCCCTTCGCCATCCAGCCATTCCCTCTTCCAGAGCATTTCTTACCGAGACAGGGACAACTGATATCAAACCCATTTTGTTCAGGACCTCAAGAGCCTCTCTATAAGTGGAAGGATCATACCAGGCTGGGCCAGAGGCAATATCAGATATATTGTTATCTATCACATCAGAAATGATAACGTTTATCACTTTGCCTGGCCAGGTAGCTTCCAGAAGCCGGCCTCCCTTTATTTTTGAAATATGCTTTCTTACCGTGTTAAGTTGATGAATATCGGCCCCGGCCTGGAGGAGAAGCCGGGTAACCGTTCGCTTATCTTCCAGGCTAACCCCATCAGCCGGCAAACAAAGATGCGCCGACCCACCACCCGAAATCAACAAGAGCAGAAGATCCCTGTGGCTGGTGATAAGAGCCAGCTCTGAAGCCTTTTGTCCAGCTCGAAGGCTCCATTCGTCAGGCAGGGGATGAGCAGCCGGGAAATAGACAATTCTATCCTTTTCCTCGTATTCTTTTACTCCAGTCACCACCCCGGCCGCCAGTTTATCTTCTATTAATGGAAGGACACTGGCGGCTAAAGGAAACCCGGCTTTCCCACAGCTAATCAGCCTGATGGTTGAGGAAGCCTCGAGCTCAAATATTTCGCCATTAATAATGAGCCTTGAACCCTCTCGCACAATGCTTTCTGCCACCAGCCGTTCCGGTTGAACTGAATCAAGCGCCGCCCGGGCAGCTTGCCTGGCAATTGTTTTTAAATCCACCGCCGCCTCCAGTCTTTTTCTTTTAACTTCTAACTTCTTTCACTTTGATCAGGTCTATGGTAAAAATAATAGAGAAAAAGCTATGTTTTTATCAACTTTTTCCGAGAAACAAACCTGCCAGTCGTTGTCTCCAAGATCAGTTTTCAAAAGGATCTGGCAGCTGGCTGTCGGTCAGTTGGCCATGCTTATTTTAATCCAGCTGCCCCTTTATCCTCAACAGGAAAACTCTGCCGCTTCCGATATTCAAAAAAGACTGAATCTTATCGATCAGCAGATTACTCAGCTCAAAGCCAGGCTGGAAGAAGAAACCAGAAAAGAAAAATCGTTGCTGTCAACCCTGGAAACGATCAG
>Ga0209201_1005030_pt1 | contig 10179 bp, 12 predicted proteins | sample AD_UKC055_MetaG_FD_184411 | JGI IMG/M metagenome (GOLD analysis project Ga0209201, IMG submission 184411) | Active sludge microbial communities of municipal wastewater-treating anaerobic digesters from USA - AD_UKC055_MetaG (SPAdes) (version 2) | ecosystem: Engineered > Bioreactor > Anaerobic >... | reverse complement strand
TGGGCGCGTAGTTGTAATTCAGGGTCAGGGTGCCAGAGTCCGACAGGCCGACTTCAAACTCCTTGGCGGTGGAGCATACGGTCGTGACTTCGATTTCGTCGCTGGTGCCGTCTTGCTGGTCAATGCCAGTCAATTCGCAGAACGCCGAATACGTGAGCGGAGTTGCGGTGCCTCCGCTGGTATATGCGCCGTAGCCAGTCGAGTCCACGCCGGCTAACTCGAAGTCATCCGTATCCGGGTTGTCCACGACGAACAATTGACCGTTGACCTGGGTCATGCCCACGACAGCCGCAATGCGGACCGCCGTGCCCAGCGTGAAGCCATGCGCGGTCACTGCAACCAGGGCCGGGGCGGCCTGGTCGATGTCGGTAATGGTTTTGGCGGAGCCTGTGCCCACGGACACTTGGATCGTGGAGCCGTTGAACTTGAAACGCTTGCCGGAAGACATAGGGCGGTCCTTTCTGTGGACGAAAAAAAAGCCGCATGAAGCGGCTGGTTGGTGTGGCCCATAGGGGCGGTGGCGGAAACAAAAAAACCGCCCGATGGCGGCTGGTTATCAGTGGTGCGGTCTATGTCGGGCTGGACAGATAGACCATGTAATCGGCGGTGAGCCGATTTGTTTTTGTGTCGGGGTCGTAGTCCTCGAAATCAGAGTCCCACACCCATACGGGGCGGAAGTCCTGCATGGCAGTTTTCACGGAATTGCACAACGCAGTGAAAGCTGTTTGCCCAGAAGAATCCAGCGCCACCACATCAATCTGCACGCGGTAATCGGCCGTCTCTTCGCCTCCGTCCCCACAAATGTCCTGGTTCGCCGTGGTGCTGATGAAGGTGTATCGGATGGCAGGCCAAACCGGAACGTCGGGAGATTGGGGGAATCTGTTGCGGTAGACGCGCCCGCCTACAAGTGGGCGCAGCTTGGCAACCAAAGCAGTGGCAAGGTCTGCCTTCGATGTCATACGCCAGCCTTTTCCAAGCGCTTCACGAGACGGGCTTTCATGGCGTCGATTGCGGCCTGCACGTTGTTGTCGATAGCGGGTCGCAGGAACGGACGCGGCGCCATCTTGACGGTTCCAAACTCCAAGAACTTTCCATAAAACGCATCCTTTGGCACTTTGCCGGAGCCCTGACGGATTGTGACTATGTACTCTTCGGTTGCGGTCCGTTGGCCTGGTGGAAGGCGGCGGATGATGATGTTCTTGCGTAGATTGCCGGGCTGGGCGATCTGGTCTTTACGCCTGCCTAGCCGATGGGGCTCTGACGATATAGGGGCGCTCTCGATTGCGGCCTTTTTCACCACGGTTGCCGCTGCCGCCGTGGCCGCGCGTGCCGCACGCCCGGCCATGTCCTTGTCGAGTTTTCGCAGTCGCTCGCCCAGCTCTTTCAGGCCTTCGACTTGGATTTTGACGGTCCTAGCCATCGTTCGCCCCGGTGGAGCAGACCAGATCGACGGACTCGCGGCCTTGCTCGTCGGGTAGCACCTGCTCTATCGCGTACACCCGACCGCGATAGAGCAGCCGGCAGGTCTGGTCGATGTCCTCCCTGTAGCGGATACGGACCGACGATTTCGTGGTGCCGACCTGAACGCCGTTTCGGATGGCCTCTGCGCCGGTAATGTTGCGGATGTTGGCCCATATCAAGGTAGCGAAAGGCACCCAGGTGACGACAGCGCCGCCGAGGGGGTCGGCGACAGTCGTTCTCCGCTCGATGGTCACTTGACGATCCAACCTACCTGCTTGCATCACGCGTACACCTTGAAGGGCTGCAACAGGTAGTCAGCACCGTTCGGCAGGGTCGCGACAGATGCGCCCACCACCACGTCCTCGCGCTGCGCATACAGACTGCCAACCGTCAGCAGCACGGCGGCCTTGATCTGGTCGTTCACCACCACGCCATCCATGGCCTGCCGGTAGGCCACCTGGGCGCGCAGGTAGGCGTACTCTGCGGCCTGGGTGGCTGCGGCCTGCTCTGTGGCGTCCGTCAGAGCCTGGGCGGCGGCGATGGCTGCGGTATAGGTGGCGGTGGCCGCTGCCAGTTCTGCCGGTGCTGCTGCCTTTGCAACGCCCAGCGCCGTGCCGTCTGCGTACACGCCACGATCCAGCAAGGACACGGCCGACTGCTCGGCGGCGTTGATGTAGAGGCCGATCAGGGCGTCCTCATCGATGCTATCAACGCGCAGGTGCAGCTTGGCTTCGGGCAGCGTGACAAAGGTCATTTATTTGTTCTCCGGCGCGGCCTTGTGGGCCTTGCTGCTGGGCGGCTTGGATGCCTTTTCTTTTGGCGCTCCGTCCGTCGCCCAGCCTTCGGCCAGGGCAACCGCGATCATTTCCTGATCGTCTGCATCCACTTCCTGCCCCGCCACGTAGTCAACGCGCCTGCAGCCGCCGTGCCAGTATGGGAAGTCAGTTTTGATGGTCAATTTCATGGGGAGTACCAAAAGAAAAGGCCCCGAAGGGCCTTGGTTTACGCCGCAGCGATTTTCAACAGCTTAATTGCCTGGGTATTGCGCAATTTCCCGCCTACACGCTTACGTACATAAAATTTTACGAAGCCAGGGGTGGTGATTTCGTCACGGGTGATGCGCATACCCACGCGGTCGGCAATCAAGTAACCTTCCTTGAAGTCGCCGAAGGCCAGGGAGAACGCACTAGCGCCGACTGCGGGCATGTCTTCAGCTTCGGTGATGCCGTAGCCCATGAAGGTTGCAGGCTGGCCAGCAGTCAGGGCAGGTTGCCAAAGGTACTGATTGGTCGTGTCCTTGTACTTGCGCAGAGCAGCCAGCACCAGCTTAGAGGTCACCCACTGAGCGTTGTTGCGGTAGCGGGCGCGCAGCGAGTACACCAGGTCATAGAAGATGTCTGCACTGGTGGGCAACGCAGCGGCTTGACCCGATGCGATGTACTGCAGCGTGCCGAAAGCGCGGGCGCTGTCGGCGGTCGTGACCGGCGTGGGGCCAGCCAAGAAGCCCGTGGGCTTTTTGGTGCCGTTGCCAGAAATGAACGCCACGCCTTCGCCTTGTGCAATGGCTTCAGCAGCAGAGCTAACAAGCCAGCTTTCCACATCGAAGAACAGATCGTCGAGCGATTCTTCCGACGCCTGGGGCTTGGCAGAGGCCATGCCGAACGTGGGCGCGACTTCTGCCAGGTCCGGGGTATTGGTCTGGTTGCGGGTGTCGGTTTCACCCAGCCACTCGAAACCAGCGCCGTTCACGTCGAACAATTCCTTGTAGTCAGGGCTGCCGACCGTGCGAACGGTGGAGATTTGGCGGATGGGGGAAATGTCCACCGACAGGCGGGCGATCTGGCGCTCGATGATCTCGGGCAGCGCGAAGCCGCCAGCGGAACCGGTCGAGGTGACAGCTTGCGTGGCGCGGGTTTCGCGGCCGTCGCGGCTCTTGGCTTCCAGTTGTTTGGCGGCAGTGGCGGCCTTTTGTTGGCGCTCGTGGTCGCCTGGCGCGCGCATCCAGTCGAGGAAGGCATGGCGGTATTCCACGGCTTCCTTGCTTTCGCCTTCTTGGCGGCCACCATCCATCGCGCCGGGGCGCGACAGCTTGGTTTCCATCTTTTCCAGATTGGACTTCACTTCACCCAGGCCGTCAATGTGGGCGTCGATCTTGGCGAGCTTGGCGTCGAGGGCTTCGGTCGAGGCGCCGGACTTCACCGCTTCGATGCGGGCATCGTTGGTCTTCTTGTATTCATCGAAGGCCGTGGCGATCTTGTCCAGGGCATCGGCCACGGACTTGACGCTGGGTTCGTCGCGCTTTTCGTAAGCGCCGACAGCTTGGGCCTTGGCCGTGAATGCGGCCATGTGGGCGGCCATGACGGCCAGGAGGGTGTTTGCTTTACGCATGGTGGTTCTTTCTTAGGATGTGAGGGAACGGAGCAGCCGGTCGGCTGCCTTCATTGCCACGGCGGTCGAATTCGCAGAATCACTCCGCACTTCTCCCATCCGCATGACGCGCGACACAAAGGCCGTCGCGTCGCTTTTGCTGAACCCGGCATCACGCAGGACTTTTTCAGCATCTTTTGGGGCCTGCAGTTCGTCTGCAGACTTCACATTGGTGACCCGCGCCTTTTCGTTGGCGGGGAAGGTGACCAGGGAGACTTCCCACAGGTCAATGGCCGTGAGGGTGCGCACTTCCGTATCACGGTCGTAGGCCCACTCCTTGGACATAAACCCGATAGACAGGCCGTTGAGCGCGCCCATCTTGAGCAGGGCGTGGGCCTCTTTGCCCTTGACGGTTTCCATGGCGAGCTGGCCCTTGATGCGCAGGCCTTTTTCGTCTTCGACCATCTCTGTCCAGACGCCGATAGGCTTGTCTGCATCGTGTTGCCAGAGCATGGCGGGCATGGTGCCTGCTGCCTTGTGGTCTTTCAGGGACTGGATGAACGCGCCTTTTGCAATCACGTCGTCGTAGTTGTCCCGCACACCGAAGACGGAGCCGTAACCTTCGACGGTGCCGTCAGCGTTGACCGCTTTGATTTCAAAGCCAACGTCGAAGTGTTTTGTTTTCATTTTTTCAACCTCTCAGGAAGAGAATTTCATCGCGCCTGCTTCGGCGGCGCGGTGTGAAGTAGTCATGTGTCGGCTTGTAGCCGCGTGTCCAGTTGGCTCCACCAGATGGGCCGTTTTCTGGTGGCACTGGTGGGAAATAGATGCCTTCGATTGCGCCTGTGGCACTCAGCGTGATCGTTGCGGTTCCGCGAATGAATCCGCTATCAGTTACTGCGCCCCAGGACTCGCCCCAACTAGCGCCCCAGCCTTTGAATGAGGACGCCATTTACGGCCCCCATTCGTTTCCTGGTGTACCTGTTCCGGTTACTGGCACATCGTTGACCTTGGCGATGTTCACATTCGGCGGGTTGGCGTTCATGGCCGCGATGATTGATGCCTCTGTAAGTACACCGCCGCTTGCTGTGCTTCCACTCACCCAGCCCACTGCGTAGGGCGCCCAATTCGCGCCCAATGTCAGGCCAGCAGTGCCGCCAGTGTGACCAATTGCCGCCAAGGTGCCAGACGCCCCCAAGGTGATGCCAGCCGAGCCGCTGGTGAACTTGGCCGCAAAGATGTTGCCCGATGCGCTCAGCGAAATGGATGCCGTGCCGGAGGCCGACGAGATAAGGCCACCGACACCCGACAGGTCGAACGTGATCGACGCCGTGCCGCTGGTGTTCTTGCCCATTGAGCCTGCGCCCGATGCGCCAATGGTCAGCGCGATGGCGTTAACGCCAGATACTGCGCCGCCCTTCTTTGGTTGCACCCATGCGCCGCGCCCGCCGTAGTAGCCGTAAGGTATGGCCGCAGTGGCGGCAAACACTTGGTAGCTGTTGCGCACCATCCCGTGCTTGCCGAAGTTGCTACGCAGGATGGCCGCGCCACCGTTCAGAAAGCGAACAGGGCTTTTGTGCAGTACGGAGCGGTTGCCGTGCAGGGCCATATCAAGACCAGCCAAATTCCAAGTGACCAGAGATAGGCGATGCGACTGGGGTGGCGGCACCAGCCAGCATGAGCCATGCGAGGCAAGCGCCGTCATACACCTTGGGCATCGAAGCAAACTGGTTGACCAGATCACGTTCTGCGGTCACGCCCAGCGTGGTAATCGGCAGCGTAAGCAGAGGCTTGCATAGCACCAGATTCAGCACGCCCGACACATAGCTGGCCGACAGGTTGAACTGCTGCACAGAGCGTATGCCCGCGTCGCCCGTAGCCAGCGGAACGAATGGGCCGAACTTGCCAGCGCCCGTGCCGCTGTAAACGATCTGCGTCACAGGTGCGGCGGTGTTGCCAATGGGCAGGGTTGCTGGTGTCAGATTGCCCGCAGTGCCGCCGCTGTCGGTGTAGGTGAGGCGAATGTTTGGCGTGCCCGCGCCCATGACAGTTGAAGGCGTCAAGAATGCCTGCACCCCCGCGCCGTCGGTGTAGCGCGGCAGGGTGACGGTGTTGTTAAGTGCCTGGTCGCCCGTGGTGGTGACGGTGGTGATGGGGTAGAAGCCCAGCAAATCCACCAGCATCAGCACACAGGGCGCAGTGGTCGCGGCTGCGGTCTGCGCGGCAGCGTTCAGCAGCACCTTAAAGCCGCCCACATTGCCGCCGTGCGGGATGCCCGTGGCGTTGGTGGTGGCATCTGTCAGGGCCTGAAATGCCAGGTTGGTGCCCGTACCCAGGATGGTGTCAGCGGGGGGATTGCCACCACCACGAAAGAGCGAGTACCACAGGCCAGCAGTGTGGGCGGTAGTTGCAAAGGTGGATTTCTGCCAGTCAGTACGGTAGAACTTGCCGTTCGTGCTGACTTGGTTAATGAGATCGTCTTGCCCAGTAAAGCCTGCCATGTTTAGCCCCAAGTTGTTTCAATAACGCCATGAATGGGCGCTCCTGACAGCGTGCCGTTTGGCAGTGCGATCAGGTTGATGTATGCGTCATCTTTGATTTCAGGCATGGATGCCATGTCGGTCAAGTAGTCCACCTCAGTCGGTGCGTCGATTCCGTACAGCGCAAAGGTTGCCAGAGGCTTGACTAGCACCAGCGCGAACAGGCCCACATCACCAATGCCGCCAATGGTCACAGACTCCACCGACCGCACTCCCGTGTCGCCCAGCTGCAAGGACAGGAATGGGCCGCTGTTCACGTAGGCTGCACCGGCCCGCATAGAGTGCAGGATGGTGCCGTTCACGAACTGCGTGGACATGGTGGCTGGCTGCGTAATGCGCCCAGCCACACCATCGCTGTTGGTGTAATTCACCGTGAAGGTCTGCCCGCCCGTGTGTCCTGCAACTGTCACGGGCATGAGCATCACGCCTTTTCCGTCCGCGTAGCGGGTGGGGCTTTGGGTGTTGTCCAAGAATTGCTCGCCCGTTACAGACTCGTCAATGAATGGGTAGAAGCCAATGTAGTCTGCAACGATGCAGGAAAGTGGTGCTGCGGTTGCTGTTGGTGTCAGTGCCATCAACTTGCGCAGGAACTTCTTTTGGCCCAGTGCGTTGACGTTGCCGCCATGCCGCAGACCACCATCGGTGGATTGCTTCAGCGGGGTGAACGCGCCAACTGCCCCGATGTAATAGTTCGGCGCAGGGTTTCCCGGCGACATGGACAGGTCGAACCAGACACCAGCGCCCGTAGTCTGCGTGGGCTGCTTGCGAAAACTCGCGTACAGGTACTGGCCCGCATCTTGGGCCCCCACCATTTCGCGGGCATTCCGAAAGCCAGCCATTAGTCAGCCGTTACGTTGAGTTGCCCAGCCGCTGCCTGCGGTTGGATGCCGTTGGAAATGCTCAGAGTAGAAGCCAGTGCGCCGGATAGCATGTAGGCCGTGGCACCCGACGCGGACGATACCCATGCGAAGTGCGTGGCATCGTTCGTGCCGCCCGTGCACTGCGGCCACTGCACCAGTGCTGCGTTACTGAAGGTCGAGCCGCCATCCGTCCATGCGGTGGCCTTAGTCTGCGCCACGCGGGCATAGCCGGTATAGGTGCACTCAGCGGCCAGCGAACCAGTCTCGCCCGGGTCTGCAGTGAACAGTGCCCAGTAGCCGGTGGCCGAAGCACGCCATGCGGGGTCTGTGCCTTGGCAGATCAGCTTCAAAATGTCGTTTTCGGTGGTGTTGCTTGCGCTCATTGCTTACTCCTGGTGTTCGGTGACGGTGCGGGTGATCTCGTCGTTGGCGTCACGCTCAACGGTCTGCACCGACTTCTTAGGAAATGCGTTGTTCACCACCACGTTTGATGGCTGGACTTGGTTGATGACGGTCACTGGCGTCGGGTCTGCGGCCTTCAACTCAGGCATGATCGCTTCGACGTTGACAGTCGTTTCAGGCACCGTGATTTCGTTACGCACTTCCACGTTTGGCGCGGCTGGCGCGGCGTTGTGGACATGGGTTTCCGACTTCACATCGGGCGTGGTGACGTAGTTGTTGATTACTGGCTGTAGGGCTGGCACTTGGCGAGACTCCAGTGCGGCCAATTTGCGCTCCAGCATTTCGATCTGCTTGGCCTTGGCATCGTCTTCGGTGTCCTTTGGCGCTTCAGCGCCCGGTTCGTTGCCCTGCACCATGTTCATTGGTTTCAGGTAGTCATCCCCGCCTGGGCGCGGATCCCAGCCTTCATCGTCCCGATATTCGTTCGGGCTCATGAGGCCCATTTCAATCATGGTGCGGGCGTACACGGCGCGGTCCTTAATGGAACCGGCGCGCATGTAGCGGGTGTCGAACTCGCCGAACAATGGTCCGGCGCCGTCCAACAACATTTCGTCAATCCGCTGCGTCCATGCGCGGTGCCAGGGCGCCAGGCAGTGGATCAGGTGGGCAGCAAAGAATGCTTCGGAGCTGGCAAAGGTGCTGGTCTTGTCGGAGTGCCCAACCATGATCGGGAACACCCCATAGCCGCGGCAGATTTCCTCAATCTGTAGGCGGCGCGTCTCAACGTGCTGCGCATCAACCCCAGTTTGTGACGTGGGAAGCCACTTCGCGTTACGGTCCAGCACCAGCGGATCGCCTGCGCGGCTGGGGCCGGTCTTTTCCTTGATCCAGGCGCTCAGGCGCTTGTGCTGTTCCTCGTTCAGAGTGGCGTCAACGCTGTAGGTGCCACTGGGGCGCAGGCCATTGGCGTGCATCGCTGCCTGGCTGCGCTCTGTGGCCATGGCGAGGCCAATAGCCGACCGGGCCAGGGACACGGCATTCATGCTGCCGACCCAATCCCATTGCACGCCGTTCAGGACGAACACATCCTCGGGCGAAAACTCGCCGATCAGGCCGAATTCGTCCCAGCAGCGATAGCGGATTTCGTAGCGGGACACCTTGCGCACGTCCCAGTTGCCAGGCATCACCGGGATCAGCTCGCGCACGCGGCGATTGTCGCCGCGCACTTTGATGGACAAGCCCGCGCCGGTGAGGGCGGCGTGAATGGTCATCTGGCGGCGCCACTCAAAGCTGGTCTGCCACTCGTTCGGGCGGCGGGACAGCAGCCTGTACTCGGGAATGTTGGTGGCCTTCTGGCGCGTGCCGTCCTGCTGCTCGCGGAAGACGTTCAGGTCGGGCGTGGCGCAGCCATCGGCAATCACCTTGACGCACGCCAGCACGGTGGCCACCTGCAGCGCGGTCTTGTCCGTGACGGCGACTCCGGCGACAACGCCGCCGCCCACGCCGTCGATCAGGCTTGCCACCTGGTCGTAGGTGAGCTGGGCAGCTTTGCGGCCCAAGAGTCGGTCAAGGAGTTTCAAGACGTTGCTTCCCAGAAGGATTTCTCTGTAGAGAGGGTTGTGTTGATCAGGCCAGCGGCCATCACAGCGGCCACGGCCAAGTCAATCCGGCCCGTTGCTTTCTCTTTGGACAGCTTGCGGTTTTCCGCGCCGTCCTGCTCAATTACTGCATTGCTCATGCACCAGTCCAGCACCTTGTGGCCTGGGTGTGCAATCTCGCCGTTCAGCAACATGCGCTCGAATGTTTCCAGCGCCGGGCTGAAATCTTTGTAGCCCTGCCCTACCGGCTTCATTTCGGGCAGGCTGATACCGTCGTCCGCAGCCAGTGCCATCAGGTCTTCAATGCGCCAGCGGTCGTACCCTACGGCGATGATCTCGAAGAAGTCGCACATTGCCGACAGCTTTTGCAGAATGACCCGCTTGCTGATAGCCCTGCCCGGCGTGGTGTCGAGATACCCTTCGGCGCGCCACTGGATGTAGGGCACGCGGTCGGTATCGGCCTTGCGCTGTAGTTCCACATCGGGCAACCACGCGAACGGCACCAATAGCCATGGTTCGCCAGCCTCGATAGGCTCGACAAGGAACACCATGCCGGTCAGGTCGGTGGTGCTGGACAAGTCCAGTCCGGCAACCGCACGGCGGCCGCGCAAGTCCTGCCAGTCAAAATCCCGCTGTGCCCCGCGCCACACTTCGCCGCTGATCCATGGGCTCTCGGCGTCCGTCCACTGGCAGAAGTTCAGGCGCCGGACAATGGCCTCCTTGGAGGGCATGCCCTTCGCCTCTACCACCTGCTCCCGGATGTACTTCACGCCGGGTAAGTCCGCGTCCTGCAGGCTGGGGTTCGCCTTCGGCCAGCACGACTCATCAGCGAAAGGGTCATCCTGCTCATCTAGCGAGCAGACGTAAGGGAAAAACGCATCGTCTTCCACCTCGCCCGCCGCAACCTTCGCGCTGTATTCGTGATACGACCAGCACGGCCCCATGCGGTTG
>Ga0209201_1005025_pt1 | contig 10185 bp, 12 predicted proteins | sample AD_UKC055_MetaG_FD_184411 | JGI IMG/M metagenome (GOLD analysis project Ga0209201, IMG submission 184411) | Active sludge microbial communities of municipal wastewater-treating anaerobic digesters from USA - AD_UKC055_MetaG (SPAdes) (version 2) | ecosystem: Engineered > Bioreactor > Anaerobic >... | reverse complement strand
GGTGATATAAGATAACAATCCTACATCTATACCTATGATGTTTTCATTGGATATTGGTTTTGAAATCGGTTTTTCCAATCCATCATCCACATGGAAAGATACATAATACTTCCCACTCTTGGTTTTCGATATGGTAGTAGTTTTTATCTTTCCGATAATTGGTCTATGTAACCGAATTTCAATATCCCTTATTTTAGTTACCGAAAGCATACATGATTTAGTATCTAACTTAACATTTTCGCCTTGAAATTGGATGGATTGATTATCTCTTAACTTCTTTGGAGTCGGATAACCTCTTCTGTTGCCATTCGTATCCGATTTGAAGAAGTTCTTAAATGCGGTTCCAAGATTTCGCAAACTAGAACGAAGAATCTTATCTGGCACCTCGTTTAACCATGCCTGTTCATCCTTGAGTCCAAGCATTGATTTCAATCTATCGGGTAACTTGTCTGCTTTTCTGGTTTTGGCTGGCGTGAGCAACAGGCTACATTTATTAGCATCGATCCTAAACAACTCTAAAGAAGTATCTTTGCACCCATGAAACTTCATGGTCAATGCATCTTCATAACTGTATGTTGTTAGATCTCCACCCCAACTATACCGCAGCATTTCGGTGTGGTTGAAGTTATCCTTGATAAGTTGTAGGCCCCAATTCCAGACATATCTAGCGGCCCCAAAGCATTTAACCAAGGTCCGCTGTTGATCTTCGGTTGGATATATCCGAAACTTATAAGCCCGCATCATTCTTTTCTTAATCTCCATTTCCTGTCTTGATAGAAATAGAATAATCGCATTCTAGTATTTAAACGTTTTGGTAAATAGAAATCTATTTATATAACCAATGCCTATCATCATGTAATGAATCCGAAATTTGCTAGACTAGGCAATGATGAAGAATCCCTGTTGAATATTCTTCCCGACAAACCATTTATGACTCGGGATGTTTCCGAGAAATATGGTACCCAAAGAACTGTTCGCATACTAGCAAGTTTAGAAATAAAAGGTCGAGTAAAGTATGTCGAAATGACCGGCGAACAAAAAAGATATAAATTATGGGAAAAGATCTGATTGCCATGAGACCTAACAAGAAAACCCGGGAAAAGGGAGTTAGACGAACTCGTCGGGACCCCATAGGATATGATCGGATAACTTTAAAGACAATATCAGAATTGAAGAAAGAATTGCAGGATGTCGAATAATGCGAATGTGGAACGTATATCCGGGATTTATGTGCCGCCAACATCTCCTCGGCGAACATAGAGAAATCCATACCATTGTTGGAATGATGCAAAAAGGAAGAAAAATATCGGGAACCAAATACATTACAAACAGACTCATAGAAATTCATTCCCTTGATGCAAGACATCAAGAATTAATACGAGAAATGCTAAGTCGTGGTTATCATCACAATTCACCATTTCCGCACGATCTAGTATTATGGAGAGAAGGTAACATCGATCCCGATAAAAATATACTGGAATTGATGGATAGATGTCCTGAATGCCGAAAACGAATTATATCATATTATCAAAAATATGATATAGTCCCATAATTTATTTTATGTGCATGATATTTCCGGATCTGAATTTTATAATTATTTCTTCTATACTATCTCCGTCGCATTGAATAATTTCAGTAAATTGTTGCTTATCTTGTCGTGATAATGATAGTCTGCGTTCTACTTCTTCGGCCACTTATATCACCTTATCATTATTCGAAATGATCGTTTCAAATGATTATATTCTTTCAATGGAACTAGTACCATATTATCTTTAACATTTTTAATTATAATTTCATATCCCAATAATTTGATTGTTCTTGCCATACAAAATCACCGGATCTGATTTGAATCACTTTTCGATATTTCCATAATTTTATTTAAATGCAAATAATCCCACTTTTTGTTTCCTTGGTTTGATTACTTCTTTTGGTTTCTCGACTTCTTCATATCCAAATAATGATTCTTGGTCGAGAATCTTTTTTCCAGTATTTATATCTATTCCTATAGCTTCGAAAAGTCTTTCCAATGGCGGTTTCAATTGATTTTCGATATACCACTCAGAATCTATCCGGCCGTTACCATGATTTCGTATCCATTCCGGAGTATCAACCAATTCACTAATGTTACCTCTGGATGCACCTGGTAATGCCATATACATAGCACGGTCTCCCAAACCATATGGTTGTTCGCCCCGGGATTGCATCTTCTTGCATACGGTAACATGAGGCTGTACATTCTTATATTTATTTAAGTCACCGACCTTTCGGCTTAGAATTAATTTATTGGCAAGGTCATCATTTGTTCTTATGTCCTTCAAGCCGCGAACTTCTTCTATAACAGAATTAGTAAGGTTCCATGATCCTGTTACGTCACCTTCTTGTAAAACCATATGGAGAACTTTGTCCATGGTTTCGCCGACTAATTTAACCCAATCTCGCCGGCGGACTTCAATACCGCGGTATTTCATCTTGTCTTTCCAACCATCTTTTGATGGTTCAAAGATCCACATGGCATATCGTTTCTTTTCGAAAATAATTGCTCTTTCTGCCCAGCATTCAAAATCGATTTCCATAGGTGGAGGAAGTTTCGTTAGCATAGCATCATGAATAATTTTTGCCTTTTCCTTACCTTCGTCTGGTGTTTTTATATTATTCAATTTTATAAAGACACTATCTGTATTATGTAATAATATTTGCCCACAACTATCAACAAACATATGATCATTATCAACAGTTATATCATAAACATAACCATCATATTCTTCTTCTATTATCTTTGTTGATACTTGGTTGTCATCATGAGAATATGTTTCCCGTAGTCTATATTCGCCTTTCGATTGATTATAAGAAAGGCTATATTTTTTGTTCATCATATTCAATAATAGAGTCAGATCACTTATAAGTTCCAATGATAGGCTACTATAGGAAATTCTTCCTTTCTTATCAATACTACCATCACCCTTTAACATATTTTCATATATTATTTGTTGATAGTGGGTGTCTATATTGAAAACAAAATCAGGCAATCTTTTATTTCGACAACCTTGCCCACAAAGAGCCGAAAAAAATGCGCATGTAAATTGATTTCCAATTCTCAATGATAACGTATTATCTTCATATTCATGATCCTTATAATACTTTAATTCTTTGTTAGTTCTTAGTATATTGGGATATATCATATTGGTTACTAAACTAAAATAATCATCTCGTAATTGTCTTAACCATTCTTCATCACCGCAAGATATACTAAATATGGCATTTCCGCAAGAATTTGTCAAGTGATTAGACGCAGCACCTTCGGAAACGAATGCTCCCATCAATCTACATAATTTTTCTAAATCATTCCCCGATACATATCGTTTTATACTTACTTCATTCTTTCTATTTGTCCATCCAAATGAAATTCTCTTACCATTATCCACTAGCTTAAAACATACTATTTTTTCCCTCTTTTTATATACAATACCATATTTATAATGTTTAATATATTTATATAAATCAATGATATTGTTCGAATCATGATCTATGTTTTCTATAATACTAGCAATTTTCCTTTTCCCTATTATATCAGTTGGTTTTGTTTCAATTAATCTATCATCCAAATATGTCATTATTGAATGATCTTCGGTTACTCTAGTTTCTCCATATTTCTGAATAACACGATATATTCGTTTGGAATTTTTATGCCTCATCACACATCTAATAGAATTCCATACTGGATTAAGATCGGTATCGAATGATAATGCAAAATATTCTCCTTTGCATACCGCATATTCTTTTTCGCCATGCAAAATTATACCGTTCGAAGATAATTCATCAAATAATGATTCCATATTTCGTATAACAATATTTCCATCGGATTTTTTTAGTGTAACAAATCGATCAGCAGTTACACTGTCTCCCCCAACTACCCTACAATCTACCAATGATTCAGCAGTTTCTTTAGTCAATGCAATTGCCATTCTGCCAACTGATGTTACTGAATTTGCGAGCCTAGGTTCATATAAACGGCCACTCGGAGCCCCAGTATACCCATAAAATGAATTCAATAAAATCTTGACTGCATATTGTTGATTATCGTAGAATTCTTTCTCGTCTTGGTCATCGGTTTCCTTCATCATCTTCTTCAATGCGACTCTTTTATTATATAACCGAGTTAAGATCCTAGGCATTATTCCTTCATAGACAGAATGATCAGAATATCTTACGTTATTCGGAGCTAGAATCGTCTTAATTCCGACATTTTCGTCATCGATGATAGATGACCAACATATATTGAACGCCCTTATAGCCGAAGGATAAAGACTCTTATAGTCCATTACGATAAGTTTTTCCTGGAGTCCTCTTTCTGGTTCAAAAACTGTAGCTCCCTCTACTGATTCTCCCATTTGTTTTTTTCGTGTTTTCAATGGCCATAATCTATCTTCTTTATAGAATTCTTTCAACAATAATGATTCTATCCGGCGAGATTGTCCACCATTGATAACTTCATGCAATAACAATCCTGATTCTTTACTGATACTAATATATCGATCTATTAATTTTAATTGGTTTATTATATCTTGTAAAAGATCTGCATCCCTGACAGCATAATCTATGAATTCTTGAAGTTCTGATTCACTTCCTTCCAGCCATATATGCCGCATCTGACTAGCTTTGATATCCAACTTAGGACGATTCAATAATTCCTTGGATACATTTTCCAAGCTGTAACTATTCAAAGAATAATTATTTTTGATAGCTTCCAGTAAATCGATTGATACCCGTCCTATAATATTGACTTCTCGCTTGCTTCCGAATTCTTTAATAACAAACGGCGATCCATCGCGCCCAAAATTATTACATACTTGCAATATATCCATTCGTTCTAATATATACGGATAATCGAACATAAATCCATTGAATGACATAATAACATCAGGATCATAATCCTTTATTATATCACAAAATGTTTCCAGCATCCAATATTCATCATTGCAAAATTTTATGACTTCATTATCATTACCATGCTTTGCAACTAATACCATCGATTTCCCATTATTAAAACTAATCGAAATCATGATAATGGGATCTTCTTTCGGATTCGGAACTCCTGACACCGGAGGGCATACTTCGATATCGAATCCTAGTATTCTGATCGGAGCATCTTCTTGGATATCAAGACCCTTTATTTCATTACCATCAGTTTCAATCCATTGCATACCACCGATATTAAAATCTGTTAAAAATCTTTGCGTCGCGTAAAGAACATCTGCTTCGTAACATTCTTCTATGAATTCGGATCCTTGCAGAAAGTCGCGAACTCTCGGAACTTGACTCGGCTGATAAACAATAACTTTGATAACTTTGGTTTTTTCGGTCTGGAATCCAATGGGAAGAAATTTCATAACCGGATGAAAACTTTCTACTTCCGGAATTTCTTCCAAGATCCTGCATGCCATATCGAAATCTGTTGGTTTTATATAAAAATATGGCGCGAATCCAGATACAACATGACTGACAGAAGATCCATCATCGGATCTACCATACATCATAATGCCAGGCTTATTATTATTATTAATATATTTTGTACTTATTAGTTGAAATTTCATACTGGCCTCATTTAATTAATTATTTTTATCCAAGTAATATTAATAACTATTCCCAATGCCGCAATACAAATTTTCATTGATGTATCAATATCATCATTATATACTGTCAATACCGAAGCCGTTACAATCAACGGCAAAAATGCTATAACTATCATGAAAACGACTACTAGACTATTTGCAATCGAATCTATCCAATCCCAATCATTGGATTTTGTCATGTTATCACTTCCTATAAAAAATATATATAAACATTGTAATCAATCTGTTTCCATTACTTCGGTATATTGAATATCTCCTACATGTTCGACTTCATAATCTTCTTTCTTTAATGATGTTTTTGCTATTTCTACCGCATCCTCGGGCGATTTAGCATCTACGTAAGCTATAGCAGATGCAATTGCTGTCACAACTACTGCTACTTTATATGATTTCATTTCCTTTGTCATTGTTAATTTCCCTCATTTCTAATCTTTATTTACCACATACTTCCATTTTTCATTTCTACTTTCCAACCAATATGCCAAAATACATAACATCAACCATACTATTTCCAATATTATTGACTTTATTGATATTTCCCACAATATAATAATAGGAAGTAACATAAATCCTATTATAAACATCCAACTAATCATATATATCAAATATGTAACATATGGATCTAGTTTCTTTCCAATACCCAAATTCTCAACCTCCGAATAATTCTTGTTCATTATATCTATTTAAACCTTTTCACCAGACTTCATCATTTATGTACTTACTCAGATTATGTATAGTATAGTAACCAACCCACGATGCTCTGCCGTGCCATCTTACTGAATTGACATAAATAATTCGTTCAATACGAAAGATTCCGATTCGTTTGGATGCCATTCCAGTACAGACATAATCAAGTTCTTGTATTCTAGTATTGGTTGGTCCGGTTCCCCATAATGGGAAACTTTTTTGTCTTGCTCTGAATTTATCATCCACTCCTTCAAATGCATCCATACAAATGAAATTAGCAAGATTAACATAATTAAATATAGGTCTTCGTGCCATAAACTTCCTCCTGACCTTTGATGGTTCCTTTATTTTCTTAATATCATTTTCACTAAGTTTTGCAAACATCATCCAATACACTAAACTATATACTTCACTGTTTTTAATACTATCCAACCATTTATATATATTTATATAAATTCTATCGATAATATTAAAAATTGAAATATATTTCATGTCTCACCTTCCCCATATGAATGCTTCCTTAAACCAATCAGCGAACAAATAATTAAAACTCCTATAGAACCATCCAAATGACTCATCCAATATATATGTTTCGCTGTAATCATCGGGAGATCTAGTGGCTCTACCGCATGCTTGTTGCACTAATGTAGCCAGACTCAAGTTATACCATTTTTTGTTATCATATGCATTTCTCTGTTCCACATATGCATCATATGGATTCATGAAAGGTGCTTTGGCTATGACATTCATTGGATATTCTGGACCATCCAATGATAATCCTTCTTCGTAGCGAACTGACAAAAATATTGCATCATCCAATCTTTGCCAGTGCAATAAACTACCTTCCCTGTCTGTTCGATCTTGTAGAATAACATTCCTATGTAAATGATATAAGTGTTCAGATAGTAATTCAGCTACCGCATATGATCCACAATGTACCAATGTTTTTCTACTATATAGATCATGAAGGAACTTTATCTTTTCTGCCATCAATGGTGCTGTCTTTTCTTTGACATTATTATTCATCTTACCGACTGGTGTGTAATGAATCAGTCGCCTCGACTTATCAATGGGATGTTTCATGACGACAGATTCATAATCATTTGTCAGTAATGATGTAGTCGGAGTTCCGGATGCCAAAATAACGAATTCCTTATCACGAATCAAGTCCTGAAATGGCAACCTTGCATCCATCAAGCGGAAATAAGTCTTTATGGTCGGAACTTTCTTACCAATGTTAGGATTCCATACATCTTCTTTTTCGCCAACTAACGCATACTTTACACCAGAATTGATATATCGCAATGCTCTGCCGCATGCCATAGCTTGATTGTTGACATGCATGTAGTCAGAACTCATTCTCCTCAATTTCTTGATTTCTTTGTCATCTGGTTTTCCATTACCATCGTTAAATAATTCTTTCCGATATGATGAGCATGCTACTTTCAGATCCTGTGACAACAATCTCAATTCATCATATCTGCGTTCTATATGATTAGTAATATCGAACCGGGCTTTATCGGTTGCCAAATATGTATTGGTAGATTTAAGCAAGGCATCTACTTCTTTCCAATTCCGACTGTTCGGGATCTTCTTATCCATACCAAGGTCAATACTGGTTCTTTCGATCAATGCATTTTCAAGTTCCGTAGATTCATCTATCATTAGGACTTGAGTATCCCCATTGATCGTAGGATCCATCAAATATCTGGCAAAGGTTGTTGCCCCGAATTTCGCTTCATGAAATTTCCTCTTGGCCATCCGATATGTGCAATCATCACAACTTACGAATCCTTCTTCCTTGGAAGAAAAAGGACATTCAGCGGCAGTACACCCTTCGATTGCTTCACAACTATAATTTGACTTGCCAACTAATTTCGGAAGATCAAATAAATTACCCTGTTCGATTAAACTTACTTGAGGAGATGTAAATCTAATATTCTCCATCGCGAATTCTTTTTCTAGTATTCTTCCCACGCAATATAAAATGACCGTCTTTCCAGCTGCCGTGGGGGCATCCAATTCGATGACTTGCTTTTCGTGTTCGAAAGCAGATATAATATCATGAATGGCTTTTTCTTGACCCGCCCTAAAAGAATTATATGGACTATATTTTTCATATGCCATTAATTATTGCCTCCTTTCGGATCAACCTGATCAATGAATTTCTGCCAAAACTCAGTAAATTCATCCGGCGGAAGGCTTTCTAACCATTTCTTAATTCCCACTGGTCTGCCTTTTTTTACACCTTGTCTATAATTCTGATATAATTCTGATAATCCACTTTCGATATGTTCGCGACCTGGCATCGATCCATAATTTTCTATACATATCGGACCTACTCCCCGAATCCTGGACAATGAATTATCCAAGGTCCTGCCGCACCAATAACATGTAATTATTCCGTCACCCTTTGGTTTGACTCTGAAAATTTCCCGGCCTTTTATCTTCAAGGTCATATAATTTCCAGATAATCCTTGTTCGACCTTCCGGCTGAATTCTTCAAACGCAACAGACCTTGACTTGCCTGCTGCCAACGCATCATGGAGTTCTACTATTTCTTGTGCTATCTGTATCATGATTCATTTCACCAATGAATATAGGGACGTCAACCGATATAAAGCTTTTGATCGAAAAAAGAAATACTGGATATCGAATTTTCATATCATGAATATATTTTTATTTTCCTTTTCTCATATGCAGTAATCCGATTGACATCCCCAATGTATATGCTGCAAACACCTGTTCTTTATCACGAAATGCATCAGATATTTTATATATAACTGATTTTATCGATCCCCCATTATCCAACTCCGAAATCAACATATCGGAAATGGTACTTTCAATTTCGGTGCACCTGTCACCAGACACTCCAAACATTTCGCCACTTGTTTCGATTACTGATTGCATTCTATCCAATTTATTCATCCTCCTTTGTGATTATATAATTCTAATTATAATAAAAAAATATAATAAATTTAAGCTCTTATCGGTTCAGTTGCTTCTGATCCTGTATACGTCACAAATAACTTCCGACGTTTGCCTTGCGACATCCTGACTTGCCCTGTGGTTCGAACTGCTTCTCGCATAGCAGAAATTGTCTGGACATGATCTAGACCCAGCAAATCCTGGAGTTCTGCGGCATCAAATTGCCGGCGATTTGACTTCAATATGTCCAAGATCGCATTTACCCTGCTTTCGATCACAGCCCTTCTGGTACCACCGGAACTGACCACATGATTTCGCATCTTGACCATATTCCGAAGTTCGGAAACTTCATTACCGAGTTTATCAATTCGATCAAGCATGTTCCCGATAACTTGAGTATGGTCAACATGATCTGGTTGTGGCGGCGATTCTTCAAGTCTACCAAGTAATTGTAACATTTCTTCATAAAATGTTACTTCTTCCTTGGCTTTTTCCAACATTTGTTGATACTTTTCTTTCAGTGACATAATTCCACCTCAACCAATATAAGACCATATTTCTATTTAAGGCTTTCTATCAACATACCATTCAAAGTCTTTATAATGATTATCATCAAGATCCTTATTTTCATCTAACCATTTTCGGGTCGCAGCCAACAATGAATATCCATTTATGTCATCCCATGCAGATTCATCGCCTTGATCACCACGAGAAATCCTATATATCTTGTCAATGATTCTAATTAAAACCAGCACATCCTTGTATTGATCTCTTGATATTCCATCAGGATATAATTCTTCTAAGATTCGATGAGATCTCCCAAATGAATCACCATACTTGATCTGTTTATCTGTTACTAAATCCGCTATTCTTTTTGCGACTTCGTGATATGGTGACTTTTCATCATGCTTTGGTCGGGAAATCAAAACACAAGCTGATG
>Ga0209201_1005023_pt1 | contig 10186 bp, 7 predicted proteins | sample AD_UKC055_MetaG_FD_184411 | JGI IMG/M metagenome (GOLD analysis project Ga0209201, IMG submission 184411) | Active sludge microbial communities of municipal wastewater-treating anaerobic digesters from USA - AD_UKC055_MetaG (SPAdes) (version 2) | ecosystem: Engineered > Bioreactor > Anaerobic >... | reverse complement strand
AGGGCGGACAAATTCAATAAATGATATCATCGTTGATACCGGGTTTCCAGGAAGCCCGAAAACAAGGGTTCGATTCTTCTTACCAAAAATCATGGGTTTCCCCGGTTTCATTTGAATTGAATCATATAACAAATCCACTCCAAGATCCGTTAACACTTCCTTTACAAAATCATATTTACCTTTGGAAACACCGCCTGTAGTTATTACAATCTCATTTTCCAGCGCCTTTAACATTATATCTCTTGTCTGCTTGATAGAATCTCGCGCAATTCCCAAGTAGACTGGAGTACCATTATATTTTTCTATTTCCGCCAGTAGAGTATAAGCGTTCGAATTACGGATCTGTCCGAAACGAATTTCTTCACCAATCTCGGCGACTTCATCGCCTGTTGATATGATGGCAACCCGAGGCTTTTTATATACTGAAATATTACGCCTGTTCAAAGCAGCAAGTATTCCTATATCGGCTGATGACAATCGTATTCCTTTATTCAATACCTTCTGATTTACTTTAATATCCTCTCCTGCAAAACGTATATTATCATATTCCCGTAATTCCATGAATACAGAAATAACACCTCGGTTAGTATCTTCTTCGGTATTCTCAACGGGAATGACCGCATTAGCGCCAGGTGGAATCGGAGCACCGGTCATAATACGTATTGCCGTTTCTTTTGCGACAGGGATGGTGTTGCTATACCCACCGGCTTGAATTTCTCCCCTGAGCATGAAATGCCGTGGCGTATTCTCTGTAGCCCCCGTGGTGCTTTCTGCTCTCACTGCAAACCCGTCCATTGCGGAATTATCACATGGCGGGACATTGACATCAGATTGAACATCTTCATAAAGAATTCTGCCGCATGCTTTTAACAATGGTATATTTTCACCATCAACCAAAAAGACCGATGCCAGTATTGTTTCTAATGCTGAATCTACAGTTACATATATTTCTTTTTTAACAGTCATATTAGATGTCCCGCAAATGACTTATATTGTAATATCGACATTGATCAATTTATTTATTCCCGTATGTAAAAGCACGATCCGATACTGCTTGCTTGATCCCAGTTAAGTTAATCATCAAAATCCTTTATTTGTCCTGATGCATCATAACCGAAAATATGGCCTTTTCTTTCGATTTTTGATGAGTACATGGCTTCATCCGCGCACCCGATCAGTTTTTCAAAATCATTAACTCTATTTGGATCAGGATAGGTGGCTACCCCAATTGATACAGAAATTTTCTTTATCTTCGTTTCATTATTTTCCTGCCCGATTAACAATGAGACATCTATTTCCCTGAGCATATCCCGGATTCTTCGCCCGACAGTGACTGCGCTGTAATGATCGGTTTCAGGCAAAAATATACAGAATTCGTCTCCCCCGAATCGGGCGGCAAGGTCATACGGCCTGATGATATATGAATATTTTTCGCTATTGCCATTCAAAGGACGATATATGCTGTCATCGATGAACGATCCACTAATCTTTTTTAGAACCATATCCCCGACAAGATGACTGTAGGTATCATTAATTTCTTTAAAATTATCACCATCGAGATACAGTATTGAAAGATACGATGCAGAGCTGGTTGTATTCTCGACCTGGTCCATTTCCAGCTTTTTGTTCTTTCGGATCACACGCTCAAATTCAGACTTCAAACGCTCCTCAAATGTTTTCCTATTCAACAGTCCAGTCAATCCGTCAAAACCCGACATTTGAAAACGAGTCGAATTCTTTACAATAGCTGATAAATATTTTGCACGTACGGGTTTATTGACAAAATAGTACGCACCTTTGTCCAGAACAACATCTGAAAGCTCTAGATCATTGTAACCGGTAATGGCAATTACTGGTGTTGTAATATTATACTCGGATTTGAGAACATCCAGCGCATACAGACCATTTTTAGGGTCAGGAATTTCTCCTTCGCGAATCGGTAGCGATAAATCCAGGAGAATCGTATCCCAGTACGTCTTGCTAACAAGATTAAAAAGCTCAGCCACTGATGAAGCGGTTTGAATGAAATAATTGTGATTTGATATCTCGAGAATCTTTGATATTGTTTTTAAAATTAACTCATCGTCATCCACAAGGAGTATATTGATGTCACGTTTTGTGTCAATCATGAATGTTTTGTGAATAAATCCTTTCTTTTATCAGCGCATATTCATCAAATATACTAATTCGCGTCTGAGACATCTTAGTCAAGAATTATTCCAGCGAGCCTTCTAAATATACAGTATATGAATTGACACTATAAAATCAAATTTTATTGTATGTGATTAGTGATATTCATGTTACTAATGTATAAGAAACTTGAAAGCCAAATTAAATGTGCAATAATTACTATGATTTAATCATTATTTATGAATAATAAAAAACTAATAATCATCACGGTCTTTAATAAATCACGTTTTATTCAGGACAATCTTCCATCCCTTCATGACCTGCAGTCTGATATTCTACTCATTGATGATGGGTCAACTGACAATACATATGGCCTTATCAAGGAGCATTCCTGGTTAAAATATATAAAGCATGAGTTTCAGCTGGGTGCAGGCGCTTCCTTTACCACCGGGTATGAATATGCACGTGACATGGATTATGGAATTCTTGTTATGCTTGATAATTTCAACACCAAATACAGAGAAGAGATCGACCAATTAATGGAAAATATAGCATATGGTTTTGATATTGTAAATAGTAGCAGGATTCTCGAAAATTATGATTATAACCAGATCCCAGCTGAACATGTTACTGTGACTGCTGAAATATCAGAATATTTAAAGAATATATCCGGCTTAGATATTACCGATCCCTTGTCCGGTATTAAGGCGGTTCGGATTGAATCATTAAAAAACATGGAACTCACTGAATCCACTCATGGCTTGTATCTCCAATTATGGATACAGGCTCAATATTTCGGGTTGAATGTTATTGAAATTCCGGCTGTAACCGGTAAAGGGTTTGGTCATGAATTGAAACTTTATAATGATCCTCTGGGATATTTCCTTTCACTGATGGAGACTGAAAAATATCTCTATCCTGATAAGAATTTAAACTAACAAACATCATTCCAGTCAGTATTATTAAACAATATGAGATATTTTTTCATCTTCCTGCCATTTATGAATTGACAAAAAACCTCTTTTCTATATTAAAAGCAGATTCATAACTAAATTGTGAATCAATCTACAATCATTTCTGTAAGGTCAGCTAATATATTAATGTCAAATCCTGTAATAATTCAAAGTGATAATACTCTTCTCCTGGAAGTAGAAAATCCAGAATTCGAAAATGCCCGGGATGCAATCGCACAATTCTCAGAACTAGTAAAAAGTCCGGAGCATATTCACACCTATAAGATTTCACCCCTGTCTCTCTGGAATGCGGCTGCCGCGGGATTAACCTATACTGGAATCATGTCCATTTTGAAACAGTATTCGCGATATGAAATACCTGAAATCGTTGTTACCACGATTAAGGAACAGATGCGTCGTTATGGCCTGCTGAAACTTGTTCTCGAGGGTGATGACATAATATTAACTTCTAATGACACTATACTACTGAATGAGATATCAAACACAAAAAAAATTCAGCAATTTATCGATACCCGCATTGATGATACACATATAAAAATCAGAAAGCACTATCGAGGACATATTAAGCAGGCGCTGATTAAAATTGGTTTTCCTGTTGAGGACCTTGCCGGATATGAAGAGGGTGATCCCTGCCCGATTATAATGAAAGATAGTACCCTTAAAGGACATCCTTTCGTTATCCGTGATTATCAGCAGAGCTCGGTCAATGCTTTCTACCGTGGCGGCGGGCCTGAAGGTGGAAGCGGTATTGTTGTGTTACCCTGTGGTGCTGGCAAGACTATTGTCGGCATTGCAATCATGGGCAAGCTCAGCACCGAAACCCTGATACTGGTGACAAATACGATTGCTTTACGTCAGTGGAAAGAAGAGCTCCTTGACAAGACATTGCTTGAGGCTGAACAGATAGGCGAATTTTCAGGCGAAAAAAAGGAGATTCGGCCGATTACAATCGCTACTTACAATATTCTCACATATCGAAAAGACAAGAACGGCCCTTTTCTGCACTTCGATCTTTTCAATTCCAAGAACTGGGGCCTGATTATCTATGATGAAGTGCATCTTCTCCCCGCACCGGTTTTTCGTATGACATCCGAGATACAGTCGAAGCGTCGTCTTGGTCTTACAGCAACCCTCATTCGAGAAGACGGCATGGAGGCAGATGTATTCAGCCTCATTGGACCAAAAAAGTTTGACATGCCCTGGAAGACTCTGGAAAAATCAAACTGGATTGCCAAAGCGCTGTGCACTGAAATCAGAATAGAACTCCATGATGATTTGAGGATGAAGTATTCACTCGCGAAGGATCGGGAAAAATTCAGAATTGCTTCGGAGAATCATGATAAAATCAAGATCGTGCAGCAGATAATCGGTCACCATGATAATTCCAATATTCTCATCATAGGCCAGTATATTTCACAGCTCGAGGAAATTGCAAAGAAATTCAATTATCCCATGATCACCGGCAGCACGTCAATTACGGAACGTGAAGAATTATACCGTCAATTTAAAGATGAATCCATTAAGATACTGGTTGTATCCAAAGTTGCTAATTTTTCGATAGATTTGCCTGATGCAAACGTTGCAATTCAGATATCAGGAACTTTCGGGTCACGTCAGGAGGAAGCTCAGAGACTTGGAAGAATCCTCAGGCCGAAAAAGGGCGATAATAAAGCATATTTTTACACAATTATCACATCAAATTCAGTTGAGGAAAAATTCGCCCATAACCGGCAACTTTTTCTGACTGAGCAGGGTTATACCTACATTATTCTCAATGAAGAGATGTTCAAAAAACAATTTATCTGATAACTATTGTTCATGTCTTGAGTTGAAATCATTCAGTATAAACTTTCACTCGTTGATAGCCGCGAAATCGGTTACATAATCGTCATCTTTCAGATCGAGTAATTTTACACCGACAGTCGCTCTCCCCTGGCTGGATATCTCCTCAGCCATGACACGGATCGCCATTCCGTTCTTTGATGTGATGATAATCTCATCTGAATCAAAGACCGATTTCACACCATTGGCATAACCGTTCTTATCGGTGACTTTAACATAGGTCATCCCTTTTCCGCCGCGGCCCTTGTTTGCGAAATTCTGGAAATTCACACGCTTGCCATAACCCTTTTCAGTAATAACGAATAAGGAGGAATTTTTCTTCACCATATCTATGGCTATGATGCTATCCTCTTTGTGCAGACGCATACCAATGATGCCGGCAGCGGTTCGGCCCATGGACCTCATCTTCATCAGATTCGTCCGTAACAGCAGGCCGCCCCGCGACGCAATGACGATATCATCACCCTTGTCAACAACCTTGACATCAACGAGCTCATCATTCTTTTTCAGGTTGAGTGCTATGATCCCGCCTTTCTTGGCATTCTGAAAAACATTAAGGTCTGTCTTTTTCAAAATGCCAAACTTGGTCACCATGCAGAGATACTTCTCGCTCTCGAAATTATCAATTGAACAGATGGCTGTTATGTTTTCTTCGGTGGACAGATTGATGATGCCCTTAAGGGACTTCCCGCGGCTTGTTTTCGACGCGAGGGGAATTTCATACGCCTTGAGCGCAAAAATCTTTCCTTTGTTCGAAAAAAGAAAAACAACATCATGTGTAGAGGCGATGGTCATCATTTTAATGAAGTCCTCGCGCTTGGTGGTAATGGCGCTGACGCCCTTACCACCCCGACGCTGCTTCTTAAAGGTGTCAACCGGGAGTCGCCTGATAAACCCGTCGTTTGTAATGGTAATAACCATGTCTTCATCAGCTATAAGGTCTTCGACATCGAAATCGGTGGATGTTTCACCGCCTTTAACAATCTCGGTCTTACGCTTATTACCATACTTATGTTTGACTTCAGCCAGCTCTTTTTTCACTAGTTCAAAAATACGCGCTTCACTCTTCAATATCGCTTTCAATTCTTTAATGAGCTTGAGCAAAGCGTTCAGCTCTTCAATAATTTTATGAACCTCAAGGCTGGTGAGCCGCTGCAGCCGCATATCAAGTATTGCTTTAACCTGGATTTCTGATAATGAAAAACGCTTGATGAGCTTTTTGGCTGCTTCATCCGGATCTTTGGAGCCACGGACAATATTATCCAGGGCGATCTTCAACCCTTCCAATATATGAGCCCGTTCTTCGGCCTTTTTCAGCTCAAATCTTGTTCTCCGGATTATGACCTCTTTACGGTGAGCAATATAATTAGTAATAATTGCTTTCAGATCGAGAATGCGGGGTACATTATCAACCAAGGCCAGCATGTTGACCCCAAACGAGGTTTGCAAAGATGTATGTTTATAAAGCTGATTAACAATGATACTTGTATTGGCATCCTTTTTCAAGCCTATAAACACCCGCATACCGGTGCGATCGGATTCATCTCGTAATTCCGAAATACCCTCGATGACTTTCGAATTAACGAGTTCAGCTATTCGACTGACAAGGACCGCCTTGTTCACCTGGTACGGTATTTCGGTAATGATTATCGTATCCCTGCCCTTCTTATCTTCCTCGATCTCAATTTTCCCACGAACCATGATACTACCTCGGCCGGTCGTGTAGGCCTTTATTATTCCATCAGTACCCATGATAGTCGCACCGGTGGGAAAGTCGGGACCCTGAATATATTTCATTAACTGTTTAACGCTCAAACCAGGCTCATCGATCATGGCAATCGTCGCATCAATCACCTCCCCAAGATTGTGGGGAGGTATTTTTGTAGCCATTCCTACGGCAATACCATCCGAGCCGTTGACAAGAAGATTTGGAAAAGAAGATGGGAGCACCAAGGGTTCTGATCTCGTGTCATCAAAGTTAGGTGTAAAATCAACCGTTTCTTTATCGATGTCGCGCAGCAATTCCTCGGCGATTTTATTTAACCGGGCTTCGGTATACCGATACGCTGCTGGCGGGTCACCGTCGACGGACCCGAAGTTTCCTTGGCCATCAATAATAGGCAGTCGCATTGAAAAATCCTGAGCCATGCGGACCATCGTTTCATAGACCGCCGTATCACCATGTGGGTGGAAATTACCTATCACCTCACCGACGATTTTAGCTGATTTGACATAGGGCCGGTCACTACGCCAAGCCCGTTCGTTCATCGCATGGAGTATTCTCCGGTGGACCGGTTTGAGCCCGTCCCGAACATCGGGAAGAGCCCGCCCGACTATGACGCTCATGGCATAGTCGAGATACGAGTTTCGCATCTGGTCTTCTATTTCGACTTCAAGGATATGTTCCTTAAAATCACCGCCTTCCGACTTCTTCTTTGGCACGTCTCGTAACTCCGCATATATAAAATATCGTGATGCCGGCTCAAGCCGGCTTTTTCGTCACCCAGTGACTTACAGGTCTAGATTCTGCACGCTTTTAGCATTCTCTTCAATAAATTTTCGTCTAGGCTCAACGGCATCTCCCATCAGGATCGAAAAAGTCTCTTCCGCTTCAACTTCGTCGTCTATACACACCTGGAGAAGAGTCCTTCTTTGCGGATCCATGGTCGTTTCCCATAACTGCTCCGGATTCATCTCGCCCAGACCTTTATACCGCTGAATGGCTACTTTTGATTTATCATGACCCTTCAGCAGTTTGTCACGCTCATCATCAGTATATACGTACATCGATTCTTTACCAATTTTTACATGATACAATGGCGGTTTTGCTACGTATATGAATCCCTGTTTGATTATTTCTGGCATGTAACGAAAGAAAAAGGTTAGGATCAGGGTTTTAATGTGTGCGCCATCAACATCAGCATCTGTCATTATGATGATTTTATGATACCGTGCCTTCTCGATATTGAACTCGTCAGCTCCAATACCTGTTCCGATCGCCGTGATCATTGTTTTTATCTCTTCATTGGAAAGAATTTTATCAAGCCGTGATTTCTCAACATTGAGAATTTTTCCCCTGAGAGGCAGGATCGCCTGGAAATTTCTGTCCCGCCCCTGCTTTGCAGAGCCGCCGGCTGAGTCTCCTTCGACAATGTATAATTCGCACCTCGCCGCGTCCCGCTCCGAGCAATCAGCAAGCTTCCCGGGAAGCGTATCGTTTTCAAGAGCGCTCTTTCTGCGAGTTAGATCGCGCGCCTTTTTTGCGGCAAGGCGAGCATGTGCGCTTTGAACGCATTTCTCGATTATTTTTTTTGCGTCCTGTGGATTTTCTTCAAAATGCAAACTCAGATGCTCGTTAACGATCGATTCGACAATCCCTTTAACATCGCCGTTCCCGAGCTTCATTTTTGTCTGCCCCTCAAACTGAGGGTTGGGGAGTTTCACGCTTACTATCGCGACAAGACCTTCGCGCACATCATCACCTGAGAATTGCGTCACGTTTTTATCGGATTTCAGCTCCTTTTTCGCATAATCATTAAGAACACGCGTCAACCCGGACTTGAACCCGATCAGATGTGTTCCGCCTTCATGCGTGTTTATATTGTTCGCGTAGGTAAAAACGGTTTCAGTGTATGTATCGATATATTCAAGTGCAATTTCCACATCGACCAATCCCTTCGTACTATGAAAGTAAACTGGTTTTTTGATGATAGCTGTTTTAGTTTCGTTTAAATATTGCACAAAAGAAACGATACCGCCCTTAAACTGAAATATATGTTCCTTCCCCTTTTTCCGCTCGTCACGCAAGGTAATTTTGATGCCACCATTAAGAAATGCAAGCTCCCTGATCCGTTTGGAAAGAGTATCGAAATTAAATTCAGTCGTCTCAAAAATCTGGTCATCTGGCGAGAAGATCACCCTGGTGCCCGTCTTACTGGACTCACCAATCGATTTGACCTTCCCGGTAGGAACACCTCTTTTGTAGGTTTGTGCATAACGCTTCCCGTCTCTACTGACTTCCACGGTTAGCTCTTTTGATAATGCGTTGACGACGGAAACACCTACTCCATGCAATCCTCCCGAGACCTTATAGGCTTCATTGTCGAATTTTCCACCGGCATGAAGCTTCGTCATGACCACTTCAAGCGCGGAAATTTTCATCGTCGGGTGAGGTTCGACAGGAATCCCGCGTCCATTATCCATAACTTCTATACTGTTATCTTTGTGAATAACAACCACAATAGTGTCACAATATCCTGCGAGGGCTTCATCAATGGAATTGTCAACTACTTCATAAACCAGATGGTGCAGTCCATAGGCATCGGTTGAGCCGATGTACATTGCAGGTCTCTTACGAACTGCTTCAAGTCCTTCAAGAACCTGGATTTTATCGGCATTATAACTTTTCGACATCGTTTTTTCTCCAAACAGAATCTTCATCCAGAGTAGTTCTTTTAATAACTGTAAAGGGGCTTACACTGCTGGATATGATTGTATTTTTACGATCTAGTGCAATAGTCTTTCCGCGGGTGTTAACCTGCTGGATAATCCAATCATTATCAATGGACATTTCTAAAGATTCACGGTTGAAAATACCCACCAATTTTTTATCAGATACAATTATATTATCTCCAATATGTATAAACATGATTCTTTTACTACCAGCGGATTTTTTTTATTTCAGCCCTGATGTCGTTGATTATCAGGAATGGAAGCTCATCCTTTATTTTATTTAGAATGCTGTCTTTCATAATTATTATCTCATTGGCGTATACAGAATGATCGACAGCGATGAATAATACTTTTTTAAATATTCTGTCAGGTTTACTATGCGTCGATATTATGTCTCCAACAATGGAAGACCATTGTGCAACTAATTCTTCTATTGTAAACGATTTTTCAAGCTCATACTCGTGAATTATGTCGGGTAGGATACTTTCAAATGAATTTAACCCATTATTTTTCTTTTTTCCAATCTTAAATTTCATTTTTACTAACAACCAGACATTTAAAAAGTAATAATTTCGATTATCAAAACTGTATAATTACAAATATAAAAAACTCTATCATTTACGTTAATTCACGAATAACACCATACGGTTCAACGCGGAATCCTTTATAATTTTCAAATTTACTAAGCTGTACGGGATCCAAATGAACCATAGTAAAGATTATCTGGTTCCCACGACGAAGGAGTTCTATCAATTTTGAGCGGCGTATCTCGTCAAGCTCTGAAAATA
>Ga0209201_1005008_pt1 | contig 10213 bp, 9 predicted proteins | sample AD_UKC055_MetaG_FD_184411 | JGI IMG/M metagenome (GOLD analysis project Ga0209201, IMG submission 184411) | Active sludge microbial communities of municipal wastewater-treating anaerobic digesters from USA - AD_UKC055_MetaG (SPAdes) (version 2) | ecosystem: Engineered > Bioreactor > Anaerobic >... | reverse complement strand
TTCCATATTATCTTAGTTATTAAAAAAGCCTTTTAGCAGGAATGTTAAACGTATATCACTATATGTCTAACACGCCTACTAAAAGGTTCTTTGTGTTAGGCTTTATCCTGCTCATATTTATCGGATAAGTCCGAGTTATTTCTAACCATTTTTAATATACCACATTTTAGAATTTATTAAAATATCTCTATCTGTGCATAACTTTTATATATTTATATGCTATTGACCAATATGTCAAAATATGATATAATGATAATAGATAATAAAAAAGGTCAAATTATCTAATAATTAACAAAAATAAAAACAAATATGAATAAACAATATATAACAAAAGAAGAATTAAAATCATTTATGAAATTCGTGGCGGTATATTTCATAATATGTATTTCTCTAAGAATATCTTTAAATATTCTAGAGGCAAAAAACAAGCCAATTTCGAACGATAATATCGAAAAAGGTAAAATTACTCAAGAAGAGGTAGAAACCCCTCTCAAAACGCAAATAAATAGCAAAAAAGAGGTATCTCCAATAATAAAAAGATATGGATATAAAACAGAAACTGCTGAAGTTAAAAAACATAAACAAGATATTGTAGATTATTTATGGGAGAAGACTAAAAATATTGATATGATTTTAACATTTGAGTATGAATCCGGATTAGATGAAAATGCTATATTCAATAATATAAGAATAAAAGATGGGATTGAATATGTTAAATCTACAGACTATGGACTTTGTATGCTAAATAATCAATATCATATTGCTTTTATAGAAGATGATAATTTTAATAATTGGAAGGATCAGGCAGATTATTGTATAAGAGTTTATAATGATGGAATAAAAAGAGGAATAATACAATCTACATTTTATGGGTATAATCATAGATTAGATAGAAGGGGAATCTACTTTATAAATCAAGAAGCTTATAATGAATTTTACAAATTATATTAATCGTGATACTCTATCTTAGCTATCGTGGAAAACATTGGGTTTCCAATAAAAAGCTTCGGTAGAACAAAACATCGGCTTAGGCTGGTGTTTTTTGTTTTAACAAAAAAGAGGGTGTTAGCCTCTATTTTGAATACACAAAACGAATTAAACCCACTAATAACACTCTGTATGTTAGTTGGTTAGCAGAATAGGGGGTTGCTATAGCCTTATAATGCATAAACCCTTCCTACTCTGCCAACAAACTAACGCTTGTTGACAGGACTAATATGGCAAAATACATCTTATATAGAATATAGCATAATATAATTAAAAAATAAATATTGTTATACACAGTTTATAATAAACCATAAACAAAAAAGGCGATTTCTCGCCTATTTGTATCGACCTATATATATTATACCATTAATTTGCATAATCGTCCAAATTAATCTCATTTGGATCTGGAATATAGATTCCAAGCTCACTAGAGGCAAACATCTTCACTTTATCCACATATTGATTGAATTGTGCTGTGGATAACTTTGTTGTGCTTAGAGTTTTTTCTAATGTGATATTTTTGCCCTTAAAGGTTATATCTTTTTGTCTTTTAAGAAATCTTTGTTTCATTATTTCGTGTATTTCTTCTACATCATATCCTAATTCATCTCCTATAATCTTATAACAGACACCCCAAAGATAGTTATTCTGGCTTAATGTTCTCTTCCTTGAGGGCTTTCTAATGATAACATCTAGTATTTGGTCTGGTTTAAAGCGAGAAATATATTCTATATACTTAGGCACATCTACAAAGTATAAATGTGTTTTGACTATTCTAGCTTTTAAAATTGGTGTCATTATGGATTGATTTCATTGATTAGATCCCAGTATTGATCTACGGTGGCATTAAAATTTCTAACAACTCCATCTAGATAAGCCTTATCTACATTATCCATATATAAATATTGTCTTACCCAATTATTGTATTGGTTGAAATACTTATTATAGTTTTGAGCTATAACTGTAAATCTTGCAGCCCAATTTGCTAATATTTCGCTGACATTTTTTTCTCTTTGTAAATTAGAGTTTAGATTTGTGATTTGACTATTTTTGGTAGAAATTGCTTTATCCTTCTCATTCACAATTCCACCAAGTCTTTTAATTTCAGAGTTTTTATCTTCTATTGTTTTTTTAGATTCTGATAAATCTTTTTCACAGGAATTAAATTTATCGGTTTCATTTTTCAAATCTGATTCTAATTTTGTTATTGTGTTAAGTCTATTCAATGCCAATTCTTGGGAATCTCTTAATTTTATCTCAGTTAGAACCCCCCAGACTATTAATATTATTACTACAAATGCTGGTATGGCTATTGATAATATTTTTTTATATGTTTTATTTATTGTTTTCATATTCAATTTTATATTTATTAGCTTGTTTTTGCCTTAGTTTTTTAAATTCCTCTACATCTATGGCTTTTATAGTTGATGGAATCTTATATAGTTTGATATATCCCATTTTAATATAATAGTTTAATGTGCTTCTAGGAATGCCAAATTTTTTGGTTGCTTCGTTGAGCGTTAGTAATTTTGTTTCAATTTTAGGTTTTATATTTTTCATAGATTTTAGTTTAATTAGTTAGATTTTTTAGTTGTGCCATTAGTTTAAAAATTTCTGTCTTATTCTCTATATCTTCTACATAATGGGGTGTGAATATTCCAGTTTCTTTATCAAAGTGTAAAAGAAGTGGTTTTGCGTTCACATCTTCAAATTCTTCTTCATAAGCTACCTTATAACCACATAATTGCCAATCTTGATTATTATAAATACCTTTTGATGTTTTATAGTCTATAAGTGTTAATTCTCCATCTATTTCAGCTAAAGCATCAAATTTACCAACATAATCATATTTCTTAGAGTAGATTATGTTCTCTACTTTTATGAATTTTATATTATGTTTAGAGAACCATTCTAAAAATGCATTTATACCATTTAACATCTTATAATCCATATCTTCTGGTATATCTGGTAATGGATCTCCATTTATATTTGATAATGCAAATTTTTCACAATAATTATGAACTTTACTTCCAATATCTGCTGCATCTTTAGCGACTACCTCATTATATTTTATAGCATCTTGAATATCCTTTGATGATATTACAGCTCCAGATTTTAATACATTTTCTAGATATTCACCTGCCATTTTTAGCTTCCAGTAAGTAAGTTGAGGATTATCTAACATATTTACAATACTGGTAACGCTTTTCAACCTCTTACCATCTTTATAATAAGAATGTGAGTTTTCATTAAATTGTATGGTTATTTCACCATTATATAGTTTTGCTTCCATTTTCTTGTTTTATTATTTCTAATCTACTTATTATCTCCTTATAGTTTTTATCTTCTAATGCTAATTTTGTTTTAGAGAATATAAACGAAGATATTTCTATTTGAGTAGCATCTGGTTTTAATCCAATTTCTTTAGCTAAGGTAAAGATCTTCTGTTTTTCCTTTATAGAATCTAGGGTGTTATTCACTTTCTTTACATCTTGCTCTGTTACAGTCTTAATAGTTTTTTTTGTAATCTCATTAGAATCTGAATCCTTTGTATCATCTATGTTGAATAGACCATTAAGAGCATATTTTCTCGCATAACTTGAAGTTGCACCCGTTATTTGTGATGAGTCCATACCTTTCTTCTCTAATGGCTCTCTTGCAAGTCCATTGACTTCTATTGACTCTGATTTTTCTAAATCTGATAATCTAGCTATTGCTTGAATATAATATCTATCTCCTATATTGATTATAGAATCTGATAGAGTCAATATACACTTATTCTTTTTACATAAAGGCTTAACTGCCTCTAAAATGTCCTCTGCGTTACGATAGTTATAATTTCCGAAAGAATTGTATTGGTTTTTAGGGGCTTTTAATTCTATTTGAATTTCTAGCAATTTTTCATATATATTCATATTTTTAATATTATTTTTTAGATTGAATCTGGCTGGTTATTATATGATCCGTACGTTCTTCGTTGTTATAAAGGCTACCACCACGGAGGCCGACAACTACTGACCACATAGACCGTTAACGCTTCCATTAAACTTACTCGCTTCGTAAGCACCAGAAATTTATTTAATTTTGATATACAACCTCTGATAAAATGAAATATTGCTTTTGGAAATTTTCTATTAAAGCCAATATTCCACCAGCATCTTCTATATCCTTATCGGAATAAGTATATTCTACTTCATCGTCAAAGTCATCAAAGTTTTTGGAAAATACCATTTTTGTAGTCATAACATATTAATTATTTTTTTTATATACCCCACTAAGTGAGGTGATAGATAAGGGGTACGGGTAGATCAGGTTACTGCCCAATCAATCGTTTACTTATCGTATATAAACATTATAGCAAATATAAATAATATGTCAATAAGTTATCCACAGTTAAAAAAAAATAGGCAATTAGCCTATTCTTTTTTTGGTTCTATTTTCTCATTTCCATTTTTTCTAAGTTCTTTAACAATTTTAATAAGTTCCTCTTTGGAGTGTGGTTTATCCAACCCAAGAATCTTATTAAGCAATGGAGAGAAATTTACTCTTTGTTTGTTTTCCATATTTTTAAATTAATTATTATGATTATACATCATAAATCAATATTTGTAAATGTTGTTTAGAATTTTGTGCTTTATTCTATATATCAGTAAGTTAAGATTCTATTTTTATTTGATCTCGTGAAAAAACAGCATAACTTTTATCTCCATATTCTCCCCCACCCTCTGGAACAATAGCCGAATCATATCCAAGCTCCTTTAATCCCTTAACAATATTTGGATCATCTAGTAAATTAGATAAATTCCCCATATTTTTTATTTCTAAATTTCTTGAATCTATACCAGCTTGTTCTAAAATATTTTCATTTATTTTTAATTTATCTCTTAATATTTCTATACCCTCCCACTCCATAAATTCTTTATTTGTTAAATCAAAGGGTTTATTCATATTTAGTTTCGCACTTATTACTCCAACCCGTCCATTTTTCGATCTATTTTTACCCCAATTTTTTGCCACATTTTTATCGTCTGTGAAAAAAAACACATCACTTTTAACTGGATATTCCATTATACCACCCATACTTCTTATACTTTCTGTAGGAATAAATCCGTTTTTATTTATGTTTTCTATGTTGGATATATCGGTTCCGTGATAAAAAATTTTTTCTTGTAATTTTAACTGTGAGGGTATTTCCTCTGGGGTATATCTAGAGTTTATATCCCCAAAATCTCCTATATTTTCTCCAGTCCCCCCCGTTGGTATTTCCTCAAGCTTATTAAGATCAAAGATCGCCTTTTGATTATATTTTTTACCTAGATCTATTGCTTTTGTTCTGTCTTTTATAGCAATAGCAACATCTAGATAAAGTTTTCCGCTTTCTTTATCATACCAGCCACCAAGTTGATGATCAGCTTTAGAAAGTAGATCTATATTTTGCTCTATATAATCAGCTAAAGCATTTCTATCTAATTTATCGGTTATTAGACTTCTTTCTGGATATATAGAGACAGAGTAGTATTTTTTACCACCAAGATTCTCCTTGCCCTTTAAATTATATGTAATGCCACCATTTTTATTTATTTCATCAATAATATCATTAAGATCCTTTTCTGATAGTGTCCCTTCTAAAACATTGCCATCTGGTATCTGTTTTGTTCCGACAATAGTATTTGGATTTAATTTTTCATCATCTTCCAAAATAATATTTTTATTTTCTGGTATTATAACACTTGGAGTATAAGTTTGTTTTTCTGGAAGTTTTAGTCTTATTGGAGGCTTTGGATTCTCTATTGGTTCCTTTACTGTCCATCTTTTAAGAGAATTTTTTATTGCTTTATTTATTTCACTTTGCTGTGATGCTAAATTAGATGCTACATTTATTCCAGATTTAATTACAGCCCTTTTTAAATTGAATGCAATAAAATCAGTAGGCTCTATTCCTAATTTACCTAATATACTTTTTATACTTGGAGTCATTTTTTTAGCTTCCTGTTTTGCCATTTGATTTGTGGCTCTTTCTGATAATACTCTTAGTTTATCTGACAAATCCATATATGCAGCTCTCTTTTGAGCCATAGGCGTAAATTGACCATTGGTTAGGGTATCCTCAACTTTTCTTATCTCTGCTCTTAATGCATCAACTATAGTCTTCTGAAATAATTTTTGATCACTTAACATAGGTATCTTAGTATTGTCCCTATAAGCTGTCCTAAATCTTTCATTACCATTAAGAACATAGTCATCACTATAAGACATTCTTAATTGACCAGATATTTTTTCTAGCTCATTATTCATTTCATTCATAGCATCAACATAATCCAAATATTTAGGATTAGTTGTCGTAAAATTACCATACTTGTCTATAGAAACTGATCCCTCGTTGATACCATATTGTATTTGTTTATTTATCTTTTGGTATCCAGGACTTTGTATAGCTGTTTTAACTATAGAATCTCCATCTATCCTAGCTCCCATACTATCTCCCCAGTTTATCAATTCCCTATACCCCTCATTTATAGCATTCTTATTGTTATTATATATTAATGTTAAATCCTTTACTGGTTCATCTGACGCCAATATTCCATCTATCTGTTCTTTTGTTAAATCTGGAAGTGTAAGATTAAGACTATCCTTTGTTTTATCTATATTTGTTTTTACTTCGGCATCTGTTATTTTTGTACCCCTTGTTTTATTCAATACAATATTTGTAGCTATATTATTTATGCTCCTATTGTTATTCTTCAATATGGTTTCTGTTTGTTTTTGCAATGCTATATCCGCTGGTGTCATCTCTTTCCAGGTTTTAGGAATGGCGGGTGATACTGTTTCCTCTCCTACATTCCCAATATTAATAGCATTCTTCTTCATCAAATAATTTTCTGCTGCTCTATTAAGTTTTTCCAAATCCATATTATATTTCCCAGCAGCTTTAAAATCGTTATATGCTTTTTGTATTGCTGGGGCACCCATCTGTAATGCTGTATTATATAAAAAAGCTTCATCCAATTCTTTTTGTGTTTTATATCCCAATGGTGTTTTCTCTAATAATGCAGATAATTTATTCATAGTATCCTCAACTGGTTTATATCCACCGCTTGTTATTGGGGTTCTTCCGACTTCGAAAGTTCCGGGAGTTTTTCCTTTATTTATTGTTAATTTACCCCCTTCGGTTTTTGGGGCAGTTAAAGATTTATACAAATTTTGTATATTTGACACAAGATTTATTTCTGGTGTCAATGAAAATTTTAATCCTTCTATGGGAGTTCTTATTGCAGCTTTTACTGTACCAAGTCCAATATCCCCCTCTAACCCTCTTATATTTCCAGATTGATCGTACATACCATATATCATATTTTCTTGAGGAGCTGGATTTATTTTATCTGACATTTTTCCACTTAAAACATCTCCCCATTTCTGAGGGTTTGTTTTTTCTATGGTAGCATTTTCGTTATCGTACTTTTTTGTAAATCCACTAACTAACGTTTTTATATTTTCCTCAGATTCATTATTTGCCTCTGCTTGTTGTATTATGTTAGATAGTTGTTTTTTCCTTTCTATACTAAGCATAGTTTTATATTAATTATTTAACATTATATTTATCTAACAAAGATTGTTCTTTTTCTGTCAAAGTAGTGTTCTTTATAGCATCATCTATATTTATTCCTCCACTTAAAATTTTATATATATTTCCTATTTCTTTCTTCACATCAGATTCGCTTGCCTTAAATCCTGTTATTTTCCCATTCTTATCTTTTGTAGCCCAAGCATCAAGTTTTGATGCAGAAGATGATAATATATTCATTTCCCTATCTGATAAAGCACCAAAAGTAGCTCCTTCTTGTTTTGCTTTTATCAATGCGTCTAAAGATAGCCCACTAAGTAAGTTTGATACATTTCCTATAAAGTTTTGTCTTTCATTCCAAGCTGTAGGTGTCCAATTAAATATACCCCTATATTGACCAGCAGCAGCCTCCAAACCTTTAGTATTAGTATATGCCTCTATAGCACTTTCTAATTTTTGCTGCACCTCGGGAGTGTTGGCTCTGGCTTGTGGATTTTCTTCATAATATTTCTGTATTTCAGATCCCACTGAAGCTCTTACCTTTTGATCTAAATCAGTTAATTTCATAGTTCCACCAATTACGGCTTTAGCAACATCTGATAATTCTGTTTTTGTAGTATTATTATTTTCTTTAATCTTATATTTGCTATTTAATAATTCAGCCAATGCATTTAATCCATCTTGTACTGTTTTAAATTTTACATAATACCCACCTTCTGATGCTGGTCTAGCAGTTCCCTTTGAAGATCCTGGATGTGCATCCTGATATGCTTGAGACCAAGTTATTCCACCAAAATTATTATTATTTTTAGCAACATTAGATTGACCCAACAAGCTTTCGTGTGCCATTAATCCAAGCATAACCTCCCAAGATACTCCATATTTATTTGCAGCATCTACTACTTGTTTTCCTGTTATATTTGTAACTCCATTTTGTTTTAATAGAGCATCAACATCGGCAACATTATTTAATTTGCCTATTTGATTAACATAATTTTGAACTTTTTGTGCTTGCGTATCATCAGCAGCATACCCAGTAAAGTCATATTTAGCACCATTTATATCAGTTACTATTTTATTAGATGCTCCACCTGTTCCCGTTTCAATATTAGATATAGTTCCAGTAGAAGGATTAAATGTTCCAATAACCTTTCCCGTAACTGGATCTGTTATCATTTGATAACTTACATCTTTAGAGTTTATAAAATCTATGAATGATCCTTTATATCCATTTTCTTTGGCATATAAATAATCCTTCATATTTGATGTAGGCTCATAAGTTGTCTTTGGTTTTTTATAATGTAATCCACCAATGGTTATATATTGAGATGGATCTACTCCATCAGTTGATGTTAATCTTTCATATCCTTCTTTTAATAATTCAAAATCATATTGATCCCTAATTTTTTTCTCAGAATTTAAGGCATTATATTCATTCAAAGCATTGTCATAGTCTATTTGTAGTAATCTTTTCTGTTTTAAAATATCCTCAGCTCTTACTGAAGTTAAAGCTGTTATATAAGATTCGTTAGCCTCACCCTCAACTTCTTTTTTAATATCTTTCTTAATTTGCTCAATTTGCTCATCTATAAGTTGCATTTTTGTTTTTATATCACTAACCTTTTTAGTAGCGTCCATTAAATTAGAGTCCGTAGTATCTAAATTATTGTCATCAGTTGTATCATCAATTTTATCTTTGTCGTCTACCACCCTAGTATAATCATCTTTTTCTTTTTTTCCATCAGAGATTCCACTTTCTATAGCAGAAATTATCTTTTCAACGGTATTTTTATCAGTTATTTTTGGGTCTGTTCTAGGTATTTGATTTATATTATCAGAATTATATCCAGCCCTAAAAAAAATATCACCATTAGCATCTCTATAAGTAGCGGTAGATAGTTGATAAGGAGTATAAGACGCCTTTAATTTAGCATATTGAGTAGGACCTATATATGAATTTATTCTTTGTAGTGTTACTGGATCTTTTATTGGAGATGATGGAGTGTATTTCCCTTGTTGAATTGCTCTTGCAACATTAGTTTTATCTATATCACTAGCAACTCCATTTTGTATTCTCATATAAGCCTTATCTAAATCAGATAAAAATTTATTTTCATCAGCTGCTTTTGTAGCCTCTGCCAACTTTTTATCGGCTTCTGTTAAAAATTTATTTTCATCAGCTGCTTTTGTAGCCTCTGCCAACTTTTTATCGGCTTCTGTTAAAAATTTATTTTCATCAGCTGCTTTTGTAGCCTCTGCCAACTTTTTATCGGCTTCTGTTTCTACTTTTGTAGTTGTTGTTGATGTGGGAGTTACTGTCATTTTTGATAATTCTGAACCAGTTTGATTTGCAAAAGATTCGGTAGTCTTATTTTGAGAAGCTAAAAGATCAGCAGCTGTTTTTGTAGCTGCTGGAGCCTCCACTATTGCTGGACTATATCCCGTATAAGCACCTCCCAAGTTTTGTTTATAAGCATCAGAATTTATATCTACTGTGGCAATGGTTCCAGTTGGTGTTCTCATACTAACATAATTTGGAGTATAAGGAGCTGGAGTAGGTGTCGGTGTTGATGTAGGAGCTGGGGTTGGTGTTGCTGTAGTTTCTGGAGCAACTATCCAAGCACCTTGCACATTTGGATTTGGTATTAGTTCTTGACCTAGTCT
>Ga0209201_1005005_pt1 | contig 10217 bp, 12 predicted proteins | sample AD_UKC055_MetaG_FD_184411 | JGI IMG/M metagenome (GOLD analysis project Ga0209201, IMG submission 184411) | Active sludge microbial communities of municipal wastewater-treating anaerobic digesters from USA - AD_UKC055_MetaG (SPAdes) (version 2) | ecosystem: Engineered > Bioreactor > Anaerobic >... | reverse complement strand
AGTACTGCCGAAAGTATCATAAGACATATCTTACTAAAACAGGCGAAGAGGTGGACGGCATTGATTTGCCGTTGTGGCCTAGGCCGGCCGCTGTGCGGTTTGCTATCGAGAACGATAGGCCGCTTGGTGGCGCTTGGTATACTGTAGCGATAGCGCTTAGTAAAGCGACAAGAGAGCAATCGAAGCGCTTGCTGGACATTGTCGCTAGTATGTCGCCAAAGACGCCAAAGTTAGTTAAGGCGGTCAAGTCATGAGTACGCTTGACGACTTGCTAGTGCAGTTTGCGAATGATAGCTATATTCGTTCACAAGACGATAGACAAGAAGTTATTGTTCGCTTGTTAACGCTGGACCGCGCAGGAAAGAGAATTCCAAGAGAGTATGAATCGTTAGTAAAGTATGCACTTCAGATATATCGCTGGATGCGTAGAGATCGAGCAATTCATGCGCGTGTTATGGCGTATCATGCGCGAATGGTGTACGCTCTAAGCGCTGATGATAGGGTGTGGGATACAGTGGATAAGCGGCTGAGTATAGAGCGACTGCCGAAGTCGTTGAAGGAAGTTGTCGAACCGATAGAGAACGGTGCGACAGTGAAGGAACTTGCACAAGCGCATGGTGTAACAGTGAGAACGATTCAGCGTAGACTAGCGGAAGCTAGGTGTTTGCTATGCTAGCAATAAAAGGAGAAGAAAGATGAAAAGGCGAAGAAGACCGTGGCATAGAGTGCTAGAAGAGTTAAAGCTCTTTCAGAAGCTTGCTAAGCGTTGTCATTTCTTTACTTGGCAGGAGTATTCTCTTGCCAAGTACGAAGCTGATGACTTGGCAGAGCAAGTCAAGTATCTAACTTGGAAGCTTAGTCAATATCAGGAAGATGAGAATCTTCCTTGTATTGACGAGAATGCTTTATATCGGCAATAAGTAGGTAGACTGAAAAGAGAAGCCTAGGCGAGAAAGCCTAGGCTTTTTATTGTTTGCTTGTGGGCAGCGACCCGTACCCCGTTCCCGTTTTGCGCAGGCCGCACACTGTGTACCACACTCTCCCAATCCCGCTCACCCCCTACTGTTGGCCTAACACCACTTGACACGTCCTACCCCCCTTGCTATCCTATCCCCATGCCACACCCCCGTGGACCCGACCACCACTCTGCCAAGCTCACTTGGCCCCAAGTCCTCACCCTCCGTGCCTCCTACCATTCCGGTACTCCCCTCCGTGCCCTTGCCCGCATCTACCACCTTGACCCCCACACCGTTTTTGACATCGTGCACAACATCTCCTGGTATCCCGAGCCTGTGTCGGCTCGGGGGTCCTCAACCCCACCCTCAAAGGAGCAATCTCATGGACAGAAATGCTGACCTTATCGCCCGTGCCCACCCTACCGGTTCCCGTGTGCTCGTGCACCTAGACCCTGGCCTACAGGAAACCCCTAACGGCATCATCCTTCCTCCTGATGCCCAGCAAATCACTCGGCACGGCCTTGTCCTCGCCGTCGGTCCCGACCAGTACACCGTCTCCCCCGGAGACCGCATCCTCATCGAGCTTCACGCCGGCACTGAAGTCGGCTGGCTCAAGAACACCCCTGTCCTCCTAGTCGAAGCTAAAGACATCGTTGCCATCCTCTCCCAACCCCTTGAGCAATAAAAAACCCTCCAGCTCGTGTGAGCCAGAGGGCTTTCCGCTGTTGAACTTTGCACTCAGTTCAAAGTCATTTTCCCAACAGATTGTCCGCTCGGGGGTCCTTAACTATAATTCTATCACCCTTTTTGCCGCTTGTCAAATTATTTCGAGGGTCTATACTAAATTTTATTGACGGAATTACCCAACAGCAGTATAGTATTTGTATGGCAGATGAAGTAAAAGACCCCTTGGGGGAGCACGGCGAAGAGCTGGAAGAAATGGCAATTGCTGTGTGGGCCGAAATTTTATCCAATAGCCTCATTGACCCTAAGGTTAGGCGGGACGTAGCAGCAGATGTTATGCGGGCTCGTGGAAAGGATGCCCCCCTTAAATATCCTGGACCGGGAACTGTTGTCTTTAACTTCGGAAACGGTATCAAAACTGCGGTTGCAGGTATTGGAACCGTTCAAGACCTTCTTGACAGGAAAGCTCCTGACCCAGAGACTACCTTCACGGATGATGAGTCTACATCATGATTGCATGGCCACCGCTTGAGATTGCGCCGCATCCAGAGGCACCTCTCTTCTCACAAGAGAAGGATCCGGCTTTAGTGCTCAAACAGGCAATCAGTGAGATTTCAAGCCAAGGTGGTTTTCGTGATACCGAGCAGATTCGGCAACTCTTAAGACAGGCTGGTTTTGTGAGCCTCTGGTTTTACCTCAAATTCATCGCAGGCTACTCCGGTCCTTATAACCTCCTAAACACAGACCTCCACGTGGAGATGTGTAATTTCCGTCAGAGGGCGGCAGTGACTCCCGGCATTAAGGGGGCTATGTTCCTTCCCCGTTCTGCCCTTAAGTCCACCATCGCAACTCACGGAGGCGCCAGTTGGGAGCTTATCCGCAATCCTGACCTTCGCATTGGCATCACTCACGAGATTGCAGAGCGTGCACAGGAGTTCGTAAGCACAGTCATCTATACCTTCTCCGCTAACGAGCTCCACCAGTGGCTTTATCCGGAGTACCGCAAGTCGAATAGGGACAATGTAACCCTCGAACTTGCCAACAGACGTCGAAAGTACGTTGACCCAAACCTTCGTGCACTCACTGCAGGCGGCTCAACTCAAGGAATTCACTTGGACGTCTTCTGCCCAGATGACATCGTGGGCGAGAATATGCTCAATGCAGATCATGCATCTGGTGCAGACATGATCAGGATGGCAAACTGGCTTAAGACAAACGTGAAAACACTTGTCGTAAGCTGGGCGCACTCTCGAGTCATGCTCGTCGGTACCCGCTACGGGGTGGACGACCCCTACGAAGACACCATGGTTCATGCCTGTGAGCACGCAGGAGACTGGGAAGACATGGACTATCCCATCGACCCGACTGGAGACTGGCACGTCTACTACCGTTCTGCCCTCACTTTGGGCGGAGAGTCCATTTACCCAGAGCAGTACCCTGCAGAGAAGCTCCGCAAGATGCGAGAGGAAGACCCATGGACCTTCTGGGCACAGTACCAGAACAAGCCTTACGCCGCCCGACCTGGTGACTTTGGCCAGTACACCCTCCCTGAAGTCAAGCTCGTCTGGAACACCGCAGAGGAAGGCTATGAAGTCCTGTTCCCTGACGGTTCTAGGCGCCTTTTATCAACTGCTGACGTCCTCTCCGCAGGGGACCCAGCCTCAAGTGCAAAGAGGGCCAGTATTCGCACCTCCAAGAGCGCTACCTGTGCTATTGCCCGCTGGTCGGACGATACTATCGTGGTCTTAGAAGCGAATAAGGGCTATGTGGAGCCAACCCGCTTCTTTGACTGGCTGACTGGGTACGCAGACAAGTACGGCCCTGTGCTTCGTGCCTCCTATTCTGAAGCCCAAGCTGGCTTCAAAGCCTTTATCCCCATCGCCCGTCAGCTCCAGCATCTTCGTGGAAAGACCTTGAATCTCCTACCTGTGCCTGCATTGGGGGACAAGGAAGCCACTATCCGTAACATTATTCAGCCCTTCCTAGAGAAGGGACGCCTCTATGCCCGTGAGGAGATTGCACAGATGGTTCGGGAAGAGATACGGACTTTCCCCTCACGGAGTATGGACTTGCTAGATGCTCTCAAAATCGCCATATTTAAGAGTCATAGACCCGACACTCCCTTTAACGAGGAAGAGGACGATGACGATAGACCCGCCCGCCCCCGCTCCCGCTGGGAGAAGGCAAACTCACTCTCAGGCTATTAAGGAGGTATTTACATGGCACGACCAGTTATGAAAACGCTTTCCGATGTCGCTGCTGCAATGACCGACCTCAGTCAGGAAACCCTTTCCCCCACTCCCCTCACCATGGGCGAAGAGGGTGGGCCGCTCGGGGGTCCTCCGACTCCGTTTCAGCCGTCTAACGTGCTGGGGGATAAGGAAGAGGAGATAATGGAGTATCTGTGTTCGGAAATAAGGGATGTGAGAGACGGTGCTGACAGAAAGACCTTGCTCCTTAAGTGGGACAAGTGGCGCAAGCAGAGGCTTGCAGTTCCCGATTCGGAGTCGAGGGACTTACCATGGATTAAGTCGTCTAACGTAGTTCCCCCGCTCACGATGCAGAAGGTACAGACGGTATTCGCAAAGCTTATTGCCGCATTTGCGACAAAGAAGCCTCCAGTTGCCGTCATTCCCATTAACCCTGCTGATACGGATACTGCAGAAGCTCTCGAACGGTGGTACAGGGGGATGGCTGACGATAAGTACGGGCTGGATGTTCGGCGTAAGTTCAAACAGATTGCGTATGAAGTGGTCAGCATGGGAACTCAAGTGGTAAAGGTTCCCTTTAAGTACGAGAGCTGGGCATTCAAGAGAACCGTTGGAGGCGCAACACAAACGGTACAGTATGTTCGGCAGAAGGGGCCTACGATAGTTCCTATTCGGCTTGAGGACTTCTTCACTCGTCCATACTGGAAGGATGTGCAGAGGGCTCCGTGGTGTGGTGTTCGATACCGCTACTTCTACCACGAGCTCAAACAGATGCAGGGGCAAGGCTTCTTCTCCGATGTTGATAAAATACTTGGACAGGCACTTACGCAGTATGATGATAACCTCCAAGCTGAGCTTGAGCGGACTGGAGTCGATACGAGCTCCCTTGGGAAGGAGACTGCTAATCAGGAGTTCGAAGTTTACGAGTGCTATGTCTTCTGGGACCTAGATAACGACGGTATACCAGAGGACCTTATCCTTTGGGTTGAGCCAGACACGGGTACCCTCCTTCGAGCGGAGTACAATCCCCTCTCAGTGAGGGATATAGAGGTAGGAACTTACCTTGATGACCCTGACTCGCTGTTTGGTATCGGTATCTGCAGAATGGTGGAAGGGCCACAGGAGACGCTTACTGCGCTACAGAGAATGCGACTCGACGGGACAAAGCTCAATATGCTCAAGATGTTCCTTGCCCGTCGAGGTGCAGGTATTGGCCCTGATGAGACCCTAGAGCCGTTTAAGATACTCTTTGTAGACGACCCCTTAAGTGACTTTAGGCCGATAGAGTTTCCAGACATCAGTCAGGGCTGTCTTATAGGTGAACAGATGGCAAAGGAAGATGCTGACCGTGTCTCAGGAGCAAATGACTACATGGCTGGCTTTAACGATAAGATTGTTGGTTCGAATGCAACAAGCTCAGGGATGCAGTACCTCGGAAGTCAGGCAAACTCAATTCTCAACAGCCTTCTTGAGAATATCGAGCAGTTCATGACAAATGTGTACATGATTGTGCTCTATCAGGCAATTGCCAATAAAGACTTAGTAGACCTCTCCTGGCTGTCAGAGGAAGACCAAACACTTGTGAGGTCTGTCTTGGACATGAATGTTGAGGACCTGCCAACTAAGTTCCGCTTCTCCGTTAGGACAACGGACATTAACCGAACGGACGAGTCTAGGAAGCAGAACTATATGATGGCGATGCAGCTATATAATCAGTATTTTCAGAGTGCAATGGGAATCGTTCAGATGAAATCAAATCCCCAGGTTCAAGGGAATGCGGACATTCAGGACCTTCTCACGTCCACCTATGTCGGTCTTACAACACTGACCGACAAGATGCTCGAGTTCTTTGACATCGGAGACCCGAAGGATTTCCTTCCCTTTATCGAGCAGTACAAGGTTCAGATGAGAGCGTCCGACAAAGTCCGAGAAGCGCAAGCACAGGCAATGCGAGGAGCAATGAATGGTAACCAAGGAACAGGTATTCAAGAAGCTGGTTTCGGAGGGGCTGGGTTCCCAGGAGCTTTTGGCGGAGCTCTCGCTGGAGCCGGAGCGGTTCCAGGTATGCCGCTCACTCCTGAAATGGGCGGAGCAGGTGGCGGTGGATCGGCTATGCCGGGAAACACAGCCCCAGGAGCTGGTCCGGTGGCAGGCTAAAGTGGAATTATGTCGTAAGGTCAGGGCAGACCTTGACCTTATCGGAGAACGTTTTGTAAAGGAGGGTATTATCGATGCCTAAACAAACGACTACAAATGATGACAGAGATGGAACAATTCTTGACTCGGTAGGGATCCCAAACCCCGCTGAAGAGGCGGCTCCCGAGGAAGAGGAAGAGGTTCGCTACGTTCTTGAGGGTACTCCTGAGGCAGAGGAGCTTGAGAAGACCCCCGAGCGGAAGCCCCCTGCCACGAAGGATGACCTTGAGCGGCAGCTACTTGAGATGAATGAGCGAATTAAGGCTGCGGAAGAGGGTGTAAATCCAGTTAAACAGTTCGGAAAGCAGCTTGAACAGGTAGTTCAGAGGGTTGGAACTGTCTATCCACAGCAGCAGGTCTCTCAACCACAAGAGACGGCAGAGCAGCGGATCCAGCGGCTCAACAATATGTGGATGGAAAACCCTGCAAAAGCGTATGAGGAGCAGTCTCGGGAGCAGTTGAGACCTGTTCTTGACATCATGTTCTCTACTCAGGCAGCACTTTCGAGGGATTTAGCCCTAATGGACCCGAATCAGAAGCCAATTTACGACAAATATCGTGATGAAGTGGAGCAGGAAGTCACCCGAATCCCCCCACAAGAGCGGATTCAGGAGCCAAGAGTGTACCAAACCGCCATCCAACGGGTAAAAGCGAGGCATTCTGACGAGCTTACACAGAGTGTGATTGAAGAAGCAGTCAATAAACGGCTTCAAGAGCTCGGAATTGACCCCGCAAAAGCGGCAAAACAGGCAAAACCTGCCGTGTATAGCCCTGCTGGCCAGCAAAGGTCGCAAGGAGGGGGGCTCGGGGGTCCTCGTACAGAGGTTATACCGAAGTGGGTGCAGGTGGAGGCCGCTAAAATAGGGCTTTCAGCGGAATTTTTGTATCAGCATTTGAAGGAAAAGGGTGAATTAAAGGGAGGTAGATGATGCCAAAGGGACAAAATACCGCAACAAAGGGTTTTGCGAAGGACTTATTTACTAAAGAGGCTGGAGCCGAGGGGGCGAAGCCAGCAGAGGGCTTTGTTTCCGAAAATGAGCCAAAAAATAGGGAAATGAGAAAAAAGTATATGGTTGGGATTGGCATGACTGAAGAAGCCGTCTTACGATTAGATAAGCAAGGCGCAATCCTTGTCTTCGAGCAGAAGGAAGCCTTTATGGATTTGTCGGACGAGACGGTTGCGGCGCTTTCGAGGGAGAATAGGTTCCGATTTGAGTCGGCAAAGGAGTTCCACGATGCGTGGAGAGGAAATGAACACGCAGAAATCGTGGAAAAGTTCCAAGTGGATCCCAATATGCAGGGTTCCGCAATGGATAAACTCCAGATGAAGGGACCGCCAGACATGGTAACGAGATGGGTAGCACCGTATAACGTCGAGAAGTATGCGAGTATGGGCTATAAGATTCTTAGCCCAGATGAGGTGAAGACGTTCTTAGGTTCAAAGGGAGGTCATCACGAGATTGGCAAGCTGGGCCAGACGGAGCTGGTTGCTATGGGCATACCGAAAGAACTGTACGACAAGCGCCAGAATAAGAAGGTTGAGCAGAATAATGAGAAGGCAGGAGCGTGGCAGACTTCGGGTCTGTCTGAGTTGAATCGTAGCGGTGCCCAAGGATTTGTGGCATCCGAGAACGATAAACGGCCATGGCACACTCTTGAGGGTGGCGGGTCGGAGTAAAATAATGGCGGTATGGTCCGCCAACGGAGGTCAGTATGGCATTTGAATTGTACAAGCCCGGACCAACGAGTACCACCCCGATGGAGGACTGGCTGGCGTCTGGCGCAATTGCTGCAGGTGACGTAGTGAAACTTGTAGCAGCGGCGTCTGCAACAGCTCAAGGGAAGGTATCCGTCATTACCGGCGGGCAGGCTGGCACGGATTATAGCTATGGGGTTGCGGCACACGCAGCCGCTGATGGTGAGCACGTGGCGATAATACCCCACAGATCCGGTCAGGTTTGGAAAGCGGATGCAGCGGCAGATTGCGATAACACAAAGATTGGTCTTCTGACGACTTACCTTGCAGCTTCTACGCTTGCAGTTACTACGGGAGGTACCATTTCAAATAATGGTAACCGTGTCGTTATTATTGGGCACGAAGGACCTGCTTCTGCAAGGAAGTATCTTGTCGTGTTCAATCATGCCACCATCATCGGCGGCTAAGGAAGGGGGTAGCATATGGCAACTGCACCGATGAATAGAGCGGCATATCCTTATCAGTTTGATAAAGAAATTGCGAAAATGGTTTACGGCAAATATGCCGATCACCCAAAGGAGTTTGACAAGATTGCTAAAATCGCAAACTTCCCTGCGGGCAGAACATATACTGAAGCCGAAATCAGTCCGCTCGGGGGTCTTAGGGCAATGTCAGAAGGTGAGGCAATCACCTATGACGTACCGGTGGAAGGACACAAAAAGTCTATTACCACGGTCAAGTTTGGCCTTGGCTTCCAGCGCACTGAAGAGATGTCCGCTGATGAGCTCTTTTCGATGTCAGACAAAATGTCTTCGAGCTTGTCACGTTCCGCAATAGTCTGCGTAGAGCAGAACTTCTGGAACCTCTTTAACAACGGCTTTTCCTCAACTCTCGGATGGGACGGTAAAACGGTCTTTGCAACTAACCACGTTACCCTTAAGTCGGGGGAGACGATTAACAACCGTGGTGCCGCCGATCTTACGCAGACTTCTCTTGAGGCTGCGTTTGAGTATTTCGATGGGCTTGTAGATGAAGCGGGTATCAAGCTTTCCATTACTCCAGACATCCTCCTCATTCCATACAAGCTGAAGTGGGTAGCCAACGAGCTTCTAAAAGCAACAGGGCGTATCTGGGACTACTCCGATAGGACAAAGGGTCTTGTCGATGTAAGCGGTACCAAATATGCTCCTGGAAACGGCCCGCTCCTCAATACGGTTAACCCGTCGAATGGAATTGTGGATTCGTGGACTATCTTTGCATCGAAGTACCTCACGGATGACGATGCCTGGTTCCTTATCTCGAAGGAGCACGATGCCCGATTCTACTGGAAGAAGAAACCGACCATGTCGAGCACTACTGACTTTGACACCGATAACGAGCTTTATAAACTTGTACTCCGGTTCTCTGTTGCAATCTTCGACTACAAGGCAATGTACGGGAGCCCTGGCGCATAAACTTCCGTTCACACGGTCCTAGGGGGTCAGGTGGCGGTGGCAGTACGCCACTTTCACTTGACCCTTTTTCATAAGGAGCTCTCGATGGCAACGACACACGTAAAGTCCAGTACCCCTACTCAAGTTACTCGTCTCTGTCAGGATGGGCTCATCCTTTACGGCTGGGCAGACCCAACAGTGAAGGACCCCCGAGCCGACCCGAGACAGGCGGTGTTTCTCGTGGGTGGAGCTCCTGGGGATACGGTAGCGGTAGCAAGCACACCGGGGTTCGCAGATGCGAGGGTGCATAGCGTAGCTCTTCCGCTCTGGAAGGGGGATGAGGAGCTAGTGTTTGTACCAGAAGGGTGTCCACCCCCTACAGGATTTACTGAGTATAAAATGGAAAGGTCAGTGAGGGGTACGAGATTTGGGCTTGGGAAGGGAAGGTGGGGAGTTTGCCACACCTGCCTTGAAGAGTTCCCGACGAGCCAGATGTCAAAGGTAAGAGGGCGGTGGTACTGCCATAAGAACGGCTGTGCGGAGGAGCAAGGATGACGATACTTAACATTGTGAAGGAAATCTTCGAGGCGCTAGGAGAACCGAGCGATCTTGACTTTTGGAACTCCACCCGCACTGCTGCCAATACTTCAAGTGTGGCATGGAAGCGGCTAGTGGATGTGGTGAATGAAGGGTGTCTTGCCCTGTCCTCGTGGAAATGGCCTAACGGACGCCAGATTCGGATGCGCCACGTCGAGGACGTCGTGTACCTTAAGATGAACCCCGTGGAGGGGGTCTGCTCGGGGGTCCTTCCATCGAGTCTGGAGATGGCAGGGCTTGCAGATGGAACGAATTTACAGGCGGGGAAACTGCTTGTGGGAGAGGAGTCGGGAGCAACAGGGATTGTGCTGTGGAGCTCGGGCACTACGCTGATGTTGACAGGGGTAGAAGGGAGTTTTGTGGAGGGGGAAAGAGGAAAACTGTACCAGCGGGAGTGGAAGTTTGAGACTGTGACAGCAGGATATGATCCGGAGACGGTAACGGG
>Ga0209201_1005003_pt1 | contig 10223 bp, 6 predicted proteins | sample AD_UKC055_MetaG_FD_184411 | JGI IMG/M metagenome (GOLD analysis project Ga0209201, IMG submission 184411) | Active sludge microbial communities of municipal wastewater-treating anaerobic digesters from USA - AD_UKC055_MetaG (SPAdes) (version 2) | ecosystem: Engineered > Bioreactor > Anaerobic >... | reverse complement strand
GTCTGTCGACCGTCAGATCGTAGATGTTATCGAGGTTATGCACAACGTCTTTATCCACAAGCTGCTCGATGAGTTTCTCGCCCATCCCTTCGATGTCCATGGCGGCGCGGCTGGCAAAGTATCGCAGACGGCCCTTGATCTGGGCCGGGCAGGCCGGATTGAGGCAGCGCAAATAGACGCCGTCAGGGTCCTGCCGCACCTCGCTGCCGCACTGCGGGCATGCCGTGGGCACGGCGATCTTCCGGGCGTTTCGCGGGCGCTTCTCGAGGACCGGGCCCAGCACCTGCGGGATGATCTCGCCGGCTTTCTGTACGCGCACGATGTCGCCTTCGCGGATATCCTTGCGTTCGATGTCTTCGAAGTTGTGGAGATTCGCGCGTTTAACGGTGGTGCCGGCCAGATGCACGGGGGCCAGATTGGCGACAGGCGTGACCGTGCCAGTTTTCCCGACTTGCAGCGTCACCTTCTCGAGCTTCGTTTCGGCAACCTCTGCGGGGTACTTGTACGCGATGACCCAGCGGGGCGCTTTCGAGGTCGCGCCGAGCTGGCGGCGCTGCTCCGCCGAATCGACCTTGATGACCATGCCGTCGATCTCGAAATCCAGCTGGTGACGTTTCGTGGACCATTCTTCGCACACCTTCAGGATTTCATCGATGTTCTTGCAGCGCTTGAAAAACGGGTTTACGGGAAACCCGTAGGATTTGAGGTCTTCGAGCGTCTTGTAGTGAGAGGTCAACTCCGTTCCGGGAAGCGGAGCCACATCGTAACATCCGAGCTCGAGACGGCGTTTCGCGACCTCGCGGGGGTCGAGAAGCTTCAGCGTGCCGGCTGTTGTGTTTCGCGGATTGGCCAGGGGCGGTTCCCCGGCTTCTTCGCGCAACTCGTTGAGGCGGACAAGTTCCTGGCGGCGCATATAGACCTCGCCGCGCACCTCGAGCCGGGCGGGCGGAGACCCTCTGAGACGCATGGGCACGGCCCGTATGGTCTTGACGTTGGCCGTGACGTCGTCGCCGCGCGTGCCGTCGCCCCGGGTGGCGGCGCGCACGAACCGGCCCCCTTCGTAAAGCAGCGACATCGAAACGCCGTCGATCTTGAGTTCCGCCACGTAGGCTGGCTTCTGGCCCTCGAGGCCCCTGCGCACGCGGTCGTCAAATGCCCGCAACTCTTCTTCGCTGTAAGTGTTGTCGATGGAGAGCATGGGGACCGCATGCTCGACGGTCTCGAAGCCCTCGAGGGGTTGGCCTCCGACCCGCTGGGTCGGAGAGTCCGGAGTGACAAGTTCGGGATACTTTGCCTCGATGGCCAGGAGTTCGTTTAACAGAGCATCGAACTCGAGATCGGTAATCTCCGGCTTTGCTTCGACATAGTAAAGGTAGTTGTGCCGGTCGAGTTCAGCCCGGAGAAGCCTGCAACGCTTGCGCACTTCCGAAGGAATATTACCTTCCGCATTTTTCATGGGGGCATTATAACCAATTTCCGGCCGCGAGCCTAGACGGGGGCTTTCGTGCTGGCCCGCCGGCACCCTATCGCGTACGGCCAGCATGGCTTGAGACGAAGCAGTATATTGGTCTTGGCGGCGCGGGGTAGTATGATTCGGGTGCACGGTTTGGCAGTGGCGGGTTCACGTCTGTTCGAGTTTCAAACGCAACGGAAGGTTTCGAGGCATGGCATTCAACGGGCTGGAGTGGGTCTTGATTTGCATAAGCGCCTTTTGCGGAGCAGGAGAGTATTCCCTGGGCATGGATAAGCCCCTGCGCATCACGGGCGTCGAAGCGGACCGGACGGAGGCGCGGGCCTTTGACCGGGTAACGCTCGACATCGGCCTCGAAGCAAGTTACAGCAACCCTTTCCGTAGCGAGGAGATCCGGGTGGATGTCGAGGTATCGCCCGGCGGGGGCGAACCGTTCGCGGCGCCGGCGTTTCTGTACCAGCCCTTCGAGCGCCGTCTCGAAGAAACGGACAAGGGGCCGGCCGAACGTGTGCAGCCAACGGACGAACCGCGATGGCAGGCGCGCCTGTCCTTTCCGAAGGCCGGCCGTTATGTGCTCCGGGTTTCGGCCCGTGACAAGACGGGGAGCGTCTCGTCCGGCCCCGTCGAGGTGAACGTCGTGTCCGCCGATGTGGCGGGAATGGCGCGCACGAGCCCTGAAGACCGCCGCTATTTCGTGACGGACCGTGGAGAAACCCTGTATCTGATCGGCGCGAACGTGTGCTGGGGGGGAGCGCGGGGCACCTACAACTATGATGACTGGCTGCCGAAGTATGCGGAGGCCCAGTGCAATTTCTTCCGCGTGTGGCTGTGCCCGGCATGGACAACCTTCGGGATGAATACCCGTGAAAGCGGGTACGACCGGATCGCATTGGACAACGCGTGGCGTCTGGATTATGTGCTCGAGCAATCCGAACGGCTCGGGTTGCGGATGATGGTCTGCATCGACAGTTTCAATATCCTGCGGTCGAAAAAAACGCTCCATGGGGCTTGGGAAGATTCGCCGTATATCGAGGCGAATGGCGGGCCGTTGACGAAGTCGGACGCGTACTTCACGAACGAGACGATGCTCGCGGCATACCGCGACCGCCTCCGGTATCTCGTCGCCCGGTACGGTTACAGCGCGAACGTGTTTGCGTGGGAATTCTGGAACGAGGTGGACATCATCGACAACTACAACAGCGGCGTTGCGGCCGCCTGGCACGCGGACATGGCGCGGTTCCTGCGCGAGCTTGATCCCTGGGACCACCTGATCACCACCAGCTACGCGCGTCCCGAGGGGGATCCCAATGTCGACGGCCTCCCGGAACTCGATTTTGTCCAGACCCATCACTACCAGGCAAAAGATATGGCGAGGGACCTGGGGCTGGACCGTGCGAAAAAGGCCGCCGCGCGGGACAAACCCCATTTTCACGGGGAGTACGGTATCGATCACGATGGTCGTGCCCGCGAGATGGACCCGACGGGCGTCTACCTCCACAATGGAACATTCAGCAGCGTAGGGCAGCTTCAGGCGGGGATCCCGATGACGTGGTGGTGGGACGCGTACGTCCATCCGCAGAACCTGTACCCTGTTTTCGGGGCGTTTCGCCGGTGGATTGACGGGTTCGATTTCGTACAACAGCATGCGCGGCCTCTCGACGCGGAGTTCCGGGGGCTTGATGCGCCTGACCTGCGGACGCGCGCCGACAGCTTGCTCCAGACGGATGCCGCGTCGTGGGAGCCCGCCCCGTGGAACAAACCCACTACCGTTCGCATTACGCGGGAGGGTGACGTCGAGAGCGAGACACCCATTTCACGGCTGTTGCATGGCGTGCGCAACCACCCGGACCTGCACAATCCGGTTACCTTCGAGACCGATGTGCCCGAAGACACGACTTTCGGCGTTATCGTCGAAGGCGTATCAGGACACGGCGGCGCCGGTCTACAGATTCGCGTGGACGGCGAACTGGTCCGTACCGAGGATTTCGCCGACACGGATCAGGATACGGCCACGCTCACCAGGTACGATCGGACGTACCAGGTGGCGTTGCCCAAAGGGCGGCATACGGTCGTCGTGGAGAACCCGGGCAATGACTGGTTTTACGTGGCTTACGAAGTGCCGTGGCTGCGCGCGGCGCCCATTCTGCGCGCGTTGGGCGTGGTGGGGGATACCCAGGCGCTGCTATGGGTCCAGAACCGGGCGCACACCTGGCGCAACGTGGCCAGCGGCGATTTCGTAGAGAGTCCGGTGGCCGGGGCGCAGGTTATCATCAAGGGCCTGCCGCAAGGGCAGTGGCGCGTGGAACAATGGGACGCTTACGAGGGCCGTGTGGTGGGTTCAGAGGTGCACGATGCGGGCGAAGACGGGCTGCTCGAACTTGCGCTGCCCGCTGTTGCGCGCGACGTGGCGTTCCGCCTTCACAAGGTATCATGATGGGCGCGCCGCGGGATCACGGCGGAGCATGACCCGCGTGGGAGGCAGAGATGACGGCGAACGATGACAACGAAACCAAACCGATGGCGCTGAATCCGGACGGCGGGGACGGCGGCGATTTTGCGTTGCGGGATACCCAGCCTATGACCTCGCAGGGGGACGATGGCCGCGCCCCTGTGCCAACGTTCGAGAGGTGCACCCGCTACCGCCTTGGCCAGCGCATCGGCCAAGGCGGCATGGCCATCGTCTATGAGGCTTACGATTCGAATCTGGATCGCTCGGTAGCCGTCAAGACCCTGCGGTCCGAGATGGCCGGAGATCGTTCCGTGCGCGAACGATTTGTGTATGAAGCGATGCTCCTGGGAGACATGGACCACCCGGGCATGGTGCCGATATTCGAGATAGGGGAGTTGGATGATGCCGGGCTCTTCTATTCGATGAAACGTATCAAGGGCCGGACGTTGCGCCAGATTCTGGACATGCGTGAGGGCAAGCGCCTGGACCGCCGGGAGGTGGCCAGGCTGCTCAATATTTTCGGCAAGGTCTGCCAGACGGTAGCATATGCGCATTCGCGCGGCATCGTTCACCGCGACATCAAGCCCGAGAACGTCATGGTTGACGAATACGGCATCGTGCTGGTGCTGGATTGGGGGCTCTCGAAGAAGATCGACGAACACGAAATCAGCCAGGGGATTACCGCAACGCAGACCGGGGTCATCAAGGGAACGCCTGCATACATGAGCCCGGAACAGGCCGAGGGCCGCACCCACGAGATTGATTTCCGCACAGACGTGTTCTCGCTGGGGATCATCCTTTACGAAATCCTCTCGGGACAACTCCCGTTTCCGGGAAAGACCCGCACCGAGGTGCTTCTGCAGATCGCGCGCCATCAGCCCTCCTCGCCCCGCAGGAAGAACAGGCGCGCGAACAGAGCGCTGTCGGCGGTTTGCATGAAAACGCTGCAAAAAGATCCGGCGAAACGCTACACCACCGCCCAGGAATTGTCCGAAGACCTTGAACGCTACAGCCGCGGTGAGGATACGTCCGCCTATGTCCCCAAGCCTTGGGAACGCCTGATTTCATGGGCGGAACGGCGGCCGGCGCTTGCCACCGCCTTCGCGATCTTTCTCTCGCTGGCCTTGTTCGGAAGTCTTGGGGCGATGACCGAGCACCAGTATCGCGCCAGCGAGGCGAAGCGCGCGATGACAATCGGCACGTCCATAGCCGCGAAGATGATTGCCGAGGTTAATCGCCTGGACAAGGATATCGCCGCTCTGAAGGAACAGTTGAAACAACTGCCGCCCGGCGATTCGTCCGAGCGGCGCGCGGCCGAGTCCAAATTGGCGACCCTCGAGATCGGGCGGCGGCACCACATGGAGTTCCTCAACCGTCTCGGACCGGTGGCCGTGGCGCGCCGTACCGGCGGCAACATCGACACAATTGATGACATGGGACCGCAATTTGCCGGAGCGGCGCGGCAAATCAGGTTGAGACAAATCCAGAGTGCGTTCGATATTGGCGACGATTATGAAGCGAGCTACCTTGTGTACAGATGTCTTACGGATGCGAAATGGCTGGCATGGAACTCTGGCCAAATGAACGATCTGCTCGCGTGGCGGGACAAGATCGGCGCGAAGCTGCGCGAGGACCTTCCGCCAGGGGCTGAGTTGCCCGACTGGACTCGGTTCAACAACGAGGAGCTCTTACAGCCTTCCATTGACGAGCTTGGCATTGGGGAAATCGAAGGTCTCAGGCAGATGCTTCGGAGCCTGTACTAAGCGGTCTTGGTCCGCAAAGACGTGGAGGACGGCGACGAGGCGGAGCGATTGTGGGATGATGATGTTTCGGGCCTTCAGCCCTCCTTGTCTATCTCATGGCGTTTTTCCTGGCCCTTCAGGCCAGGCTGGTATGTTTCGCGCCGTTGGCGCTGCCGGAGGAGTGCGCTGCCCAGGGAGCATGGTTCGCGCCGCTGGCGTTGCGGGGAAGCAGGCCCTGCCGTAGGAGTATGTTTGGTGCCGTTGGCCATGGAGAATCCCGGCTGACCCGGGCCTGCGAGTCGCACGGCGCCGTACCAGGCTTCGCCGGTGCTCACCTGGTGCTCCGGGGATTTGCCGGTCTTTGTCTGCTTCCTCTATCATCCCATCATGCAAGGTGCCACGCTTACCCGGGAAAATCGTACCATGGGGATGAAAGGGGTTTCTTCCTATGCACGGTTACTTCAGCATTGTCCTTATGTTCACGATTCCATCGCTGGCGTTCGGGGCGGGCGAGTTCGAGGACTGGCCGCCCCGCGGCTACTTTATCCGGTCACTTGTTGGCGAAGTGCCCGGCATTCTCAAAGGGTATGATGCCGCGACGGGCCGGTTCGGAGATGAACCCTGGACGTGCCAGGACCAGAACCACATTTTCACGCTGGCTGCGGCGTGGGCGTTAGACGTCCCCGAGAACCCCTATTATCACGAGCCGGACCTGCTCTCCGTCATCGCGCGAGGCGGGGAGGCCCTAGTTGACGAAATGGACGAATGGGGCATGTGGACCTTCCGCAAGAAGGACAACTCCACGTGGGGCCAGATCCATATGCCCTGGACGTACAGCCGCTGGATCCGCGCGTATTCACTGGTGAAGGACGCCTTGCCGGCCGAGGCCCGCCAGAAATGGGAGAAGGGGCTTCTTCGAGGATTCACTGGAATCCGGAAGTACATGGACGGGGGTGTGCACAACATTCCGACGCACCATGCCATGGCGTTGTACATCGCCGGACAGTGCTTCGACAACCAAGAGTGGCGCGATGCTGCGCAGGCTTTCATGGCGAAGGTGGTGGGAGAGCAGTGCGAGGGCGGCTACTGGTCGGAGCACTGTGGCCCCGTCGTGGGTTATAACGCGGTGTATGTGGATGCCTTGGGCGCTTATTACTGCTGCTCGAAGGACCCCGCTGCACTCGAGGCGTTGGGGCGCTCGGCTGTTTTCCATTCCAGCGTGTTATGGCCGGACGGCTCATCCGTGTCATGCATCGATGAACGGCAGATATACCATTCGGGCGCCATGACCGGAAACGTAGGGTTTTCGTGGACCCCTGAGGGGAGGGGGTTCCTGTTGCGGCAGCTCTCGTTGTACGCCGGTCCGGATGAAAGGCTCGCATCGGGTGATTACGCCGCTTCCATGCTGCTCTATGGCGGAGACGGCGAAGTGGCCATGCCGCCAGCCGCCTCCAGCCGGTTCACACGGGAGATGGACGGCGGCCGGATGCTGATTCGCCGGGATGCGCCGTGGCAATGGGCTATGGCGGGGTATGCCTGCGCGATTGCCCCGAACCGCTGGATCCAGGACCGCCAGAATCTGGTCGATGTGTACCATGACGGGCTCGGGCTGGTCATTGGCGGGGGCAACACGAAGCTTCAGCCGCTCTGGTCAACGTTTACAGCGGGCGATACGTCGCTGCTCCGTCATACGCCCGGCGACACGGCGCCGGACTTCTGCCCCGTCATCGAGCTGCGCTGGGTCCCGGATGCGGCGCACATTTCGAACGAGCCGGGATCATCCACGTTGACGCTCGGATACGGCGATGTGAGTTGCAGCGTTGCGGCCGGCCCTCAGGCCGACGGGGCGCTGACATTGACGTATCGCGCGGCCAAAGGCCAGCGGGCGGAGGCGCACGTTCCATTCATGCGCCGTGCGGCGTCCGTCAATTCGGAGCGCGGCGAAGTCTACAATTTGCAGGAGACGGAGCTGACGCTCACAAGCGACAAGATGGGCGCCTTTTTCGAGTACGCCGGGCTTCGGGTCACCATGCCTGAAGGGGCGTCCCTGGTCTGGCCCGCGAAACAGCATGATCCCTACGTCAAGGACGGGGCGTCTGCGCTTGGCAATGCCAAGCTTGTTTTGGTATTGCCGTTCGTGGACACTGAAGAGTACCGGATCGAGCTGCGGGTGATTGATAAGAGTCCCTCGTAAGGAGGATGCATGAGAGTATTGAATGGCGCCGACAGGAAATTCTTGCGTGGGCTGGGGCAGAACCTCGAGCCCTTCGTCATGGTGGGCAAGAACGGGGTCACGGGCACCGTAATAGACTCGACGGGCAAAGCCCTTGCGGCTCACGAACTGGTGAAAGTGCGCTTTGTAGAGTGCAAAGACAAAGACGAAAAACGCGCCTTCATCGACCAACTGGCCCAAAACACGCGAAGCGAGGTCGTCGGCATGATCGGCCACACCGCTTTGCTCTACCGGCAACAGGACGATGACGAAAAGCGCAAGGTCTTCTTCCCCGACGAGCGCGGATGAAGACTCTCATCATGTCCTCGAGGCTACTCTTGTGTCTTCCCGGCCAGAATATCGTTGATGATTACCCCCGCTGCTGTAAGGCCAATCAATCCAGGCAGATATGAGATGGTGCCGCGTGTCCGGGGGTCTTCCTGTGGAGAATCCGCGCCCGGGATCGCTATCGCCTGAGAATACACGCAGCGGATACCTTCCAGGATGCCCTCTTTTCGGAGCTGTTGCCGTATCCTGCGGGCCAGAGGGCAGTTAGACGTATCGCTGATATCGGCTACGCGAATACCTGAGACGTCGAGCTTGCTTGCGGCCCCCATGCACGAGACGAAACACAGGTGTTTCGCGTGAAACAACTCGAGTAGCGCCAGCTTCGCCGGAAAGGTGTCTATAGCGTCGATATAGCAGGCCTTTTCATTGTGCAGGAAATCTTCGGCGTTCGCAGGAGTAACGAGCGTCTGATGAGTTTCGACACGCGCATGAAGATTGATTTGGAGGATACGTTCGCGGGCCACCGATACCTTGGGGGTGCCGATGGTACTCTGCAGGGCCACGAGTTGCCGGTTCAGATTGGTGACCTCAACGCAATCGGAGTCGACCAGTACGATGTGCCCGACCCCGGCGCGTGCGATGGCCTCCGCAGCGTATGAGCCCACCCCGCCCAGACCGAAGACCACCACGGCAGCGCGGGCGAGCCGCTCGATGCCCTCGTCACCCACCAGAAGCCGGGTCCGTTCAAAGCGTCCGTCCACTTACTCCTCCAAGTCAAACAGTTTTAGTGCATTACGTGTTGTAGCCTCCGCGACTTCGGTTTCATCGCGGCCGAGGAGGCCTGCCGCTCCCCGGAGATTTAGGATCAGGTTCCTGGGTTCATTTGGGGTGCCCGGTTCCGCGCCTACAGGGGGCATGTCGGGGCTGTCCGTTTCGAGGAGGAAATGGTCGGGATAAATGAACCGCATGAGCTCCTCGCGTTTCCTGCATTTGGTGTAGGTGAGGCTTCGGCCCAAAGAGAATTTGAGTCCGAATGTCACGAAAGTGCGCGCCAATTGTATATTTCCTGAGAATGCGTGGATTATGCCTCCCGGGGAGGGCATCCCGATGCGTTTCAAAGAGGCGAGCAGCTCGTTGAAAGCGCCTCGGCAATGGATGACGACAGGCAACGCAAGCTCTTTAGCAATGGCGAGTTGCGTATCGAAGAACTCTGTTTGTAGTTCCAGTGGCGGTGTCTGGATCTTCTTGTCCAAGCCGATTTCCCCAATGGCTTTGGCCCCTAATTGACGTGCTTGTTGGAGCTGCTCGAGTTGCGCGAGATATTCGGGTTTTGCATACCAGGGATGGGCTCCCAAGGCGAAGGCCACCTCGGGATGCCGGCGGGCGATACCGGCAGATATGTGCCATTGTTCCGGCGATACCGCGCTGGTCAGGAGCCTGATGATGCCGGCGTCACGCGCGTCCCGAAGCACTTCGTCAAGGCGGGAATGGAGGCTCTCGTCTTCAAGGTGGCAATGTGCGTCAACCAGCCGCATGGCGTGGCTCCGGTCTTGGGCCTTGTATCCGGTTGTTTTCGAGGACGTACTATAAGGATCCTGGACGACGAAAGTCGAATGTGCGGAGAGCGTCGTACATGCCGGCGCTGTGAGCACTGATCGTCGTAAATAGTTGAATGGCAATGTTTAGAATGATATTCTATGGCTTTTCCAAGGGGTTGGAGGAGTGTATGAGGCGTGATACACACTTAGCCGGCTGGCTGTGGACGGGGGGCGTGATGCTCCTCTATGGCCTGACGGTTCTGGTTGTCTGTGGTTGTTCTGATTCACCCGCCACGATTGCGGACGTTTCCGAGTCTGCCGCAAAGGCGGCTACGCCACCAGTACCCGAACCCGCGCACCGTCTCGCCCACTGGCCCGTTGAAGAAGACATGCCGGTTCCACCCGATGGCTGGTACACAGTCGAACTTGGGGGCGAGAAGATAGATATCTTTCGTGATGAATATGGGGTGCCGCACATCTATGCGCCATCCATCGAAGGGGCTTTGCGCGGCCAAGGCTATGT
>Ga0209201_1005001_pt1 | contig 10225 bp, 10 predicted proteins | sample AD_UKC055_MetaG_FD_184411 | JGI IMG/M metagenome (GOLD analysis project Ga0209201, IMG submission 184411) | Active sludge microbial communities of municipal wastewater-treating anaerobic digesters from USA - AD_UKC055_MetaG (SPAdes) (version 2) | ecosystem: Engineered > Bioreactor > Anaerobic >... | reverse complement strand
GATGCGCGGCAGGCAGACGGTAAGATCGTTCTGACTATGAAGTGTGTGTGTTCCGTTGGAGATGAGGACCGCGCGTTCGATTATACATATGCAGTGTTTGATCAGACAATAAAAAAAATCGAGGCTATATATGAGAACTCCTACAAGTAGTTCGAATTGTAAATCGTCGAAACGATTGTCAACTCGGGTCATGGTCATGGTTTCTGTGATCTTTATCTGTGTTGCGGGAGCGGCGGGATACAGCTGGTATCATGGGCCGTATGCTGTGAGGTATGACGTCATCGACGAGCTCGAAAAGAACACGCTAGGATTCAAACAGGCCGTGATGTCCCGTGATCGGCGTCATGTGCTTCTGATCGGAATCGGAGATGAAGAACGGCTGATGACTGACGACTATGGATTGATCATATATTACAAGCTGGAGAATGGCAAACCCGTAACGCGTTTCTGTCTGATCAACGCGAAACGGAAAAGTCTTTTCTATACCGATGACATTGATAAACTTTTATCGGAATTACATTCTTTGCCGGCAGATGCCGTTATTTATTCGTACTCAAAAACCTGCGCGACACCGCTCGACGGTTACTATACGGGTGAGGGTGAAGAACTCCGTCTTGTGCATGCGCCAGATGAGATATATCGCAAAATACAGCGTGCATGCCGGCTTTCTGAAGACTACCGTATGATTTGTACATGCATCTACTGTCATTGAGAATGATGAATTATTATCAGATAAGTCAGCGATGTTTACTGCTGCCGGTAGAATTAAATAGAATTGAGTAATTGTGTCGGATATAATACGCAAGAGAATACTTATTTTGAACGGATTCTTTATTCGCAGAAAGAGCTCTGAAACCGAAATTCGGATTATATTGCCGAAAGTTGCGTGTAAGGATTTGCCTGATGAAATCAGTAATTATGCTTATTGATATTCCTAAAATGAAAAAATATTTTCCGAATACCATCTAACAAAAAAAGAATTGATTAAAATTTTAAATTATTCCCGATAATGAAATTCAGCTTATTAATCTGTCAGGAGATATTATGTTTAAGAATGATTTTATTTTTGGTGCAGCTACTGCGGCATATCAGATTGAGGGAGCACATGATAGAGATGGAAAGACTCCTTCTATCTGGGATGTATTTTCACATAAAGAAGGAAAAATTGCCAATGGAGATAATGGAGATGTTGCATGCGACCATTATCATCTTTATGAAAATGATATTGCATTGATGAAAGAAATCGGGCTTGATTCTTACAGATTTTCTGTTTCCTGGCCGAGAGTTATTCCTCATCCCGGACATGTAAATGAGAAAGGAATTGATTTTTATAACAGATTGATAGATGAGCTTCTTGAAAACGGAATAAGTCCGATGCTGACTTTGTATCATTGGGATTTGCCGCAATGGATGTATGAGAAGGGCGGCTGGATTTCAAGAGAAATCTGCGGATATTTTGATGATTATTCTGCACTTTTATTTAATAAATTCGGAGATAGGGTAAAATACTGGGTTACTCATAATGAGCCGTATTGCATAAGTATGCTTGGGCATCTTTATGGTCAGCATGCTCCAGGGCATAAAAATCTTCAGGATGCTATTCGGACCGCGCATCACCTTTTGCTGACTCATGGCAGAGCTTTGAATATATTCCGGCAAACGGGGCTTAAATCAAAAATTGGAATAACTTTAAATTTAGGACCTGCATATCCATATTCGGAAACAGAAACGGATAAGCTCGCAGCTTCAAGATATGACGGTTTTGCCAATCGATGGTTTTTGGAACCTCTTTTTAAAGGTCAGTATCCGAAGGATATGTTTGATTATTACGAGTCTAATCATATTGATTTTTCTCACATTCAGGATGGTGATCTCAAAATTATAAATGGAGAAACAGATTTTCTTGGAGTTAATTACTACATGGATTTTAACATGCGTTATGACCGAGATGCATTTTTGCAGGGATCGCATGTTGACATGGGCCGAGACAAGACTGCTATGGGTTGGGAAATTTCTCCTGAAGGTTTTATTGATATTGTCAGACAGATTAGAGAAAATTATACTGATATTCCGGTAATGATTACTGAAAATGGTTCGGCATTTAAAGATGAAATAAAAAATGGTGAAATTGAAGATACTGAAAGGCTGGAATATTTAAAAAGTCATCTTGAAGCAGTTGTAAAAATGAATGAAGAAGGATTAAATGTGACAGCATATTACGTCTGGTCATTAATGGATAATTTTGAATGGGCTTTCGGATATGATAAAAGATTCGGAATCATCGGAGTTGACTATGAGACTCAAAAAAGAATTATTAAAAAGAGCGGAAGGTATTACAGTAATATAATAAAAACACGTTCTTTATAGACTAATGAATTATTTTTGACCTGTGTAATTAAATATGTGATATCTTTTTTGAATAATGTTGTTGCGTGCAGCGATTTACTGGAGGAAATTCCTGGATGTTAAAGTTTATCACGGCAGCCATTTCGCTGTATTCTGTTTTATAGCAGCAACAGACACGTAAAGTTATAATTCTATACCGGAAACATCTAAAAAAAATATTCTGAAGGTGAATTATGAAAAGAAGATCAATATTTACTGCCGCAATGACGGCTTTGTTGTTTACAACCCTGTTTGGTGCAGGAAGCAGCAAATCCACTACCACAATCAATACCAAGTGGCAGAATCTTTTCAAGTATGTTAAACCCTATAATTTTTCCGGCGGGCTCGCACCGATTGCTACTGATAGAGGATGGGGACTGATTGATAAAAAAGGTAAAATCGTTATAGCCCCGGTTTATAAAAACATACCCTCTGACTTTTATTCTGAAGGGATTTTCTGTTTAGCGAAATATGACAAAGCAAAACAGCACGACGTTTTTATTTTTGCAAACAATAAGGGCATTGCAATCACCTCTGAAACTTTTGATGATTATAAACTTTTTTCAGAAGGCCTTGCTGCTGTTAGAAAAGATGGAAAAGCAGGGTACATAGATAAACAGGGAAAAGTTGTCATTGATTACCAGTTCGCCACCGCAGGCAGTTTTCATGAAGGGTTTGCACCGGTTTGGAGAAACGGGAGAAAAGGGCATGTTGATTTTATTAACAAGGAAGGAAAAATCGTTTTTGAAACAGAATTTGATTCTTCAACCGGATTTTCCGGCGGACTCGCAATGGTAAAAATACTGAAAAATAAAAACAGGTACGGCTTTATAAACAAAGAAGGAAAGCTGGTAATTGATACGGAATATGATGGTGCTAATGACTTTTCAGACGGACTTGCGCCTGTGGCCCGCAATGGAAAATGGGGCTATATCAACACTGAAGGCCGTGTTATTGTGGATTTCCAGTATGAATCCGCTTCCATATTCCGCGAAGGGCTTGCCCTGGTTAAAAAAAACGGAAAATACGGTTTTATTGATAAGATGGGGAATATCGTTATTGATCTTCAGTATGAATCATGCGACTGGTTTTCTGACGGCCTGACCCCTGCAAAAAAAGACGGAAAGTTCGGCTTTATTGATAAAAACAATAAAACAGTAATCGATTTTCAATTCATCAGGGCGTGGTCCTTTCAAGATGGTCTGGCCAGATTCGAATCAGAAACAGAGTGGGGATTTATTGATAAAAAAGGGAATATCATAATGACATTCCAGAAGAAATAATCAGAATTAAATTTTAACTGACCTATGCCGTCTGATGTTGATTTTGAAGCAGGTGGATTTAATCGCGCAATATATGATCTTTTTTCTTTGGATTGGTTTGTTGCAGAAAATGATTTGCTATTGGAAATTTCCGAACGTAAAAGGAATACTAATATGAAATTCCGGATATTATTGCCAACTATTATGTGTTTGATTCTGTTTACTCCGGGATATGGATATTCCCGCTATTTCTTCATCACTGCGAAAGACGGAATCAAACTGTATGAAGAACCGTCATTTTCAAGCAAACAGACGATTACACTTCCGTACAATACACCAGTTGAACTGGGATGCGTATCAGAAGTAATCATCGACGGTGAAAAATTAAGATGGATAGAAGTAATCCGTAATGATACAAAAGGATGGGCATTGTTTCGTGATATTTCTTCAGAATATGACAGCGCTCCTTTCCTCAAACAGGTGACCGTCATAAAGAAATTATTCGCGGACGCACAAGCTGGAAACTCTCATCTAAACCGGAATCTCAAACTGAATATGACGGAAAAAGAAATCATTGGAATACTTGGAGACAGGAAAAAAATAGCCAGCGATCAATGGGGTTTTATTTATGTCTACGACAGACTTCAGATTTATTTTGCGGATAGCGATCATGGGGTTAATTCCGATACACTCGTTTCGATGTTCGCGTTTTCAATTGAGGAATACTCTATATCCCTTGACCATATCAAAACAGTTCTAGGAGTACCGGGTAAATCTTTTTTTGACTGGTCACGCGAAATCCACCAGATTTGCTACAAAGCAGGCGATTATGCAATCATATTTGAGTATCCTCTGGATGATATGAAGATTACACGATGCATGATTACTATAGCGCCTGAAGGCTTTTTTAATTGAATTTAAAACGGTTGTCGGTCGATCTAAATCGTTGTACTGCTATAATGTCATGTAAATATTGTTTCAATACAATTTCTGTTCAGGCTTTTCTTACGAATTCGGATTTAAGATACATTGATCCTATTCCGTCGATTTTGCATGATATGTTGTGTCCGTTATCGCTTTCGATGATGCGTATTCCTTTTACCTTGGTTCCCGCTTTTATACCTGAAGATGAGCCCTTTACTTTCAGTTCTTTCAATACTGTAACGGAGTCTCCATCGTTAAGGATATTTCCGTGTGCGTCGCGTACTGTGTTTGTCTCTTCTTCCGCTTCGGATACAGCTGCCGCTTCAGTTTGATCCCATTCAAAGTTGCAGTCAGGGCAGACCCATAGATTTCCGTCGTGGTATGAATTTTCAGAGCCGCATTCAGGGCATTTAGGTTCGTTGCTCATATTAGTTCTCGCTGTTTTTTAAAATGTAATGACATCTTCCGGAAGAGTTCTTTTGCTTTCAAGTATAATCATGATGTGACGAAGTTTTTTGTGGTAATAGTAAAAAAAAACAAGGCTTATCAGCTTTAAGTTTGGCTCTCTAAATTTGTTTTATGCCGGCGATTATCTCTGTTTTGTGACTCGGTTTGATATGTGCCGAAAAAACTTTCAGAACATATACTCTCTTTCGTATCGGTTAAAGTTTATTCAATTATCTGTTATAAATTATAATTGACCTGCTTCATCAAACGTATATTTTGGAATAGTTACATTTAATCACGAAATATGTGATATCTTTATGACAGTTTTTGATGCCTGTGAAAAACTCATTCGGGAATATGCCTGAACAATCGAGGATGGAGGTTCGGAGTAGGATGAAAGAATCAATCAAGTTAACGATCGTTTTGACAATGTCCCTGCTGTTTGCTTCCTGTTCGTCGGGAGGTAGCGATGATTCGGGAGATACTCCCGGTATTTCCGATGATGTGACGAAGAACGTCATTCTCGCGTTAACTTGCATCCCGGAAAACGACACTACAAGTTTCGTTTACAATTATGCTGAAAATATAAATGACGGACGCGGCATCACCTTCGGCATTATCGGATTTACCAGCGGAACATTCGACGGGACCGAACTTCTTAAATTGATTCGAAAAAAGGACTCAAGTAACCCTCTATGTGCATACATCCCCGCGTTTGAGACAATCGACAATCTTACGCATGTCAATGGTCATACAGACAACGTGACGGGGCTTGTGAATTTCATAAACGATTTTAATAGTTATGGAAATGATAGGGTCGTGAAAGAAGCGCAACTCGAGCTTCTTGATGAGTTTTATTGGGATCCAGCCATGGTAATTGCAGAAACTCGCGGCATCAAGCTGAACATCACCAAGGGACAGATATATGATGCATGCATCAGGCATGGATCAAGTGATGCCCGGAAAATCGCTGAGCTTACAGACGCTGCGGTCGGCTCTCCTTCGAAAGGCGGGAATGAAATCGACTGGCTTAAGCACTATTTTGTCGAGCGAAAAAAATTATATGAGAAAGAAGGAGACACCGGAGTTATCCCTCGGATAGACGTACTTTATCAGGGGATTCTTGACTCCGGCAACCTGATGCTCATCCCGCCGTTCGATGTCAAGTGCAATGATGCGGTTACCGCGTATACGATTACTGGGGAAAAACCGTAGTTCCTCGCGGGATTATTGGCGATAAAATTATAATTAACCTGCATCATCAGGCATTGATTCTGTAATAGTTACAATTAATCACGAAATATGTGATCTCTTTTCTTTATATTGATTTGTTTCATTTAACGATTTGATAGATGAAATTCCTGGTTATATGAATCTATGAAAATGAGATTATTATTTTGGTTATTTCTCGCAAATGTTTATATCAAATACATTATGATATTGTAACATAAAATCGTATTAAATTACTGAAAATAAAACATTGACTGTATGATGTCTCATCATGCATATTCATTGTCATAAAAACTAATAACGAGGCAAAAATGAATCGCTTTTTTTTATTCGTAATGAGTCTTATTTTTTTCATATCATGCGGATCAACTAAAGTCGCCTTAAAGCAGATTTCTCCCGTCAGTTTCGAAAAAAGAATTCTTGTCGCTGTCGGAGATATCCAGAATCATACAGATAGCAGAAAATACGATAGCTTTATGGAAAGTTTGAGCGGAAATCTCATATTTGAATTACAGGCAACACAATGTTTCCGCCTTATTGAAAGGCAGAGGCTTCAGAGTCTTTTAAAAGAAGTAAATCTTTCAATGACGGGGCTTGTCGATCCGATGAAAACCAAAGAAGTTGGAAAGCTTCTTGGCGTCGACGCAATTCTTTTTGTTAACCTCTCTTCAGTTAATTATTCATCAAAAAAGAGTTCTTCGGGCTTTGCTAAAAGCGAGACTGAGACAATTGAAGTTTCAATGGATGCTCGGCTTGTGAAAGTTGAAACGGGTGAGATTTTGTCAGCTTCAAGGATTGTTACGCCGTATACAAACATGTTTTCGTCTTTTGCGATGATGAAAAGCGGCGAAAAGGTTGATGTTGATTCCGCTGTTGTCAAATGTATTGATGAATCGGTGAAAATACTCGTTAATGACATAGCATGGCAGGCTTCAACCAACAGCCGTTGAAAAATAATTTATTTTATGGAATGAATTATAATTGATCTGAGACGCCAGAAGTTGATTATTAGTCAGGATTTTGTCGCGCTATATCTAATTTATTTTTTTTATGTGAAATTATTACGGGCAGTGATTTGCAAAGATAAATTGCCGGATGTTCAAGGAGATACTATATGCGATATTTATTATTAATGATGATTTCGGTTGTACCGGTGTTTGCCGAAAGTCCGCTGCTGGACTCGAAAACCCTAATGACCTTTCTGCCGAAAACTGAGATTAAAGATTATATGAGAATGGAGCATGATACTCCTTCGTCAATACCGGGCATGACAACGGCCTTGGTTCAATATGTCAAAATGCCGACAGAAGCTGATCCTGCCGTGAAGTCAATCGCCGTCAGTATAATAGACAGCATCAAATTCCGCTCCACTATAGATACTCAAATAAATCCCGAATCCGAACAGGATGAAAAATGTATTATTAATGAAAAATATCCGGGAAAAAGAAATAATAAAACAATCAACGCGGACGGTAACAAGTCATGTTTAATAACATTCATTGTTTCCGGACGTTTTCTTGTGTCTGTTATGATCTCCGGTTCTGACAGTTTTTCGGAAGCACAGAAATATATTGATATGATTGATTTAAAAGGCCTTGAAGCTAAGGCTGAATAAAGCAGCGTATTGATTTTCTAATCTGAATTAATCTATTTCCGCAGGGTAGGCTTTAACATTGGCCGATGAAGATTCGTTTTACGTAAAAATGGATATTGATGAAAATGTATAAAAGGAAACGGACGCAATTATTTTATGATAAAACAAATATCGAACTGTATCCTGATTATATTTATAATATCACATTCTTCACGTATACTCGCACAGAATACCGATGTCGGCCGTGATGTATGGCCTTCTTTTTTGTTGCGAGCACTATCATTTTCAACAATTGCCCTTCCGAGCTTTGAAACACGATTTGACAGCAACAATCACCGATATGGACTAAATTTCGGTTTCAATTCGCTTTACACCGATAAGAAATCTATTAATCGAGACTACTCGATAGCTCATCAGTTTAGGTTAAATTACTCGCTTTTAATCAACTCAAAAAATATAATACATGCTGCATATGCACCAACATTTGTTAGAACAGTTAATCGTACATTCAATGATTTTGATTGTATAAGAGTATCGGTACCTGTCGGTGCTTATAAAGAACTTAAATCTGATGATAAAGGATTATTATCCGGTATTTCTATTGATTACATGTTTTCTGGTATAATGGGACCATCTTTTAATTATGAGTTTGATTATAATGTAAAGAAAAAACATCTCAGCGGGCACTGCATTTATTTCGGGATAAAATTTATTCAATTGCCGATCATAAATTAAAATTGACAAAAGCCGTCATACGTTGATTAAATTATGAATGCATCTTTACATGTGATATATGATCTTTTTTTATCGCAGTAAATTTTTTATGGGGGCAGGTTTTTTCCGGGAAATGCCTGGATAAAAACATATAATTCAATGGAATCAACAATTCAAAAAATAATAAATACTTTGAATGAACTAGTGCCGGTTCATATGAAAACACCTGAAGATTATGCAATTTCAAAAGGTGTAGTTTCTGTATGTATCATCGATGAAAATGGTCAGATTTACGGGAAACTTTGGGGTGAAGACAAAATAAGATGCAGGGACTCCTTTAAAATTGCGTGGACAAAGTCAAATCAGGTATGGATTACAGGGTACAAAATAAACGAATATGAGAAACTTGTATTTGCGGATAAAGTTGATCATGGCAAATATGGAATAAACATGCCGGATTTTATAGTGTGGGAAGGCGGTCAGCCTGTAACTTAAAAAAATGGACTTAAACTTTCGATAGGATTTAGCGGATTTAGAGGTACAACGGATTTAAGTATTGTAACAGAAGTAATTGCCAAAGCCGGTTTATAAATTATTCCATAAGGGTTTACTTTGTTGTGTCCGTTGGTATCTTACGCTTCGCTTTATTTCAGTTATACGGAAAAACAGGAGAGATGAACTATGATATACCGCACACTTGCCGGAGAAAAAGTATCACAGCTCGGTTTCGGCGCAATGCGTTTGCCTCAGATCGGCGGAAAAATTGACGAGAAAGAGTCAATACGAATGATTCATCATGCGATTGATTCGGGAATCAACTATGTTGATACAGCCTGGGTTTACCATAATGGTACCAGTGAGGATCTTGTTGCAAAGGCCTTCAAAGGCGGGTATCGGGAGAAGAGCTTTGTTGCAACGAAATCTCCGGTCTGGCTTATAGAGAAGGATGAAGACTTCGAATACTATCTCGACAGGCAGCTTGAAAATCTTCAGGTGGACTGCATTGACTTTTATCTTCTGCATGCACTTAACAGAGGAACATGGGCTTCATGTAAGAAGCATAACGCGATTGATTTCTGCGAAAAAATGGTAAAAAAAGGTAAAATTAAACATTTCGGTTTTTCGTTTCATGATGCTCATCAGGTATTTATAGATATTGTTGACGCCTATAATTGGGAATTCTGTCAGATTCAATATAACTATCTGGATAGAAAAGAGCAGGCTGGTCTCGACGGACTGAATTATGCGCGTTCAAAAAATATTGATATAATTATAATGGAACCGCTTCGCGGCGGAAATCTTGTGGATCCTCTTCCAGAATCTGTGAAAGAGCTGTGGAAGAGTGCCGGCAAACAGCGTTCGGCGGTAGAGTGGGCGCTGGGTTGGATATTCAGCCATAAAGATGTCGGTGTTGTTCTCAGCGGTATGAGTACTATGGATCAGCTGGTTGAAAATCTCGCGATTGCCGATCTGAACGGACCTGATTGCTTTACGTCCGAAGAACTGGCGCTGATCGACAAAACGGAAGAACTTTACCGTCAGAATACCCGTATCGGCTGTACGCAGTGCGCGTATTGTATGCCGTGTCCATCCGGTGTTGATATTCCCCGTAATTTTAAGGTTTGGAATGAATTGTATATGTTCGGCAAGAGCGAAACTGCCCGCGGCG